>Ga0209573_1006111_pt1 | contig 10297 bp, 10 predicted proteins | sample TNRBio252014_DNA_FD_185870 | JGI IMG/M metagenome (GOLD analysis project Ga0209573, IMG submission 185870) | Wastewater treatment Type I Accumulibacter community from EBPR Bioreactor in Madison, WI, USA - TNR Reactor_6/25/2014_ DNA (SPAdes)... | ecosystem: Engineered > Bioreactor > EBPR >...
GCCCTCACTCCGGGGGATCGGCCCTCCCTCTGCGTGCTCAAACCAAAGGTTCCACGCCCCGGAGCCCGCGTTCCTCACACCAGATTTATGTCGGCTCGTGGACGCCGCTTTCGCCCCGGCGCGGACAAGTAGCGGCTTGTCATGCGCACGGGGTAGTGTAGTGTTGCGCGCAACGCGGCACCTATGAATTGGAGCAGCGCGAGGATTCAGCGCCGATTCCACGTCTGCCGAAAGCGTCTCCATCTTTAAGAAAGCAGGACTACATTTCTCTTCGAGATTATTTTGGACTTTCCTCTGCGTTGCAGGACAATCCCCAAAATACCAATAGATCCCAGCTAGTGATTTCCGCCTACCACACCAAATATTTTGCCTACGAGCTGACGCGCCGCTGCCCGCTGGATAGCGTCGAGAAGCTGGCCGGAGCGTTGGTCGATGCTCAAGTCGATCTCAACCCGCACCAGGTGGATGCCGCTCTGTTCGCATTCAATTCGCCGTTATCGAAGGGCGCCCTGCTCGCCGACGAGGTGGGCCTCGGCAAAACCATCGAGGCGGGTCTAGTGCTTTCGCAGAAGTGGGCCGAGCGGAAGCGGCGCATTCTGGTGATCACCCCGTCCAATCTGCGCAAACAGTGGTTTCAGGAGCTGGCTGAAAAATTCTTTCTGCCCTGCCGGATTTTGGAAGCCAAGCCCTATAACGCTGCGATCAGGCAGGGCCAGCTCTGCCCCTTTGAAGCGCCAGAAATCGTTATCTGTTCCTACCAGTTTGCCAAGAGCAAGGCCGCCGACGTTCAGGCTGTTCCGTGGGACCTGGTAGTAATTGACGAGGCGCATCGGCTGCGTAACGTCTACAAACCGTCGAACGTCATCGCCAATACACTCAAACTGGCACTGGCCGGCAAGCACAAGCTGCTGCTCACGGCGACGCCCTTGCAGAATTCCTTGCTGGAGTTGTTTGGCCTGGTAAGTTTCATCGACGAGCACACCTTCGGCGACTTGAAGAGCTTCCGAGAGCAGTTCGCCAATCTCAATCAGGAGCAGGTATTCCAGACGCTCAAGGCGCGCCTCAAGCCCGTCTGCCACCGCACCCTGCGTCGACAAGTTGTGGCATACATTCCCTATACCAAGCGCTTGCCGCTGGTCGAGGAATTCACGCCAGAGGAAGGCGAAGACCGGCTCTACCATCTCGTCTCCGACTACCTGCAACGGGACAATCTTCAAGCGCTGCCGCCCAGCCAGCGCAGCCTGATGACGCTGGTGCTGAGGAAGCTCCTGGCCTCATCCACCTTCGCCATTGCCGGTGCACTTACCTCGATCTCCAACCGCCTGAAGGCCAAGTTGCGCAAACCAGAACTCGCCGAATCGATCGAAGGCGAGCCGGATCAGGACTACGAAGCACTTGACGAAACGGCCGAGGAATGGACAGACGACGAACCGCTTGAACTTGTCGCCGAAGACGACCGCCGGGCGCTTGAACAGGAAATCGCCGATCTCGATGCCTTCGCTCAACTGTCCTCCTCCATCCAACACAACGCCAAGGGCAAGGCGCTGCTCAAGGCGCTGGGCATCGCCTTCGCCAAGGCGGAAGAGATCGGTGCCGCGCAGAAGGCCATCATCTTCACCGAGTCGCGTCGTACCCAGAGCTACTTGCTGCGTGTGCTGGCGGACAGCCCCTTTCGCGAGGGCATCCTCCTGTTTAACGGCTCAAATACCGATGATGGTTCCAAGCTGATCTATAGCCAGTGGCTGGAGCGCCATCAAGGCAGCGACCGGGCTACCGGCTCGCGCTCCGCCGACATGCGCTCGGCACTGGTGGATTACTTCCGAGATCAGGGCCGCATCATGATCGCCACCGAGGCGGGCGCCGAAGGCATCAACCTCCAGTTCTGCTCACTGGTGGTGAACTACGACCTGCCCTGGAACCCGCAGCGCATAGAGCAGCGTATCGGCCGCTGCCATCGCTATGGCCAGAAGCACGACGTGGTGGTAGTGAATTTCCTCAACCGCAAGAATGCCGCCGACCAGCGTGTCTTCGAATTACTATCGGAAAAGTTCCAACTCTTCGAAGGCGTCTTCGGCGCCAGCGACGAGGTGCTGGGCGCTATCGAGTCCGGCGTCGATTTCGAGAAGCGCATTGCCGCCATCTACCAGAACTGCCGCAAGCCCGAGGAGATCACTACCGCCTTCAACCAGCTCCAGCTCGAACTGAGCCTGGAGATTAACGAATCGATGACGCGCACACGCCAACAACTGCTGGAAAACTTTGACGACGAAGTGCGCGAGAAACTCAAGGTGCGCGACGAAGCCTCCAGGGCCTACCTTAACCGCTACGAACGGCTGCTCATGCAGCTCACGCGGCACGAACTAGATGGCCAGGCCGAATTCATCGGGGATGCAGCATTCCGCCTGGTGACCAACCCATTCCCGCAGCAAGCCGCTGCGATCCCGCTGGGCTTGTATGAGCTGCCACGTCGCACCGGTGAAGCACACCTCTACCGCCTCAAGCATCCGCTGGCCGAAACCTTGCTCGCAAACGCAAAGAGCCGCGACTTGCAGGCTGCAGAGATTCAGTTCGACTACGGCCAACACGACGGCAAGGTCACAAGCCTTGAACCATTGATCGGTAAGAGCGGCTGGCTTACCCTTTCGTCGTTCAGGGTGGAAGCGCTCGACCAGGCAGAGGACCACCTGATCTTTTCGGCCCTTACCGACGACGGCCAGATATTGGACGAGGAAGTCGCACGGCGCCTGCTGACACTGCCTTGCGCATCTGTTCCCAGTCCTCTTGGAGTCGTGAATACGGTTCAAGGAACACTTGATGCCGTCGCTCAAAGTCGCCAGGCAGCGATTCAGCGCGACATTTCCGAGCGCAACGCGCGCTTTTTTGAAGCCGAGGCCGACAAACTCGATGGCTGGGCGGATGACCTGAAAGTGGGACTGGAACGCGAAATCAAGGAAATCGACCGCCAGATCAAGGAAGCCCGCCGTGCCGCCACGACGGCGCTGACCCTGGAAGAAAAGCTCGCTGGTCAGAAGCAGATCAGGGCCCTCGAAGCTCAGCGCAACCAGAAGCGGCGCGCCCTGTTTGATGCGCAGGACCAAGTGGACAGGCAGCGGGACGAGTTGATCTCGGCCATTGAGGACAAACTGAATCAGGTCACCAGCATGCAGGCCTTGTTCACGCTGCGCTGGGCTCTTCGCTGATTATGGCAGCCACGCCCGAGCCGGGGAAATGGAGGTCATGTCGCGCGCCGCGCCGTATTGCCAGCGCCGACTTTCGGACGGCATTCACCATGCGGGCACAGGAAATCGAAATGCAGGTTCTAAATAGGCCTGGGCGGCTACTACCTTGGCAACTGGGAGCAGTATCGTGTTCGCAGGGATGGCTCATCTGGCGAGCTTGCTAAGGCGATAAAATTGCCAAAAATGCGAGGAGAAAATCATGGCGAGCGGTAAGGTGTTACGGCAACTTATTCGGGCGGGTGCAGATGGTGACATTGCGGCCTTTAAAGCAGCATCACACTCCATCATTGAAGAGGAACGGCAGAAGCAGCATCACCTGCTTGCCAATGATCTTGAGCGTCTACTCTACGGTACCCAGACTGGTGCTTCGTCAAATGTGCGAAAACTACACACGGGCAGCGAGCTGCCGACCAACAAGGACAATGGGCTCGCTCTGTTGGACGAACGCGCTGTGGTACGCGAAGAAAAGGACATCATCGTTTCTGATGCCACGCAAACTTTGCTCTCGGAAATCATCCACGAGCACAACCGTGCCGACCTGTTGCGCTCCTATGGCTTGCATCCTGCCCAAAAACTCCTGTTTTGTGGCCCCTCCGGTTGCGGAAAGACCTTGGCCGCGGAAGTCATCGCGCACAGCCTTTCCTTGCCACTCCTGATCGTGCGACTGGATTCGGTCATTTCATCTTTCCTTGGAGAGACAGCCTCCAATCTGCGCAAGGTGTTCGATTACGTCGCCCAGTACCCGGTCGTTGCTTTGTTTGACGAATTCGACGCCTTGGCCAAGGATCGCGGCGACGCGGCGGATCATGGCGAACTCAAGCGCTCAGTGAATGCCGTTCTGCAAATGCTCGATAGCTATCGGGGCGAAAGTCTCTTGATCGCGACCACCAACTACGAATCCCTTCTTGATCAGGCCGTCTGGCGCCGGTTTGACGAAACCCTGAGCTTCGAACTTCCCAATCTGGAGCAGATCAAGCGCCTGCTGGCGCTGAAGCTGTCTGGCATCCGTCGCGACTTTGAGATCGAAGATCACGAAACCGCGACGCTCTTTAAAGGGCTGTCTCACGCCGACATCGAACGAATCTTGCGGAGGGCTGTGAAGGAGATGGTGTTGTCCGGCCGCGAATTTTTGCAAAGAGGCCACCTTGACGAAGCACTGAAGCGTGAATACCGCCGCAAGAAATAAGGGCAAAGCAAGCATAAGGGAGAAAAAAAAGAATGCCCTACGAACATCTGAAATTTGGCCGGGAATTGCCGCTTACTGACCGTCACAAGAAGCAAGACATGCGTCCGCGCTTTCGTCCGGACGATCCTAAAGCTTACGGCACCGCTCTACGTCTGACATTTGACGCGGCACGGCAACGCGCTGCCGCCGAGGACATAAACGGCTACGACGACCGCATCCTGTTCAAAGTGCAGCTTCGCGAAGATGCCACGGTCCCGACACTTGGCGATATTCCGGGCGTGGAACTGCTTAGCCAGGAAGACAAATCGGTGGTCCTCGCGTTTGCCGATCGAAACGGCTTGGCCGAATTCGAAAGCCGTCTTTCCAGTCTCGCCCGCGATGGCACGGCTAGTCGTGCCGATCTGCTCTACGCCCTACAAAGTTTCGACCATTGGACGCCTGAAGACCGCAAAGGCGCGGCGCTCAAACAGCATGGCTTCCCGAGTTCCGATATTTTCATCCTTGACATCGAACTATGGCCCATGGAGAGAGTGGACAGGCGCAATGCCATGCTCACAGCTTTCCTCGGCTGGCTACGGGAACAGGGCATCGAAAAACTCGACGATCTGCGACAACCGTCTCTTGTCATGGCACGGGTGCGTTGTACTTTGGATCAGGCCGCAGGCCTGCTGTTGCATCACCGGGACGTGCGCACTGTCGATCTGCCGCCGCGTACCGGTGTCGCGGTCGAAGTGCTGATGGCCGACATCAGTCAATTCCCGCAGCCTTCGCCACCACCGGAGAATGCGCCTGCGATTGCCGTGCTGGATGCTGGCCTGATCAGTAACCACCCTCTGTTGGCGACGGCTGTAGGCGATGCCCAAGCTTATCTGACGCCCAACCGCCTGCCACACGATGGACCGCCACATTGGCACGGCACTTTCGTTTCCGGTCTGGCGCTATATGGCGATTTCGCCGAATGCCTGCGACAGGAACTCTTCCTTCCCCTGTTGCGTCTTTTTTCCGGAAAAGTATTTGAAGACGACGATAACGATCAAACGGAATTCGTCGAAAAGGCCGTCGATGAGGCGGTGCGCGATTTGCACCGGCAATACGGTTGCCGGGTGTTCAACCTGAGCTACGGCGATTTCAACAAGGTCTACGATGGTCGTCATTTGCGCGGTCTGGCCTACACACTGGACAGGCTAACTCGCGAACTCGGTGTCCTGTTTGTCGTGCCCACAGGCAATCTGCGAACCAGCGAGCTGCCCGACAATCCGCGTACGCAGTATCCAGGCTATCTTTTCGCCGATGACGCTCGTTTACTCGACCCAGCTCCGGCCCTGAGCGCTCTTGCCGTTGGCGGATTGGCCCATCACACCGCATCGCGCGAGTCTCAGCGCTACCCACAGAACATCGAAGACCTGCCCATTGCCCAGGAAGATCAACCGTTCCCGCTGGGCAGACGCGGGCCCTCCATCAATGGCGCGATCAAGCCCGACCTGGTCGATTACGCCGGCAATCTCGCGGTGATGCGCAGCGGCGGAAGAGCGCGTCAAACCGGCTTGGGCCTGATTTCCACTTGTGGAGATTTTGCCAATGGGCGTCCCTTCGCCGAAGACATAGGCACCAGCTATGCCGCACCTCAAGTAGCTCACCGCGCCGCCAGGCTACTGCAGACCCTGCCAGATGCTTCGGCCAATCTCTTGCGATCTCTTCTTGCCGCCCATGCCCGTTGGCCCGGAGCCTGCGAGGAGTTGCTTAACCATGCCGATGATGCACAAGGCAGGAAGCGTCTACTGCAACTCGTTGGCTACGGGCGCATCGACGACGATGCTCTTTACCGCTCGCTGGATCAGGCGGTTACGCTGTTGGCCGAAGATCAGATCGCCAATGACAAATGCCATTTCTATGAGCTACCCGTTCCAGATTGCTTTTGGTCGGCGGGAGATCACCGTGGCACTTGCCTACAGCCCGGACATACGCACTACCCGGCTCGACTACCGGATGAGCAAGCTCTGGTACACACTGGTCAAGGCTGCGGATTTGGACGAGGTTGAGCGTGCCTTCAAGCGGAACCGTGAGGAAGGAATGGGCGAGATATCCACCAACCGTTGGATTGCCAACGACAAACGCAAGCTCGGTACCCTGCAAGTCTCACGCTGGGGCTTCAAACTTCCTCCGCGCAATGGCCAAAAAATATTCGCCGTTGTGACCCGACAGGACACCCCATGGGGCAACGTGGCAGATGGCCAGGAACCCTACGCGCTGGTGGCGGTGCTGGCCGACCGGGAAAATGCGCAGATCAATCTATATGCTCAGGTCCGTGCGCAACTTGAAGCCCGTACCCAGGTCCGTGCCCGTGCGCGGCTGTAACCCCTTCTTGATGATGCGATGACTGACAGAAAACAAAAACTCGAACTCACCTGGATCGGCAAGGAGAACCGGCCGCGGCTGGAGCCGCGCATCTTGCTGGAAGACCCGGCCCGGAGTTATCACGCCGCCCATCGAATGAGCGACAAGGACATCTTTGACAACCGGCTGATCTTCGGAGACAACCTGCTGGCGTTGAAGGCGCTGGAGGCCGAGTTTTCGGGCAAGGTGAAATGCGTATTCATCGACCCGCCCTACAACACCGGAAGCGCCTTCACCCATTACGACGACGGGGTCGAGCATTCGATCTGGCTATCGTTGATGCGCGACCGGGTGGAGATCATCCGGCGGCTACTTTCGGACGATGGTTCCCTGTGATCACCATTGACGACAACGAGGCGCATTACCTCAAGGTGTTGTGCGACGAGGCGTTTGGGCGGGCGAATTTTGTATCGAATGCGATATGGCAAAAGAAGTACACCGTTTCCAATGACTCAAAGTGGCTCGCTGAAACGCACGATCACGTACTTATTTATGCGCGCAACAAGGAAGGGTGGCGTCCAAACCGCCTCGGGCGCACTGCGGAAATGGATGGTCGCTACCGAAATCCGGATCGTCATGCCAAGGGGCCTTGGAAGGCAACGCCACTTTATGCAAAACGAGCGGGCTCCGAGAAGGAGCAGGCATTTGAATTTAGATTCAAGAATGGTGTCATTTGGTCGCCGCCAAAAGGGGCTTCACCGCGCTTCCCTGCGGAGGCTCTTCGACGCATGGATAACAACGATGAAATTTGGTTCGGTAGTGACGGCAATGCGAACCCTTCGAGGAAGACTTTTCTTTCAGAGTTGAAGCTTGCAGAGCCGCCAGCGCCAACAATTTGGCTTCACACAGAAGTCGGACAAAACCACGAAGCACGCGAGGAAGTAAAGGCAATCAATCCCAATGACCCTTTTGCCACTCCAAAACCTGAAAAACTGTTGCAGAGAGTGCTAGCTCTTGCAACCAACCCCGGCGACCTCGTTCTCGACTCGTTCGCCGGTTCGGGCACGACCGGCGCCGTGGCTCACAAGATGGGCCGACGCTGGATCATGGTCGAACTGGGCGAGCACTGCCACACGCACATCATTCCGCGCCTGAAGAAGGTCATTGACGGTGAAGACCCTGGTGGCATCAGCAAGACGGTGAACTGGCAGGGCGGCGGCGGTTTCCGCTATTACCGCCTGGCGCCCTCACTGCTGGAAAAGGACAAGTGGGGCAACTGGGTCATCAACCACGACTACAACGCCGCCATGCTGGCCGAGGCGTTGTGCAAGCTCGAAGGCTTCACCTATGCGCCTTCGGACGCGGTGTATTGGCAGCACGGCCGTTCCACCGAGCGGGACTTCGTCTATGTGACTACCGCCAGCCTGACCCACGCGCAATTGCAGCAACTCTCCGACGCGGTCGGGCCGGATCAGTCGCTGCTGGTCCTCTGCACCGCCTTCCGTGCCAAGGCCGATGCCTATCCCAATCTGACGGTAAAGAAGATTCCCAACCAGGTGCTCGCCCGTTGCGAGTGGGGGCACGACGATTATTCCTTGCAGGTCGAGAACCTGCCCAAGGAGCCACCCAAGCCCGGCCAGCAGAACCTTTTTGATGAGGAGGAGGCATGATCGGCGTGGACAAAGTGGCACTGCGTCGCCGCACATGCCTGCACTATCTGCAACTGATGCGGGCGGCGAATTCCGACGCGGCGTGTCGGCAATCAGTCGGAACGGGCGGGCTCCTGCCATGAAAAAAATTATCATCATTGCCGGGCCGAACGGTGCGGGGAAAACGACCTTCGCGCGTGAGTTTCTGCCCAATGAGGCGGGATGTCCGCAGTTCATCAATGCTGACCTGATTGCGGCCGGATTGTCGCCGTTTGCGCCTGAGGTGGCGGCGGTCAAGGCGGCGCGCATCATGCTGGAAAGCATGACCGAGCTTGAACGACGTGGCGAGAGTTTTGCGTTCGAGACGACACTTTCCGGTCTCGCTTATGCGCGCCGCGTTCGCCTTTGGCGCGAGGCCGGCTATCACGTCACGCTGTTTTTCCTGTCATTGCCAAACCCGCAAATGGCGATTGATCGGGTGGCAGAGCGCGTGCGTCAGGGCGGGCATGACGTGCCGAGCGATGTTATCCGTAGGCGTTTTGTTGCGGGGCTACGGAATCTTGAGCAGGTCTATCGCGATGCAGTGGATGCCTGGGCGATCTATGACAATGCGGGCGATGAGCCGGTGCTGAGCAATTGGGGAGAAAAACCATGAACCAGAAAAAAATAGAACTCGCGAAAGACCCTGATCTGGCGGCTTCCTGGGTGGCCATCCGCCGTGCTGCAAAACGGGCGGAGCAAGTGGCGCTTAGTACGAATACCGAGCTTGTCGTCCAGCGCAACGGCGAGTGCGTGCATGTGAAGCCAAACGCAAAGCCAATGCCCCGATGAACCGCCACGTCAACGCCATTGCCGGCCGCCTGAGCCTGCGCCATCCGCAACGTCGCTCGCTGGAGATTCTCGACCGTATTACGGAGATTGCTCCGCCCGGAAAGCGCGCCGATGTCGCGGCAATGCTGGAGGCCATCCGCAGCGAGTTTCCTTCGGTGACGGACTTCGAGCGCGACTTTCCTTCGCTCTGCTTCGCGCTCGCCACAGGCGTGGGAAAGACGCGGCTGATGGGGGCTTTCATCAGCTATCTGCACTTGGCGCACGGCATCGACAACTTCTTTGTGCTGGCGCCAAACCTGACCATCTACAACAAGCTGATCGCCGACTTCAGCGACCGCAATCATCCCAAATACGTGTTCCGGGGTATCGCGGAATTCGCCATCGACGCACCTTCGATCGTCACCGGCGACAACTACGACCAACGTGACCCGCGTAGCGGTACGCTCTTCGGCGGCGTCCGGATCAACATCTTCAACATCGCCAAGATCAGTTCCGAGGTACGCGGCGGCAAGTCGCCGCGTATCAAGCGGCTTTCCGAGTACATCGGCGAAAGCTACTTCGACTATCTGGCTGGCTTGCCGGACCTGGTGATGCTGATGGATGAATCGCATCGCTACCGGGCGAGCGCCGGCATTCGCGCCATCAACGAGTTGAAGCCGATTCTGGGGCTGGAGCTGACCGCCACGCCGTTCGTGGAGACGCCGCGCGGTGCGGTGGCGTTCAAGAACGTGATTGTCGACTATCCACTGGGTCAGGCGATGAAGGATGGTTTCGTCAAGGAACCGGCGGTGGTTACGCGCAAGAACTTCAATCCTGCGGGCATGTCGGTTGAGGAGATAGAGCGGCTGAAGTTGGAAGACGGCGTGCGCCTGCACGAAAGCGTTAATGTGAAAGAAGCCAGTTGGAAGATGCACGAAACCCTGACCGCCTGGGGTCATGCAAATGGGTTGCTGTGAATCAAGCGGCTGCGGGGATGAAGCCGAAGCGAGTCAGAGCCTTGATCCAGCGAGAAGCGTTGCGCTGCACGGAAAGTTGCTCATAGTTGGTGGCGGAATCCC
>Ga0209573_1006112_pt1 | contig 10296 bp, 9 predicted proteins | sample TNRBio252014_DNA_FD_185870 | JGI IMG/M metagenome (GOLD analysis project Ga0209573, IMG submission 185870) | Wastewater treatment Type I Accumulibacter community from EBPR Bioreactor in Madison, WI, USA - TNR Reactor_6/25/2014_ DNA (SPAdes)... | ecosystem: Engineered > Bioreactor > EBPR >...
CCCGGCCTCGATCTGTGCCGCGAGGTAGTCGCCGACGGCGTCGGCGAGCTTGCCCATGAGCGCCTCGAGCGTCTTCGGCTCCTTCCACATCATCGTCTTCGTGTTCTGGAAGGACTTGCTTCCGCCCCCTTCGATCGCGTACGTGGCGAGCGTCCAGGGAGCGCCGCAGAAGCCGATGACGGCCGCACGGCCCGCGACCTCCTTCTTCAGCTCGCGCAGGATCGCCGGCACGAACCCGGTTCCGACGGTCGGGTCGAAGCCGCAGAGCGCCTCGACCTGGGCGGCGGTCCGGATCGGCGTCGGGAGCTTCGGTCCCCCTTCGTCGAGCCTCACCTCGATTCCCATCGGCGGGAGAGGGATGAGGATGTCGGAAAAGAGGATCACCCCGTCCATCCCGAAACGACGGAAAGGCTGCATCGAGACCTCGACGGCCGAAGGGACGTCGGCGCAGAGGTCGAGGAACGCGAGGCGCTTGCGCACTTCGCGGTACTCGGGGAGGTAGCGGCCGGCCTGGCGCATGAGCCAGACGGGCGGCAGGTCGACGGGGCGGCCGAAGGCGGCGTCTACGAAGCGCTGGCGGGAGGGGCCGGGATCGGACATGGCGCGCGAGGTTAGCATCGGCCCTTCATGGCCACACCGATCCCCCCGAACACCGCTCCCTTCACTCCCGCCGAGGTCGCCCGTGTCACGGGCGGCACGCTCGTGCGCGATGGCAGGCCTTTCGTCGGAGTCTCGACCGACACCCGGACGATCACGCCCGGCTCCCTCTACGTCGCCCTCAGGGGAGAAAGCTTCGACGGCCACCGCTTCCTCCCACAGGCGGCCGCCTCCGGGGCCGGAGGCGTCCTCATCTCCGCGGCGGGCGACCTGCCGCCTTCGGGCGCGGTGGTCCGTGTCGCCGACACCCGCGCCGCCCTCGGTGCGCTGGGCCGGCTCCACCGCGACCGCTGGGCGGCGATCGGGAACCGCAGGGTCGTCGCCGTCGGCGGCTCGGCGGGGAAGACGACGACGAAGAGGGCCATCGCGGCGCTCCTCGACGTCCTCCGTCCCGGCGAGGTCCACGCGACGCCCGGCAACCTGAACAACGACATCGGCCTGCCGATGACGCTCCTCCTCCTCGACGAGCACCACCACCTCGCCGTGGTGGAGATCGGCACGAGCCATCGGGGCGAGATCTCGATGCTGGCGGCGATCGCCCGGCCCGACGTCGGCGTCCTGACGCTCATCGCCCCGGAGCACACGGAAGGCATCGGCAGCCTAGAGGACGTGGCCGACGAGGAGGGGGACCTCTTCGCCGCGCTCTCGCCCGACGGGTGCGCCATCGGCAACGGCGACGACCCGCGCGTGGCGGCGCAGATCGAGCGATCCCCGGCGGTCCGCCGCATCCTCTACGGCTTCGCAGAGACCTGCTCCGTCCGCGCCCTCTCGCGGGAGCCGCTGGGCCTCTCCGGGAGCCGCGTCCACGTCTCCTTCGACGGCGGCGAGGCGGCGGACTACGAGGTCCCTCTTCCGGGCGAGGCGGGAACCCTGGCCGCCCTCGCGGCGCTCGCGGCGGTCCGGGCCCTCCTCGACGTCGCCGCACCGCCGGACGCGCTGCGCCAGGCGCTCCAGGTCGTCGGCCGGGTCCGCGACGGACGGTTCGCGGTGGAGACCCTCGCCGACGGGACGGTTCTCCTCGACGACACCTACAACTCGAACACCGGCTCGGCGAGGTCTTCGCTGAAGACCGCCCGCGAGCTGGCCGACGCGCTCGGCCGCCGTCTGGTTCTCGTCCTCGGCGAAATGCGCGAGATGGGACCGCTCGCCGCACAGGAGCACGATGAGGTGGGGCGCGCCGCCGTCGCGGCGCGCCCGGCCGCCCTCGTCGCCGTCAACGGCGAGGCGGAGCGGTTCGCCGCCGCTGCCGCCGGGGCGGGCATCGCCGCGTCCTTCTTCCCCTCCGGGGAGGAGGCGGTCCCCCACGTCCTGGAACTGGTCCGGCCCGGTGACGTCGTCCTGGTCAAGGCGTCGCGCGGCGTGCGCCTCGAGACCGTCGTCTCCGCGCTCCGATCGGCCCGATAGACTCGCCACCGGAGGTCGCACGATGGGAACGCCCCTCGTCGGAATCGTCATGGGGAGCGCCTCGGACTACGAGACGCTCGCCAAAGCGGAAGGAATCCTCTTCGAGTTCGACGTCCCGTACGAGATCTCGGTCGTCAGCGCGCACCGGATGCCCGAGGAGATGTACGAGTACGCGAGGTCGGCGGCCGCCAGGGGCCTGAAGGTCCTCATTGCGGGGGCGGGGGGAGCCGCCCACCTGCCCGGCATGGTCTCGGCGCTCACGACCCTGCCCGTCCTCGGCGTTCCGGTCCAGAGCAGCGCCCTCTCCGGCCTCGACAGCCTTCTCTCCATCGTCCAGATGCCCGCGGGCGTCCCGACGGCGACCTTCGCCATCGGGCCCGCGGGGGCGACGAACGCGGGCCTGTTCGCCGTGAAGATCCTCGCGCTCTCCGACCCCGGCCTGGCCGCGAAGCTCGCCGCGCATCGCGAGGCGCTGCGGGGGAAGGCGCGCGAGGGGAGCGAAGAGATCCAGGGGCGGCGCCTCCGGAGGACCTCCTGACGACCGTCGGCATCCTCGGCGGAGGTCAGCTCGGCGCGATGCTGGCTCCGGCGCTCCAGGACCTCGGGGCGGACGTCCACGTCTACGACCCCGACCCGAACGCCCCGGCCCTGCGCCGGGCGGCGCGCGCCGTGAGCGGGTCGTGGCGCGACGTGCCGCGCCTTCAGGAGTTCTTCGACGCCTGCGACGCCGTGACGTACGAGTTCGAGAACGTGGAGACCGAGGGGCTGGGGGAGCTTTCCGGCCTCGACAAGCTCCTCCCGTCGCTCGGCGTCCTCCGGACGACGCAGAACCGCGCGCTCGAGAAGGAGTTCCTGCGCGCGCACGGCCTCCCGCACGTGGAATTCGTCGACGGCCGGACGGCGGAGGAGCTCCCGGCGGCCGCGCGGGGCTTCGGATACCCCGCGATTCTGAAGACGACCCGCGGCGGATACGACGGGAAGGGGCAGTGGAGGCTCTCCTCGCCCGCCGATCTGGAGGCCCTTCTCTCGACCCCCGCCCGCGCGATGCTGGACGCCTCGGGCTGGGTCCTCGAGGAACCGATCGAGATCGTTCTCGAGACGAGCGCCATCGTCGCCCGCGAGAGGAGCGGCGACGAGGTCGTCTTCCCGCTCTTCGAGAACGAGCACCGGGACCACGTCCTCGACGTCACCCTCGTCCCGGCCCGTCTCCCCGACGACCTCGAGGCGGAGGCGAAGGCGGTGGCCCTCGCGGCCGCCCGCGCCCTCGGCGTGACCGGGCTCCTGACGACCGAGTTCTTCGTCGGCCGGTCCGCCCGCTCACGCCCAGGAGAGGTCCGAATCTTCACGAACGAATTCGCGCCGCGTCCCCACAACTCAGGGCACGTCACGCGTAAAGCCTGCACTGTCAGCCAGTTCGAAGCGCTGGCGCGAGTCCTCCTCGGGATCCCGCTCGTCCCGCCCCGGCTCGTTTCGGCGGGCGCCTTCTGCATGGCGAACCTCCTCGGCGAGGTCTGGGAGGCACAGGAAACGACCGGATCGCTCGACCTCGGGGTGTGGGAAGGAAACCCCGGTCTCCTCGAGGTCGTGCTCTACGGCAAGACGGGCGTAGGAACGAAACGGAAGATGGGGCACCTGACCGTCCGGGGGGACGGCGCGGAGGAGGCGGTCTCCTCGGCGCGGGCGCTGCGCGAGGCGATCTCCCGGACGGGGCGCCGGTCCGTATAATCAACAGTTCGGATGTTCGGTACCGGCCTCGCCAACGCCCTCTTCGGCCTCCTCGCCCTCCTCTGCTACGCGGGAGCGACGGTCCTCTACGTCGTCTGGCTCCGACACCCGCACGTCTCCGCGGGAAGGACGGCGACGGTCCTCGCCGGCCTCGGGGCGTCCTTCAACTTCGGGTTCCTCTACGTCCGTTCCGTCGCGCTGAAGACGGTTCCCTACGGCGATCTCCTCGGCTCGATGGCCCTCTTCGGCCTCTTCCTGGCGGCCATGAGCCTCATCCTCGAGGCCCGGCACCACGACCGGTCTCTCGGGCCGTTCCTCATGCCGGTCTCGCTCTTCTTTCTCCTCCTCTCCTTCGTCGTCCCGGGGGGCGGAGAGGTGCGCCCGGAGCTTCGTGGCTCGGTCTTCGCGTTCCACGTCACGCTGAACATGCTGAGCTACTCGGCCTTCGCCGTGGCGTGCGCCCTCTCGCTTCTCTACCTCGTCCTCGGGCGGCGGCTGAGGAGCAAGCGGCACATCCTGAACGGTCCCGTTTCGCGGTTCCCCTCCCTGAGCTACCTCGAGAGGGCCGCGCGCACGTCCATCGGCGTCGGCGTGGTCTCGATGGCGGCCGGGCTGACGATGGGTTTCCTCTGGGCGTACCGCGTCTGGCACGAGCAGCACCCCGAGTGGCTGCTCGATGCGAAAGTCTGGGGTGCGGGCGGGACCTTCGCCTTCTACCTCTGGATCTTCGTGAGAGCCCACCGCGGCGCCTCCCCCGTGACGACGGCCAGGCTCGCCGTCGCCGGGTTCATCCTCGTCCTCCTCTCCTACACCGCCGTCAACCTCTTCTTCTCGAAGGTCCACTCGTTCACCTGATGCCTCCCGAGATCGTCTTCGTCGGCTGGAACCACCAGGGGTCGGACCTCGACCTCAGGGCCCGGCTCGCCTTCACGCCGGAGACGGCGCGAGAGGCGCTGGAGGGGCTCTTTCGCGAGCGGATACTGACCGAAGGGGCCGTCGTCTCCACGTGCAACCGGGCCGAGATCTACGGCGTCAGCGAGGTGCCCGACAGCTTCGAGGCCCTCGCGGGCTTCTTCTCGCGCTTTCACTCCGTCGACGGCGTCGTCCTGCGCGAGAAGGCGCTCTCCGGGCGCGGCGAGGCTACGGTGCGGCACCTCTTCCGTGTCGCCTCGGGCCTCGACTCCATGGTCCTCGGTGAGGCGCAGATCCTCGGGCAGATCCGCGAGGCCCACCGCCGCGCCGCCGAGGCGGGGACCGCCCGCGCCGTCACGGGACGGCTCTTCCAGACGGCGCTCGAATGCGGCAAGAGGGTCCGCACGGAGACGTCGCTCGGGGCCCGCCCCGTCTCCGTCCCCGGCATCGCCCTCGGCCTCGTCGGGCGCATCTTCGAGTCGATCGCCGAGTGCAAGGTCCTTCTCCTCGGCGCGGGCGAGACGGTCGAGCTGACGGCCCGCCTCCTCGCCGGCGACGGCGTGAAGCAGATCCTCTTCGCGAACCGCTCGGCCGAGAAGGCCAAGGCGCTCGCGACCCACTTCCACGGCTGGACGGTGCCGTGGGAGGACCGGGCGAAGGCGTTCGCCGACGTCGACATCGTCCTGTCGGCCACGGGCGCCACGGATCCGGTCGTCACCGCGGCGATGCTCAAGCCCGTCCTGGGCCGCGGCCGCAGGCGAGGGCCGCTCCTCATCCTCGACCTCGCCGTCCCGCGCGACATCGAGCCGACGGTGGACGGGCTGCCCGACGTCTACCGGTACGACATGGACGCCCTCGGCGAGCTCGCCTGCGACAACGCCAAGGACCGGATGACCGACGTCCCGCACGCCGAGCGGATCGTCGAGGACTCCACCCAGAAGTTCCTCGGCTGGCTCGCGGGCCTCTCGCACGTCGACACGCTGAAGACGCTCCACGAGAGGTTCGAGAAGGTGCGGCGCGAAGAGATCGAGCGCTACTCCGGCAAGCTCTCGCGTCTTTCGCCCGAGGACCGCGCGGTCGTCGAGCGGATGACCGAGACGCTCCTCCACAAGATCCTCCACAACCCGACGATGGGACTGAAGGAAGGGGACGCCTCCGAGCGCCTCACCCGCGCGGCCGTCGTGAGGGCCCTCTTCAAGCTCGACGACGGGGAGTAACTCGGCCCGCATGCGGCGCCGCCGGGGCCGCCCCACGAAGGAAGGACGACGATGAGCGACGGACGACCCCTGCGGATGGGGACGCGCGCGAGCCTCCTGGCCCGGACGCAGTCCGGGCACGTGGCCGCCGCGCTGACGAAGGCGACGGGCCGGGCGGTCGAGGAGGTCCTCGTGAGGACCGAAGGGGACCAGCTGTCGATCGAAGGGCGGATTCCGTCCGCGGGCGACTCCGTCGGCGTCTTCGTGCGCGCGCTCGACGACGCTCTCCGCCGGGACGAGATCGATTTCGCCGTTCACTCGCTCAAGGACGTCCCGACCGAGTACGCCGAAGACCTCCTCATGGCGGCCGTCCCGGCGCGCGCCGACGTCAGGGACGCCCTCGTCGTCGCCTCGCGGCATCCGGCGCGCACCGTGCAGCAGCTGCCCCAGGGGGCGAAGGTGGCCACGGCGAGCCCCCGGCGGGTGGCGCAGCTCCTGCGCCTCCGGCCCGACCTCGAGACGCTCACGATGGCCGGGAACGTCGACACGCGCCTGCGTCGCCTCGAGGAAGGGCGCGCCGACGCCCTCATCCTCGCCTGCGCCGGCCTCGACCGGCTCTCGTTCGGTGACCGGATCACCCTGCGCATCCCTCTCGACGAGCTGCTTTCGGCCCCCGCGCAGGGAGCGCTCGGCATCTCGTGCCGGAGGGGCGACGCCGACGCCGCGGCCGCGATCGCGACGCTCGACGACCCGCTCGCCAGCGCCGCCTCGGCAGCAGAGCGCAGCCTCCTCCACGCCCTGCGGGCCGGGTGCCGCGCTCCGGTCGCCGCGCTCGCGACTCCGGGCGAAGAGGGGACGCTCGTCCTCCGGGCCCGGGTCCTCGCTCTCGACGGTTCAGAGATGCTCGAGGACGTGGCGACGGGCCCGGCCACGGACCCCGGAGAGCTGGGGCGCCTCCTCGCCGACCGCCTTCTCTCCCGCGGTGCCCAGCGTCTCGTCACGGAGGCCCGCGCGGCGGCGAGATGAGCAGGGTGCTCCTCCTGCGGCCTGGCGGCGAACCGGTTCCGGGAGCCGACCTCCTCGTCACGCACCGGATCGTTCCGGCCCCGTTCGGGATCGCTGCGGCGCGCACCTTCGACCCAGACGGCGCGATCCTCGTCGTCTCCTCGCGCACGGCCGTCGACGTCCTGACCGGCGCGGGAGCTTCCGGGCGGCTCCGGTCGTTCCGCCTCGTCCTGACGGCCGGGGCCGGAACGGCGACGGCCCTGGAGGAGGCGGGTGTCGCGGGCTGCGTCACCCCGGTCCCTCCCGGCGCCGTCGGCATCCTCGCGGAGCTCGCGCGTCGCGGCGAGAGCGGCCGCCTCCTCTGGCCCCGCGGTTCCGACGCCGACGACGCCGCGGTGGACGAGCTCCTCGGCCGCGGCTTCGACGTCACCGCCCCCGTCGTCTACCTGAAGGAGCCGCTTCCCGCGCTCGACGGGGACGTCCTTCGCGCGTTCCGCGCGGGGAAGTACGACGCCCTCGCCATCGGCTCTCTCGCCGCGCTCGACGTCTTTCTCGACGCCCTCGGGGCCGAAAGCCCCTCGGACCTGCCCCCGGTAAGATTCGGCGTCGTCGGCCCGGAGACCGCTCGGCTTCTCGTCGCGCGCGGCTTCCCCGAGCCCGCCGTACCGAGGAGGCCCCTCCTCACCGATCTGATCGCGCTCCTCGCGCTCCCCAAGGAGGCCTGACCATGGCGTTTCCCCTCCACCGCTACCGTCGCCTGCGCCTCACCGAGTCGCTCCGGGCGATGGTCCGCGAGACGACCCTCGACCCGGCCGACTTCATCGCTCCGATGTTCGTCGTCCCGGGCGAAGGGGTCCGCCAGCCGATCCCGTCCATGCCGGGCATCGACCGCGTCTCGCCCGACCTCGCGGCGAAGGACGCGGCCGAGCTCGCCGCGCGCGGAGTCCTCTCGGTCATCCTCTTCGGCATTCCCGACCACAAGGACGCCGTCGGCACCTCCTCGGCCGACCTTCTCGGCCCCGTCTGCCGGGCCGTCGGGGAGATCAAGAAGGCGAGCCCGAAGACCGTCGTCATCACCGACGTCTGCCTCTGCGAGTACACCGACCACGGGCACTGCGGCGTTATCGTGGGCGAGTCCGTCGACAACGACGGGACGCTCCCGATTCTCGCCGCGGAAGCGCTCGCCCACGCGAAGGCCGGCGCCGACATCGTCGCACCGAGCGACATGATGGACGGCCGGGTCCGCGCGATCCGCGACGTGCTCGACGGGAACGGCTTCAGGAGCGTGCCGATCCTCGCCTACGCGGCCAAGTACGCGAGCGGCTTCTACGGCCCGTTCCGCGACGCGGCCGAGTCGACGCCCGCGTTCGGCGACCGCCGCGCCTACCAGATGGACCCCGCGAACGTCCGCGAGGCGGTGAAGGAGATCCTCTCCGACGTCGCGGAAGGCGCCGACATGGTCATGGTCAAGCCGGCCCTCTCGTACCTCGACGTCGTTCGCGCGGCGAAGGAAGCGACGAACGTCCCGCTCGCCACCTACAACGTCTCGGGCGAGTACGCGATGGTGAAGGCCGCTGCCGAACGGGGCTGGATCGACGGCAAGCGCGTCACGCTCGAGATCCTCACCTCGATGAAGCGCGCGGGCGCCGACCTGATCCTGACCTACCACGCGAAGGAGGCTGCCGAATGGCTGCAAGGAAACTGAGGCGGAAGGCGGCCGCGCCGCCCCCCCCGAAGAAGAAGACGCCGAAGAAGCCCGCCGCCCCCCGCCGTCGCCGTGTCCGCCGGACCGTCGAGTCGGACCGGCTCTACGCCCGCGCGAAGGCGAAGATGCCGGGCGGCGTCAGCTCGCCCGTCCGCTCCTTCAAGTCGGTCGGCGCGACGCCGTTCTTCGTGAAGAAGGCGAAGGGTTCGGTCATCGTGGACGCCGACGGCAACCGCTACGTCGACTACGTCATGTCGTACGGACCGCATCTCTTCGGCCACATGCCGAAGGCGGTGCTCTCCGCGATCCGCAAGGCGCTCCCTCGCGGCACCTCCTACGGCGCCCCCTGCCGCGCCGAGGTGGAGCTCGCCGAGCGCGTCAGCCGCCTCGTCCCTTCGATGGAGAAGGTCCGATTCGTCTCCTCGGGGACCGAGGCCGCGATGAGCGCCGTGCGCCTCGCGCGGGCGATCACGGGTCGCGACCTCGTCCTGAAGTTCGCCGGTTGCTACCACGGCCACGCCGACTCGTTCCTCGTCGCCGCCGGCTCCGGCGTCGCGACGCTCGGCATTCCCGGCTCGCCCGGCGTTCCGGCCGACCTCGCGAAGGCGACGCTCACGGCGACCTACAACGACCTCGAGTCGGTCGAGGCGCTGTTCAAGAAGTACCCGGGTCAGATCGCCGTCATCGCCGTCGAGCCGGTCGCGGCGAACATGGGCGTCGTCCTTCCGCAGCCCGGCTTCCTCGAAGGGCTCCGGAAGATCGCCGACCGCGAGAAGGCGATGCTCCTCTTCGACGAGGTCATCAGCGGCTTCCGCCTCGCCCGCGGCGGCGCACAGGAGATCTTCGGCGTGAAGCCCGACCTCACCTGTCTCGGCAAGATTCTCGGCGGCGGCCTCCCCGTCGGCGCCTACGGCGGCCGGGCCGACCTCATGGCCTACGTGGCGCCCGACGGCCCCGTCTACCAGGCGGGAACGCTCTCGGGGAACCCGCTCGCCATGGCGGCGGGCATCGCCATGCTCGACTCGCTCACGCCCGCGGCCTACGCGAAGCTCGAGAAGACCGCGGCGAAGCTCGAGAAGGGGATGAGGAAGGTCGCCAAGGACCTCGGCGTCGAGGACCGCCTCACGCTGAACCGGATCGGCTCCATCCTCACCCTCTTCTTCAACGCGGGTCCCATCGCGAACTTCGACGACGTGAAGAAGAGCGACGGTCCGGCGTTCACGCGCTGGTTCCACGGTCTCCTGAAGAGAGGCGTCTTCATCGCCCCGGCGGCGTTCGAGGCGATGTTCGTCTCGACCGCTCACACGGACAAGGATCTCGAGCGGACCCTCGTGGCGCATCGCGAGGCGCTGAAGGAGGCCTTTGCGGGGGTCTGACGTCGGCTGGCGGCCGGGGCCTTCTCCGGCCGCCCCGTCGCCGCGAGGGGGAACTTGAACGGTCTCGCACAGCAGCTGGTCCGCTACGGCATCTTCCTCGTCGCGGGGAACGTGTTCCTGGAGCAGCTCGGCCTGCCGATCCCCGCGATGCCCCTCTTCATCGTCGCCGGTGCGCTCGTCGCCCAGGGGCGGCTTTCGGGGCCGACGCTCCTCTTCGCCGTCATCGGGGCGGCCCTCCTTGCCGACACGCTCTGGTTCTTGCTCGGGCGGAAGTACGGCTGGCACATCCTCCGGTTTCTCTGCGGCCTCTCTCTCT
>Ga0209573_1006113_pt1 | contig 10295 bp, 11 predicted proteins | sample TNRBio252014_DNA_FD_185870 | JGI IMG/M metagenome (GOLD analysis project Ga0209573, IMG submission 185870) | Wastewater treatment Type I Accumulibacter community from EBPR Bioreactor in Madison, WI, USA - TNR Reactor_6/25/2014_ DNA (SPAdes)... | ecosystem: Engineered > Bioreactor > EBPR >...
TCGCGCACCTTCTCGCGCTTCCAGGAAGATGGCCACATCGCGGTCCAGCAGAAGCACGTCCGCATTCTCGATGTCGCCGGACTCAAGGCGCTGATGAATCACCGGGGCTGACGGCCAGGGGCCGACCAGCCTGCACGTTCTCCATCCCGTCCGGGCGACAGCAAGCAAGACCAGGCAGCGCTCGCTCCCTGTGACGGGTGAAACCATGCGCTGCCCGAACGATGGGTGGACAACCGGGATGTTTCAGTTCTCGCCTTCGTTGCCGAAGGATCTGCAACCCTGCTTCCACATCCCCGGACAAGGATCCACGCAATAGGCCGCCTTCTCCCCCCACGCAACGCCAAGGGGCGATTCAAGAAAACGCAAGCACTGATACAATCCCCGGAAACCACCGGGGATTTTTTCATGCCTACCGCAACGACCCGTCAAGTCACCAAACCGAAGGAAAAGAATCCTGCACCAAAGCGCCAGGTCACCTTGACCTTCGAAGAGGGCGAGATGGTCATCTTCAGGCATCGCCCTGACCCTGAAGAAACCCGCATTGCGTTGGATGCAGCCCTTCAGCGGATGCGCCGCAGCAGGAAGAAAGGCGACGTAGTGAAGACCCTCCGCGAATTCCGGGATAACCGGCGCGGATGAGCGATTTCGTCCTGGATGCAAGCGCAGGGCTGGCCCTGTTTCTACCGGCCGTGAAAGAGCAGCGGGATTACGCCGACAAGGTGTTTTCCCTGATCCGCAACGGTGCGGAACCAGCCGTTCCAAGCATATGGGTCGTTGAAATGGCCGCGCCTTGCTCAAGTCCCGCCGCTCAAGGGGCATCAGCAGCGCCGGCTATAGTGCCGCGCTCGATACCATCGATGTCTTGCCCTAGGTCCTTCACAATATTGCCTACACCGTCCGCGATATAGCCGACATCGCGGCCAAGAGCCAATTGGCCGGTTACGACTCGCTCTACTTCGATCTTGCCAGGCGCTTAGAAATCCCGATGGCTACGCTCGACGATGGCATCCGGTCGGCGTGCCAGCATCACGCGGTCAAACTACTGTAAATCGCCGGCCGCATCCCCAGCTGCTTCAGCCAGCCAGACGCCGCCGGCGACAACGATGCAGGCGCGCGCAAGTTTGAGGGCGAAGCCCGGATCGCCCTCCGCCCGGTGCTGCGCCTGCCGGAGCAAGACGTTCCCCCGGATACCCCGCCTTCCCTTCGCGCCTTGAAGCGCCCGTTGGCATCGAGCACGACCAGCCCAACGCCTTTTTCCGCCAGGGTTTTTGCCCGTAAATCGGCGTCGACCGCAACCATCCGCCGCCGCCACGACGAGGCGTAATACGGCGCGCCTTCCGGTACCGGCCGGCCGAACATTTCTTCCAGGAACAGTGTCTTCGGCGGCCGGTTGCACGTCAGCGCAAGCGGCGATGTCGCCGCAGTCAAGGCGCTGATGAATCACCGGGGCCGACGGTCAAGGGCCGACCGGCCTGCACGTTCTCCATCCCATCCGAGCGACAGCAAGAAAGACCAGGCAGCGCTCACTCCCTGTGATGGGTGAGACCATGCGTTGCCCGAACGATGGTGGGACAACCGGGATGTTCCAGCCCACGCCCCCATTGCCGAGGGGCGATGCAGGCAGATGGCCACGCTGGGTGAACAGGTTCTCCTCGAAAACCTGCTCGACGTGGATCAAGGCGTACTGGCGCGGGCAATAGTACCAGTGCTGGAGAGCGGAAAGCGCTATCGGATCAAGCGGTTCGCCGGTCATCGCGCCCCCCCGCCAATGGCTTTGGCAACTTCCTTGCGGTAGCATTGCCGAAGAATCCAAGGAGGTCGTGCCATGACCAATTCCCCGCTTGAAGACATCGAAGCCGCTGCGCTGCAACTGGCGACCAGCGACCGCGCCAAGTTGGCCGAACGCCTGCTGGTCAGCCTGGAAGAAGACGACGAAATTCTGGCATCCTGGGTAGAAGAAGCCGAGCGGCGCGGCGAGGCATACGAGCGCGGAGAAATGGGGGCCATCGACTTCGACGAATCCATCGCTCGCCTCAAGGCCAAGCTCGCCGCTGCGGCATGAAGCTGATCGTCCTCGACGCCGCGCAAGCGGAACTTGAGGAAGCGCAGGCCTACTACCTGCAACATGCCACCCCGGGCATCGCCGCAGCCGGTTTGTTTGGCAAGGAATGATGGCACGAAGCCGTGGGCGACATATACGCCGTAAGGCACGGTGCGCTTGCGGCCCATGGTGCGGTTACCACCCTGCTGTTTCTCGGCTTCGGCCTCGGTGGCGACCGCCATACCTGCACATGACGCGCGAGGAAATCGGCAGCTACCTCGGTCTCAAGCTGGAAACCGCCTCGCACACCTTCTCGCGCTTCCAGGAAGATGGCCACATCGCGGTCCAGCAGAAGCACGTCCGCATTCTCGATGTCGCCGGACTCAAGGCGCTGATGAAGCATTGCGCCTGATTGTCACGTCGTTATTCGCCAGAGATGGCCGACGCTCCGCACACCTCAAGCGAAAATTAGAAGGCCCGGCAGGTTTCCCTGCCGGGCCGGATTCGGTCGTCACCCGAAGGCGACACCTTATTGTAGCAACGGCTCTCACCCCGGAAAACTACAACGGGAGTATTCTACCCGTTTCGAATGACAACGGGAAGATATCATGGAGTCGCGCTACACCCTCGGTCTGGATATCGGCATCGCCTCTGTCGGCTGGTGCCTGCTTGGCGAAAACCGCATCATCGACTTGGGCGTCCGCGCCTTCGACAAAGCTGAAACCGCCAAGGAAGGCGACCCGCTCAACCTGACCCGCCGCATGGCCCGCCTGGCTCGCCATCGACTGGCCCAACGCGCATGGCGGCTGAAAAAGCTAACGCGCGAACTCAAGCGCCATGGCCTGATCGACGACACGCGCTTTTTCCAGCCGACCAATCCTGTTACCACCTCCCCGTGGCAGTTGCGCGTTCAAGGCCTCGACCGCAAACTCGAAACCGACGAATGGGCGCGCGTCATCTACCATCTCTGCAAGCACAGGGGGTTCCACTGGGTCAGCCGGGCCGACAAAAAGAAGTCCGAAGGTGATGCCAAAGGTGAAGGCGGTCGAGTGACTGCAGCACTCAATGACACCAGCAAACGAATAGACGGTTACCGTTCCGCTGCCGAAATGGTGATTCACGAATTCCTCAAACCCGCACAGACTGATAATGGTCTCCCATTACTCGACAAAATTGGGCAGCCGATTCCATCTGGTGCTGCTCGCAACAAGCGGGGCGAATACACCAAGGCGCTATCCCGCGTCCTGCTCGGTGACGAGCTGAAGCAACTCTTTGCCGAACAATGCCGCTTGGGCAACCCGCTGGCCAGCGAATCCCTGGAAACCGCCATCCTCGGCAACGGCGACCGCAAGAGCGGTCTGTTCTGGATGCAGAAACCGCCGCTCTCGGGCGCCGCCCTGCTCAAGATGCTCGGCAAATGCACCTTCGAAAAGGGCGAGTTCCGCGCCCCCAAAGCCAGTTTCACCGCCGAACGCCATGTCTGGCTGACGCGGCTCAACAATCTGCGCATCGTCGTCGATGGCGAGACCAGGCCGCTCGATGCGGAGGAACGCGCCATTGCCCTGCCGCTCCCGTACAAACAAGCCAAGGAACTTACCTACAAGCAACTGCACAGCGCCTTGGTCAAAAGCGGGCGCCTGCCGGAAACCTTCGAGTTTGCCGGACTACGCCCAACCAAGGACGGCAAAGACCCCAAATCCGAAAGACTCGTCAAACTGCCCGCGTGGCAGGAACTGCGCGCGACGCTCAAGGCCGCCGGACTCGAAACCGAGTGGGAAAGCCTTGCCGGGGCCGCCGGTCGCGGTCAACCGCAAATTCTGGACGAAATTGCTCGCGTACTCAGCATCTACAAGGACGACGACGAAGCGCGCGCGGAATTGAACAAACTTGCCCTGCCCAACCGGGAAGCCATGGTAGAAGCCCTGCTCGATATCCGTTTCGACAAGTTCCATGCGCTATCCCTGATGGCACTGTACAAGATCGTCCCGCGCATGGAGGCCGGTTTGCGTTACGACGAAGCCGTCGCCGCAATCCCGGAATACGGCCACCACAGCCAGTTGCACAAACCCGGCGAAGGCGCCTCGCGCACCCTGCCGCCGCTCTATGCCGGGCGCGACCCCGACGGTCGCATGCGCTTTGCCGAGGACGAAGACATCCCGCGCAACCCGGTTGTGCTGCGCGCACTGAACCAGGCGCGCAAGGTGGTCAATGCCATCGTCCGCCGCTACGGCTCACCGATGGCCGTCAATATCGAAATGGCGCGAGATTTGTCTCGGCCACTCGACGAGCGTAACAAGATCAGGAAGGAGCAAGAGGACTACCGCGCCCGCAACGAAAAGGACAAGGCGTTCTTTGCCGAGGAGTTTGGACAAGCGCCCAAGGGCGGCGAATTCGAGAAATTCCGCCTGTATCGCGAACAACTCGGCAAATGCGCCTATTCGCAAGAAGGCATCGTCATCGAACGTCTGTTGGAAGCCGGCTATGTCGAAATCGATCACGCCCTGCCCTATTCGCGCAGCTTCGACGATAGCAAGAACAACAAGGTGCTCGTTCTCGCCAAGGAAAATCGCGACAAGGGCAACCGCACCCCCTACGAATACCTCGGCGGCGAAGAAAACAGCTTTCGCTGGCAACAGTTCGTCGCCTTCGTCGAATCGACCAAATCCTACCGCCTCGCCAAGCGCAGCCGCCTGCTACGCAAGGATTTCGGGGCCAAGGAAGCCGAAGACTTCAAGGAACGCAATCTCAACGATACCCGCTACATCTGCAAATTCTTCAAGAACTACGTCGAGCGTCACCTCAAGCTGGCGGATGGCAGCGAAGCCCAGCGTTGTGTCGTATTGAGCGGCCAGATGACCGCCTTCCTGCGCGCCCGCTGGGGGATCAACAAAATCCGCAGCGAAAGCGACCGTCACCACGCGCTGGATGCCGCAGTGGTCGCCGCCTGTACACATGGCATGGTCAAGCGCCTGGCTGATTATTCGCGCACCAAGGAGCTGGCGCAGGTACATACCGGCTTCGTGGACACGACGACCGGCGAAATCGTCGATCCCGCCATATTCCGCCAACTCAAGCAGCACTTTCCCGAACCGTGGCCGCACTTCCGCCACGAACTCGAAGCCCGCTTGAAGATTGACAACCCCGCGCTGCTACGCGAGGAGATGACGCACCTGGGCACCTACGACACCACGGCACTGGACGAAATCCGGCCCTTGTTCGTTTCGCGGGCACCGCAGCGCCGCAATGGTGGCGCCGCCCACAAGGACACCATCTACGGTCAACCGGAAAAATTGCGGGAAAACGGGAGCGTCACGCAGAAAGTACCTCTCACCAGCCTGACCCTGAAGGATCTCGACAAACTCATCGACCCCCATCGCAACGCCAGGCTTTACGCTGCCATCCGCGAGCGCCTGGAGGCACACGGTGGCAAGGGCGACAAGGCATTTCCCCCGGACAACCCCTTGCGCAAGCCCGCCCGCGCAGGCAAGCCGACCGGCCCCGTCGTTCGCACGGTAACCATGCTGATCGACAAACTTTCAGGTATTCCGGTGCGCGGCGGCATCGCCAAGAACGACTCCATGCTGCGTGTCGACGTGTTCACCAAGGCCGGCAAGTTCCATCTGGTGCCGGTGTATGTACATCACAAGGTGGCCGGTCTGCCGAACCGGGCGATTGTGGCCTTCAAGGATGAAGCGGAATGGACACTGATTGATGACAGCTTCGCTTGGTGTTTTTCGCTGTATCCAAATGACCTTGTGAAGATTATTCAAAAAGGCAAATCACCGATTCTGGGCTACTACTCTAGTTGTCACCGAGGCACCGGGAACGTCAACGTTTGGGCACACGATAGAAATTCTGACATTGGCAAAGATGGCATGCTTGAAGGCATCGGTGTCAAAACAGCCTTGGTATTAGAAAAACTCCATGTCGACACCCTCGGCAACATCCATCCCGCCAAACCGGAGCCCCGCCGTGGGCTGGCGTAGCGTGATGATTTCCCGGCCAGCCAAGCTGCGCCGGGAACACTTCTCCTTGGCCATCGAGCAGGAACAAACCGCCTTCGTTCCCTTCGAGGACATCGCCGTCATCGTCCTCAATCATCGGGAAATCAACCTCACCCACCCAGTGCTTTCGGCCTGTGCCGAGTACGGCATCGGGCTTTACGCCACCGGCCACAATCACCAGCCCAGCGGCATCTTCCTGCCCTTCCTCTCGCACTCGCGAACCACACGCCTGATGCGCAAGCAGCTCGAAGTTGGCAAGCCACCAATCAAGCAGGCGTGGGCCAACATCGTGCGGCGCAAAATAGAGAACCAAGCGCATTGTCTGCACCTCGCGGGCCGCAAAGGGGTCGAGCGGCTGAATTCCTACGCCAATCGCGTACGGTCAGGCGACGGGGAAAACCTCGAAGGACAAGCCGCCGCCTTCTACTTTGCCCAGCTTTTCGGCCCCGGCTTCTACCGGGCCGAGGAACGCTGGGCCAATGCCGCGCTCGATTACGGCTATGCCGTCTTTCGCGGCGCCATTGCGCGCGGGCTGGTCGCCCACGGCCTGCATCCACCCATCGGTATCTTTCACGCCAGCGAACAAAATGCCTTCAATCTGGCCGACGATCTGATCGAACCCTTCCGGCCATTGGTTGATCTGCATGTCGCCAAACACCCGGCCAGCACCGAAGGCGATCTTACGCCCGAGGACAAGGCAACGCTGGTGAGTTTGCTCAACGTCGATGTCGCCATGCCACAAGGCAAGATGTCGGCGCTATCGGCCATCGAATACGCCGTGGAAAGCCTTGTTCGCCTGTTCGAGCAGGAAGACAGCAACCTCGACCTGCCCAAACTGCTCGGCCTGCACGCCCATGTGCTGGAATGCTGAGACATGAGCAAGGAGACGCGACGCTTCATGCGACTACTCCTCTTCTTCGACCTGCCCATGGTCACCAAGACCGAAAAGCGCGCCTATGTGCAATTCCGCCGTTTTCTCCTGAACGACGGCTACGACATGATCCAGTGGTCGGTCTATGGGCGACTGCTCAATGGCAACGACGACCAGGAAAAGCACCTCAAACGCCTGGTCGACAACTTGCCGCCCGCCGGCTCGATACGCTGCATGACCGTGACCGAAAAGCAGTTTGCCGGCATCCGCCTGCTGGTCGGCATGCCGCTTTTTCAGGAAAAAAAGGTCACGGCGAACCAGATGTTGCTTTTCTGATGACGGGATCCCACAAAAATATTCCCGCCCAGCTTGCGCCGGGCGGGAATTTGAGAGCAGCCTATTGTAGCTTTCCGGGGTGAGAGAGGGAGCTACAACAGTCATTTGCCCGGACCGCCGCAACGCCGGATTGTAGCTTTCCGGGGTGAGAGAGGGAGCTACAACCCCAGATCATTATCACCGCCAAGGACGAGAATTGTAGCTTTCCGGGGTGAGAGAGGGAGCTACAACAAGCGCGCGCCCAGAGGTACGCTGGAGGCGATTGTAGCTTTCCGGGGTGAGAGAGGGAGCTACAACCTGAGCGTATGCAGCGAAAACGCCGACCAGATTGTAGCTTTCCGGGGTGAGAGAGGGAGCTACAACTCTTTTTATCGACGATGTGGATAGCGCGGGATTGTAGCTTTCCGGGGTGAGAGAGGGAGCTACAACTCCTCGACCAGATGGCCGATGCCGAGCCGGATTGTAGCTTTCCGGGGTGAGAGAGGGAGCTACAACGTTTCGCTGCGCGGATCGACGTTGCACAGAATTGTAGCTTTCCGGGGTGAGAGAGGGAGCTACAACCCTCGTCGGTATGGCTTCTTTCTCCCCACGATTGTAGCTTTCCGGGGTGAGAGAGGGAGCTACAACCGTATCCGAAATCACTGACGACTACCTGATATTGTAGCTTTCCGGGGTGAGAGAGGGAGCTACAACCCTCGTCGGTATGGCTTCTTTCTCCCCACGATTGTAGCTTTCCGGGGTGAGAGAGGGAGCTACAACCAACTCGCAGAGGATCACCGGGCTGGCGACATTGTAGCTTTCCGGGGTGAGAGAGGGAGCTACAACCTCGCCGTCCGGGTTCCGGGTGAAGCGCTGATTGTAGCTTTCCGGGGTGAGAGAGGGAGCTACAACTCGAGGTTCTCCTCCTCGCACCAGGCGATGATTGTAGCTTTCCGGGGTGAGAGAGGGAGCTACAACGATCTTGCACGGTTAACGACACTGGGACGCATTGTAGCTTTCCGGGGTGAGAGAGGGAGCTACAACTCGGTGCCGGTCGAGCTGATGGAAGAGGCGATTGTAGCTTTCCGGGGTGAGAGAGGGAGCTACAACCTCGCACTCATTGCAGCCCTAATCGGCGTCATTGTAGCTTTCCGGGGTGAGAGAGGGAGCTACAACCAGTTACGACGGCCGGCCTGATCCGCAGACATTGTAGCTTTCCGGGGTGAGAGAGGGAGCTACAACCTTGGACGCAACATTGACCAAGGCGAAAGCATTGTAGCTTTCCGGGGTGAGAGAGGGAGCTACAACTGTCGGCGGCATCCAGTTCCCGCACCTCGCATTGTAGCTTTCCGGGGTGAGAGAGGGAGCTACAACACGTCGCCCAGGTGATCGTCCATTCGGCCAATTGTAGCTTTCCGGGGTGAGAGAGGGAGCTACAACACGCGGGCGAAGCGCACCGCGCCGTGGCCTATTGTAGCTTTCCGGGGTGAGAGAGGGAGCTACAACGAGGTGACGTGGCGCAGGGCGTCGCCAGCGATTGTAGCTTTCCGGGGTGAGAGAGGGAGCTACAACGTACCACTTAAACGAGGCAATTATGACTGAATTGTAGCTTTCCGGGGTGAGAGAGGGAGCTACAACTTGTCGGCGAACGACTCGGCGCGCTGCAGGATTGTAGCTTTCCGGGGTGAGAGAGGGAGCTACAACTGGTTCGTCGGCGCTACAAGTGCAACTCCTATTGTAGCTTTCCGGGGTGAGAGAGGGAGCTACAACTCGTGCTGGTGCAGCGGCGCCGTCACGCAGATTGTAGCTTTCCGGGGTGAGAGAGGGAGCTACAACTTCCAGCGAAGACTCCGACGATTCCGCCAAATTGTAGCTTTCCGGGGTGAGAGAGGGAGCTACAACCAGCGCCGCCAGCTTCGTCTCGACCTTGGCATTGTAGCTTTCCGGGGTGAGAGAGGGAGCTACAACAGGTCCCCGATGGCGATGCCGGCAGGGCCGATTGTAGCTTTCCGGGGTGAGAGAGGGAGCTACAACGCTCGGCTCCACCAATCTTTATGGCGATGGATTGTAGCTTTCCGGGGTGAGAGAGGGAGCTACAACCCACCGAGCGCGAGGAACTGGAACGCGGTCATTGTAGCTTTCCGGGGTGAGAGAGGGAGCTACAACCGGGGATCGCGGCGACCGCGCGGCTGCTCTATTGTAGCTTTCCGGGGTGAGAGAGGGAGCTACAACGTGCTGCCAGACCGGCGGTGCCCTCAATGAATTGTGGCTTTCCGGGGTGAGAGAGGGAGCTACAACCCGCCACCGCGAGCTGAAGAGCGGCACCAAATTGTAGCTTTCCGGGGTGAGAGAGGGAGCTACAACATGACGCTTGCGAGTGGCGCTTATTGGAAGATTGTAGCTTTCCGGGGTGAGAGAGGGAGCTACAACACGTCGTCGTCGAGCGAAGTGGCGTCGGCGATTGTAGCTTTCCGGGGTGAGAGAGGGAGCTACAACTATGCAATGCTCTTGGCGAAGGCTTCTCGCATTGTAGCTTTCCGGGGTGAGAGAGGGAGCTACAACCTTGCGCCGGGCGTCAAGCACATTGGGGCAATTGTAGCTTTCCGGGGTGAGAGAGGGAGCTACAACGACCAGATCAAGACCGAGCTGCGCTGGCTGATTGTAGCTTTCCGGGGTGAGAGAGGGAGCTACAACGTATGAAGCGGCGGCCCGCTGGGCCACCTCTTCATACGTGCCGCTCTCGCGGCGTCTATAAGGAGTGAGTCGTGCTGACGGACTCCCCAAATCCGAGCGAATTACACCCAGGGCGATGAACTCCGCGTCAGGGCGACGCTGACGATATAGGCGTAGGCGAGCACGGCAAACGCCAGAAAAAGCGTGCGCTGCCGCATCGTTCTGCCACGCTTGAGGGCGACCGTCCCGCAGACGATGTAGGCGAGCAGGCCGAAGAACTTGGCGGTCAGCCAGCCTTGCACGAACGGATACTGGCCGCTCTGCCAGGCCATGACCAGCGCGCTGCCCAGCAGCAGCGTGTCGACGACATGCGGAACGACCTTCGCCAGAC
>Ga0209573_1006114_pt1 | contig 10295 bp, 11 predicted proteins | sample TNRBio252014_DNA_FD_185870 | JGI IMG/M metagenome (GOLD analysis project Ga0209573, IMG submission 185870) | Wastewater treatment Type I Accumulibacter community from EBPR Bioreactor in Madison, WI, USA - TNR Reactor_6/25/2014_ DNA (SPAdes)... | ecosystem: Engineered > Bioreactor > EBPR >...
TCGCCGGCCGTGTCGATTGCCCAAGTCACGCCAAACCGGTCGGTCACCAGCCCGAAACCTTTCGACCACGGTTGCGGGCCAAACGGCATGAGTGCGGTTCCGCCCTTGGCGAGGCCGTCGAACATGCGGCGCGCGTCTTCGACATTGTCTGCAGAGATCGTCACGCCCATGCCTTTGCGACCCGAAAAATCCTGCATATCCTGACCCATCAACGCCTGATCGCCGATGTCGATCCAGCCATGCACGATACGGTGTTTCTGGTCGTCTGGCACTTCGCCCATGCCAGGCATGTCGTGGTGGCTTATCAGGGCGCGCACTTCGCCGCCAAGAATGCGGGCATATTCGGTGAAGGCTTCGCGGCAGTCGCCGCCAAAATCGATATTGGCCACTACTTTCATGGTCAGGCTCCTCTGTCCTCTCTTTCGTATGCTTGATGATCGTTGCAGAAGATGTTACCTATTGCAAGTATGAAGTTAGAAAAAATAACTGAAAAACCTGGGCGCACCTATAATGACGCTTGCGGGACCGCGTTGGGGCTCGACCTGATCGGCGAGCGATGGGCCCTGCTGGTGATGCGCGAGCTGATGTTGGGGCCGCGCCGTTTCGGAGATTTGCGCAGTGGACTGCCCGGCATCAGCGCCAACGTGTTGACGCAAAGGCTTGAGGGGCTCGAAGCCGTTGGCATCGTCGTGAAACGCAAGCTGGCGCCGCCCGCGTCGGTTCAGGTCTATGAGTTGACTGAATGGGGCATGGAGGCGGAGCCGCTCATCCTTGGGCTCGGCAAATGGGCTGCGCGCTCGACGCTGCACGACCCAAATGCGCCGCTTAGCGCGGTCTCCATGATGTTGTCTTTCAAGACCATGTTTGTGCCTCAACGCGCAGCAGGGGCAATCTTCACGGTGTCGTTCAACGTTGGCGACGACGCCTATTGGGCGCGCATCGACAATGGCGTGCTGACAGAGGGCAGGGGAGCGCTGGATGACGCCGATCTCGAAGTGTCGGGTGACCCCGGCTTAATCGCGGGCGTGGTTCACGGCTTTGTCGATGCGGCCGCGATGGAGCATGCCGGACAGATCAAGGTGCGCGGCGACCGGGACGTACTTGCGCGTTTCATCACCCTTTTCGAGATGCCGCCCAAGGTGGGGTGAAGACGCGCGGCGCTGCTGGTTGCAATGCTTGCGATTGTCGGGAATGTTGGGCGTAGCGGAGCATTGACCATGTCGCCGGAATTTCTTCTCACAACGCTTATCATCGTGGCCTCGCCGGGCGTGGGCGCGACCTACACGATTGCGGCGGGTTTGACCCGCGGCGCCCGTGCCAGCGTCTGGGCGGCTTTTGCCTGCACGCTCGGCATTGTTCCGCATCTGATTGCCGCGATGACCGGACTGGCGGCGCTGCTGCACACGTCCGCGCTTCTGTTCGACATCGTCAAATATGCCGGTGTGCTCTATCTGCTCTACATGGCCTGGGCCACTTTGAAGGAGCGCGGGGCCATGAAGATTGACGTCCGGGACGAAGCCCGGAGCGCTTGGCGGGTCATCGCCGACGGGGTCCTGCTCAATCTGTTGAATCCGAAACTGTCGATCTTCTTTGTAGCCTTCCTGCCGCAATTCATCGACCCGGGCGAAGCAAACGTTCTGTTGCGGATGCTGGAGCTTTCAGGCGTCTTTATGCTGGCGACCTTTGTGATCTTCGCCGTATATGGGCTGTTTGCCAGCGCCATGCGCGACCGGGTCTTGTCCAGTCCTACGATTATGACCTGGATGCGGCGCACCTTCGCCGCCGCTTTTGTGGCTTTGGGGGCCAAGCTTGCGCTGACACAACGCTAAGAACAAAGCAGATTGGCGTTTGCGCCGTTCTGATCTATGGCTCGTCGAACATACGCTGGTGTTCGGCGAGTCTCCTGATGACGATCTATTATGACTTGACCGAACTGTTTCGCGCAGAACGATCCCGCGTGCGCTACTACGGCATCGCACGGGTGGTCGCCGAAGTCGCCTACGAAACCAACAAGTTGCGCGATTCAGTTGTCTGGGTCGTATTTGACGAGGTTGAGGGCCGGTTCTGGCAGGTGGCGCCGAAATTCGGCGCAGCTTCGGCGAGCGGGCTTGTCGGCCTGGATATGCCTGGCCGGGCGTTTCCGGTTCCCATGCATGGCGCGCGGGCTTCTGAAAAACCGTTGCGGAGGTTCGCCGGGCAGATTGCCAATTTCTATGCGCGGCTGGCCAATGCGGCGAACCGTAAGATCCGTCTGCGATATTTGAGGCCGGTACGTGTGGGCGAAGGACGTTTCTTTACGGCGGCGCGCCCCAAACTGGCCGTTGGCATGCTTGAGACGCTGCGCAAGGATAAATCGCCGGCGAGCGTTCATGTCCTGCTGCATGATTGCTTCGCCTTGCACGATTTCGGACCGTCAGCAACAGCGTTCCAGGTCAATGCCCGCGACGACAACAGCGTGATTGTGCTGGCGGCGGATCAACTGATCGCCAATTCGCAGTTTACGCGTCAGGATCTGATCGCGAAAGCAAGTGAAGGCTTGCTGCCGCCAATCCATGACCTGCCAGTGGTGCGGTTGGCGCAGGAGTGCCGGCCTGACGGGATGGTTGCGTCGATCAAGCTGCCCGAACAGCCCTATATTTTGGGCGTAGGCATGGCGCTTGGCCGCAAGAATCTCGATCTCGTGCTTGAGGCGTTGCAACTCATTTTGGCCGCAGGACAAGATCCGCCATTGCTGGTGCTGGCCGGTGCAATGCGCCCGCGCACACTGTCAGGCCTTTTAGTCGGGCGATATCGGGGTCTGGGCCAGTATGTGAGGATGGTCGTGACGCCGCCACAGGCCGATCTGATCGAATTGTACAAGAATGCGATGGCGACCGTCGTGCCAAGCCGGCTCGAAGGTTGGGGGTTGCCGATCGGCGAATCGCTGTGGCTTGGCACTCCAGTGCTTGCCGCCTTGACATCAAGCTTGCCTGAAGCAGGCGGCGAACTTGCGGTCTATTTTGGTCCCGACGATGCGCAGATGCTTGCCACGCTGATAATTCGGCTGCGCGATGAAGCCGGGTATCGGGACAAGCTCGCAGAGCGGATACGTGACGCCAAACCAACGTTGCGCCGCTGGAGCGAGGTCGCGAGCGAGATGCTCGCTACAATTGAATCGCTCGATCCAACTCAAGACTTGCCGGTAGCCGGTAGTCACCATTGACAACGCACCGATATAACCGTGCCCGGAAGATTTTTTGAGCAACGTTCATCTTTGTGGGGTAAACAGGCGGCTTCGCTGCGGAGATATGACGGGAGCCATGCAATGGCGCTGGACAAGACCGAGACGAGCCAAAAGGTGCTTGAAATTGCCGAGCGTCTGTTGAACCAGGGTGGCGCGCCTGCGCTCCAGGCGCGCGCGATAGCTCGCGAAGCAGGCATCTCGGTCGGCTCGATTTACAATCTGGTTGGCGATCTCGACCAGTTGCACGGCATGGCCAATATGCGCCTGCTCGACCGGTTGGGAGAAGCCGGGCTGGCGACGAGCCGCAAGCTGAAGGAAAAAGGCGTAACCGACACGCGTGAAAGATTGTTGGCGCTGGCCAGAACCTATCTTGCCTTCGTACAGGCCCATCCTGTCGGCTGGACGGCGTTGCTGGCCTTCAGCCCGGGCCGCATGGCCGCGGATGCGCAAGGCGCCTACGAGACAAGGCTCGATACGCTGTTTGAAATTATTGCTTCGGTGCTGGCGGACGACAAGGCGCTGATGGTGGATAACGCGCGGGCGCGGCTTTCGGCGCGGGTGTTGTGGTCAAGCGTGCATGGGATCGTCACCAACAGCGCCGGGCGGCGCGCGCAGCAACGGCAAGGCGAGGGGGTCTGGGACCAAATTGACCTGCTGGTGACGACATTCCTGCGCGGAATGGAGCCGCGTTGAAGTTTTCGCGATTTGCGGTGGCAAGCCTTCTCTGAGCTGAGCGGATGTTCTAGGCTGAGCGTATTGTGAAACTGGAGGCGAGATGTCGTTTCTGAAAAGATTGTTTGGTGGCGGAGGCGGCGAGAGCGAGCAAAGCGGCGAACCGGCCGCAAAGGTAGCCGGGGAAGCTGAGCACAAAGGCTTTACGATACGCGCCACGCCCTTCAAGGCCGATGGTCAGTATCAACTGAGCGGCGTCATCACCAAGGAAATTGACGGCGTGGTGAAAGAACACAAGTTCATTCGGGCTGACAAATTCTCCACGATGGAGGATGTGGTGTCGATTACGCTCAACAAGGGCCGCGTCATAATCGATGAACAGGGCGAGCGGATTTTCGCGCAATAGTACGCTGCAATGGCGTCTGCCTATCTCTATGGGTGCGCCAGCAGACCATCGATGAGCGCGGCGAGGGCGGTGCGATAGGGCGCCGGGTCCGCGCCAGAGTCGATTGCAAGGGCTGCACGGTCAGCCGCAGCAGACAGCAAGTCGGCGCTAGCCGCCAGCGGCGGGGGGTTGGCCGGGGCGCCCTCGGCGAATGCGAGACCCAGACCTTCACGCAAGGTTGCGCCGCCGTTTCGAGCGTCAATATCGGACATCGTGGCGACGCCCAACGCGGCAGGGCCATCAATCAGAAGCAGGCGCACCCGGCCGTGCGCGCGCATTGCGGCCAGGAATGCATCCATGCCCGCCGCTAACGCTTCGCGCGGTGAGAGCCGCCCGGGCGCAGCCGCGTCAATGCTGCGGGCGACCTCTTCAGCCTCCTGTTCCACGACAGCGCCAAACAGGGCTCGCTTGTCGGCAAAATGGTGATAGAGCGCGCCGCGCGTTACGCCAGCAGCGCTGACAATGTCTGGCGTCGACGTGTCGGCGTAGCCCCGCTCCACAAAAAGGCTGCGGGCTGCGGCCAGCAGTTCGGCGCGCATTGTCTGGCTGCGTTCACGATTGCTTCGGCGGTCGGTTTTCTCTTGCATACATACAGCCTGTATGTTTATTTACGATATACATACAGACTGTATGTATATCTGTTATTGGAGAAACGCAATGAAGACGACCAGCTATTATCCCGTCTTGATGGTGGACGACGTCGCGGCGACTGCGGCCTTTTATGCTGAACATTTCTCATTTGAGCCGATGTTTGAGAGCGACTGGTATGTGCATCTTCAGTCGAGCGAAGACCAAAGCGTCAATCTCGCCATTTTGCGGCGGGAGCATGAGACAATTCCGCCCGAGGGGCGGGGACAACGCGCGGTCGGCATGCTGATCAATTTCGAGGTTGAGGACGTAGACGCTGTATATGATCGGCTGAGATCGGCCGGCCTTCCGATCCTCCGCTCGCTGCGCGATGAGGATTTCGGCCAGCGCCACTTCATTACGCGCGATCCCAACGGGGTGTTGATCGACGTTATCAAGCCAATCGAACCGAGCGTCGAATTTTTGGCGCAGTTCGCTCCAGGAGCGATTGGCGGCGAGACCTGAATCTACCCGCGCGCCGTTGGCAGTACGACCTTCGTCTCCAATCCACGCGGGGACAGAACAGAAAGCACCACCGCCTGGCCGATCTTGTCGCCGTCGAGCATGCGCACCAGATCGTCCACGCCGCCGACTGGCCGCCCGTCAATCGACAGGATCACGTCGCCTTCGACCAGATTGCCTTTGGCGGCGGGTCCATCCTTGTCGAGCGCCCGGATGCGCACCGCCGTATCTGCTTGGCGGCCCGCAAGAAGCGCGGTGCGGCGCGGCAGGGTGATCGTGTCAGCCGACACGCCGATAAAAGCGCGCCGCACCCGCCCGAAGCGCATGATTTCAGAGATGACGAAGTTTGCCGTGTTGGAGGCCACGGCAAAGGCGATGCCCTGTGCGCCGCGAATAACTGCCGTGTTGACGCCAATTACCTCGCCGCCGGAAGAAACCAGCGGTCCTCCCGAATTTCCGGGGTTGAGTGAGGCGTCGGTCTGGATGACATCGTCGATCAGGCGTCCGGTTGCAGCGCGCATAGAACGTCCGAGAGCTGAAACGACGCCTGCGGTGACGGTCCATTCGTAGCCCAGCGGGTTGCCTATCGCGATTGCGATCTGGCCCCGGCGCAGCCGTTTGGAATCGGCCAGCGGCGCGTAAGCTGCCGGGCTGGAATTTGCCCGCACCAGCGCAATATCAGTGTCCGGATCGCGGCCGAGTACCCTGCCTTCGCCATTAAAGCCGTCTGGCATGGCGATCCGCACTGTCTTTGAATCTTCGACCACGTGGTTGTTGGTGACGATAAGGCCGTCAGGTGAGATGACGAAACCGGAGCCATGGCCGGCGCTGGGTTTGCCGTTGGCGGCGACCCTTTCTATGCGGCACACAGCCGGACCGACGCGGTCGACAACGCCGGCGACGGTCTGCGAATAGCTGTCGAGAAGAGCGGCGTCGCCGCCTGGCGAAATGTATCCCATGGCGACAATGTGGGATGCGTCAGAGCCAGTTTGAAGAGGCGGCTGGATTTGAGCTGTGCAGCCTGCTTCAATCAGGCAAAATGGAGATACAGATGAAGATTACACGCAACGGGAGCCTGGCGTCCCGCAAAGCCAGTCCTGACTGGTTTACCGGCACTGTGTGGCAGGAACCGATTATTGAAGCGCCGGAGCCGGCGCGCGTTCGGGCGATCTTTGTCACCTTCGAGCCGGGTGCGCGCACCAATTGGCACACGCATCCGCTTGGCCAGACACTGCATGTCACAGCCGGATCGGGCCGCGTGCAACTGGAGGGGCAGCCGGTGCAGATCATCAATCCTGGCGATACAGTGTGGATCGAGCCAGGCGAACGCCATTGGCATGGCGCGGGGCCAACCACGCGCATGACGCATCTGGCGATCCAGGAAGCACTGGATGGCAGCGCCGTCGCCTGGCAGGAGCCTGTGTCGGACCACGACTATTCGGCTTAAGAAATTGAATCTGGAGGCTGTCGCATGTCACTGAAGGGAAAGACGCTTTTCATCTCGGGTGGATCGCGCGGCATCGGGCTGGCGATTGCGCTGCGGGCGGCGCGTGACGGAGCAAATGTCACCATTGCGGCCAAGACCGCCGAACCGCACCCCAAGCTGCCGGGCACAATCTACACCGCCGTCGAGGACATCAACGCCGCAGGCGGGCAGGGGCTGCCTGTGCTGTGCGATATTCGCGACGAGGCGCAAGTTGCCGAGGCGGTGCAAAAGACAGTCGAGCGTTTCGGCGGCATCGACATTTGCGTCAACAACGCCAGCGCGATCAGCCTGACGCCGACGCTCCAGACCGACATGAAGCGCTACGACCTGATGAACCAGATCAATGCGCGCGGAACGTTTCTGGTCTCCAAGACCTGCATCCCGCATCTGAAAAAGGCGGCGAACCCACACATTCTCAATCTCGCGCCGCCGCTCGACATGAAGGCCAAATGGTTCAAAGGCCATGTCGCCTACACGATGGCCAAGTTTGGCATGTCGATGTGCACGCTGGGCATGAGCGCCGAATTCGAGAAAGACGGCATTGCCGTCAACTCGCTGTGGCCGCTGACCGCGATCGACACGGCTGCGGTGCGAAATCTCCTGGGTGGCGAAACCGTGGCTTCTCAAAGCCGCCTGCCGGACATTCTGGCGGATGCCGCCTATGCGATCTTCAACCGCCGGTCACGCGAGGCGACCGGCAATTTCTATATTGACGAGGAGGTTCTGCGCGCAGAAGGCGTGGCTGATTTCAGCAAATACGCCCCGGGGGTCACCGGTCCGCTCGCGGGCGATTTTTTCGTGCCGGACGAGGTGTTTGCGCGAAGCCCGACCAAGGTGATGCGGCCTTGGGGCTAGACGGCGCTGACCTGCTGAAAGAGCAACTGATTGCGGCGCTGGCCGCCTATGCCGAAGCGCGGGATCAAGGGCGGCTTGAGCAGGTGCAGGTGGATGCCGTGGTCGAACGGCTCGGCGCGATGCCGCCTGAGTTCGCGCCCATGGCCGCCAACCAGATCGGCTTTTGGATGCGTCCTCCCGCAGTTCGATCCTTGCAGCAAACCTGGGTCGATCGGCTGCAAGGGCGCAAGGCTGAACCGGCGCGGCTTCCGAGACAGTCCTATATCGATCTGTTCAGCCATGATGGATACCGGCGCCAAGCAGCACTCGGGGCGATCAATGGCGCGCCGTCGCCCTTCTTTCTTGCCGCCATCGCGCTGCGCCTGAATGACTGGGTTCCGCAGGTGCGTCAGGCCGCAGAAGGCTGCGCACGCCGGATCTTTCCGCAGACAGACGCCGCGATAATCATCACCGCTGCCCCATTTCTCATGGATGGACGCTGGCGGTGGAAGCGTTGGGGACCGGAGGTCGCTGTTGTGGACGACACATTCGCGCGTGCTGATGTGGTGGCGGCGCTGGCAAATGAAATGGTGACGTCTTCCGATACCCGAATGGGCAGGCTTTTCGCGCTGGTTCTGCGCTCGTCCATGCTTGACGGTTTCCTGGACCGGCTGGCCGCCGACGCCATTTTACCGCAGATCCGTGCGCTGGCCACCCGAACGTTGCTCTCAGGCGAAGTGAAATGGCGGGTCGCGCGCAGGTGGGAATACAGCGAACAGATATATAATCGCGGACATTGGGCCGGCGTCTACCAAGAGCGCCTGCCGCCGATGACATCCCGGCCTTTGGCGATCATCGAACAGGCCGCGCGAGACCGCGCCGTTGTGGTCCGCAAGATAGCCGCAGACGCCATCATAAGCCGAAGGCTGGAGTTGGGCCGCGCAGAGCTATTGCGCCTTACTGCGCTGTTGCGCAACGACAAGTCAGCCGGAATCCGTGAACGGATGGCCTTTGTCGCCCGTGATCTTGGCTGATGCGCACACCTTTAGACGCCCAAAAGAAAACCGCCGGCCCGAAGGCCGGCGGTCCTGCTGCCTGAGCTCTTAATTGGCGCTGGCGACCGGGGCGACCAGCGGCGTGATGCGACGGATCGCAACGCGGCGATTCTCCTGGTTCGGTTCAGCTGTGCGAACCTTGAGATACTGCTCGCCATAGCCCTGGGTGGACAGGTTCTCGGGCGGGATGCCGAACACATTGGTCAAGGCGTCAGCAACCGCCTCAGCGCGACGATCAGAGAGCGCCAGATTGGCTGGATCGGTGCCCACGGCGTCGGTATGGCCTTCAATCAGGAAGGATTCAGCCGGATTGGCCGTCAGCAGCTTCTCGATAGCCTGGGCGACGCCCTCAAGGCGCGGGATTTCGCTTTCCGGCACCTCCGCCTTGCCGAACTCGAACTTGATCGTATCAAGATCGATTCGGCGGGCGATATCGCGCACGCGGGCCGAGCGTTTAACCTCATCCACCGAGTAGAGGCGCTGGACGCGCTCCACCGGCGGTTCGCTGAGGAAATCGTAATAATCGTCGGCCGTCTGCGCCCGCCCGGCGTCGTAAATATAGTCCTCGACCGGAATAGTCAGACGCATTGGCGGCAGATCGAGACCCGGATCGCGCCATTCACGAACGCGCTCGTAATTGCTGTCGTCGACATAGACCAGCACATATTCGCGGCCATCGGGCATGATGCGCGAGCGGCGGATCACATCGCCATACTGATCGCGAATAGTGACAACCTGAACGCCATTCTCACGAATGATCGTCTCACGAGTGCGGCCACGCGGCAGATCCTCGTAGTAGACCTCCTGGGCGCCGCGCGTCATGCGAGGGCGTTCGTCGCTCTCGACGATGACCTGATTGTTGATCTGGATAATGATCCGGTCGCCAACCTCGCGCAGAACGTCTGCGCCTTCCGGACGCTCAGCCTTCGGACGGTCGTTTACGCCGCCATCGCGGCGGGTGCCCTTTTCGGTGGTGACGGGAACGATCTCCACAGGTTGGGCCTGCTCCTGGGCAGCCTTGTCATCGACCGGCGGCGGGGCCGCAGGTTCGGCTGGAACCGCAGGCTGTTCGCCGGTTGCGGGCTGTTCGCCGGTGGGAGCCGGAGCATTTTTCATGCTGTCCAGAATTGGCGCTGCCTTGCCATCCAGCGGCACTGGCGCAGGCGCGGGCTGTTCGGCTGCTGGAGCAGGCTGTTCAGCCGTTGACGCGGGCTGTTCAGCCGTTGACGCGGGCTGTTCCACCGGCTTTTCGGGCGCAGGAGCTGGTTCTGCCGTGGGCTGCTCGGGAGCAGGGGCGGGCTGTTCGACCGTCGGCGCCGGTTGTTCGGTTGCGGGCTGCTCGGCTGGCTTTTCCGGTGCAGGAGCTGGTTCTGCCGTGGGCTGCTCGGGAGCAGGGGCGGGTTGCTCGGCAGCTGGCTGTTCAGCCGGCTTTTCCGGCGCAGGAGCTGGTTCTGCCGTGGGCTGCTCGGGAGCAGGAGCCGGTTGCTCGGC
>Ga0209573_1006115_pt1 | contig 10295 bp, 10 predicted proteins | sample TNRBio252014_DNA_FD_185870 | JGI IMG/M metagenome (GOLD analysis project Ga0209573, IMG submission 185870) | Wastewater treatment Type I Accumulibacter community from EBPR Bioreactor in Madison, WI, USA - TNR Reactor_6/25/2014_ DNA (SPAdes)... | ecosystem: Engineered > Bioreactor > EBPR >...
GCTGCAGACGCGCAAGGCGCTCGAGGAGCACGGCGGGAAGGTGTCGGCGGACGTTCGCGGACAGATCGAGTCGGCCATCTCCAGCGTGGAAGAGAAGATCAAGGGCGACGACAAGGAAGCGATCGAGCGTGCGGTGAAGGAACTGGAGAAGGCGAGCATGGAACTGGGGAAGGTGGTGTACGAGGCCGAGGCGGCGAAGGCCGCGGGCGCAGCGGGGACGGGTGCCGGGACCGCCGAACCGAAGACCGGCGCAAGCGGGAAGAAGGACGACGTGATCGACGCGGAGTTTGAGGTGAAGGACGAAAAGAAGAACTAAGCGGGGCGATCAGCCGGACGCTCGAGCACTACCACCCGACCGCCCGCGTGAAGCGGGCGGTTTTTCATTGGGGCGCGTGGTGCGATGCTCGCCAGTTGAAGGGGCTGGGGGCGAGGTCAGGGCCCGAGGAAGATGTCGGTCGGGGCGCCGGGCTGCTCGATGCCCATGAGGATGACGGGCTTGCCTGTGCGGCGGCTAAGGTCCGCGGCCTCGATGCCCAGTTCGATGACGCGGGGGAGCCAGATGTTGTCCGGGGCGTCGCAGCAGGTGAGGACTGGGGAGTCGGCCCAGCAGGCTGAGCCGTCGTTGTGGAGGACGCACTGGCCGGTGCCGCCGTGGTTGGGCGAGTTGGCGAAGGGGTTCTGGGGCTCGCGTCTGAGGGAACTGAGGGTGATGGGCGAGCGATCGGCAAGGAGGACCATGCGGGCGGACTGGGTCCAGCGCGGGCGTTCGCGGGAGAAGAGGTTCTGGAAGGAGACAGAGACCTGGTCAATGGAGGACCAGTCCCAGGCGCCGGGCTGGGGCTTGCCGCGGGGGGCCTTGTCGCAGCCCGGGCAGGCGAGGGGCTCGAGACTGTTGACGTAGCCGGTGCGGGCGAGCGTGAACAGGTTGGCGGAGTTGGATTGCTCTGGGGAGCGGCCGACGTTCCACCAGGGCATGCCCGCGAGGGACGCGGAGGCCATGGGGAGTGATTCGCGGAAGTCGCTGGCGTATTGGCCGAAGGCCATGGCGGCGGTGCCCATGTTGGCGGCGCAGCCGGTGCGGATGGATTGCTGGCGGTAGCCGGTGAGGACGGGCCCGAGGAGGATGCCGCCGAGGACGACGACGGCGGCCACGGAGACGAGGTCGGCAAGGCGGAAACGGGAGCGCGTGGGCCGCGGCGCCTCGACGACGAGGCGGGCGGCCTGACGGTCGATTTCGAGTTGAACGAGGTCGAGGGTTCGGCGGACGAGGGCGTCGCGGCGATCCGCGGCGCGCGGATCGGCGGGCGAGGTGGTCACATCGGCAGCGCCGCCGAGGAGGGCGAGGATGTTGGCCTGGTGCTGGGCGCGCTCACGGAGGGGCCCTGGGACGCGGCGAGGGTCGTAGTGGTTGCTGGCGAGGGCCTGGAGAGCCTCGGCGTCGGCGGGGGAGAGAGAAGGGTCGTCATCAACCCAGCCGGAGGCGGGCAGGGGCGCGGAGCGGGTGTCGGTGGCGCCGAGCCTCGGGGCGTGACGGACGGCGCGGCGAACGCGATCGGCGAGTGCGTCGGCGGTTCCCATGGAGGGGCCGTGCCCGAGGAGGGCAAGGAGCGCGGCTGCGGCGCGGGCGCGTGGAGCGAGGGGATCGGGGAGTTGGTCGGTGCGGCCCAGGGCGTCGGAGAGCGCGTCGAGCGCGAGCCGGTCGGCGTCGCAGAGGGCGTCGGAGGGCATGGGCGGATCGGGCTGGGGCGATTGACCGTCGGGCTTCATGGCGTGATCTGCCCCCCTTCGGACTTGGGGGATTCCTCCCGCGAGATGGCCTGCCACTTTCGGGCGAAGGCGGCGACGGCGGCGTGGAGGCGGCTCTTCACGGTGCCGAGAGGGATTTCGAGAGTCTCGGCGATCTCGGCGTAACTGAGTCGCTGGAAGTAGGCCAAGAGGAGGACCTCACGAAGGGAGAGCGGAAGTTCGGTGACGGCACGCTGGACCATGGCTTCGCGTTCGGCGGTGTCGGCGGCGTCGCCGGGCTTGGGAACCTCGACCTCCAAGAGGTCGACGAAGGTGGTTCCGTCGTCTGGCGTGCCCCCGCCGCTGCCCGAGGAGAGGGGCGCGGAGAGGTTGAGCATCCGTCGTCGGCTGGTTCTACGCAGGTGGTCCCGTGCTTTGTTCGCGGCGATTGTGAAAAGCCAGGGCTTGAACCGCCGAGAAGCGTCGAAGGAGTCGGCGGAGAGGTGAATCTGGAGAAAGGTCTCCTGGAAGACGTCCTCGGCACCCGCACGGTCACCGACCAGGCGGACGAGGAAGCGGAGGAGGTCGTCGTGATAGCGGCGGACGAGGGTGCCGAGGCCCTCGGCGTCGCCGTCGCGGTAGGCCTCGAACACGGCTTCGTCGGAACGCGTATCGGGGTTTGAGGGGGAGGTCACGTCCGGTATCTCGCGTCGGCGGCGCTCTCCGAGAGGCCGCCCGGCGATGGTGCGCCGTGGGGGCGGTGGGGCCGCGCAGGCGAGAGTCTACGGAGTTCGAGCGGGGCGGGTTTGATGGATCTGGCCGGGCTGCGTCAGGGCTGAAGGCCGCAGCCGACGAAGAAGCAGGCGACGAAGTCGCTCATGTCGTCGGGGGTGAGGGTGCCGTCGCCGTCGAAATCGGGGCGGCACTCGCGGTCGTCGGGGATGCCGTTGTGGTTGCGGTCGAGGCTGAGGCCGCTGGCGATATCGCACCAATCGCAGAGGCCGTTGTGGTTCCGGTCGCGTGGGCCGGCGCACTTGCGGCCCTGGTCGAAGGTGACGACGGACCATTCGGGCGTGGTCATGACGAGCCGGCGTTGAAGGCCGCCGGCGGGCCCCCAGAAGGCGAGGTCTTCGAGGGAGTAGGGCCCGTCCATGCCGTGGTGCCCGATGGCGGTGCCGCTGAAGGTGAGTTCGAGGCGTTGGTTGTCGAGGTTGGCCAAGAGGTCGATGTCGCCCTCGATGTGCTGGATGACTGCGTGGCAGGAGTCGTAGAGGGAGGCGGAGGGGCCGTAGGTGCCGCCGGCGGCGACGCGGACGTCGGCGAGGAAGCGAACGGTATCGAAGTCGCCGTCGCTGTCGGTATCGAAGCGGGTCGTGGAGAAGTCGCCCAGGTGGACGCCGCGGGGCGGGATGATGATGGGGGTGTAGGTGGCGGTGGACCAGGATTCGTGAGGCGCGTGCATCTCGTCGACGGTGACGATGCGACCATCGTGGACCATGGCGAGGAAGGCGTCGGTGAGGCGGTAGCGGATGCCCTGGTTGGGGATGGCCCAGGGCTCGATGTGGATGAGGCCGGAGACCGTGCGGGAGCCTGGGGCGAGGTCGGCCTCGACGTGGACGCGTACCGGATCGCCCGTGGCGTGCTCGACGAGGTGGAGTTGGAGGATGTAGGTGGCGGGGGTCTGGACGTGGAGGTCGGCGGAGACGCGGATGGAGTCGAAGAGGCCGTCGGCGTCTGAGTCGTGGGGCTCGTCGGAGAAGGGCGCGGGGCGGTCGAAGCGGGCACCGGGTGCGGTGACGAAGAGTTCGTCAGCCGCGGATCGCCATGCCACATCACCCAGGCTGGTTGTCGCTTCCGCATCAACGCGGACGAGCCAAGAGCCTTCCTGAGTGGCGCGGACAAGGCCGCTGAAAAGTCCATCGGCGGCCTCGCCGTCGCCATCGAGACCGTCGTCGCGTAGGTTCAGCGGCACTTGCGTGCCGTCGGGACGCGTGACTTTCGCTGTGAGGATCGGATCCAATGCGCCGGCCATCGAGTCGTGGAGCGTGGTCACGAACACTGTGGCTGCGCCCAGGGGCACTTGACCATTCAACCACCCGGTGCTGATCCCGGCGGGGCTGGCCTGGTTGACCAACAACTGGGCAACAAATGCGCTTTGGTCAGAGCCGAGCCGATCCACACGAACTGTCCACACTCCGGGCGAACCTTCCTGGCGGCGGAATCGATGCTCAGCAACGCCTGCACCCGGTGCCTCGGGCGCGATGAACGGAGCGACGCTCGCGTCCGCTGAAAGTCGCAAGTCGAAGGACCCCCGGCGAGCGCGGCCGCCTCCGGTGTCACAACGGCGCCACTGGGGCCCGACAGCGACACCCGAACCTCGGGGCGGAGGGTGCGCACGGAGATGGTGTAGTCACCGAGCGTCTCCAGGCGAAAGTCACGGAGGGCGGAGTGCACGCCCTGCTCGAGCGCCACGAGCCCTGCCTGCTCAGTTCGGAGATTCATGCGGCTCACTTGTCCAGTGACCGGAACGGACGAGGACAGCAGTGGCCCAGCAAGGCTCGCGAGCATGATCTGACGGCGCATGGGGGTCCTTTCACTCGCTACCGCTCTGGCGCGAACCACAATTCCCTTGGAATGACGCACACCCATCGCGCGGAGTCGTCGAAGGCGATGAGCGTCCACCCCTCGTACCAGCCGATCCGTGAGGTGGATTCGACGTCGTCACACTGGATGCGAACACAGCGCTCAGGGCGTAGATCGGAGACGCGGAACACTTCTAGTTGGTACGGCCCATTTACGATCCGACCGCCGCCGCCCGGGAGGAGCGCTCGGGAGGTCGACTGACTTGCGGCCGTGAGGACGGCAATGCGCGCATCCTCCCCGGCGCCAGCCAGCGCGTAACTGAGCAGGTATCGGCCGCCCATGGACAGCGTGCGCCCACCCACAGTGAGCGAGCCGCCGCGCCACACAACCTCATAGGGCATACCATGCTGATCAGAGCCGAGTGCGGAGTTACTGCCGTCTAACTTAACAATGGGATGAGGGGATCTGAACCACACTTCTTCCGTGGACTGCTGTGGAGTAACGCCTGGGGTGGAGGGCAAGACGAACACCCCCAGGGAACCTATGGATGTATCGGAGACAGGCCCACGCATGATGGCGATGTCACTGCTGCTGCTTCCAATCCCAGATAACAGCCACTCGTCAGTCGTCCCGCGGCGGAGCAAGACGACACCGGAGTATGTCCCCAGAAACGACAGATCTGTTGCGCGGGCTGATCGCAGGAAGCCACTTCGTGACGCCCACGGCCCGACACACACGTACGCGATTACACCCGCGAGCGACGCAACAAACGCCCACCGAATCAGCCTCGTCCGCGATCGACCAACGTGACTCGGGGCGGTCATCGTCGCCCCCCGTAGGGCGAGACACTGTCAGAGAACAGGAGCCACTCCACCGCGACTGTGGCCGCGACGTCGCGCCCCCCGATGGAGGAGTGGTTCTGACTTCGAAAGGGGTTCGGCCCGACGACTCCGCCCGGGCCAAGTGCAAGACGCGGCCCGTCGAACACGGCAGTCATCGCGGGCTGACCGATGACCCCGAACGAGCCATCGCCCCGGCCGCTTGACTCGGTTACAAGCACGTCGTTTCGCGTATCATCCGGCGGGCCGGAGCCTGCAGCCGTTAACACCGCAACACGAACCGCCAAGGGTTCGTTGACGGGCCCCACAATGCGATGCTCGGCCCGCCACTCCACGGTGCGAACCAACCGCAAGAACTGATAGACGGTGTCGGTCGAACTGAAGGTCGTTGCAGGCGCACCGTTCTGCATGGTTTGGGCCCAGAAATCCGAATCGATCGACAGGTGTCGAATCTCATCAACGTGATCGATCACCCCGGAGGCATCCTGATCCATGTCGGCACCGGCCGCACACTTGAACACCTCAGCGGGAAACGCCGGCAGTTCTCTGGCATTGGCCTCGGCACAGATACTTGGGCGCAGAGACTCGTAACCAACGTTGTATCCATTGTAACTCATTAGTGTACTCAGGCTAATAAGCCCCGACGGACGAGGGAAGCCAATGTGATCAAACACGTCCGCTGTTGCCATTTTGTGTCTGGCGACTGCAAGGTCGGCGAGCGCGCTCCCATTGTGCGGCGTCGAAGGTGTTGCCAGCGTAAGCACCATTGGTTCGCCGGTCCTCTTGCCCCCGGCATAGAAGGTGGCCAACCATCGACGAGCGTCGAGTCCACCCTTACTGTGCGCGACGAGATGTACACGGGCGGCGCCCAGGCGATGAGCGAAGGCGGAGATCTTATTGTTTCGGTAGGGCTCACCCAACTCCTGATGCACATCGCCTTCCAGCCAGAGTGCATTCCGCGCGGTCGAAGCCGCGCTCGGTTCAAAGGTCGGCCCGTTCCACAGAATCCGTCTCGCGTTGAGTTCGGCTGTGAACCCGTGTCGGCTCCATCATCCCAGATCCAGGCTGTTTCCATGGATCAGGATGACGGGTGAGACGACCCGCGTCCGCTGCGACATCGAACTGACGGCCATGCAGGTGTTGCAGGCGAGGGCGAGGGGCGTGACGGGGTCCCAGGCGATATGGATGTTGTTGACGGCGGGGGTGGGGGCGATGCCGGGCTCGGGGCCGGGCTCGGCGGGGAAGCGGACCCAGGAGATGGGGACGCGGAAGGTGTGTGAGCGCCAGCCGCGGCCGAAGGACTGGATGGCGCCGGGCTCGCCCGGGTCGCCTTCGGCGAGCCACTGGCCGTTGTACATGAGGCGGTGGCGCGGGGGCGTGCAGCCGCCGCCGAGTTGGTTGGTGAGGATGCTCTCGTAGAAGACGAGGGTGAGTTCGGCGAAGGGCCCGAGGGTGCCGTCCTGGATCATCTGGGCGGCATGGACGAGGGTGCCGTCGGGGTTGGTGGGGCCGACGTAGCGGCCGACGGCGATCTGGAACTGGAGTTCAGGCGCGGGCGGGAGGGGATCCTCGCCCTGATGGGCCGCGCCGGACATGCGGCAGGGCATGTCGATATCGCCGGTGGCGATGGAGGTGAGGTCGGAAGCGGGCGGGGGCGGGATCTGGAAGGGCGGCGGCGGAGGGAAGAGGTCGTAGATCAAGGTGATCGGCTGGGCGCTGACGCGGGCTGACATGGTGATGCCCACACAGGCTCCGAGCGTTGCGGCAAGCCTCGGCCAGAGCCCGAGGCGGCTAAGCGGCGTGAGGCGTAAGGCTGCGGATCATAACGCGCGCTCGTGGGGGGGCTGAAGGGGGATTCCCGAGGATCGGACGAATGCAGGGATCTCCACCAGTTTTCGGTGCGGCGGGCGGGGCGATGCCCCGTTCTTCACACGGCGCACATACCCTCGCGGACCATGGCGGTACCGATTTCGCAGATGTGGGCGGTGGCGACGTACGTGCTCGGGCAGAAGATCCGAGGGCGGAAGCGGTATCCGCTGGTGATGCAGTTGGAGCCGCTGTTCCGGTGCAACCTGGCGTGCGCGGGGTGCGGGAAGATTCAGTATCCGGCGCACGTGTTGAAGCGGGATCTGACGCCCGAGCAGTGCTGGGCGGCGGCGGAGGAGTGCGGGACGCCGGTGGTGGCAATCCCCGGCGGGGAGCCGATGCTGCACCCGAAGATGAAGGAGATCGTGGAGGGGCTGATCGCGCGGAAGCGGTTTGTGTACGTGTGCACCAACGCGCTGTTGCTGAAGCAGCGGATCGAGGAGGGGTGGTTCACGCCCAACAAGCGGCTGACGTTCAGCGTGCACATGGACGGGCAGGAGGAGCACCACGACTTCGCGGTGTGCCGGGAGGGGACGTACAAGACCGCGGTGGAGGCGATCCGGTTCGCGGTGGAGCGCGGGTTCCGCGTGACGACGAACACGACGCTGTTTCAGGGGGCGGACCCGAACTCGGTGCGGGCGTTCATGGACGAGATGATGGCGCTGGGGGTGGAGGGGTGCATGCTGTCGCCCGGGTACGCGTACCCGAAGGCGCCGGACCAGAAGCACTTCATGAGCGAGCGGCGGAGGACGACGGAGTTTTTCCGGATGGTGCTGTCGAACAGGAAGCGGCACTGGCGGTTCAACGCGTCGCCATTGTTCATGGAGTTCCTGATGGGGCGGCGTGAGTACGAGTGCACGCCGTGGGGGCTGCCGACGTACTGCATTTTCGGGTGGCAGAAGCCGTGCTATCTGCTGCAGGACGGGTACGTGGAGACGTTCAAGGAGTTGATGGAGACGACGGAGTGGGAGCGGTACGGGCGGGCGTCGGGGAACCGGGCGTGCCAGCAGTGCATGGTGCACTGCGGGTACGAGCCGTCGGCGGTGGATCACACGTTCTCATCGCCCGGTGGGCTGATGGCGACGATCCGGGCGATGCTGTTCTCGACGTATCGGGATCCGGAGGCGGCGCGGATGCTGGCGGAGGAGGCGAAGAAGCCGCACGGCCCGCTGGTGCAGTTGGGGGTGGAAGTGAAGGGGGCCGGCGCAAAGGACCGGGAGATGGCGGGGGTATAGGGCGGGCGGGAGGTCCGCTGGCATGGGGCAACACCTCGGTGAGCGTGTGTCCGGTCTGGCAGGGATGTCGCTTCTGATCTTGGGCATCACGGCGGCGGCCGTGGCGACCATCGCGGTCGCGGCGTTGGCCTATGCGGGATTGGGTCTGGCGGCTTTGGGCGTCCTCGCGGGAGTAGGCGCAATGATCTCCGCGCCAGTCTGGCTGTACGTCATCGGGAGCGTTTGTGCGCTGCCCATGTTGATTGCGCGTGCGCGCTCGCAACCCCCGAAGTCCACGAGTGCACTTTTCACATGGGCAGTGGCGCTGGGTTTCTCGTACGCTGCGTGCGCCGCCTCGTTGTGTTTTGCAATCAACACGGCTTGGCCCGGGACGTGGCTCACCAACCGCCGAGACGCGACGGCGGATGTGCTGGGCCGGATCGAGTCAGCGCGAGCGGCGGTGAGCGCGGTCAGCGCGGACTGGCTTGAACTCGAGTTCATCTCCACCCGACGGAGCCTGATTCCCGAGGCCTGGGCTCGCGGCTCTGCGTCGGATGGGCGAGGAGCGGTCCGTGCCTTGGACACGTTGCGCCTCGAGCGTGTTTCGGACGCCATGGGCAACCCAAAGTCGATCCCGATCCTCAGGGGTGAGCAGTGGATCGAGTTTGAACGCGCGGGCCGGATTATGCGGATCGAACGCGCAAGCGGGACTCGATTGGGAGAGTGGTTGAGCGGGCTGCTCGGGGCGCGGGAGGCTGCGACGGTCGACGCTGTCTTGGATGAGGCACGGGCCCGGGCGGAGCGCGACTGGACGGAAGCCGGTCTCCGACTCGAATCCGAGATCGCCGGGATCGCGCCGCCGACGTTGTGGGACTTCCACCTCTACGTTGCTTCACTAATTCTGCCAAACTCCCAGTCGAACGACGTGGTGGAGCGGGGCTCCGGCGGGCGATGGATGAGGGTCGTTATCCTCATCCCCGTCTTCGCAGTGGGTTTGATTGGGCTGATCGAGATACTGCGAGGGCAGCGCGCGGAGGCTCGAGGCACGCCCTCGCAACCTACACGGCTCTAGAGCCCGTCCTTCATCTTCTCGAAGACCTTGCCGTCGCGGAAGACGACGACGATGCTCTTGGAGCCGTCCTTCCAGCGGAGGATCTTGGCGGCGGCCTTTCGGCTATCGACGACGCCGGCGCCGGTGATGCTGGTGCCGGAGGGGGTCTCGTCGGTGCCCTTGCCGCCGAGGAGTTTCTCGACCTGGGCCTGGCTCATGCCGGTCTCGATCTTGTCGAAGGACTCCTGGGTGATCTTGGACTCGCAGGCGGCGAGGAAGACCGCGCCCGCGAGCGAGAGGGCCAAGAGGGATCCGCGGAGGGGACGGTTCATGGCGGGCTCCTGCGGCGGCGTGGCGCGGCGGAAGGCTTGTGGGGCGATGGCTAGGCGTCGCTGCGATCGACGATGCGGTACTGCTCGCGTTCGCCGCGACCCTGGACGGGGTAGTCCTTGCGGAGCGGGTGTGCGGGGAAGGCCTCCCACATGAGGATTCGGCGAAGATCGGGGTGGTTGCGGAAGCGGATGCCGAGCATGTCGAACACTTCGCGCTCCATCCACTCGGCACCGGCCCAAAGGTCAGTGACGGAGTCGAGTTCGAGCGCGGGGTCGGGCTCGATGCCGGCGGTGGGGCGGGAGGGGTTGAGGAAGGTCTTGACGAAGAAGCGGTCGTCGCGGGTGTGGGAGAGGAGGTTGTAGACGCAGGCGAAGCGCCCGGGCATGGGGGCGGGGTAGTTGAGGTAGTCGATGCCGGCAATGTCGGAGAGGAAGTTGAAGGCGGCGGCGGGGTCGTCGCGGAGGAAGGCGAGGACGGCGTGGAGGTCGCTGGGCTCGACGATGAGGGCGGACTGGCCACGGAACTCGGTGGCGCGGAACTTCTTGGCGGGGAACTTGGCCTTGACGAGCGCGAAGACCGGATGATCGAGCACGGGCGTGTGCGGCATAGGCGGGAGTGTACGCGCTGTGTGGGTGGGGCTGAGCGGGGCGGCGGGTGCGCCCGGGGAGCGCGGCGGCGGGTGCG
>Ga0209573_1006116_pt1 | contig 10287 bp, 8 predicted proteins | sample TNRBio252014_DNA_FD_185870 | JGI IMG/M metagenome (GOLD analysis project Ga0209573, IMG submission 185870) | Wastewater treatment Type I Accumulibacter community from EBPR Bioreactor in Madison, WI, USA - TNR Reactor_6/25/2014_ DNA (SPAdes)... | ecosystem: Engineered > Bioreactor > EBPR >...
GCCGCCCTTGGCGGGCATGCCACGGATACCGTTGACGGCATTTTTTACCAGAGTATCCAGACCCTGAGCGAATCGCGGTTCCCACTGATCCTTGGCGCCGACCTTAGGGGCGCCCGCCGCACCCGTCGCGTGACAGGCCATGCAAACCTTGTTATAGACGTCTTGGCCGGACAACCGCAGTTCGGCGCCAGCGGGCTTGGGCACCGCGAAGGCCACCCGGGCGACTGGCTTGATGCGTTCGATCACGGCGACCTGCTTGCGCGAGCCATCGTCGGGAGCAACGCTGCCGACGACGCCCACCAGGGCGCCTACCATGAACAGCACCGTGGCCAGCAGCGCCAGCGCTGAGATCAGGACAACAAAGGTGGTGACAAAGGATTTATCTGCGACTTGCGAGCTCACACTCTCACCTCACTGAACGCATTCTCAACCTGCTCATTCCCGGCAGCGTCGCGGCGGATCCGGCAAGACCTGAACGTTTCCCCCTGGGTTCAGGTCGGGAGTTCGCGCGGTGGCGCCGTGGGTGGGAAGGTCTGGGTTTAGGCTTGTTATCTTGTGTTCGGGGAAAACAAAACGTACTGATTATAGCGTTATTCGGCAGGGTCTGAAAACCGCCGCCACACCAGTCGAAAATGGACTACCCGGTGGATTCACTGAAAACCGCTGTCGCGGGCTGGACGCGGGGCGATAGGCTGGGCATAATGTGCGTTCCCTCCCCAGCGCGCCCGTAGCTCAGTTGGATAGAGTGTTGGCCTCCGAAGCCAAAGGTCGTGGGTTCGAGTCCCGCCGGGCGCGCCATATGCTTCAAGCAGTTACCACTGACTTTCCACCTTTCTCCAACGCTGCGGATCCAACCGCTGGCGCAACCGGGCGCTCAAGGACCGAGAATGACCGGCTCCGGCGCCAATTCGAGCTCGAACGTCGCCCGCACCGAGGCCTGAATCGCCCGCGCCAACCGCAGCACGTCCTCGCCCCGAGCTCCGCCGCGATTGACCAGCACCAGCGCCTGATGCTCGTAGACACCCACTGGCCCGATGCTTCCGCCCTTCCAGCCGCAGCGCTCGATCAACCAGCCGGCGGCCAGCTTTACCGTCCCGTCCGGCTGCGGGTAGCGGGGCAAATCGGGATGCCGGGCAATCAAACGGGCACAAGTCGCTGCATCCACGACCGGGTTCTTGAAGAAACTGCCAGCGTTGCCAATTTGCGCTGGGTCTGGCAGCTTGCGCGACCGAATCGCCACCACCGCATCGGAAACATCCCGCGCCGTCGGCTCGGCAATGCCCCGCGCTTCCAGTTCCCGCGCCACGTCGGCGTAGCCGGTGACCGGTTGCCAGCGCTTGGGCAGTCGGAAGGTTACGGCAGTAACCAGATAACGCCCGGCTGCTTCGCGCTTGAACAGGCTATCCCGATACCCAAACTGGCAGGCGGCGCGGTCGAGGACCACCCCTTCACCCGTCTCCAGATCCACCGCTTCCAACTGCTGGAACCGCTCGGCCACTTCCAATCCGTAGGCGCCGATATTTTGGATGGGAGCCGCGCCGACCGTACCGGGAATCAGCGACAGGTTTTCCAGGCCTGGCCAGCCACGATCCAGGGTCCAGCGCACAAAATCGCGCCAGTTCTCCCCAGCGCCGGCGCGCACGAACCAAGCGTCAGCGTTTTCCGCAATAAGCTTCCGCCCAGAAATGCGAACGTGCAGCACCAGCCCGTCGAAGTCCCCGGCCAGAATCAGGTTGCTGCCGCCACCGAGTACGAGGCGTTGCCGGCGCTTCCATTCGGGCGTGGCGATCAAGCCAGCGAGCTGTAGGGGCGTCTCGATGGCGGCGAACCAGGCGGCGCGCGCCGGCAGCCCAAACGTGTTGAGGGATTGCAGCGGCGCGTCGCGCGCCAATAAAGCGATTGACGGGCTCATGAATGACTCATCCAACGGGCGGAGCGCCAACAGCCAACCCCGTTCTCGCGGGCGGGGAAATCCAGGCGATAAAAAAACCCGCCGCGTGGGCGGGTTCCCGTCATCCGGGTAGATTCAAACGGCCACCGGCAGCGCAGCGCGCAGCTTCTTCATGGCATTGCTTTCCAGTTGTCGGATGCGTTCGGCGGATACCTGGTATTCGGCGGCCAGATCGTGCAGAGTCGGTTTGTCGTCGCTCAGCCAGCGCCGCCGCACGATGTCGCGGCTACGCGGATCCAGCCGTTCCAGCGCCTCGCGCAGCCGACTGGCAGTCCGCGCTTCCCAATCCTCCCGCTCCAGCGCCTCCGCCGGATCGGCTCGATCGTCGCGCAGATAAGCCGAGGGCACATGGGCTTGCGGTTCATCGTCGCCCTCGGCGTCGGGGATCGGATCGAACGAAACATCGTGACCGCTCAGCCGCGATTCCATCTCCAGCACATGTTCGGGACTGACGCCCAATTCGCGGGCGACTGTGTTCACTTCCTCGTGGTTCAGCCAGCCCAGGCGCTTCTTGGCGCCGCGCAACTTGAAGAACAATTTGCGCTGGGCCTTGGTGGTGGCGACCTTGACGATCCGCCAGTTGCGCAAAATGAATTCGTGAATCTCCGCGCGAATCCAATGCACCGCGAACGATACCAGCCGCACGCCATGGGCCGGATCGAAGCGCTTGACCGCCTTCATCAGACCGACATTGCCTTCCTGAATCAGATCGGCCAGCGGCAAACCGTAACCGGCGTATCCGCGGGCGATATGCGCCACGAAGCGCAGGTGCGCCACGATCAGTCGCCGCGCGGCTTCCAAGTCATTGCGCAGCCGCAGGCGCTGGGCCAGTTCCTGCTCTTCCTCGGCGCTCAGCATCGGCGCCTGGTTGACCGCCTGGAGATAGCTTTCCAGACTGTCGACCAGCGCCGGCAAACCTTGCATGCGTGGAACCAGCGCTGTCGTCATCGTCGTTCACTCCCCTTCGATTTGGCGTTGACCTATTTTAGCACTCGCGCCATTCGAGTGCCAAATCGGATCGGGAGTTCCCTTGCCGCCGCCCTGCATGGATTAACCCGCCATCTCTTCGTCCAGCAGGGCGGCGACGAACTCGGCGGCGTCGAACATTCGCAGATCCTCGATACGCTCGCCGACACCGATGAAGCGGATCGGCAGCCCCAACCGGCGGGCGATGGCGAATACGATGCCCCCTTTGGCGGTGCCGTCGAGCTTGGTCAGGATCAGGCCGGTCACACCGACCGCCTCGTGAAATTGCACCGCCTGGTTGAGGGCGTTCTGGCCGGTGCTGGCGTCCACCACCAGCAACACTTCGTGCGGGGCGGCGGCGTCCACCTTCCCCATGACCCGCTTGATTTTTTTGAGTTCCTCCATCAGGTTCGACTGGGTATGCAGCCGGCCAGCGGTGTCGGCGATCACCACGTCCACCCGCCGGGCCTGGGCTGCCTGAAGCGCGTCGTAGACCACCGAAGCGGCATCGGCCCCGTTGTGTTGGGCGATCACGGGAATCCGGTTACGCTCGCCCCAGACCTGTAACTGCTCGACGGCGGCAGCGCGGAAGGTATCGCCAGCGGCCAGCAACACTGAATGCCCCACGCCTTGCAGCCACTGGGCCAGCTTGCCGATGGTGGTGGTCTTGCCCACGCCGTTGACCCCAACCACCAGGATGACGTAGGGCCGGGAGTCGCTGGGCCGCCACGGCTGCTGACAGGGGACAAGGATAGCCAGCAGTTCCTCGCGCAGCGCCAGGAGCAGCGCCGGAACATCGTTCAACTGCTGACGCGATACCCGTTCGGCCAGCCGTTTCATCACGTTCTGGCTCGCCTCCACGCCGACATCGGCCAGCAACAGGCGATTTTCCAATTCCTCCAGCGCTTCGTCGTCGAGCTTTTTGCTGGCGAATAGGCGGGACAGCCCGCTAACCAGACCCTGGCGGGTGCGCCGCAACCGGTCGCGCAACCCAGCAAAACGCTCGGACCTGGATTCAGCGGGTTCAATCGGCTCGGCGGATTCGGCCGATGGTTCGGGCGCGCGGTTCTTGCCGAACCGAAGAAGAATGGGTCGGTTCAAAACCTCGAGCAGACTGGACTTTCTGCCCGGCGAATCAGCGGAGTCGTGCTTGGAGTCGGTCATGACGGTCATCCAGAGAGCATCGGGACCGCGCGCCCAGGAATCAGGAAGGCGGTGACGAATAAACCCGCGCGACTCAATCCGCAGCCAGCAGCGCCCGGTCGATCCGGGTCACCCAGATCAACGCTTCGTCCTGGGTCAGCAATAAGATTTGGAGGTTATTGCGATAATCCTGCCAGGACCTTTCAATGCACTCGGTCGTGGCATCCACGCAGCCGATCACCAACTTCTCCGGCGAATCGGCGACTGGGGACTGCGCCATGCAGTCCACTCCATGCCGCAAGCACACCAGATAGGTATCCAACGTCTTGCGTACCGCGCCGAGCATCCCGATACCCATCAACCCCCCAAGCCGCAACATGCACTGCAAGGCCAGCAGATTCGCTGCCTGGTTACGCTCCACCATCCTGTCTAAAGTCATCATGACCCATTTCACCTTGATCGCGTTTATTTATTGCATCGCAACATAATTTGCGATGCTCGTCAAGCTGGTTCGACCGTCGGTTTTCCTTGGTTAACAGCGATGCGGCAACCATGGATTGCAAGCAGTGGTCGCCAGCGACCGAAGGGTCGAAGAATCGTGGCCGAATGGCGTGGATTTGGGTCACACCGCCACCGGCGCCCGGATGGCCGGATGCGCCCGATAGCCCACGATTTCGAAGTCCTCGTAGCGGTACCCGGTGAGCGCTTCCGGTCGGCGGTGGATCGCCAAGCGCGGCGCTGAATAGGGTTCGCGGCCCAGTTGCAAGCGAGCCTGTTCCAGATGATTTCGATACAGATGGCAGTCGCCGCCGGTCCAGATCAATTCGCCCACCCGCAGGTCGGTTTGCTGGGCGACCAGATGGGTCAGCAACGCATAGCTGGCGATGTTGAACGGTGTGCCGAGAAACAAGTCGGCGCTACGCTGGTAAATCTGGCAGGACAGTTCGCCATCGGCGACGTAAAACTGGAACAGCACATGGCAGGGCAACAACCGCATCCGTTCCAGTTCGCCGACATTCCACGCCGACACCACGATCCGCCGCGAATCGGGGTCGCGCCGCAACAGTTCGAGGGCGCGGGCCATCTGGTCGATATGACGTCCGTCAGCCGTCTCCCAGTCGCGCCACTGCTTGCCATAGATCGGCCCCAGATCGCCGTTTTCGTCGGCCCACTCGTCCCAGATCGTCACCCCGTGCTCGCGCAGGTAACGAAGGTGGGTATCGCCGCGCAGAAACCACAGCAGCTCGTGAATGATCGAGCGCAGATGCAGTTTCTTGGTCGTCACCAGCGGAAAACCGCGCCGCAGATCGAAGCGCAGTTGCGCGCCGAACACGCTGAGCGTTCCCACCCCGGTTCGGTCCCGCTTGCCAACCCCCTCGGTCAGCACCCGCCGCAGCAGATCGAGATAGGTTTTCATCGTAGAGCAACCCTGGCGATCCGTATCCCATCAAAACGGTGGTATTTTATGGTGCAATGCAATATATTCACTTCAATTCCACAAAGCATGAATGGGTTACCGCGCGTTAGGATACAGCATGACCGCTAAAGCGACTTCCTCGATTCAAGTGATCGCCCGGCTGTCCCGACTGCTGGACGCCATCGCCGCGCATGACGAACCCGTCAGCCTTAAAATCCTGGCCAGCGCCACTGGCCTGCATCCTTCCACCGCCTTCCGCATTCTGGCGTCGCTGATCGAGCACGACTTGGTCGAGCGCGGCGTCAACGGCCGCTACCGGTTGGGCGTCAAACTGCTGCGCCTGGGCGACCGCGTTCGTAGCCAGACCGGCTTCCAACGCGAGGCTCGCCCGCTGGTGGAGCGGTTGCGCAACCCAGCCAGCGAACCCGGGCGGACGCGATGACGACGCGGCGACCTCGGACGCTTGTCGAAGGCGTCAGGCCCCAAAGGCCAGGTTCCAGGCAAACCCTGATCCCTGCTCGCTATCGCATGGGCAATTCCACGATGAAGGCAGCGCCCTGGCCGATCTCGCTCTCCACCCAGATGCGTCCGTTGTGGTGTTCGACGATCTTCTGGCTGATCGGCAATCCCAGTCCCGTACCCTTCGGCTTGCCGGCCAAGCTATTGCTGACTTGATGAAATTTCTCGAAGATCAGCTTGTGCTGGTCTTGGGCAATACCGGGGCCATTGTCGCGAACCTCGATCCGCCAGCAATCCGCCGCCGGCTCCAGTCGGATGGTCACCTCGCCGGCCTGTTCCGGGCAAAATTTCACGGCGTTCGACAACAAATTGATGATCACCTGGGTCAGCCGGTCGTGATCGCCGGTGATCGTCACCGGCTGGTCGCCCAGTTCCTCGCGCAAAGCCGCCGTCTTGTCGCGGAACAACTGGCTGGTGGAGTTGATGGCATCCTGAATCAGCGCCCGTAGATCGATCTCCCCGACGCGCCAGTCGATCCGGCCCGAATCGATCTTGGCCATGTCCAGGACCTGATTGATCAGCCGGGTCAGTCGCTCGCTTTCCTTGACGATGATGCCGAGGAATTTGCCGCGTTGCTCAACGTCCATGGCGGGATTGGCCAGCAAAATTTCCGAGAAGGCCCGAATCGAGGTCAGCGGCGTGCGCAGTTCGTGAGTGACGGTGGAGATGAACTCGTCCTTCAGCCGGTCGAGTTCCCACAGCCGATTGTTGGCTTCACGCAGTTCCGCCGAGGCGGCTTCCAGCTCGCGGGATTGCTGCTCCAACCGACGGCTGTACTCGATCACCTGGGTGCTCTCGTCGAGGATGGTCATCACCTCCTCAATGCTGAGCACCTCGCCCATCACGATCGAGGAGATCATCACCCGGGCCGAGGCCGCACCGATCGCGCCCGCCAACAACCGTTCGGTGTAATGGATCAACCGGGGGTCCGCTTGCAGCGGATAGTTGTCGTTGCTGTCGAGGTAGCGATCGAAAGCTTCGCTGGCGCGCTGCGGGCCGATGAAACGCGCCAACAGGTCGTAGAGTTGGGCGGTGTCCACCACGCCCCGCCACAGCAACGCATCGCCGTCGTGGCGCTCGCGTTCGAGCACGTTGACGAACTGACTGCCCTGCACCTGTTCGATGGCGTTCGGCCGGCTCAACATCGATCCGAACACCAGACCGCCAACATTGACCAACATGCTCCAAAATACCGCGTGCATGTAGGGATCCAGGCCTTGCAGGCCAAACAGGGCATAGGGTCTGAGCAGTTCCAGCCCGAACAACCCCCGATCGACGAAGCCCGCGCCGATCCAGCCGGAGCGGGCCATGGCCGGCAGCAGCAGGGTATAGGCCCAGACCAGGAAACCGCCGCTCAGCCCGATGAGCGCGCCCCGCCGGTTCGCCCGCTGCCAGTACAAACCGATCAGGATCGGCGGCGCGAACTGGGCGGCGGCGGCAAAGGAAATCAGGCCGCTGGCCACCAGGGCGTAGGATTCGCCGATGAACCGGAAATACAGATAGCCCAGCAGGATCAGCACCGCGATGCCGGCGCGGCGGATGCCGAGCAACAGACCGGACAGGTCGGAACGACCGGCCAGCCAGCGCGGATTGGCGCGCAGCAGAACCGGCATCACCACGTCGTTGCAGGCCATGGTGGAAAGAGTGACGGTCTCGAACAGGATCATGCTGGTGGCCGCCGACAGCCCGCCCAGAAAAGCCAGCAGCGCCAGGCTCGGCATCTGTTCGGCCATCGGCAGCGCCAGCACGAACATGTCGGCGTCCACGCCGCCGTTGTTGAACACCAGCCGCCCGCCCAGAGCGATCGGCAGCACGAACAGGTTGATGGCGAACAGATATAACGGAAACAGCCAGATCGCCTTGCGGATATGGGCTTCGTTGACGTTCTCCACCACCAGCACCTGGAACTGCCGGGGCAGGAACAGGAACGCCATCATCGCCAGGAAGGTGAGCGACAGCCAGCCGCCGTACCCGCCCGGCACGACCTCGAACCGCATCAGCGCCGCCAGTTCCGGTCGCGCCGCCGCCTGCCGGAACAAATCGCCGGGGCCGCCGAACACGACGAAGGTCACCACCACGCCGACCAGCACGAAGGCCACCAGCTTGAACAGCGACTCGAACGCCACCGCCGCCACCATGCCCTCGTGACGCTCGGTGATGTCGATGTGGCGGGTGCCGAACAGGATGGCGAACACGATCAGCACCAGGGCCACGTAAAAGGTGGTGTCCAGCCAGAACGGCTGGTGCGCCGAGGCGGCGGCCATGGCCACCGCCGGATACTGGCGCAGCAGGCTGAAGCTGGTGGCGATGGCCTTCAACTGGATGGAGATGTACGGCAGGATGCCCAGCACGACGATCCCGGTCACCATGCCAGCCAGCAGGCCGCTCTTGCCGTAGCGGGAGGCGACAAAGTCGGCGATGGTGGTGATGCGGTGAACCTTGGTGATGCGCACGATGCGTCGCAGCACTGACCAGAACAACACCGCCATCAGGGTCGGCCCCAGATAAACCGCCAGGAAATCCACGCCGCTGGTGGCCGCCAGTCCAACGCTGCCGTAGAAGGTCCATGCCGTGCAATAAATCGCTAGCGACAGAGTGTAGATATAGGGATTGGCGATGATCGAGCGGCCGGCATCGGCGCGTTGGTCGCCGTAATAGGCGATGCCAAACAGCAGGCCCATGTAGACCAGCGCGCTGGCGATGATAACGCCGTCGCTCAACATTCAGGGCGACTCCGTCGGATTTGCGTCGCTGGCCCGGCGTCTTTCGGTGGGCGCGGCTTCCGGCTGGGAAGCGTTCCCCAACAATGTGGCGGGCCGATCCGGTCGGTGGATTTCCGAATGTTCCACTACCACGATCAGCAGGATGATGAGAACCAGCCATACCAGATAGAGATAGAGATAGAGCAATGGCACCCCGAACGGCATCCACGGCTGATCGAACAAATCCAGCATTGGATAATTGAGCGCCAATACCCCAACGATAAACAGGATGACGATGGATTCCTTGGATTGTTGCCGCATCGCAGGATTAAAGATAAAGGTTACAAGATGAAAGTTAAAAGACGAAAGGTAAAAGATCAAAGAAAACAGGCTATTGCAACCTTTGGTCTTCAACCCCTAGCTTTTGGCTTTAAAAATGGGACATGGTCTTGCGAATCTCGACCATCTTGTCGGACGCCTCCAACGCCTGGCCGAGGGTCTTGATCCCCTGCGCCTCCAATAAATCCAGCAGCTTGAGAAACACCCGCGCAGTCACCAGCGAATCCCCCAGCGCGGTATGGCGATCATGCACGTCCACACCCAACCGGTCAGCGATCGCGTCCAGATTGTGATCGTCGGTGTAGTCGTGCAAATAGCCGGACAGCAGCAGGGTATCCAACACCGGATTGCCAAACCGCACGCCGAGCTTCTGTTCCTTCAGCTTCAGGAACTTCATGTCGAAGGCCGCGTTGTGCGCGACCAACACGGTATGGTCGTCGCCGACGAAGGCGCGAAACCGCGGCAGCACGACATCGAGGCCGGCCTTGTCCCGAACCATGTCGTCGGTAATGCCGTGAAAGCGGATCGAAGCCTTGGGGATCGGCCGGCCGGGGTTGACCAGTTGGTCGAAGTTCTCGCCCGCCAGCACCCGGCGATTGACGATGCGCACTCCGGCAATCTGGATGATCTCGTCGCCTTTGGAGGGCGCCAAGCCGGTGGTTTCCGTGTCGAATACCACGTAGGCGAGGGCATTTAACGGGTAGTTGACCAGATCGCCCCATTCCTCGCGATTTTGCTCGCCCAGGGAGAAGTCGTAAAACTCTGGCCGCTCCGGCGGCACCTCGGCCGGCTCCCGCCACTGGCGCGCGGACGCCGGCAGCGGCAGACGCAACAGCGAGTAGCCGCGCCGGCGATGGGACTGGCTCCACAGATCGCTGTTGTGCCGGCGCAGCACCTCGCCCACCGTGGTTGCGCCCACCAGGTCCTGCACATGTTCGCTCAGCCAGCCTTCCAACTGGTGAGCGGACAGCGGGTGACCGGGCCAGATGATGTCCAGATAGACCCGGCGGTTGCCCAGCAGGCATTCGATTTCAAAGGTGTCGCCGACCCCATCGGCACGAAGCTGATCGAGCAGATATTCGAGCAACAGCATGATCGAGTGGTTGTCCACGTTCAGCCAAAGCGGCATGCCCACCACCTCGACTTGCAGGCCCGGGCGATTTTGCAGATGATGAACGAGGCTGCCCAGCAGATCGGCGGAGTAAACATCGTTCATCGGCCAACGACTGGCGTACAGGGTGCGCAGGTCG
>Ga0209573_1006117_pt1 | contig 10286 bp, 11 predicted proteins | sample TNRBio252014_DNA_FD_185870 | JGI IMG/M metagenome (GOLD analysis project Ga0209573, IMG submission 185870) | Wastewater treatment Type I Accumulibacter community from EBPR Bioreactor in Madison, WI, USA - TNR Reactor_6/25/2014_ DNA (SPAdes)... | ecosystem: Engineered > Bioreactor > EBPR >...
GGAGTGGCGCCCAGTTCGGCAAGATCTGCATCCGCCATCCCGACTAGCTGCTGGCCTGCACGCTTCCCCGGGCCCGCCGGCCAGCCAGCCACACGGCGCCTCGCGCTGCGTTGCCCCTTCATTCCCGCCGGCGGCCGGCGTCGGGCAGGGTGCTAGAATGCCGTCGATGCTGGTTCTCGGAATCGAATCCTCCTGCGACGAAACGGGCGTGGCGCTGTATGACAGTGCGGGCGACGGCGGCCTGCTGGCGCACGCGCTCCACTCGCAGGTCCGCATGCACGCCGAATACGGCGGCGTGGTCCCCGAACTCGCGTCACGCGATCACATCGGCCGCCTCGTACCGCTGCTGCGGCAGGTTCTTGCCGCCAGCGGCCGTTCGCTGGCGCGGATCGATGTCATTGCGTACACGCAGGGGCCCGGCCTCGCCGGCGCCCTGCTCGTCGGCGCCGCCTTCGCCGAGGCGCTGGCGACGGCGCTGGCCGTGCCGACGGTGCCGGTACACCACCTCGAGGGCCACCTGCTGTCACCGCTGCTGTCGGCGCGGCCGCCGCGTTTTCCCTTCGTCGCACTGCTCGTATCGGGCGGGCACAGCCAGTTGATGCGCGTCAGCGGCGTCGGCGACTACGCGTTGCTGGGCGAGACGCTCGACGACGCGGCGGGCGAAGCCTTCGACAAGACCGCCAAACTGCTCGGCCTTGACTACCCGGGCGGCCCGGCGTTGGCGGCGCTCGCCGACAGCGGCCGGCCAGGACGGGTGAAGTTGCCGCGGCCGATGCTCCGCTCCGGTGATCTCGATTTCAGCTTCAGCGGCCTGAAAACCGCCGTCTTGACCCGCGTGCGCGAGTTGGGCACGCTCGACGACGAGCAGCGGGCGGACATCGCCTGCGGATTTCAGGAAGCGATCGTCGAGGTGCTGGTGAGCAAGGCTCTGCGCGCCGTCCGGGCGAGCGGCCTGCGGCAACTGGTCGTTGCCGGTGGCGTCGGAGCCAACCGCGAACTGCGCCGGCAGCTCGATGCGCGCGCGGCAAGGTCGCGCATCGACGTCTTCTATCCGGAGTTTGAATTCTGTACCGACAACGGCGCGATGATTGCGCTGGCTGGCGCGCTGCGGCTGCAGGCGGGGCTTGCCGGCAAGGCGGCCGGCGCCTTCGCGGTGCGGCCGCGCTGGCCGCTGACCGGCGCCCGGTAGTGCGGCTGTCGGCCGCTGTCGCCGGTGGCAGGGCTGCCGGTTTGGCAAGAGCCAGGATCTGACCCGGTTGCCGCGCGCACTTCTTCCCGGCCGGGCGCGCGTGCTGGCACCCCGGCCTGGTGCAGCGGACTACTTGCGCTTGCCGCCAATCCGCGGTTCGCTGCCGGCCAGCAGTCGTTGCAGGTTCTGCCAGTGCTTGCCGATCAACGCCATGGCGATGATGCCGATGACCAGCACCAAGCCGTCGTTGCCCCAGAGGAGGATGGCGTAGAGTGGCGCCGCGGCGGCTGCGACGAGTGCCGCCAGCGACGAATAGCGCAGGGTGAAGGCGACGAACAGCCAGGTGGCGAGCGTTGCCAGCCCGAGCCAGGGATTGATCGCCAGCAGGACGCCGGCGGCGGTGGCGACACCCTTGCCGCCCTTGAAGCCGAGGAAGACCGGGTAGAGGTGGCCGAAGAAGACGGCCAGCGCAACGAGGCCGACCGTCAGCGGGCCGAGACCATACTGCGGTGCGTAGTGGGCGGCGAGAAAGACCGCCAGCCAGCCCTTCGTCGCGTCACCGACCAGGGTGAGGAGGGCGGCGCCCTTGTGGCCACTGCGCAGGACGTTGGTGGCGCCGGGGTTCTTCGAACCGTAGCTGCGCGGGTCGGCGAGGCCGAAGACGCGGCTGGCGACGAGCGCGAACGGCACCGATCCGAGCAGATAGGCGGCGAGGACGGCGAGCAGGGTGAGCAGTATCGATGGCATCGGCTGGGTGATCCCGGGATTCCGGCGTATGGCCTGCGGCCGGAAGGCTATAGAATGCGCGCTCTGTCGCCACCTTTCCGGCAGCGCGGCGCCATGATACACCACGCCGCCGGCGCACCCACCTGAGCCCGGGCCGCATGGACATCATCTTCATCAACGAACTGCGCGCGACGACGCTGATCGGCATCTATCCACGCGAGCAAGCCATGCCACAGACGGTCGAGATCTCGCTGCAGATCGGCACCTCCACCGCCAGTGCCGGTGCCAGCGACGACATCGGCGACACCATCGACTATGCGCGCGTCGTCGACCGGCTGCGCGGCGAACTCGCCGCCCGCCACTTCAACCTGCTCGAGCGGCTCGCCGAGTACGTGGCGACGCTGCTGCTCGAGGACTTCGGTGCCACCTGGGTGCGCGTCTCGATCGCCAAGCTGGGCATGATGCGCGGCGTTGCGCGGGTCGGCGTGGTCATCGAGCGCGGCGCCGCCGCCTGACCCGGAGTCTGCTGCGGGCCGTCCGGCGGCCCGATTCCCGCCGCTCGTCGCCGCCATGCGGCGCACTCGCCGGCCGGCGGATCCGTCCGGCTCGTCGCGAGCGGGCGAGCAGTCGCCGCCGCTTCGTACATTGGTTGAGCATTTCGCTCAACCATGTTGATTTCTTTCTCTTTGTCAGCTTGGTGTAAGCCAGGTCGCGTATACGTGTTCTTGGGTACCCCGTTCTCCAGCGGGGTTTCTGGGTATTTCAAAATCATAGGAGGAGACAACTCATGGAAGACCAAGGCAAGGCCTATTGGTCGGCGACTTTGCGAAGGATAGGGGCTAGGAGATCCAACGCCACTTCCGCATATGTTCCAAGCTCTGACGAGTAACAACGATTATCACCGGGTCCATACGGTTTTGAAACCATAAGGAGGAGTCACTATGTCAATTCATGCAACCAAGGAGTTACAGGCGTACTGGAAAGAGAACCTGTTCTACATCGCGGTCCTGCTGAGCATCTGGTTCGCCGTGTCTTACGTCTGCGGCATCCTGATCGCCAATCCGCTCGATGCCTACACCATCGGCGGTTTTCCACTCGGCTTCTGGTTTGCCAATCAGGGGTCGTTGGTCACCTTTGTGGTCCTGATCTGGATTTATGTCTGGTTGATGGACAGGCTGGACATCAAATACGGCGTACAGCAAGACAAAGAACAGTAGCCGTTCCCGACAACAGATGCTACTTCCCAATTGATGAGGTGACCAAATCATGAGTATTTTATTGTGGACCTGGATCATTACCGGCGCCAGTTTTGCCCTTTATATCTACATTGCCTATGCGTCGAGAGCCAGAACAACAGGCGATTTCTATGTCGCCGAGAAGCAGGTTCCGGCCTTCATGAATGGCATGGCAACCGGCGCCGACTGGATGTCGGCGGCGTCGTTCATTTCGATGGCCGGCCTGATCTCGTTCCTCGGACGTGACGGCTCGTACTACCTGATGGGGTGGACCGGCGGCTACGTGCTGCTGGCGATGCTGTTCGGCCCCTACCTGCGCAAGTACGGCAAGTTTACGATCCCCCAGTTCATCGGCGACCGTTACTACTCCAATACCGCGCGCGTCATCGCGCTGGTTTGCGCCATTTTCGTCTCCTTCACCTACGTCGCGGGCCAGATGCGCGGCGTCGGCGTGGTCTTCTCGCGCTTCATGGATGTCCCCATCGACTATGGCGTGATCATCGGCATGGCGCTGGTCTTCTTTTACGCCACGCTCGGCGGGATGAAGGGGATTACCTACACGCAGGTCGCACAATACGTCGTTCTGATCGTCGCCTATCTGATCCCGGCGATCTTCGTCTCCTGGCAGTTCACCGGTAATCCGGTTCCGCAGATAGGCTTCGGTTCACCGGTCAGTGCTGAAGGGGCGGCGATCCTGAACGACCCCAACACTCAGGGGAGGTACCTGCTCGACATATTGAACAGCATACACAAGGATCTCGGTTTCCCCGCGTATACCAGCGGTCAGCGACCAATGATCGACGTCTTCTTCATCACTTTTTCGTTGATGATTGGCACCGCCGGTCTGCCGCACATCCTGATCCGCTTTTTCACCGTTCCCAGGATGCGTGACGCACGCTCTTCCGCTGGCTGGGCGCTGATCTTCATCGCCTTGCTGTACACCACCGCACCGGCAGTGGCCGTTTTCGCCCGCACGAACTTCATCAAGACAGTGAATAACGTGGAGTATGTCAATGCTCCGTCGTGGTTCAAGAACTGGGAAAAGACCGGGCTGGTCGGCTGGAAGGACAAGAATGGCGACGGCATCATGCAGATTCGCCCGGGCAAGTGGGATGATCCGAAGAGCGCCAACGAAGTCAAGATTGACCAGGACATCATGGTTCTGGCCAGCCCCGAAATCGCCAAGCTTCCCAACTGGACCGTCGGTCTGATTGGCGCCGGTGGTCTGGCTGCCGCCCTGTCCACCGCGGCCGGACTGCTGCTGGTCATCTCGGCCGCCATATCGCATGATCTGATGAAAGGCATCGTCAAACCCGACATGTCGGAGAAGGAGGAGTTGTGGTGGGCACGCGGTGGCGCTGGTGTGGCCGTCATCATCGCCGGTCTGTTCGGTATCTATCCGCCGGGGTTCGTCGCGCAGGTAGTGGCCTTTGCCTTCGGTCTTGCAGCAGCCTCGTTCTTCCCTGCCTTGCTGATGGGCATCTTCAACAAGAGGATGAACAAGGAAGGCGCCGTCGCCGGAATGATCGTTGGCATCATCTTTACCGCCACCTATATCTGGTGGTTCAAGTATGGCGACCCGGCTGCGAACAACCCGGCTGGCTGGTGGTTGGGGATCTCTCCGGAGGGGATCGGCACCGTCGGCGCCGCGCTCAACTTCGTCACCGCCTATGTGATCAGCAAGTTCACCGCCGAGCCGTCGGCCGAGATCCAGGATCTGGTGGGCAGCCTGCGTTACCCCGGCCGGCTCGAAGCGCCCGCGGCAAGCAGCCATTGATCGATGAACTGAGCTGAATGGTGCCTGACGGCGGCTGCCGGCAACGGCAGTCGCCGTTCTCTTGTGACCGGGCCGTACCGGCGAAGGCCGTTGTACGACGAATGCGCAGGCCGGTCCGATGCAGGTCGGGATGAAGATGATCAAGCGTCTCAACCAGTACATATTATCCAAAATAATGGGAATTCGGCTCCGCCCGACCGGCGCCGTCTTTCTCGGCGGCTTCGCCGGCTTGAGCCTGACCGCCAGTGTTCTCCCGACGGTCATTTCAATCCTGGGTGTCACCGACAGTTTCTCTGCGCGCATCGATCTGGCCGGTCTTGCCGTGTACGCGTTCATCTCTTGGGCGGTTGGTGGCTGGGCGGCCCAGAGAACTGCCAGTGCTCATTTGGGAGCCGTCATTCTGGGCCTGGTAGGTTTGGTCAGCGCCGCCTTTTTTTCCGTCATGACTTACGGCGCCGAGAGCGAACTGCTGCTACTGCTGTGCGCAGCAGCGGGATTGGCCTATGGCAGCTTCGGCGGAATGCTGATCGCCGTTGCCCTTCGCGAAACGAATGGCGCCAGCGCGGATTGAATGGGTCAGACGTCCGTCGCTGAGGAAGCCCGGCTGGCGAGAGGCTACGGCGAAGCGATCGTTTCGTTGCCGTGGCGCCAACGGCTCCTGCCGCAAGCATTAGGCAAGACAGGCCTGAAGCATGTGTTTCCAGGGATGGGAGATCCAACGCCACTTCCGCGAGTGTTCCAAATCAGCGGCATTCCCTACGAGACGTGGACGGCGATCGCCCGCTCGACGATCTGGCTGAAGTTTTTCGGTGATTTCATCGTCAGCCGGCAGGCGCGCGCCAACTGCGGCAAGGCGGACAAGGGGTAGGCCGCCCGCCGCGCCGCTGCCGCGCTGCGGCCGCCAGCGCGACGCAGCCGATCCGCAGTGGCCGGCCCGCCGGCGAGCGGGCGCGCCGACCCCTCTGCTCGCTGCCGGTAGCGAGCAGAGGGCGTCAGTCTTCCGCCGCGATGGCCTCGACGACGCTCGGCCGGCGGCCGACGCGCTGCTGGAAGGCCGCCAGCGCTGGCCAGCGGCCGATGTCGATGGAAACCGCGCTGCTCCAGGCGAGGACGGCGAACAGGTAGGCATCGGCGACCGTGAAGTGCTCGCCGAGCAGGTAGTTTCTCCCCTCGAGGCGGGCGGCGACGTGGCCCAGCCGGCTGGCGATTCCTTCCTGCAGGCAGCGCCGGTAGTCCTCTGGGGTATCTGGCCGGAACAGCGGCACGAAACTCCTGTGCAGTTCGGAGCCGATGAACGCCAGCCATTCCTGCAAGCGGTAGCGCGCGAGCGTGTGGGCGCGCGGCGCGAGGCCGCTCTCCGGGACGCGGTCGGCGATGTACTGCAGGATCGCAGCGGTCTCGGTCAGCCGCTCGCCATCGTCGAGTTCGAGTACCGGGACGTAGCCTTTCGCGTTGATCGCCGTGAAGTCGCTGCCGTCGGCAAGCTGGTGTCGACGCAGGTCGACGCGGACGAGATCGAAATCGAGTCCTGCCTCGCGCAGTGCGATGTGCGGCGCCAGCGAAGACGTGCCGGGAGTGAAGTAGAGCTTGATGTCGAGGCTGCCGGGCATGCCTGGTGGCGCTGCCGGGGTCTTCTGCTCCGCTTCCTCGACGTTGGGAAGCCGGCTGAGTTCGATGCTGAGGAAGCCACTGTTGTTGCCGTAGGCAAAGGCCGAGTCGTTGGCGAAGAAGTAGAGGAAGCCGGGCTCGCTGACCTCGATCTCGCAGCCATTCGGCGTGGCGATCAGGCTGCTTTCGTCGTCGACGCGGGCGACGCCACCGACGGCACTCTCGATCAGCCCGGTCAGCATGTTCTCCGTATCGGCATTGCTGGCCTCGAGATCCGGCCGCGGATGGATGGCGGCGACGAGCGAGAACCACGGGCGCCTGGCCATCCGGCGGCTGCCTTCCGCGAGTTGCAGGAACCACGCTTTCGACTCATAGCCGTCGGCGTCCGCCGACACATCCTTGTCCAGCCAGGAGCCGCTGGCCTCGATGCGGTAGCGCTCGCCGACGTCGACCTCGACGCCGGAAGCGTTCCACCATTTGTGGGCATAGACCGGGAAGCGTGTCGAACCATCGATCGGCAGCTTGCGGAACGGCAGGGCTTCACGTTCAGGCTGCAGTTGCTCTTCCGGTGCAGGCTCGTCGCCGCGATAGAAGGGGGCGCATGCCGGGATGTCCTCGAGGGCCTTCGGTCGATAGTCAGATCGCTCCTGCAGTCGCTGCAGAACGCTCGGATGGATGTCGGCGTCGTCCGGAATCCGCCGCTCCCGGGTCGGGCGCGTCCGCCAGACCGGACCGCGGGTCTCGTCGTGCCGATCCTGCAGGCAGTCGGGCGCCAGCGTCGGCAGCAGTTGCCCGGGGACGAGCCGCAGGCCGGCGTCGAGATCGTTGACCTCCTGCACCATCCATTCGAGCGCAATGTCGGCCAGCCCGTGGCTGTCGTAGCCGCCGCCGACATCGGCATGCGCGCCGGCAAACCAGACCTGCCGGACACCCTCGCGCTCGGCCCAGGGCGTCGGGACGAAGTCGGCGCGCTGCTCATCGATGGCCAGTGCCTGGCGACCGTATTCGACGCGCGGGCTCAGTTCGCGGTTGCGGAATTTCAGGAAGCGGAGTTCATCGCGGTCGATCAGGCGCAGGCCGTTGAAGAGCGGCACGCCGAGTTCGCCGACGGTGTCCCAGACCCCGATCATGCGGATCGGCCTTTCGTCGTGGTGCTTCCAGAAGCGGGCGCCCCGCTTCTTGCCCCGGTCGTCCTTGTAGATCAGCCAGATTCGCTCCGCTTCATCGGCAGCATCTTCGTCGTCGGCCTCGCTGGCGGCGAGCAGCCCCGTGTAGGCGATGAACTCACCGAGGCTGCGGGCAGCCCAGGCCCCACGCGAGAAGCCGAAGAGCCAGATCTTGTCGCCGCGCTCATACACCTGCGAGATCAGCAGGAAGGCGTCGATCATGCTGTCGTGCAGGCCGATTCCCTGCGTGCCGCGCAGGAGGCCCTGTGAGCGCCCGCCGCTGCCGACGCTCTCGAGATGGAAGGCGGCGAGTTGCCCGCCCGTCCTGACGAGATGCGAACGGATCGGTCCACTCTCGTCGACCTGCCGCTCCTCGCCGGGCAGCATCTGGAACAACCGGTAGGCATTGGTTCGCTCGACGGGATCGTTCCAGCTTCCGTCCAGGCAAACGACTATCTCCTTGCTCATCGCATCTCCTCCTTGTGCGCGTGCCGCCTCCGGCCTGCCCGCCGGCCCCGACTCGATGCCAGGCAGTCGCCAGCCGTCAGCCGCGCGCGACGGCAATCAGCCGCCGGTCGGCGGGACCGCTGCCGGCGGGTTCGACTTGGGCATCGAGACATCGAGTTCCCTCGCCTTGCCGTCGGAGATGATCTCGAACAGTGTCACCACCTTCTTCACCTCGCCCGTCGTGCGCGCCACCTGGACGGCGGCGTCGGCTTCACGCTGCGTCACCATCCCCATCAGGTAGACCACCCCGGCTTCGGTGACGACCTTGACATGGACGGCGTTGAACTTGCCGGAGTCGACGAAGCGGCTCTTGACGCGGGTGGTGATGTACGAATCGTTGCTGCGTGCCGAGAACGACGTCACCGGGCCGACCGTCAACTCGTTGTACAGCCCCTGCACCTGCGGCACGGCGCTGACGATGCTCTCGACCTCGATCCGCACCTGCTCGGAAGGAACCTCGCCGGTGATCAACACCTTCCGGTTGTAGCTGGTGAAATTGGTGTGGACGTTCTCCCAGGGCTTTTCGCCGACGCGCGCGCTCGCCTTCCACTCGATCGTTTCGTCGTCGGTCTGGGTGCCGAGCGAGCGGCGATCAAAGGCGGCCAGCGCGCCACCGCTGGCGCCGGCAGCGACCATCGGCAGGCAGCCCTGCAGCAGGAGGGGCAGCAGGGCAGCGCCGAGCAGCGCTCCCGTGGCAAGCAGTCGCTTCATTCTTCAACTCCCATCAGCAGGCAATCGATGCCGTCGCAGAGACAATGGATGACCAGCAGGTGCGTTTCCTGGATCCGTGCCGTGCGCTCGGCAGGAACGCAGATGTGCACATCGTCCTCGTGCAGCATCTCGCCGATCGCACCGCCGCCCTTGCCGGTCAGCGCGACGACCCGCAACTCGTTCTCGTGCGCGACTTCGATCGCCGCGATGACGTTGGCCGAGTTGCCCGAGGTCGAGATGGCGACGAGAACGTCACCGGGCTGGCCCAGTGCGCGCACCTGTTTGGCGAAGACGGCCTGGAAACCGTAGTCGTTGGCGATCGCCGAGAGGATCGAGGTGTCGGTGGTCAGGGCGATCGCCGCCAGTTCGTGGCGCTCGACCTCGAAGCGCCCCACCAGTTCGGCGGCCAGATGCTGGGCGTCGGCAGCCGAGCCGCCGTTGCCGCAGGCGAGGATCTTGCCGTTGTTCAGCAGGCAGCCGACCATCGTCTCGATCGCCCGCGCGACCGGTTCCGCCAGCGCTTCGCTGGCGTCGAGCTTGGTCTGGGCGCTGTCGCTGAACTGCTGGCGGATACGGTGGTTCAGATCCATCGGCGGCGTTTCGCATCGCGTAAAGAGGCCGATTCTAACATCAGAGCAGCAGGAAGACCTCGAACTCGACCCGGCGCCAGGGATTGGGGTCCTGCCGCAGTTTCGACACGCGCGCGTCGAGCCGCTCGCCGGCGTCGAGGGCGCGGGCGACGGGGCGGTTCTCGGCGCGCGGAACGTAACCGAGCTGGTGACCATTCCAGTCCACGCGCACCGCGTTGCGGTCGTGCCGGTTGTCGGCTTCGCGCACCAGCGTCAGCCGGTCACCGATCCGGATCTGCGACCACAGCGCGCTGGCAGCATAGTACTGGCTGCCGGCCAGCGGCGAACTCTGCACCAGGACGCGGACTGCTTCATGGCCGTGCGCCGGCGGCGCGAGCAGAGCCAGGGCGACGGCGAGGGTCAGCCAACGGGCGCGCTCAAGGCGCCGAAAAGGCATCACGGATCCACTCGATGGCGTTGGTCGAAAGGCCGTCGAGCAGGATGCAGTCGAAGCGGCAGTCGCATTCGCTGCCGCTGCGCGCGGACAGGTAATGCTCGGCAGCGAGGATGATTCGCCGTTGCTTGGCGCGGGTGATGCTGGCACCGGCACCGCCGTAGCTGGCGTTGCGGCGCAGCCGCACTTCGACGAAGACGAGCGTCTGCCCATCACTGCAGATCAGGTCGACCTCGCCACCACGGCAGCGGAAGTTGCGCTGCAGGACGCTCAGTCCGCGTGCCGCGAGGAAGCGCGCCGCCAGTTCCTCGGCGACCTCGCCGGCCCTGGCCGGATTCCCGGCG
>Ga0209573_1006118_pt1 | contig 10285 bp, 5 predicted proteins | sample TNRBio252014_DNA_FD_185870 | JGI IMG/M metagenome (GOLD analysis project Ga0209573, IMG submission 185870) | Wastewater treatment Type I Accumulibacter community from EBPR Bioreactor in Madison, WI, USA - TNR Reactor_6/25/2014_ DNA (SPAdes)... | ecosystem: Engineered > Bioreactor > EBPR >...
GGATGCGGCGATGAGCGCTCTCAAGGAGGTCAAGGTCCCGGACATCGGCGACTTCAACGACGTCGAGATCATCGAGGTCGCGGTGGCGCCGGGCGACGAGATCAGCATCGAGGCGCCGCTGATCACGTTGGAAAGCGACAAGGCGTCGATGGACGTCCCCTCGCCGTTCGAGGGCGTGGTCAAGGAGGTGAAGGTCAAGGTCGGCGACCGGGTGTCGGAAGGCTCGCTGATCCTGACGTTGGAGGTGGCCGAGGGCGAGGGCGCGGCGGACGCGGAGACGCCGGCTCCCAAGGCGGACGCGGGGAAGGCGCCGCAGCCGGAGCGCGCGGCGCAGCCGCAGCGGCCGCAGGCGACCGAGCCGGCGGCGAAGCCCGCCGCCCCCAGCGGCGACGTGCACGCCGAGGTGCTGGTGCTGGGCTCGGGTCCCGGCGGCTATTCCGCCGCCTTCCGCGCCGCCGACCTCGGCAAGAAGACGGTGCTGGTGGAGCGCTACGGCTCTTTAGGCGGCGTTTGCCTCAACGTCGGCTGCATCCCGTCCAAGGCCCTGCTCCACGCCGCCAAGGTCATCGAGGAGGCCAAGGAGATGAGCGCCAACGGCGTCGTCTTCGGCGAGGCCCGCATCGAGATCGAGAAGCTCGCGTCCTGGAAGAACAAGGTCGTGGGCAAGCTCACGGGCGGCCTCGCCGGCCTCGCCAAGCAGCGCAAGGTCCAGGTGGTCCAGGGCGTCGGCAGCTTCTCCGGGCCCAACGAGCTCAGCGTCGCGAACGGCAACGGCACGACCACGATTTCGTTCGACCAGGCGATCATCGCCGCCGGCTCGCAGCCGGTGGAGATTCCCGGCTTTCCCCACGACGACCCGCGGGTGATGTCCTCGACCGGCGCGCTCGAGCTCAAGGATATCCCGAAGCGGCTGCTCGTTGTCGGCGGCGGGATCATCGGCCTGGAGATGGCGACGGTCTATTACGAGCTCGGCTCGCGCGTCACCGTGGTCGAGCTGCTGGACGGGTTGATGCCGGGGACCGACAGGGACCTGGTCCGGCCGCTGCAGAAGCGGATCGAGAAGCAGTACGAGAAGATCATGCTGAAGACCAAGGTCACCAGCATGAGCGCCAAGGAGGACGGCATCCACGTCGCCTTCGAGGGCCCCGGCGGGCCGGGCGAGGACGTGTTCGACCGGGTGCTGGTCGCGGTCGGGCGCAAGCCCAACGGCAACAGCATCGGCGCCGAGAACGCCGGCGTCGAGGTCGACGAGCGCGGCTTCATCGCCACCGACAAGCAGATGCGCACCAACGTCCGGCACATCTTCGCCATCGGCGACATCGCCCGGCCGCCGATGCTGGCGCACAAGGCGGTGCACGAGGGCAAGGTCGCGGCCGAGGTGGCCGCCGGCAAGAACAGCGCCTTCGACGCCCGGGTGATCCCGTCGGTCGCCTACACCGACCCCGAGGTGGCGTGGGTCGGCGTCACCGAGGACGAGGCGAAGCAGCAGAAGCTCGACTACGGCAAGGGCGTGTTCCCGTGGGCGGCGAGCGGCCGGTCGCTGGCGCTGGGCCGCGACGAGGGCATGACCAAGCTGCTGTTCGACAACAAGACCGACCGGGTCATCGGCGGTGGCATCGTCGGCCCCAACGCCGGCGACCTGATAGCCGAGGTGGGGCTGGCCATCGAGACCGGCTGCGACGCCCAGGACATCGGGCTCACCATCCACCCGCACCCGACCCTGGCGGAGACGCTGGGCATGGCGGCGGAGGCCTTCGAGGGCACCATCACCGACCTGTACATCCCCCGCCGCTGACGCAGCAGCGCGATCAACGTGGCCTCGCGCGTGGAATGCGATTGTTCCTCGTCATCGCCGCACTTGTTGCGGCGATCCATCGTGCGGCGTATCCGCTACCTCGTGGACGACCGGGACAAGCCCGATCGTGACGGAAGGAAGGTTCGACTGGAGTTGATGATCGGAGGTCTGTTGTGAACGCCGAGCCGGGATGAGCGTCGCCCTCGCCTACCGCGAATTCGGCGAAGGACCGCCGCTGGTCATCCTCCATGGCCTGTTCGGCTCGGGGCAGAACTGGCAGTCCATCGCCCGGAGGCTCGCCGAGGACCACAGGGTGCTCACCGTCGACCTGCGCAACCACGGCGGCTCGCCCACCGCCGACGAGATGACCTTCTCCGAGATGGTCGACGACCTGCGCGTCTTCCTCGAAGACCGGGGGATCGAGCGGACGGCGCTCATGGGCCACAGCGTCGGCGGCAAGACCGCGATGGTCTTCGCCCTGCTCTACGGCCAGATGGTCGATAGCCTCGTCGTCGTCGACATCGCCCCGGTCGCGTACGACCACAGCTTCCTGGCCTTGGTCCGCGCCATGCAGCGGCTCGACCTCTCCGGCGGCCTGCCCCGCGCGGCGCTGGACAAGCGGCTCGCCCGCGACATCCCGGACAAGGCGCTGCGCACCTTCCTGATGCAGAACCTGGTGAGCGAGCGCGGCCGCACCGCCTGGCGCATCAACCTCGACGCCATCGCCGCGCACATGGACGACCTCACCGGCTTTCCCGACGTCGAGGGCTTCGTCTACGACGGCCGGGCGCTGTTCGCCAGCGGCGCGCAGTCCGACTACGTCGGCCCCGAGCACCACGAGCGCATCCACGAGCTGTTCCCGTGGGCGGAGTTCGCGGTCATCGACGGCGCCTCCCACCGCCCCCACGTGGAACAGCCGGAGACCTTCCTCGCCGCGGTCCGCGAGTTCCTCGTCCCGGTCACCGCCAAGGCCGAGTAGGCAGTAGGGCGGATCAAGGCGAAGCCGGATCCGCCGGATGCGGCTGAAGGTGATCAGGCGGAATACGCCTGTTCGGCTATTCCGCCCTACGCGCCGCAGCCATCATGTGCGGGCGGCAAAGCCGGCCAGCGCCCGCGACGCGATCAGCGGCGACGAGGCGAAGAGGTGGGCAAGCTCGGCGTTGGACATGTGGGTCGGATGCGCCCGCGAGAACGGCGGCGACACCATCCGCGCCGGCCAGTCGGCCGCCAGCTTGGCGAGGAAGGCCAAGGCCAGCGCCGCATCCACGCCGGCGTCATCGCAGACGTCGGCGATGACCCCCTGCAGCGTCTGCAGCACCTTGCGGAAGATGATCAGGTCGGCGCCGTAGCGGGCACCGCTCATCGCCGTTGCGTCCATCAGCGCCGTCAGCCAGTCGAGCCCGGGCAGCGCGCCTTCGCGCACCGGCGCCAGCGCGTCTTCGGCGATGGCGCGCAAGGCCTCGGCGTCCCCCTCCCCCTCCCCCAGCTCGATCATGGCGCCGACGATCCGCTCGGCGTCGATGGTCAGGGCGCCGATCAGGATCTGGGTCATGCAGACCCGCTCGCGCTTGCCGAGCAGGCCGACCAGGCTCCAGTCGAGCAGGCCGATGCGCCCGTCCGGGGTCAGCATCAGGTTGCCGGCGTGGGGGTCGGCGTGGAACAGGCTCGGCTGCTCCCCGGCCCAGATGGGACCTGCGATGAGCGCGCCGACGATGCCGGCGGCGAGCCGGCGGCGCTCGGCCTCGCCGAGGTCGTGGACGTCGGTGATCTTGTGGCCGTCGACGCGCTCCATGGCGGTGAGCCTGGGGGTGCAGAAGGGAAACACCTCGGGGACCAGGACCGCCGGGTTGCCGGCCAAAACGGCGCGGGCCTCGGCAAGGTGGCGCTGCTCCAGGTTCAGGTGCACCTCGCGGCGCAGCAGGTCGCGGACCTGGAGGAACGAGTCCTCGTAGGCGATCCGCGGCAGGCCGTACTCGGCGCAACGCTCGTCAAGGATGGCGCCGATGTCCTGCAGCACCTCGAGCTCGCGTTCGAGCACCGCCTCGATGCCCGGCTTCAGCAGCTTGAAGACGCCGCGGCGATCGCGGCCGTTCTCATTCCGCCAGACGAACGGCACGACGATGGCGACGCTGGCCTCGGCCAGCGGCTGCTCGTCGAGACGGATGCCCAGCGCTTCGAGCGAGCCGATCTCGGCCTCGATCTCGCCCCTGAGCCAATCGATCTCCTGGCTCGGCGGCATCGTCTCCAGCGTCTGCAGGTGCGCCCGCAGGTCGGCGGGCAGGCGGCGGTCGCGGGCCAGGACCTGCGCCAGCTTGTGCAGCGCCGGGCAGTGCCTGGCGATGGCGACGAGGCGCGCGGCGACGGTGGCGTCCTCGGCGAGCATAGCCTGGTCGAGCAGAATCGCCGCCGTCTGCTCGTCCGGAAGCTTGTCGAGGAAGGACATCATTCCGTCGACGACCGCCTGGCGGTAGCGGGCGAAGGCCTCGGGGATCAGCGGGCCGAGGTCGAGGGCGTCGGCGAAGTCGCTCCAGTCGGTCATTGCGCTGGTACTCGGATCGGGTGGGTCGCCCGGACGATATGGGCCGGCGGCCGGGGTGCGCAAACCGGCACCCCGCTCCCGCGCCACGCCACGCCCCCTCCTCAGGTGAGGAAGAAGGCGACCCCGGCGGCAATGACGCCGTAGGCCATCATCGGCACGACCGTGCGCTTGATGATGTAGCCCTCCATGTTGAGGATCCCGAGGATCGAGCAGACGGCGACGATGTTGTTGATGCAGACCATGTTGCCCATGGCCCCGCCCACCGACTGCAACGCCAGGATGACCGTCGGGTCGAGGCCCAGCGACTGGGCGATCGACTGCTGGATCCCGGCGAACATCAGGTTGGAGACGGTGTTGGAGCCGGAGAAGAAGGCGCCGATGGCGCCGAGGTAGGCGGCGACGTACTGCCAGGCCATGCCGAACGCCTCGGCGAAGGCTTGGCCGATGACGATGACCATCGCCTCGCCGCCGCCGGCGCGCATCAGGTTGACCATGACCAGCGCGCCGAGCAGGGCGATGATCGGCTTCTTCATTCGGTCGTAGGTCTCGCTGAAAACCGCCCGCGCCGTCGATGCGTTCGCGCGGAACAGCAGCAACGAGGCTCCAGAGACCAGGAAGAAGGGAATGAAGGCGGGGATGTAGAGCGTGCTGAACGCCCACTCCGCGGTGGTGCCGAAGATGCCGGAGAGCTTGGCGACCAGGGCCGCGCTGATGCTGAGATCGCCCAAGCCGCCGAGGCTGAAGCGGGCGGCGGGCTTGGTGGCGTTGAGCATGCCCTTCAGGCCCAGGTCGGGAATGCGGGTGACGACCAGGACCAGCACCGTCGCCCAGAGCGGAAAGAACGCCTTCACGAGGCCAACCGGGGCCGGGGCGTAGGCCACGGTGGCGCCGTCGGCGAGCCCCGGCGCAGCGACGCCGAAGCCGCCCCCGCCGGGCCCACCGGCCGGAGCCCAGGTGTCGGCGGCCGCGCGCGTGTCGGGCTCGGCGACGGTGGCGTCCTCACGGGAGAGGCCGATGCCGGCGCGGGCGAGGCCTGCGGAGACGAACAGCCCGATCATACCGCCGATCAGCGAGGGGAACTCGTAATTGAAGAAAGCAATGATCAGGTACGGGACGACGCAGCTCAGGATGCTGAGGTAGACGAAGACGATATTGGCGCGGATCTGCCGCCAGGAGACGACGAACGAGAGGGCCATCAGCGGGATGACCAGGGCGGCCACCGAATGGATGATCGCCGAGTTGATCCCGATCTGCAGCAGCACGTCCGGCGGCAGCTTGAGCTGGCCGAGGCCGAACCACGTCGGCGTCCCCACCGCCCCAAAGGTGACCGGCACCGAGTTCATCACCAGGGTGAGGCAGGCGACCGGCAAAGCCTGGAAACCGAGACCGATGAGGATGGGTGCCGCCAACGCCGCCGGCGTGCCGAAGCCGCTGGCGCCCTCGATGAGGAAGGCGAAGGCCCAGCCGATGATCATCAGCTGCGCCACCGGGTTCGGGCTGACGGAGTTGAGCCAGGCGCGCACCGTGTTCATGGCGCCGGTGTGCTCCATGGTCTTGAACAGCAGGATCGCGCCCCAGATGATGAAGATCGGGATGAGCGCCGTGAGCAGCCCGGAAATGACGGTGGCGTTGGTGAGGTTGGGGTCGCTTTCGAAATAGATCAGCTTGGCGGCGTAGACGAGCAGTGCCGCGATCGGCAGCGCGACGTACGACGGCACGCTGTTCTTCTTCGTCATCATGTAGATGAGGATGACGATCGGCGCGAGCGCGACGAATGCGTCGAGAAATGAGCTGTGGCCCATTGTTTTTATAACCTCCCTGTCCTGCCGTTACCGGCACGGCCTGTTTTTATACGTGACGCAATAGTACCTCGGGCTCGTCCTCGTGTCCCGCGGGCCTACGGTTCGACGCGCGCTCTCGTGCAGCCGTCGACCAGGTAGACGATGGAGCGGTACGGCCTCTCCGCGTGCACCGACAGGCCGATCTCGCAGGTCCGGCTGTGGGAGTAGCCGGCGGTGCAGCCTTCCGGCAGCTCCTCCTTCAGCGACCGCAGGGCGTGGGCGTTGAGCTCGGGCGTGGTGAAGCCCTTGTCGCCGGCCCAGCCGCAGCAGCCGACGCTGACCGGCACGACGGCGGCCTCGGCGCAGGCGCTGCCGATTGCCTTGAGCTTGCCCTCCAGGCCCATCTTCCGGCCGCTGCAGGTCACGTGCAGGGCCACCGTCCCCGGCTGGCGGACGACGTCGAGCCGGTCCAGCAAGCGGTCGTGGATGAACTCGACGATGTCGGCCGGGCGAAGATACGCGGGCAGGGCCTGCTTCAGCCGGTACGAGCAGGGGCTGGTGTCGGAGACGATGGGGATCTCGCCGTCGCGGCTGGCTGCGGCGAGAGCCCGGGCCACCTCATCGGTCTTGACCCGCGCCAGGTCCCCGAGCCCCTTGCTGTCGAACGGCTGGCCGCAGCAGAGGCTGGCGAGCCCTTCGGGGTAGATGACCGTGTAGCCCGCCTTCTCCAGCAGCGCCTGCGTCTTCTCCGGCAGCGGCTGGCCCTCGGGGTCGCCGCGCGCCGGCCCCATGGTGCGCGAGACGCAGCTCGGCAGATAGACTACCTCCGGCCGGCCGCCGCCGTTCCCGCCGCCGTTCCCGCCGCCGTTCCCGCCGCCGTTCCCGCCGCCGTTCCCGCTTCCGTTTCCCTTGCCCCGCGGCGTCGGCTTCGGCGTGAAGCTCACCGGCGTCGGCATCGCCTTGTTCCAGACCGGGAAGCGGTCGCCGCTCAGCTTGCGCAAGGTCCGGCTGACGCTCTCCATGGTCTCCGCGCCCAGCGCCCGCTCGGCCAGCGCGCCCGCGCGCAGCCCCTGGCGGGCGGCGGTCAGCGCCGTGCCGTAGTGGCCGGCGGCCCACCCCGCCATGCGGCGCGACGCCGGGCTCTGCTGCTCGCCGCGGATCTTCTTCGTCAGCAGCCCGGTCTCGATCCCGACCGGGCAGGCGGTCGCGCACAGCCCGCAGGCGGCGCAGGTGTCGAGCCCCTGGTAGGCGTAGAGGCTCTCCAGCTGCGCCCGTTCGTCCGTCAAGCCGGCGGCGCCGAGCCTGGAAATCTCCCGCCAGCCGACGATGCGCTGGCGCGGCGTCAGCGTCATCCCCTGCGACGGGCACATCCGTTCGCAGAAGCCGCATTCCATGCACGTGTCGACGAGCGGGTCGGCCGGCGCCATCGGCTTGATGTTCTTCAGATGGACCTGCCGGTCGTCGTTGAGGATGACGCCGGGGTTGAGCAGGCCGTCGGGATCGAACAGCCGCTTCAGCGCGACCATCAGCCCGTAGGCCTGCTCGCCCCACTCGTTCTCGACGAACGGGGCGATGTTGCGCCCCGTCCCGTGCTCCGCCTTGAGCGCGCCGTCGTAGCGCACCGTGACCAGCTCGCAGAGCGCGTCCATGAAGCGGGCGTAGCGCTCGACCTCGGCCTGCTTGCCGAGGTCCGGGGTGATGACGAAGTGGAGGTTGCCCTCCAGCGCGTGGCCGAAAATGATCGAGCCGTCGTAGCCGTGCTCGGTGAACAGCCGCTGCAGGTCGGCGGTGGCGGCGGCGAGGGTCTCGATCGGAAAGGCGATGTCCTCGATGATGACCGCGGTGCCGGTCTCGCGCATGGCGCCGACGGACGGGAACAGGCCCTTGCGGATGTTCCAGAGCTGCTCGTATTCGGCCGGCTGGTCGGTGAACGAGATCGGAAACAGCGGCGACATTCCGTCCATGGCCGCGGTGATCTCGGCGATGTTGGCGGCCAAGGCGTCGGCGCTGGCGCCGCGGGTCTCGACCAGAAGCGCGGTGGCCTCCCCCGGCAGGGCGCGGATGAACGCCGGCATCCCCGGCTTCTCCTCGACCGAGCGCAGGCTGGCCCGGTCCATCAGCTCGACGGCGGCGACCGGCGTCCGCTTCAGCCGGATGACCGCCTCGCAGGCATCGACGACGCTGGAGAACAGCATCAGGGCGCTGGCCTTGTCGGCGTACTCCGGCACGGTACGGTAGGTGATCTCGGAGATGAAGCCGAGCGTGCCTTCCGAGCCGATCATCAGGTGCTGGAGGATGTCGACGGGGTCGGTGAAGTCGACCAGCGCGTTCAGGCTGTAGCCGCAGGTGTTCTTGATCGCAAACTTTCGCCGGATCCGCTCCGCCAGCGCCTCGTCGGCGCGGGTGCGCTCCGCCAGCCCGGCCAGGCCCTCGACGAGGTCCCTGCGGGCGATGCCGAAGGCGGAGCGGCTGGCGGCGTCGCCGGTATCGAGCAGGGTGCCGTCGGCCAGCATGACCCGCATCGATTGCAGGGTGCGGTAGCTGTTCTGGCTGGTGCCGCAGCACATGCCGCTGGCGTTGTTGGCGGCGATGCCGCCGATCTTGCAGGCGTTGATGGACGCCGGGTCCGGGCCGATCTTGCGGGCGAACGGGGCGAGCCTGCGGTTGGCCTCGGCGCCGAGCACCCCGGGCTTCAGCCGGATGGTTTCGGCGCCCTCGGCGATCTCGACGCCGTTCCAGCCGTCGCCGAGCAGGGCGAGGACCGAGTCGGTGACGGCCTGCCCGGAGAGGCTGGTGCCGGCGGCGCGGAAGGTCACCGGCGTGCCGAACATCCGGCATTGGCGCAGCAGCACGTCCATCTCCCGCTCGTCCTCGACGACGACCACGAGCTTGGGGATCAGCCGGTAGAAGCTGGCGTCGGTGCCGTAGGCGAGCGTGCGCAGCGGATCGCGGATCAGCCGCCCGGCGGGGAAGGTCGAGGCGAGGGCCTCGGCCAGGGCATCGTGCGCGGACGCGGGGGCAAACGTGACGTTGGTCGCGGCCTGGGCCATCGGCGCTCATCCTCCCTCAAGGTTTGCGCCACGGTTCTGTCAGGACCACGCGGGTCCCCGACCCTCCCGGCGCCTTGATCTTGTCGTCGCGTTGCGGCGGCTGCGTTTGACGCAATACGCCGCGCACCCGTCATGAGGATCGCCGCATGTCCCGGGCGGCCATCATGAGGTGCTGGAAGAGTATATAGGGGAACAACGCCCGCGCGGCGGCGCGAATGTGTCAGCGGTGCGAACCTATCTGCGGGCACGCGCGCCGGCGCCGCCGGGTCAGGGCTTGGCGCCGGCGAAAGGCCTGGACGTGAACGACTGCCGCCGCTCGAAGGCCAGATAGTACGCCACCATCCCGGCCAGCATGGCGATGACGAAGGCCACCGCGCCGAAGCCGTCGACGCCGAGCACGGCGACGGCGGGTCCGGGGCAGAGCCCCACCAGCCCCCAGCCCGAGCCGAAGACGACGGCGCCGGCAAGGAGCCGGCCGTCGATGTCGCGGCGGGTCGGCACGGAGAAGGCGGTGGCAAACAGCGGCTTGGCGCTGCGGAAGACCAACCGGTAGCCGATCACGGTGGTCAGAACCGCCCCGGCCAGGACCAGCGCCAGGCTCGGGTCCCAGCCACCGGCGGGGATGGCGCCGACGTCGAGGAAGCCCAGGACCTTGGCGGGGTTGATCATCTGCGAAACGGTGAGGCCGACGCCGAAAAGGAGCCCGCAGGCGAGGGCGGCGAGGATGCGAACCATGGTTCAGCCCCCGACCAGGTGGCGCATGACGAACACCGTCGCCATGCCCGAGGCGGTGAAGACCAGCGTCGCGACCAACGAGCGCGGCGACAGCCGGGCCAGCCCGCAGACGCCGTGGCCGCTGGTGCAGCCGCTGCCCAGCCGGCTGCCGAAGCCGACGAGCAGCCCGCCGGCGACGATCACCGCCAGCGGCGCGTCGAGGACGATGGACGGGAGCCGGCCGCTCACGGCGAGCACCAGCCACGGCCCCAGGAACAGGCCGAGGACGAAGGCGAGCCGCCAGCCGAACTCCTCGGCCCGGGCGGTCATCGCCGAGCCGACGATGCCGGAAATCCCGGCGATCCGGCCGTTGAGCGCCATCAGGCCGGTGGCCGCCAGCCCGATC
>Ga0209573_1006119_pt1 | contig 10280 bp, 7 predicted proteins | sample TNRBio252014_DNA_FD_185870 | JGI IMG/M metagenome (GOLD analysis project Ga0209573, IMG submission 185870) | Wastewater treatment Type I Accumulibacter community from EBPR Bioreactor in Madison, WI, USA - TNR Reactor_6/25/2014_ DNA (SPAdes)... | ecosystem: Engineered > Bioreactor > EBPR >...
GATCATCGAAGACCGGCACGGAAAAAGATCAACGATCATTACCTCACAGCTTCCAATAAAACAGTGGTATGAAGTAATCGGAGAAACAACCGTAGCCGATGCCATCCTGGACAGAATACTGAACAATGCACAAAGAATCGAACTCAAGGGAGAATCTCTCAGACGAAAGATGGACAAAAAGAAAGGGAATGAAAACGAATAATTATTAATTTTAAACAGCTGAAACAACCTTTATGAGGCCCTCAAAAAGTGGTTAACTAAGGGTGGTCAGTTTGCACCGGAAACGGGTGGTCAATATCACCGGATTATCCAATTATGACAACAGCAACCGCTTGAAGAATGTTATTGATGCAAGCAATGATCCAGCTACCAGACTTGGGGATTTCAGGACATCAGCATTACATACCCAGGTAAAAACGGTAAACACCATTGATTACACATATGACCTGAATGGCAACCTTAAAAAGGACCTGAATAAGGATATCGGAACAGCTACAGTTGAAGGAATTGTCTATAACCACCTGAACCTTCCGCAAACAATAACCGTACAGGCATCAGCAACAGCAATAAAAGGCACAATTACATATACCTATGACGCTGCAGGCAATAAACTGCAAAAAACGGTGACAGAAACCGGCCAACCCACCAAAACCACTCTCTACATGGGCGGGGCAGTATATGAAAACGAGGTGCTCCAGTTTTTCGGCCATGAAGAAGGCCGGATGCGACCGGGAACGACAGGTTTCAACTATGACTATATGCTCAAGGACCATCTTGGGAATGTTCGGATGGTGCTGACAGAAGAGCAGAAGCAGGATTATTATCCGGCGGCCACATTGGAGGGAAGTACTACAGCCGGTGATAACAGTATGGTAAACCATGAAAAAACTTTCTTTAATATTGTTGATGCCAATATTGTAGGGGAAAATGAGGCCAGTGGCTGGATACCTGAGACGGTAGCCAATACTAAATTATACTATAATCATAATGGTATTCCTCCTGTGTCGCCCAATCCTGGTTATCCGCCGAATGTGAGTCCAACTCCTGCCACCGGCAGTACCAAATTGTATAAGTTAAATGCCACAACAAACAGAACCGGACTTGAGTTTGTGGCCAAAGTGATGGCCGGCGATAAAATTGATATACTGGGTAAGTCTTATTATTTGAATACCACCAGTATAACCAACGCCAATTCTACAGCCTTAAGTGTATCACAATTGATGACCAGCCTGTTACTAGGTCCGGGCAACCCTGTCGGGGCTAAAGGGGCAACCGCCTCAGAGCTGAGCACATTGAATAACGGGGTCATCCCTTCTTCATTTATAAGGGGCAATAACGATGAGCCCGCTACCACGGTTCCCAAGGCATTCATCAACTATATATTACTGGATGACCAGTTTAAATACGCCGGCGGCGGCAGCAGCCGTGTAGGCAGCAGCGGAGTAGTAAAAGACCACTGGACGGATGGATTGCAAAATATTAACGTTACAAAAAGCGGTTACCTATTTGTTTATGTCAGCAATGAGAGTAACTTTAATGTGTTCTTTGACAACCTGCAGGTGGTGCACACAAGAGGGCCGGTATTGGAAGAGACGCATTATTATCCGTTCGGGTTAACGATGGTGGGGATAAGCTCCAAAGCACTGGCCTTCGGCGGCTCGGAAAACAAACTGAAATGGAACAAAGGTTCAGAGCTTCAGAACAAAGAGTTTTCAGATGGCAGTGGGTTAGATTTATATGCAACACCTTTAAGGAGCTTAGACCCACAATTGGGTAGATGGTGGCAAACTGATAGCAAGCCTGATTATGCACAGAGTTTATACTCTGCAATGAAGAACAATCCCAATATTTTTAATGACCCGTTTGGCGATACAGTCAAAGTTAGAACTGGATTCTTAGGGCTTCGAAGGTTAATATATGATGAAAATAGCGGCAAATTGCATAAAAGAAATGGCAAAGAATATACTGGAAATAATGCTTTTGCTAAAAATGTTACGACTTACCTGAATAAAGTTAATTCAACTGGTATTGGAAACAAGGTAGTACGAGAAATGTCGGCTTCTGTTAATAGCTATACTTTTGTTAATAAAGGATCAAATAAAGGAGTCGCATCTTTTGTTGGCAATAGCAGCGACGGTGGAGGGAAGTTGTTTGCGGGTGGATTAATGAAAGGCAACTATTCTGAAGCCACAAAAGTTGAGGGCACTGCACATGAATTATTCCATGGTTATCAACAAATGAATGGTAATACAGGGCAAACAATGAATCGAGAAGTTGAATCATATGTTTTTGGGCTGGCTGTTAGGAAAGACGCAGGATATGCAATGCCCAGAAGTTACGGATACGATCCAGCCAACTATACCCCCGGGAGAGAATTTAATAATGCATTTAACAACTTGCTTAACGGGAGCACATTTAGTCAAAGCGATTTCAATACGGCAGTTAATAACTTTATTTTAGGCTCTCTATTTAATAAAAAATGGGAAAACGTGGGTGATGGAGGCCTATATGATAGTTTTATAATCGACCCAAGCTATAAACCTTTAATAGGAGGGTTTTATCCGTTAAATCAATAAATAAATATAATGAGATATTTCTTGGCAGTTATACCACTCTGCATATTGACATGTTGTTCTCCTAAAAATCCTTACTACAAAGGTCATTTTTCTAGTTCAGGATATAATGTTTTCTTTGAAATCAAACAGGAGCCCTCGGCTTATAATGTCAGTGGTGAAAACACAATAGGTAATAATACTTTTAATGCAACTCTTCCTGATTCTTTAGGAGGTGCATATACTGTGGGCGAATGTGTTATTGAGATACTACGAAACGACATCGAAAACCATACTACAGAAGTGCGACTTGTTGGCATTAATATACATAACAGACAAACAGATAAGTTTATTGGTTTTGACAGATACCATCCGACATTTAGAAAAGTGCAATATAAGCCTTCGGATAATGTTAAAATCTATTTGCCTTTTATAAATAAAATAGTTGAGGGATGGACCTTTCAAAAAAAATATTCTACCGGGAAGACGAAGAACTTTGCGTATTGTAAAATCATTTTTCATGCAAGCAAATAATGAATTTCTTCATTTGGGAGTTTTAACGTAACTCTCAGACTAACTACATCTATAATACTCCCTTATAATCAGACCAGCCAGTTGATTATCTGTAGTAAAGTTTTATTTACCATACTCTTTATTGTTCCAGGATGAGCGTTTAAATAAGAATATTGGGGCGGAACGCCCCGCAGAGCAAATGATCAGTCATTCCGCTGTCGCCACAGGCGACAACATACCCGGCAGGAGTGCAACTCATGTAAGAAGTCCGAGGTACGAAGTACGGCGCTCCGGATAAAACGTCGTCACTGGCACCCGGCACCTGGCACCTGGCACCTCCCTTCGAAGTACGGCGCTCCGAATGAAACGTCGTTACTGGCATCCCACATCCCACATCTGAAAAATACACGAGGCAAGTATAATAAATGTCAACTATAAGAGGGATGAATTTCAAATTCTTACCGTTACAAAAAGCGGATATTTGTATATTTATACCAGTAATGAGTCGGCAACTATCGACGTGTCTGCCAGCCGGCAGGCTGGTTCTTTGACAACCTGCAGAGCCTGTCCCGACCGCCCGGTACGTCGAGATGACGCATAACCGGGCTGCGATTTTGGAAGAGACGCACCTGCCTGCCGACCAGCAGGTTATTATCCGTTCGGGTTAATAATGTCCGGCCTCTCCTCCAAAGCCCTGGCCTTCGGATCTCCGGAAAACAAACTGAAATACAACGGCAAGGAAGAACAGCGAAATGAATTCAGTGATGGCAGTGGGCTGGACTGGCTGGATTATGGGGCAAGGATGTATGATGGGCAGGTGGGGAGATGGCATGTTATTGATCCAAAATCTGAAATGTACGCACGGCACTCTCTTTATTGTTATACAGCAAATAATCCAATTTTATTTATCGACCCTAATGGGAAAGAAATATGGATTAATTATGGAAAGAACAATGAATCAAGAGCAAGATGGGATAATGGAAAATTGTTTAATGAAAAAGGAGAGCAAATTAAAATAAATAAATCTTCAGATAAATTTTTAAAGGAGTCGTTTAAGGCCCTGAATTTATTAAATAAGGGGAATAAAATGGAATTTTTTGCTGAAATAGGTGTTGGCAATGAGAAAAGAATAGCGCATGGGAATGCATTATTGAAATTAGCTGGTGATAAAAATAACAATATCTCCATTGTAAACAGTAGTAAAACGAAAAATTTGAAAGAGCATCATCAGTATGATCAGGAAAGTAAAACTATATCTTTCGATCCAAATCTCGGATTAAAGTTTCGGAATAATAATAATCCAAAAACTTTATACAATTCTCCAACCTCAATGTTGTCACATGAATTGTATCATGCATTTAATCTTGCTTACTATCCAAAAGAAACTCTAGCAATGATGCGAGAGTCCACTGACGAGGGTAAACCATTGTCATCTTTCAGAACCGTAAATGAAAAATTTACAACTGAACAACAAAATATTACTAATAGTAAATTAGGTGAGCCGACAAGGGATAATTATGGTGGTGAATATGTGAAATATGCAAGTTCTACGGATAAACTTCCTGATTCAAGCGGCAATTCAAATTGAGTAAATATTGTACTATGGTAAAAATTATTTTCATACTCGGGTTCATGTCCCTGACGTTTTCTGTTAGTGCACAGTGTTCATTTGACTCTGTCAAGTTGGTTAAAATGATTGTTATGAATGATAACCGCAACCGGCCAATTGCAGATTCGAAAGAATATTTTTGGAGTTCAGAAAAATTAAATGTGATTACTTTTTCAGGGGATTTATATTATGATTTAATTAAGTATCGCTTGCGAAAACTTAAAAAAGATTCTCTTGCGAATAATTTCTCAATTTCGGCTGCTGTATTATTCTCGTGGAATAATAATACTGATACAGTTTACGCAGATTGTTTTTTTAGGAATTGGCTGATTCATAGTGATACATTTTCTGTATCTGATGATTTCTTAAAAAAAATGTTCAGCCCTTTATATCTAGGTTTGTATTTGGACATGAGGAAGGGCGATGAAGAGTGAAGCTGTTGAGTGTACTTGTTTCCTCCCGGAGCCCCCCGCTGTCTGTAGTGTTCCCGCCTATTCAACAATAAGGCAGCTGTCCTGAGTCTGCGACTCAAGTCTTTTTCAACAATCTTTACCCTCACGCATTCCCGATAAAAGACTGAATTTCTGTAATTTTAACTGCTGAATATCGGGCCGGCCATTCTACTTTTCCTTCGTAAGTATTGGCTTGACCCTTTTCCTGATAATATTCAGTATAAGCATGTAAATACTTATTGCCGGGCGGAATACCTCCACATTTCATAGCTCACCGCTGGCCCGTACGATACCGGCATCCATCCTTTTGTTGCAACAGCCGGCCGCTTCACTTATCTTTGGTAAAGTCCTGGTTTCTTTCCGGAAAATAAATTACCGGGAGATACCCGCTTACTTGTAACCATGACCGGACCAACACCTGCTATACCTGCTTTCAACAGTCTGCTTTCATTCAGACCGCTTGTTGCCACGCTCAAAAGAACCATTGAGGAAGGAAATGACGGTATGAAAAAACTGTACGGGCATGTGGTGGCGGAACTGGAACAGCATCCGGAACTGATGGGCACGATACATGATCTCTCGCTCCTTGATCCGTATCATGAACTGCTGGAAGAACTCCTCTCGGCCGTTTTTCCACCTACCACGGCCAACTATATGTACGGGATCTCCTATCCTTTCAGAAATCTTGCCGTGTATGCATCGCCGCAGTTTAAAAAACAACTGATAAAAGAAGGGACCAATGAAATCCTGATTGCGGACGATCCGGCCAGCAATCTGCTCCAGCAACGGCTTCATTTTGCCTATGGACTTTTGCTGAATAAATATTTTGGATTTACCAGCCCCGAAAATTCAAGGGTGGTATACACCATCACCGATCCGCAGACCGGCCTGTCCCGTTACATGGAAATGAGGCTGGATGGCCGTTTCATTGATGTACGGCCGGCAGGCGCCATGCCCGCTTTGCCGGAAAGCCTGCTGGATCCGGCCAGCAACCGCCTGTTTTCACAGGAAGAACTGATGGAACGGGTACCATTAGACGCTTTTGTATTTGAAGGCCTCACCGTTCTCCGGATCAATGACATCACAGAACAGGCGGTAATCGCCGAAATGAAAAACTGCATCCTGGACAATAACGGTCTGCCGGGAACGGCCACCTATAACGGCCTCGACAAACACATACAGGATCTTATCGGCCTGAAAGACCTGACCATCGGTATCACTCCTTTTTTCAGGATACAGGGACATTATGTATACTCCGAACTGCACAGCAGCCAGAGCCTGCTTTTTCATACGTGTGGCACTACCGCGGAAAAAGAAGAAATCAGCGACTATTGTAAAATACTATTCCGGGATCATGAGCAACCGGTATTGTATGACGAGCTGAATGAAACCACGTCCCGTATTCAATGCCTCCGGAATTATTATACCGGCGGCAGCCGCAGTATCATACTCTGCCCGCTGAAACAGGGTAAGGAACTGATGGGCCTTCTGGAAATCAGCAGCACCGTGGCAGGCTATCTCCGCCCCTATCATATCCGGAAAATAGAAGCGGCGGTACCCTTATTTAAAATAAGCCTGGAAAAAAGTCTCGCACAACTCAACAGTGAAGTGGAAATCCTGATCAAGAAAAAATTTACCGCGGTACAACCGGCGGTGGAATGGAAGTTCACCGAGGCCTCACTGAATTACCTGCTGCATCAGTACCGGCATGAGGACGCCCGGATGGAACGGATCGTATTTGACCAGGTATACCCGCTATATGGAGCCCTTGATGTACGCAATTCATCACTGGCCCGGTCAAAAGCCGTTCAGGCCGATCTGCAGGAACAACTGCACCTGGCAGCCGCCGTCGTAAAAAAAGCACAGGCGGGGCTGAGTTTTCCCCTGCTCCAGGAACTGGAATCACGCATTGCACGCTACCTGGATAAAATGAATGACCGCCTGCGCTCCGAAGAAGAAACGGCTGTGTATGATTTTTTACAGGGACAGGTGATTCACGTATTCAATCACCTGCACGAAACCGAACCACAGGTTAGTGCCGAGCTTACCGCTTATCATCATGCCCTGGATCCGGACAAGGGCATTGTATATCATAACCGGAAAAAATATGAACAAAGTGTTTCACTGATCAATGACGTACTCTCCGCGTATATGGACCGCGAACAGGCGGCCGCCCAGAAAATTTATCCGCATTATTTTGAACGGTTTATTACCGACGGACTCGAGTTTACAATTTTCATCGGGCAATCCATCAGTCCGCGAAAAAAATTTGATGAGCTGTATTTACGCAATGTAAAAATGTGGCAACTGACTGTGATGATAAAAGCGGCCAGGCAAACAAAGTTGCTGGAAAATAAAATGCCGGTTCCGCTGCAAACCACGCAGCTGATCCTGGCCGGCGGCCAGCCTTTGAGTATTTGTTTCCGGACGGAAGAAAGAAAGTTTGACGTGAACGGAGCCGGCAATACCCGCTATGAAATCATCAAGAAGCGGATCGACAAAGTACATATAAAAGAAACCAATGAACGGCTGACACAACCGGGCATGATCGCTATTGTATATACACAGGCCCGGGAAGCCGTGGAATACAAAGAGTATATTGAATTTCTCCAGGAAAAAGGCCTGCTCCTGCCGGGAGTTGAGAACCTTGACCTCGAGGAATTACAAGGCGTATCCGGATTAAAAGCGCTTCGTGCACAGATCTGTTATGAGCAGACCGATACGGCTGTACTGGTAAAAGCCGGCCGTATGCTCACTGAATAATAGGCGGTTATTTATGATACGGGAACCGGAGAATGGTTGCTTTATCCGCCCGGCCTTCATTGGAAATATACATATCCCCGTTTGACTTAAATGTTATGCCTTCCGGTTGCGGAAACAGTTTTTTTCCAAGCTCATACACCCCTTCCGGTTTACCTTCCATACTCGCAATGATCAGCTGACTGCTGGCCGAAGAAAGAATAAACAGTTTTTGCAAAACCGGGTGTACGGCGGCACCGGATGGTTCTATCCGCGAACTTTTAAACGGGGAGGCGGTTTTTATATCATTTACTGAAATGCTGTATACCGGCCGTGAATCAAACCCGGTGGAATCCAGGTAACAGGCATAGGCACTTACTACCTGTTTATTATCGGTCTCACAGTTTTTACATAAAATAACCAGGGCTTTACGCGCCGCATCATAATACATCGCTTCAAAATCATTGGTGCCGCCGATGGCCGGTTTGCCAAGCTCCACTTTTTTATATCGGCCGGCACTATCCGCGTCCACCCGAATGATCAATCCGTCGCTCCGCAATACATAAGGTACACTGTTGACCACTACCACTTCTTCATAATCTCCTTTTTCCCCAAACAGGTGCTCCGCTTTAATGGCTTTAGTCTCCTTATCCAGGTAAAACAGTTTACCGGATTCATCATTATGTACAATGAACTCATCTTTTTTATTGTCCCAGGCCATTCCTGAAATTTCTTTCAGTTTGGGATCGAGTTTATGGGTAAAGACCTGCCCGAAATTATAATGCGGGGGAGATTGAATTTTCCGCACTTTGGTTCCCCTGCAGCTACTGAATAAAAACCCGGCAGCCATCGTCAAAAAAAGCAAATCCAGCCTGAAATTTAAACAACGCATTCCTCTAATTTTGATTAAATTTATCAAAAGTTACCTGTAACCACGATGGAAAATCCGTCAGCATTGCTGAAAGCCGCCCGGGATCACGCGAGTCAGCTTATTTCCGCCAATGTAAGCCCGGATGCCAGCTTTCATACACTGCAGCATACCCAGGACGTGGTAGCCGCCAGTGAAAAGATAGCGGCCCAGGAATTATTGCCGGAAGAAGACGCATTGGCCCTGTACGTTGCCGCCTGGTTTCACGACACAGGCTACAGCGCGGGCAAAAGCCGGGATCATGAACTGGTCAGCGTACAACACGCCGCTGACTTTTTTGACCTGCATCCCGTTCCGGACGATTTCAGGGAAAAAGTAAAGGGCTGTATCCTGGCCACCCGTATGCCCCAGAATCCCCAGAATAAACTGGAAGAAATCCTTTGCGACGCGGACCTCTTTCATCTCGGCTCGCCCAATTTTAAAGAAAAAAGCCGGCTCCTGCGGGAAGAACTGGAATTGTTCAACGGGGAAGAATGGTCAAAAAAAGAATGGCGTAAAAACAATATCGCCTTCCTGGAAGCACATAATTATTTTACCGCCTTCGGACGAAAAGTATTGCAGCCCGTAAAAGAGGAACACCTCAACGGATTGCTCGAAAAAAATCCCCCGGAAAAAATAAAAGCTTCCAAAGAAAAGAAAAAACAAGACGGGGAAGACGACGATACTGACCTGACTGATGAGGAACAGAAAACAAAGCGATCCAAGGAAAAAAAGACGGAGCGGGGTATCAGTACCGTGTTCCGGATTATGGCCCAGAACCAGTCAAACCTCAGCCAGATGGCTGACTCTAAAGCCAACATCCTGATCTCAGTGAACTCCATCATCCTGACGATCGTGATTTCCACCCTTTCCACCAAACTGGAATCCAACAGCTACCTGCAGATACCCGTTATTATTCTTGTTACCGTATGTGTATCCGCCATCGTATTCTCCATTCTGGCCACCCGGCCCAATGTTACTCACGGCACATTTACACCGGAAGACATTCAGACCAAAAAAACCAACCTGCTGTTCTTTGGTAATTTTTATAAAATGAGCCTGCCCGATTATGACTGGGCCATGCAGGAATTGCTGGCTGATAAAAGCTATCTCTACAGCAGTCTCGTTAAAGACAATTATTTTCTCGGCGTTGTATTAGCCAAAAAATACCGCTGGCTGCGGATTGCCTATAATGTATTCATGTTTGGTATCGTGATCGCCATGGTTGCCTTTGCCGTTGCGGTGGCGGTGCCGCAGGCGACTGAAGTGTATGTACCCGGATAGATGTTAGTCGGGAGTCGGGAGTTGGGAGTCGGGAGTCAACAGCCTTGCAGGTAACAAGAGTTATTGTATTAAAATCAAAAAAAATCCATCCTTTAACGAGGATGGATTTTATAAAAAATGTGGGCTGATTAATTGGCTCTCCCGAGCATTTCTTCCAGTTTCATCACCAGTTCTGTTTTGGTAATCGGAATACCCATCATCTTGTTATAGCCTTTGGCATCGAT
>Ga0209573_1006120_pt1 | contig 10277 bp, 11 predicted proteins | sample TNRBio252014_DNA_FD_185870 | JGI IMG/M metagenome (GOLD analysis project Ga0209573, IMG submission 185870) | Wastewater treatment Type I Accumulibacter community from EBPR Bioreactor in Madison, WI, USA - TNR Reactor_6/25/2014_ DNA (SPAdes)... | ecosystem: Engineered > Bioreactor > EBPR >...
CCGACAAAAATTACAAGATTTCTCGCTCCGCTGCCAATGACAGAATTGTGTAACATATTATTTTTCAGATATGCTCAAATTCAATTCATGTGCTAACCTGTTTACAGTTTTAATTTTACTCATTAGTATTTGTTCTTCATAATATTTAATACCTTGTTCTACGTATTCAAGACCTTTTACCATAACCCTATAATAAAGGGCTGCAAGTTTGCGGGCCATTGCTTTGATTGCAATCTTTGGACCTTTCCTTCCTCTCAACCTCCTGCCAAAAGAACCAATTGCAATATCTTTACTGTTTATCAGCCCCTGGGCAATTAGCCGGAAAATCTGACCTGCTTTGGGCTTACCTTTTTTCCTTGCATTTCTCAAAGTTTTGCCTGAATTGTGCTGTCCTGGAGAAAGCCCCAACCAACTTGTAAAGTGTTTTTCGCTTGGCCACCTGGTTAAGTCAGGGCCAGTTTCTGCCAGTAATTGCATCCAGGTATAATCCGTAATACCTGATATCAATGTCGCATCTTTGCTGTCAAATACATTCAACAGGTTTGGACCAAGTTTATCGACATTTGGTTTATGGTGCCGGACAACTTTTCTTTTTTTTTCTAATTCCTGTCCTATTCCAGATTGTCCAATCCTGTTCATTACAACATTGATTCTGTTGTCACATTCAGCTATTTGCTTTTGGTAAAACTTATATCCATCATAAGCTTGCATTAATGCAAAAAGCCCGGATTCGGTGTATCTGCCTTCCAAAGCTTTCAAAACTAAATCTTTTTTCTTTTTGAGTACACTGCTGTGGCACAAACCTACAAGTACCTGCTTGTCTCTTTCTCCATCAAGTATTGCCTCTATTATAGCCAAACCGCTTACACCATGTATCTGACTCAAAACTTCTTTCAACCTGATGTTCATCAATGTTAAAGCCTTTTGCATATGGTTGACATGCATCGCTGAAGAATTGATGTGGTCTTCTCTTAATCGTATGTAGCTCCTCAATTCTTTAATGTCAGCATCGACAACCAAACACCTGTTGAGCAAACCATAACTGTGCAGTTCCTGTATCCACTGGCAATCCTTTACATCTGTTTTTCTGCCCGGCACTTGTTTGGTTTGCCTACCATCGACAAGCCAAACATCTATGCCTGCCTCCTCTAATATCTCGTACAAAATTACCCAGTAAACGCCTGTGGCTTCCATTGCAACAGAGCTAACTTTGTACCTCAACAGGTAATCACGTAAATTATAAAAATCTTCAGTGAAGGTAAAATGGCTGATTACAGGTTGACCTTCTATTGAAGTAAACACTTTTTTGGCACCGATATCAATGCCCCCAACATTTTTCCTGATTTTTTCCATTTCTTTACTTTTAACTTATATAAAAACTACACCCAAAAGGACAATTTAACTAAACGTTGGCAGGCTGCCATTCGGACATTCCTGAAATCAGGAAGTACCACTCATTATGCCTCTATCTTTTGGAACCATACTCGAAAACAGGTACATTACACTATGCAAAAGACGGTCAAACTGTGTAGCTTGCCACAAATATTATTGTTTTTACTGTCATCTTCTCATTATTCTTAAAAAATTAAGTAGGGTCTCGAAATGACAAGGCTTTCAGGGGATTTAGGAGAGAAGGGAGTAGGCGGCGGCATTGCCGCCGCCTACTCCCTTCTCAAACAACTAACTGTCTGTCATACCCGATGCTCATCCAATTCGATCGGGACACGTCCGAACGAAGTGAGGAATCTCGAACACATAATTCTAACCTTTAAAATATTTGTCGGACACTACTAATTAAAAACATTATCTCATGAATTCACTACGTCCATTAGCCGCATCACTCATTCTGCTCTCAGGAATACTGCATGTTTGGTTGTATTTTAAAGCGCCCGGAGATCCCGGAAGTACAGCCATGCTTGTAGTAGGACTGATCTATGCCCTCACCGGTCTGCTTATTTTCACCGGTAAAAAATACGCTTTGTACCTGGGTATTGTCATACCGCTCATCGGGATGACCTTGTCTTTCGTCAAGTTCGGCATACCGGAGATCTTATCATTTTCAGCCCTGTTCAAATTGCTGGGAACTGTGGCGGTGATCTGCTGTGGGATCGTTTTGTTCAGAAAACGAAAATGATAAATCCAATTATTGCCCGGAATATACAATCGATGCTGATATGTGAATGCACCAACAGTATTTTTCATCAAAGATTCCATAAGGCCGCTGAAAAAAAATAAAAAACATACATATGAAATCGACATGAAAAATACTGACAATGCTTGCGCATATAAGCATCGTTAACATTCAGGCTTTTTTCACCAACCAGGCATGAATGTTTTTCATCAAAGATTCCATATGGCCGCTGAAAAAAAATAAAAAACATACATATGAAAGCTTTTATAACAATCATTTTATTGATTTTAAGTCTGCCTTCTTTTGCCACTACATGGAAGGTTGGTCCTTCAAAAACGTACAAATATTGTAGTCAGGTTGCACCTTTGGTACAACATGGCGATACGATTACCATTGACTATGCAAGCTATAAAAATGATCCACAGGTGATATGGAATAAAAATAATCTTTATATAGTCGGAGTCGGGGGCAGGCCACGTCTTGAAGCCGGAAGTATCATAGCAAATGATCAGGTTAATGGCAAAGGTATTTTTGTGATCAGCGGGGCCAATGTTAGAATTGACAATATTGAATTTGCAAATGCAGCGGTCGTTGATCATAATGGGGCAGGAATTCGTCAGGAAGGGTCAAATCTATTGGTTCACCGATGTAAGTTTGATGGGAACGAAATGGGGATATTATGCGGAGCAATTCCGGATTGTACCATTACAGTGGAATATTCTGAATTTGTGAATGGTGGTAGTTCTCTGAATCCGGGATATCAACATAATATCTACATTGGTCATATTGATACACTTATTTTCAGATATAACTTCAGTTACAATGCTGTTGCACAAGGGCATGAATTCAAAAGCAGAGCTAATTATAATATTATTCTGTACAACACAATTGCAAATTATGAAACCATTGACAGCAGAAACATCGACCTGCCAAACGGAGGTACTGCAGTAATCATGGGAAATGTGATAGAACAAGGTCAGAATTCAGCCAACAGCAACATCTTGGGTTATGGTAAAGAAGGACTTACCAATTCGGCCCAACATAATATCTGGATTGTAAATAACACTTTTATCAATAAAAAAACAACGGGTAGTTTTGTGGATGTAAACAGTGAAACAAATAAAGTATTTCTGAAAAACAATATTCTTGCAGGTGCTAAAACCGGAGGATTGATCATTGGAGCAACTTCAAACATAGATTCTTCGAATAATATTGTTACGGATATCATAGGAGATTGCGGATTTTTGGATCCTGCAAACAACAATTATCATTTGTCAGAACAGTCGCCTGCTCTGGACGCCGGGTTGGCTATAGATATCAGCGTCGGAGAATATCAGTTGATACCCGATAAAATGTATAAAGACAGCTGTAATTTTGAAAACAGGAGTATTTATAATTCCATTGATATAGGTGCTTTTGAATACAATGACAGTTTATCATCTGCCGGGTCAGAAGAATTATTTATTTTTTCGGTTTATCCCAATCCTGCCAATAGTTATATCACAATTGTATTTAATTCCGTGGAACAAATTCAGAATGTTCAGATCTGCAATTTGCAAGGTTTTGTTGTAAAGGAACAATGGCTGCTAAACAGAAGTAAAATGGATATTTCTGATTTGCCGGAAGGACATTATTTCATTCGTTTGAAAGAGACTCCTTCATATTACCTAAAATTTTTAGTAGTCAGGTGAAAAGAGGAATTGGCAGATATTATTCGGAAAATAACATTTTTGGGTCAAATTGATACTTAGTATCCTGTTTTACATGTCCAACAGATAGAGCTTATTTCTATCTATGTTATGAGAAAAACAATGACAATTATGAAAATACATGCATAAACCAGCAAGGCTATTTTCCAGAAAGAATGCGCCACCTTCATTTCCATGAACTGATACGCCACAACAATGAATTTGATGGCAGATAATCCGAAAATGATCCCTCCAAAAAATCTGATATCCCCGGCAAATTGAGATGTGATCGCCATTATCAACACCAGTAACATCAAAACCAACCAACTGACAAATAAAATATTGCGCCTGATTAAATTCATACCATATGCATTAAAAAATTAAGTAAATGACCGGGAAAAGGAATAGCCAGATCAAGTCACACATGTGCCAGAATGCTCCACCCGCCTCCAGGTCAAGTACATCCACAGCAACCGGATCTTTATGTATAGGCCAGATGATGATCACCAGGATGACCAGCCCGGTGATCACATGGATCAGGTGAAAACCGGTGAGCAACCAGTAATAATTCATGAACGTGTTGGTTCCCAATGCCAGACCCATGTCCAGTTTGGCAGTGTATTCCATGACCTTGTTGCCCACAAAAACAATTCCAAGCAGTATGGTGATCAGCAGATGATATTTGGCTTTGCGGAAAGCCCGCTTTTTGAAAAGCTGCAATCCTGAAGCCATGAAGTATCCGCTGGTAAGCAAAATCAAGGTATTGACCGAACCAGCCAGGACATTCATTTTGGAACCCATCGCAGCATACAGTTCCGTTTCTGATTTTCCCTGATAAACCATCACCATCAATGCCGCTCCGAAAGTGATGAGTTCCAGAAACACCAGTATCCAGATCAGGATGCCTCCCGGTGGATAGTAAAAATTCCTGTGATTGATGTGAACCGGAAGTTTAGTGTTGGTATCGGATGCGTTCATACAATTTGATCAATGCGTTTAATAATTCTGCAGGTGAAGATAGTATCTGGTAATGGTTATGTCCGAACATCAAGGGCAGGTAGTATTTTGCCTGCTTTTCAATGGCCAGAGCGTAAGTGTGTATGCCTTCGGCCTTCATTTCCCGTAGTGCCTGTTTAATGTCATGAAGACCATATTTGCCTTCATAACGGTCGTAATCATTGGGTTTTCCGTCAGAAAGTAAGACGATCCACCTGTTTTTTGTTTCCCTTTTCTGGAGCAGGGTGGAAGCATGCCTTAATGGCGCGCCGATGCGAGTGTATCCTTCAGGTTGCAGTGAACCAACCTTTAACCGCGCTTTTTGCCAGGGTTCATCAAATGCTTTGAGGGTCACAAAATGAATGTGATTCCTGGTTTTCGAATGAAAAGCAGCAATGCCAAAATCCACTTGAAATTCATTCAGGATCTCTCCGAAAAGTATCGAAACCTGTTTTTCCACATCGATCACCCGGTTGTTCATTACATAGGAATCACTTGAAAGCGAATGATCCAGCAACAACAGGATCGACAGATCTTTTTCTTTCTTCTGCTTATCCACAAAAATATTTTCCGAAGGTATATGACCGCTTAATATATCTACCGAAAAATCCGTTACCGCATCCAGGTCGAAATCATCACCCTGTCGTTGTAGGTTCACCTGCTTCATTTTGTTCTGGTAAGAAACCAGGTTTTTCCGCAAACTGTTGAGCGTCGTCCTGTGCTGTGCAATGGTATCCGTGTAGTAACCTGCATTCACCTTAAGTCCGTTTTTTGCAAAAACCTTGCAATAGCGATATTTGTACTGTCTCCGGGAATGATCCCATTCATCGTACACCCAAAATTTTCCTGTAGCGTCATCTTCGGCAATTTCCGCGATTTGTGCATTTTCCACAAATTCACTCTGGTAAACACTATGCACATCATCATTTACCCGGACAGTATATTGCATCCTAAGTTCCTTCAAAGCTTCTTTGTGTTGCTCCAGTTCATCATCACCGTCAAAGTCTTTCCAGTTGCCTCCGAATTCATCCGCCGTTCTCAGTTTTTCCAGGTCATGATAGATCGTGGCATCCTGTTGCTGTTTTTTGTTTACCTGCAGACTTTCTATGTTTTCCACATTGTTTTTGGCTTTGATACTTGTTTTGGCCTGAAATGGATTGTGCTTACCCGTTTGGTCATCCGGATTTTGAGCATTTGTCTTTTTCCCATTCTTTTCACCTTTAGGCGTCATCAGTTTTCCATAAAGATATTTTTTGTCAAGTGGGTGTACTTTACTTTTTTCCTGATCCAGTTGTTTTTTGAGTTCCTCAAAAACCTGTTCATAAGCAGGGAATTCTTCAAAAACTTTACCCAGGATCAATGGTGCCATTTCTTCAGCTTTTCCCCTTGAAACAGCATCAGGAAAGGATTCATTCAGTTTCCAGTTGATGCCTGATCGGTGTTGAGCTACGAGATACAGCGTTCTGAAAAAGTAAAATTGTTCATTCTTCGACTTTGTTTCGAATGCATAGAACATTTCCGGAAGAAAGAAAAACAAGTCCCGGCAACCGCCTTCCTGTTCCGCCGGAAAGATCTCTATTTCTTCTCCGGTCAAAGCCCTGGCCACCAGCATGAGACGTGGTTTGACGGACTCCAGCGTAACCGTCTGTTCCTGCTGTTGCAGCAGCTTTTCCTTCTTGCGGCGGTAATAATTGGAGACCTTACCGTAGATATATTCATCAAGTCCCATTTAAAGCGTTTGTTAGTTGGTAAAACTCCGCAGGAGTGATAAATGACGGTCAGATATACAGATTAGCCAGATCGCGCAATGCGGCCAGCGTTTCTTCTTCATCCGTCAGCGGTTGCAGGATCGCAGCCTCAACAGCCGTTCTTTTAGGCAAGTCCGCAGCGATCAGATGGGAAGCATCTACCAGCAAACGGGTAGAAACCGTCTCTGCCAATCCGAGTTCTGTCAGATTCCGGATCTTTGAAGCGATCTTTACCAGGCTTCCGGCTGTTTTTTCATCCACCTTCGTTTCATTCAGCAGGATCTCTATCTCTGTTTTTTCTTTCGGGTAATTGAATGCCAGGCCAACAAACCGCTGTTTGGTGGATGGCTTCAATTCCTTGAAACCCTTTTGATAACCGGGATTGAAAGAAATGACCAGCAGGAAATCGGGATGTGCTGCAACCGTTGTGCCCAATTTGTCAATAAACAATTGCCTGCGATGATCGGTCAGCGGATGTATGGCAACGATGATATCCGGCCTGGCTTCTGCGATCTCGTCCAGGTAGATGATACTGCCTTCTTTTACCGCTCTGGTCAAAGGCCCGTCCACCCAAACAGTCTCAGCGCCTTTGAGCAAAAATCTGCCGATCAGGTCGGTTGCAGATGTCTCTTCATGACAGGCAACCGTGATGAGATCTTTGCCGAGTTTGTGCGCCATGAATTCAACAAAACGGGATTTTCCTGAACCGGTTGGTCCTTTCAGCATCACGGGTAATCGGCTCCGATAGCAATGTTCGAAAACCTCCACTTCCTTGTTGACCGGTAAATAATATGGTATTTGCATGTTTTAAAATTAAAAAACCGTCTTAACGGAGTAGGTATATCAGAAAAAGCGTACTCCGATAAGACGGTTCATGATAAATAGTGTCTACAGGAAAACTCATTATGTTTTGTCTTTGATAAGAAAACGCAAGGACAAGGCTTGATAAATTTTTGAAAACAAATAGTTTACTAATGATAAATTACAGTTTCAAAAACAAACATAACGCAAGTAATTGCCGTTTTCTTTCAAAGACTAACTAACAAACGCTTTAATCCTGATTCATTTCAAGGGCTTCATCATTCGGAAGTCCGTATTTCACAAATTCGATCACATAAAATGTGATACCCGTTGCAAAAATGGTCGCCAGCATGATCAATACAACAAAATGTACTTTGATCTCATTCTGAACATCCATAAAATCCATACCGAACCGTCTTTCAAGGTAAACCTGTGCCACGCCTGCTACACCGAAGGCCAGGGTCATACCGAGCATGCCGATGTTGGACAACCAGTACGCAAGCCTGCTTCCTGATGTGTCATACCGCTTTCTGCCTGTAAGATTGGGCATGGCATAACTCATGATAGCCAGTACGATCATCCCATACGCGCCCCAGAATGCGAGATGACCATGCATAGCGGTAACCAATGTACCGTGAGTATATAAATTGACCTGTGGCAATGTATGTGCCATCCCGAGCAAACCAGCGCCAATGAATGAAATGATGGCTGCACCTAAAGTCCAGTAAAGAGCGATCTTATTGGGATGATTTTTCTCCCCTTTTCTGTACATATTCACGGCAAATAATGCCATGGCCATGAAAGCCAGCGGCTCAAGCATGGAGAATATCCCGCCTATGATCAGCCAGATCTTATTCACTCCGATATAATAGTAATGGTGACCTGTACCGAGAATACCGGATAAAAAGGTCAATCCAACGATGACATAGAGCCATTTTTCGATCACTTCGCGGTCAACTCCGGTCAGTTTGATCAGCAGGAAGGAAAGGATACCACCCATGATCAGTTCCCAGACGCCTTCTACCCAGAGATGAACAACCCACCAGCGGAAAAATGAATCCATTGTCTGACTGTCAAACTGGATCATTCCGGGCAAATATAAAAGTGCAGCGAAAAACAGACCCATGGATAACACCAATGCTGTAGTCGTTTTCCTTTTTCCGGTGAACAAGGTAACTAATATCAATCCTAAAAATAATAATACATTAACTACAACTAACCAGTCAAGCGGTCTCGGGATCTCTAAAAATTTCCTACCTTCCCACCAGTTCAGGTGGTATCCGACGATGGCGGTTACACCAACCAGAGCGAGCGAGATCAACTGGACAAATGCCAGTTTTGGTTTCACCAGATCTCTTTGTGCTTCTTCGGGAATGATATAGTATGCTGCACCCATGAAACCAGATAACAACCATACAACCAAAAGATTGGTATGAGTTGCTCTTGCAGTATTGAACGGGATGATGTCGTGTAATCCTTCCATGCCGATCCGGGCAAAACCCATGATGAATCCATAGGTGATCTGCAGAACCAGCAATAAAATTGAAAGCGCCCAAAAATAATAGGCTATTTTCTGAGTTTTATATTTCATAACATTTGTTTTGAGTGGTAAAAAATTAATTCTGTTTGCTGAGTCTATCTTTCGCCAGCGGTGAAACGACCCTTTCGAATCCGTTCAGGTCCACATTTCCCGCCCATTTGAAAAATTCTATGACATCGTTTGCTTCCTCTTCTGTCATGCCATAGGCAACCATCTTTCTTCCTTTCGGATTCCATGGAGACTTCGACATCAAAATTGCTTTGATGAGTGGTTCTCCTCTTCTTTCTACCACCTTGGTCAATTCCGGTGCATAATAGGCACCTTCTCCGAATATGGAATGACAACCCATGCAGTTGTTTTTCTCCCATATCAGTTTTCCGCGGACTACCGATTCCGTAATGTCCTCCCTGTTGGTCTGATCCTGCGCTTTCGAAAGGGAAAATACGGTCAACCCGATAAAGATCAGGAAAGTCAACACCGTTCCACCTAAGAAAAGCGCTCTCGCTTGTTTTTTTGATAGCATAATATAGGTTTTTAGTTATTAAAAGACTTATTAGTATTTTATAAAACAAAAGTAAAAAAATATAAAATACCTACAAGTATTATAATAATTATTTTGAAAAAAAATTTTATAAATAAGATTGGAGTAAATAAATCGATTTTTATCGGGATGTGGTTCATAAATCAAATATAGTGTCTGCAAGAAATCTCATAATTTTTTCGTCTTTGATAAGAAAACGTCAAGGACAAGGCTTGCGAAGTTATTGAAAACAAGGAGTTTACTAATTGTAAATGACTGTTTCAAAAACAAGCATAACGCAGTTTTTGGCGTTTTCTTGCAAAGATTTTATAGCTGTTTCGATCAATAAACATAACATAAACCCAATACTTTCAACTAAAAGATGGGAAAATGACGTCATAATCGACATACACAGCTTAAGTGAATAACTGCTTAACTATTCAATATTTTCATATAATTGATAAATACATATGTATAAACATGTTATATAGTTATATATATATATATATATATATATAATATCAATATTGGCACGATCATTGCAGCAGTATAATAGGAAAGTGTATCCTATAGAATAATGCACTTGTATCAGATTATCCACCGAAAAAATAATTCGCCTATGATTGTCCAAAGTTAGAAAGAGAAGGAGCCGGGAGCGCCTACTTTCAATAAAGATCGAAGTGTTTCACTTCAAAACCCTGCAAGTGTAAGTCACCATACTTACCAAGTCTGTGACATGCTTTAAACAAGGAGAGAAGAAGAACTAATATTTCCAACCATACCACTTCTTTCCTCTCCCTCCCATGTAAATGAGGGCACAAAATTAAAGAATTTTGTGGTGTTTGAGGTGTGT
>Ga0209573_1006122_pt1 | contig 10276 bp, 10 predicted proteins | sample TNRBio252014_DNA_FD_185870 | JGI IMG/M metagenome (GOLD analysis project Ga0209573, IMG submission 185870) | Wastewater treatment Type I Accumulibacter community from EBPR Bioreactor in Madison, WI, USA - TNR Reactor_6/25/2014_ DNA (SPAdes)... | ecosystem: Engineered > Bioreactor > EBPR >...
CTCGTCGATGCGCTTGGGCTCGGCCTGCGGGTAGCGCGCGCGCATGATGCTGTCGCCTTCCTTGCGCCCGGCGAGCGGGGCGACCGTCTGCCAGAGTTCTTCGGTGATGAAGGGGATCAGCGGGTGTGCCAGGCGCAGCACGGTCTCGAGCACGCGCAGCAGCGTGCGGCGGGTGGCGCGCTGCTGCGCCGGGGTGCCCGACTGGATCTGCACCTTGGCGAGCTCCAGGTACCAGTCGCAGTACTCGTCCCAGACGAACTCATACACCGCACGCGCGACCAGGTCGAAGCGGTAGGCCGCGAAGTGTTCTGCGACCTCGGCCTCGGTGCGTTGCAGGCGCGACACGATCCAGCGGTCGGCGAAGGAGAAGTCGAGCACCTCGGTGGAGCAGGCGACGGTCTCGCCGATGCCGCAGTCCTGGCCCTCGCAGTTCATCAGCACGAAGCGGGTGGCGTTCCACAGCTTGTTGCAGAAGTTGCGGTAGCCCTCGCAGCGCGCGAGGTCGAACTTGATGTCGCGGCCAGGGCTGGCGAGCGAGGCGAAGGTGAAGCGCAGCGCGTCGGTGCCGAAGGCGGGGATGCCCTCGGGGAATTCCTTGCGCGTCTTCTTCTCGATGCTCTGCGCCTGCTTCGGGTTCATCAGGCCGAAGGTGCGCTTCTTGATGAGTTCGTCGAGCGCGATGCCGTCGATGAGGTCGATCGGGTCGAGCACGTTGCCCTTGGACTTGCTCATCTTCTGGCCTTCCGCATCGCGGATCAGGCCGTGCACGTACACGTGCTTGAAGGGGATCCTGCCGGTGATGTGCTTCGTCATCATCACCATGCGGGCGACCCAGAAGAAGATGATGTCGAAGCCGGTGACGAGCACGGTGGAGGGCAGGTAGAGGTCGAGCGCGTCGTTGCTCTTCTCCGGCCACTCGGCGGTCCAGTCGAGCGTGGAGAACGGCCACAGCGCGGACGAGTACCAGGTGTCGAGCACGTCGTCTTCCTGGCGCAGGCGGCCGGCGTCGTGGCGGGCGTGGAGCAGGGCGAGGCGCTCGGCGATCTCGGGGTATTGCTCGGCGGTCTGGCCTTCGCGCTGGCGCGTCTGCACCTCGGCGTCGAGGGCGTCGATGCCGCGCTGCAGGTCGGCCTTCCAGGCGCGGATCGCCTCTTCCTCGCAAGTTGCGACGTAGATGCGGCCTTCCTCGTCGTACCAGGCCGGGATGCGGTGGCCCCACCACAGCTGGCGCGAGATGCACCAGTCCTGGATGTTGTTGAGCCACTGGTTGTAGGTGTTGACCCAGTTCTCGGGGTAGAACTTGATCTCGCCCGAGGCCACGACCTCGAGCGCCTTGTCGGTGATCGACCTGCCGTCCGCGCCCGGCTTGCTCATGGCGACGAACCACTGGTCGGTCAGCATCGGCTCGATGACGACCCCGGTGCGGTCGCCGCGCGGCACCTGCATCTTGTGCGCCTTGACCTCGAGCAGCAGGCCGAGCGCCTCGAGCGCCTCGACCACCTTCTCGCGCGCCGGTACGCGGTCGAGCCCGACGACGCCCGCCGGCATCGGCACACCCTCCAGGGTGACGCCGTCGGCGGTGTAGCGCTCGGCCACCGCGGGCACGGCGCCTTCGAGGGTGAGCACGACGATGGTGTCGAGCTTGTGGCGCTGGCCCACCGCGTAGTCGTTGAAGTCGTGCGCCGGCGTGACCTTGACGCAGCCGGTGCCGAACTCGCGATCGACGTAGTCGTCGGCGATGATCGGGATATGACGGCCGGTGAGCGGCAGCTCGACGGTCTTGCCGATGAGGTGGGCGTAGCGCTCGTCCTCGGGATGCACCATCACCGCGACGTCGCCGAGCAGGGTCTCGGGGCGGGTGGTGGCGACCGTCAGTCCTTGCAGGTCACCGATGGGGCCGTCGGAGAACGGATACAGGATGTGGTAGAGCTTGCCGTCCTCTTCCTCCGACACCACCTCGAGGTCGGACACCGCGGTGCCGAGCTTGGGGTCCCAGTTCACCAGGCGCTTGCCGCGGTAGATCAGGCCCTCGTTGTAGAGGCGCACGAAGGTCTCGGTGACGGTGCGCGACAGGCCCTCGTCCATCGTGAAGCGCTCGCGTTTCCAGTCCGGGCTGGTGCTTCCAGTCCGGGCTGGTGCCGAGGCGGCGCATCTGGCGGGTGATGGTGCCGCCGGAGTATTCCTTCCACTCCCACACCTTCTCCAGGAAGCGCTCGCGGCCGAGGTCGTGGCGGCTGACGCCCTGGGCGTCGAGCTGGCGCTCGACGACGATCTGGGTGGCGATGCCGGCGTGGTCGGTGCCCGGCTGCCACAGCGTGTTGTCGCCGCGCATGCGGTGGTAGCGCGTGAGCGCGTCCATGATCGTCTGGTTGAAGCCGTGCCCCATGTGCAGCGTGCCGGTGACGTTGGGCGGCGGCAGCAGGATGCAGAAGGCGGCGGGGTTCGACTTGTCGAGCCCGGCGTCGAAATAGCCGCGGGATTCCCATTCCGGGTACCAGCGACGTTCGATGTCGGCGGGCTCGAAGCTCTTGGCCAGTTCCATGGTGTTCTACGCGCGTGAAGGCAAAGCGCGGATTATAGCGGATGGAGCACCGGCGCCCCGGTACGAGCGCGCCATGGGGCGGTGTCGCGCCCTTCTCCCCTGCCGAACCGCGGTGGTCCGCCGTGGGAGCGACGCGAGTCGCGATTGCGGTGGCCGTCCGGCCGCAGCGCAAGGCAGCGGTCCCGTTCGCGACTCGCGTCGCTCCTACCGGGCAGGCGGAACGTCGTGGGGACGGTCGTCGAACAGGCTGCTGACGCGTGCAGAGATCCCGGGCAGCAGCGTGGCGCGCAGGTGACGTGGCGCGCAGGTGGGCGAGGGCTTCGTCCTGGATGCGCTCGCCGAGGCGCTCGAGTTCGCGGGCGATGATCTGCGGCAGCTCGCGCGCGGCCCATTCGTCGATTTCGCGCGCGATCGCGGTGTCGAGCTCGACCAGGCGTTCGGCGAGCTGCTGCTCTTGCGCCGCGGCGCTCCGTGCCGGTGGCGATGCCGCCGCGGATTCGGCGGCGGAGGGCGCGGACTGCGGGTGGGGTGTCTGCGGCGCGGGCGGTTCGGGCTGCGTGACGGGCTCCGGCGCTGCATCGCGCACTGTCGACGCGGCAGGCTCCCCCGCAGGCGTGAATTGCGCCGCTGCAAGGCTGCGCACGAAGGACGGCATGGCCGCCGTGCTCGCCACCGCGGCCGCCGCGAACGGCGCCTCGACCGGCTGGAAGATTTCCGCAGGCAGATCGAGGTCGTCGACGACCTCGGTCAGGATCGGCAGGTCGTCGTCGTCGAAGGCCTGCATGGTCGCGGGCGAGATCGCCGGCGCGGCATCGGCGGGCTCGGCGGGGCCCGCGCCGCCCGGCGATGGTGTGCGGGGGGAGGCTGGCGTGGCGTCCCCGCGATGGCGGCGCAGCAGCGCGTCGGCCTGGCCGAGCAGGTCGTCGGCGCGCTCGAGTTCGTCGTCGGAGTCGTCTTCCCAGCCTCTCACAGCGCCACCCTGCGTTCGGCGTCGAAGGCCTTCAGTTCGTAACCGCGCTGCCGGTAGGCGGCCCAGCGCAGGCGGGCGGCGTGCACTTCGGCGGCGTCGCGGCCGACGATCTCGACGACCATGCGAAACCCTTCCGCCTCGGCGGGAACGTCGTCGGCGAGGTTGAACAGCATGTCGGCGTGCGGCCACGGGCAGGGCTCGCCGGCTGCGCCCAGCACCACCGGGGTCTCCGCGGCCAGCGCCGACCCGACGCCGACGTGGGGCACGAAGTCGAGCGGCACCGCGGTCCATAGCGCCTGGTCGAGTCGGCGCAACTGGGTCGCGTCGGTGCAACGCAGTGCCACCTTGCGGCCGCGTGCGTGCGCCCCGGCGGCCAGCTCGTGCGCGAGCGCGAGGCGGTCGGGGGTGTTGTGATAGAACTGCACGCGCGGGGCCATGGCGGCCGCCGGCCGGCGCTCAGGCCGCATGGGCGCGGGCGCGCCCGATCAGGAAGCTGCTCAGCAGCGGCACCGGGCGGCCGGTCGCGCCCTTGGCATCGCCCGACACCCAGGCGGTGCCGGCGATGTCGAGGTGGGCCCACTTGTAGGCCTTGGCGAAGCGCGACAGGAAGCAGGCCGCGGTGATCGTGCCGGCGTAACGGCCGCCGATGTTGCCCATGTCGGCGAAGTTGCTCTTGAGCAGTTCCTGGTATTCGTCCCACAGCGGCAGCTGCCAGGCGCGGTCACCCGACTCGGTGCCACGGCGCAGGATCTCGGCGGCGAGCTCGTCGTCGTTGGCGAGCAGTCCGCTCGGGATCTTGCCGAGCGCGACCACGCAGGCGCCGGTGAGCGTGGCGATGTCGATCACGCACTCGGGCTTGAAGCGCTCGGCGTAGGTGAGCGCGTCGCACAGGATCAGGCGGCCCTCGGCGTCGGTGTTGAGCACCTCGATGGTCTGCCCCGACATCGAAGTGACGACGTCGCCGGGCTTGGTGGCGCCGCCGCCGGGCATGTTCTCGGTCGTGGGGACGAGGCCGACCAGGTTGATCGGCAGGCCCATCTGCGCGACCGCCTTGAAGGTGCCGAGCACGCTCGCGGCGCCGCACATGTCGAACTTCATCTCGTCCATCTCGGCTGCGGGTTTGAGCGAGATGCCGCCGGTGTCGAAGGTGATGCCCTTGCCGACGAGCACGACCGGCTTCGCCTTGGCCTTGCCGCCCTTGTAGTGCATGACAATGAACTTGGGCGGCTGGTGCGAGCCGCGCGCCACGGACAGGAAGGAGCCCATGCCGAGCTTCTCCATGTCGTCGCGCTCGAGCACCTCGACGTCGAACTTGTACTGCTTGCCCAGGGACTCGGCCGTTTCCGCCAGGTGGGTGGGAGTGCAGTGGTTGCCGGGCAGGTTGCCGAGGTCCTTCGCCAGCGCCATGCCGCTGGCGATCGCGTGGCCCTGCAGGACGGCGGTGTCGAGCTCGGCGCCGAGCTCGCAGCTCACCAGCAGGCAGAGCTTCTTCGCGCCACGCTCCTTCCGGGTCTTCTTGTCGGACTTGAGTGCGTCGAAGCGGTAGGCGCCGTCGGCGAGGATGCGCGCGGCCTGCTGCAGCCGCCACGCCATGTCGCGACCGGAGAGCTCTGCGTCGGCGAGCGCGACCACGGCGTCCTTCGCCGGCCCGGCGGAGATCGCCTTCGCCGCGGCGGCGAGCGCGTCGCGGTACGCCTTGTCGCCGAACTCGTCGTGCTTGCCCAGGCTCACCAGCAGCACGCGCTCGGCGTGCACGCCGGGCAGGTCATGCACCAGCAGCGTGGCGCCCGCCTTGTCCTCGAGGTCGCCACGCTTGATCAGGGCGGCCAGGCGGCCTTCGGCAGCACCGTCGGCCGCGGCCGAGAGGGCGGGGAGACGGCCTTCGGCAAACGCGCCGAGTACCAGCAGGCCAGTCTTGAGCTTGGCCGGGCTGCCGGTCTTTATGGTAAATTCCATGCGTTTTTCCTTGTTTGGATGCCTGGTTTCGATTGCCGAAGATTATGGCGCGTTCGCAACCGGGGCGTCAAAAACGCTTCCCATCCACATCCGCCGCGGCCTGCCGCCCGGCCTCATCCCGGTATCGACCCCCGCCCGATGATCTTCCGGCGCGCCCTGCAACGGGAATTCGCGCAGACGGCCGCCGCGGTCTTCGTGGCGCTGTTCGCGATCCTGATCTCCACCGTGCTCATCCGCCTGCTCGGCCAGGCGGCGGGCGGGCGCGTGCCGCCCGATGCCGTGGTGGCGCTGATCGGGTTTGGCGCGCTTGCGCAGCTGCCCACGGTGCTGACGCTCACCTTGTTCATCGCCATCCTGGTGTCGCTGTCGCGCAGCTACCGGGATTCCGAGATGGTGGTGTGGTTCGCCTCGGGTGTGCCCCTCACCGTGTGGTTCGCCTCGGGTGTGCCCCTCACCGCCTGGATCCGGCCGGTCCTGATGTTCGCGCTGCCCGTCGTGCTGGTGGCCGGTGGCGGCTCGCTCTACCTGACGCCGTGGTCACAGCAGAAGAGCGCGGAATACCGCGAGCGCCTGGAGAATCGCGACGATACCCATCGCGTCGCGCCCGGCGTCTTCCGCGAGTCCGCGAGCGCGCAGCGGGTGTTCTTCGTCGAGGTCGGCGCCGGCGAGGATGGCCGGGTGCGCAATGTCTTCGTCAGCGAGCAGACCCGCAGCGGCCAGTTGGTGGTGATCGCCTCGGCCGAAGGCTACCTGCGCGGCGATGCGGACGGCCGGCGGTTTGTCGTGCTCGAGAAAGGGCGGCGCTACGACGGGACCCCGGGTACGCCCGAGTACCGGGTAATGGAGTTCGATCGCTACGAAGTGCAGGTCGAGCAGAAGCAGGTCGCGGGCCAGCAGGCACGCATCCGCGCGCTTCCGACCGCGGTGCTGCTCGCGCAGCCCGAGCCGCGCGGCCTCGGCGAACTCGTCGGCCGCTTCGGCGTGCCGGCGGTCGCGTTGCTGCTGGCCTTGATGGCGATCCCGCTGTCCTTCGTCAATCCGCGCGCCGGGCGTGCGAACAACCTGCTGGTGGCGCTGCTCGTGTACCTGCTCTACAGCAACGCGATTTCCGTGTTCCAGTCCTGGGTTGCGCAGGGCAAGCTGCCCTTCGTGGCCGGATTGCTGCTGCCCCACGTGGTGGTGCTGGCGGTGCTGGCGCTGATGTTCCACAAGCGCCTGGCGATCTCGCCGTTCTGGCGGAGGCGTGCATGAGCGCACCCGCACGGCCGCCCGAAGGGAGGCGCTCGGCGCCCTCCCGAAGGATGTCGCCCGGCGGCAGGAGGGGAGTCCGGTGAGTCCGGTTCTGCTGCGCTATCTCGCGCGCGAGATCTTCGCCGCCAGTGCGCTGGTGCTGGTGGCCTTTCTCGGCCTGTTCGCCTTCTTCGACTTCATCAACGAGCTCGAGGACGTGGGCAAGGGCGGCTACACGCTCTACCAGGCCCTGGTGTATGTCGGACTCACCCTGCCGGCGCGGGTGTATGAGCTGATGCCGATCGCGGTGCTGATCGGCACCCTGTATGCGCTGGCGACCTTGGCGAAGAACTCCGAGATCACCGTGATGCGAGCCTCGGGGATGTCGAACGCGCTGCTGACGAGCGTGCTCGGCCTGATCGGCGGAGTGTTCGCCGTGCTGATCTTCCTGGTCGGCGAATACGTGGCGCCGCCCGCGGAGGCCGCCGCGGAGGAGTGGAAGCTCACCGCCACGCAGGCGACCGTCTCGCAGCAACTGCGCTCGGGCCTGTGGGTGAAGGACGGCCGGCTCGTGCTCAACGTGCGCACGCTGATGCCCGACCGCAGCATGCGCGGCGCGCGCATCTACGCCTTGCGCGCATCTATGCCTTCGATGAAGACTACGCGCTCGAATCGATCGCCGAAGCGGCGACCGGCGTGTTCGACGGCAGCGGGGAGTGGAAGCTGCTCGACGTGCAGCGTACGCGCTTCCACGGCGATCGCACCGAGATCGAGCGCCTGCCCGAAATCCGCTGGCGTTCGGAGCTGACGCCGGAGGTGCTGGGGGTGCTCATGGTGTCGCCCGAGCACATGCCCTTCGGTCGCCTGTGGACCTACATCAACCACCTGCGCGACAACAACCAGAACGCCGACCGCTTCGAGATCGCGCTGTGGAAGAAGCTGATCTACCCCTTCACCGCATTGGTGATGATGGCGCTGGCGATGCCCTTTTCTCCAACCTCGGCATGATCAACGCCTGGCCGCCCTTCATGGCTGCGCTGACGCCCAGCCTGATCTTCCTCGCGGCCGCGTTCTGGCTCATGCATCGCGTCGAACGGCGCTGAGCAGGGGGCCACGGAGGAGGCGTCCCGGCGCGTGTCCAGGCGTCGCAATCGCGACTCGCGTCGCTCCTGCAACGGACTCCCAGCGCCGCAGCCGCGCCGCAGGAGCGACGCAAGTCGCGATCGACGGGCCGGCGTGGCCGCGCCTGCCAAGCCCCGCCGCGCGGCTGCGGTGAACGAAAAAACGGGCCCGAAGGCCCGTTTCGATGAAGCGAACGCCGGAGCGATCAGGCTTCCTGTTGCTGCTGGGCGGCACGCTTGGCGGCGGCGGCCTTGTAGTCCAGCTTTTCCTTGATGCGCGCCGACTTGCCCGAGCGCTGGCGCAGGTAGTACAGCTTGGCACGACGCACGTCACCGCGACGCTTGACCTCGACGCCGGCGACCAGCGGCGAGTAGGTCTGGAAGGTACGCTCGACGCCCTCGCCCGAGGAGATCTTGCGGACGATGAAGGAGGAGTTCAGGCCGCGGTTGCGCTTGGCGATGACCACGCCTTCATAGGCCTGCAGACGCTCGCGGTTGCCTTCCTTGACCTTCACCTGGACGATCACGGTGTCGCCGGGACCGAACTCGGGGATGGTCTTGCCCTGCGAGACGCGGGCCATTTCTTCCTGTTCGAGTTGCTGAAGCAGGTTCATTGCAGATACTCCATCGATGTTATCGGCCTTCGCCTCTTGCGTCGGCCTGGCCGCAGAGCAGGTCGCAACCTGATGCGCGCCGTTTGTCGAAGGACGCTCAGCCGCCCTGGGTTTCCAGTGCGTCCTGCGTCCCGGCTTGCTCCTGCCTGAACTCCTCAAGCAGTTTCAATTCGGTCTTGCTCAATGGCCGCGTCCCGAGCAGGTCGGGCCTGCGCAGCCAGGTGCGGCCGAGCGACTGCTTCAGCCGCCAGCGGCGGATCGCCGCATGGTTGCCCGACAGCAGCACCTCGGGCACCTTTTCGTCTTCGTACAGCTCCGGCCGCGTGAAGTGCGGACAGTCCAGCAGCCCGTCGGCGAAGGAGTCCTCCTGCGCCGAGCCGGCGGTGTTCAGTGCGCCGGGCAGCTGGCGCACGATCGCGTCGAGCAGCACCATCGCTGGCAACTCGCCGCCCGACAGCACGAAGTCGCCGAGCGACAGTTCCTCGTCGACCTCGCGGTCGATCAGGCGCTGATCCACACCTTCGTAGCGCCCGCACAACAGCACCAGCGCGGGCTCGGCGGCGAGTTCCAGCACCACCTGCTGCTCCAGCCTGCGCCCCTGCGGAGACAGGTAGATCACCCGCCCGCTGCGCCCGAGCGCGGCTTCCTGCGCCGCACGTGCGGCGCGAATCGCCTGCGTCAGCGGCTCGGCCAGCATCACCATGCCGGGACCTCCGCCGTAGGGGCGGTCGTCCACCGTGCGATGCGGATCGCTGGTGAAGTCGCGCGGGTTGTGGAACCCGAGCGCGTACAGCCCGCGGTCGATCGCCCGCCGCGTGATGCCGCTGCCGGTGAGCGCGGCGAACATCTCCGGGAAGAGGGTGATCACGTCGTATCGACGCGGACCGCCCTGAACGCCCGAGGGGCTCGCCTGCTGCGTGTCGCCTTGCGGGATGTGCGGATTCACCGGCCGTCCACAGTCCCGTGTTACCAGTCTTTCTGCCAGGCGACCCGGATGCACCGGGTGGCCAGGTCGACGTCGAGCACGTAGGCGGCGACGAAGGGGATCAGGCGTTCGACCGCCTCCTCGCCTTCGCCTTCCCGTACCTGCAGAACGTCGTGCGCGCCGGTCGAGATCAGACCCGCGACCGCGCCCAGCGCTTCGCCCGCCTCGTTCTCGACCGCCAGGCCGACGAGGTCGCCCCAGTAGTACTCGCCCTCGGCGGGCATGGGCAGTGCCTCGCGCGGCGCGCCGATGTACAGGCCATCGACGGCCTCGGCCGCGCCACGGTCGGCCACCTCGGCCAGCGCGGCCACCAGCCCCTTGCCGTGCGGCCGGCAGGCCGTCAGCGTGTATTGCTTCCACTCCGCGTCTGGCGCGTCGTCGTCGCTGCACAGGCGCGTCGTCGTCGCTGCACAGCCACCAGTGCGACATCTTCCGCCACGAGGCGGGGTCGTCACCGAAGGGGTGGATCTTGATCCAGCCCTGAACGCCAAAAGGGGCGACGATGCGCCCCAGTACGATCATGCGCCGCTCGGCCGCTGATCGAGGTCGGTCAGGCCGCAGCCGTGCCGGCCTGCTTGACCAGGCGGGCGACGGTCGGCGACAGCTGCGCGCCGTTCTGCTGCCAGTAGGCCAGGCGCTCGGCGTTGATCACGAGACCTTTCTCGGCGCCCGAGGCGATCGGGTTGTAGAAGCCGACGCGCTCGATGAAGCGGCCGTCGCGGCGGTTGCGCGAATCGGCAACGACCATGTTGAAGAACGGGCGCTTTTTGGCGCCACCACGGGCAAGGCGAATGACGACCATCTGGATGTTCCTGATCGGTGGATGCGAAAAACCGCGGATTATAGGGGAGTCGCCCG
>Ga0209573_1006123_pt1 | contig 10275 bp, 10 predicted proteins | sample TNRBio252014_DNA_FD_185870 | JGI IMG/M metagenome (GOLD analysis project Ga0209573, IMG submission 185870) | Wastewater treatment Type I Accumulibacter community from EBPR Bioreactor in Madison, WI, USA - TNR Reactor_6/25/2014_ DNA (SPAdes)... | ecosystem: Engineered > Bioreactor > EBPR >...
GCCTTGGGCGCCGGCACGATCGGAACACTGGTCCTGGGGCGAGGTGGTGCCTTGCGCAGCATCGGCGGCACGATGGCATCTGCCTTCGGTTGGGCGGGTTGCGCGCTTGCAGGCGGCGGAGGCTGCTGGGCGTGCACCGTGAGGCCCAGACTTAAGAGGGCGGAGCAGGCCAGTAGCATCATGCGTGGCCGGCGTCGTTTGATCGGAACCGGCGTTTGCGTTCGAGGTTCGGTGGCTCGCATGGCCGGGAACGTTAGCGCATCAACAGTAAGCGGCAAGGCACAATCGGGTCCGGAAATGAAATGAGGGTCGGAGCAGCGGCTGCTCCGACCCTCGTCTGCTAACGCCGTCGATATCCTGATTGCGGGCTCAATCGCGAGCAAGACAAGGACGGTCGAGCCCGTTCACGTGGGCTTCTTGATCGTGGCCGGCTTCTCGGCTGGCTTCTCGGCCGCTTTGGCAGGCTTCTTCACCTTCACCTTGGCGGCCTTACGCTTCTCACAGGCGCCGGCATTGATGGACGCCGTAGCGTTCCACTTCTCGCCGGGCTTGCACTTCGAAGCGACCTTCACCTTCGCGGGCTTGGCCGGTTTCTTGACTACGACTTTGGCCGGCTTCGGCTTGTCCTTGGCGAGCACGTCCGACGGGACGTTGGCCGCGCCAAAGGCAAAGGCTATCGCGCCGATCAGCGCGATTGCAGTTTTGCGCATTAGACTCCCTCTTTGTGGTTGAAAGGCAGAATCACGCGGTACACTAGCGTTGTGCATAAGCTGTGGATCTGACGGTTGTCACCCCGAGGGCGGGGGCTTGACCGGGCAGTCGACTCGCAAAACTGCTCTTTCTCCTGGCGGTCTGTTGCGCCGGGGCAACGTCAGGGCTAAGCAAGTCCCGAGATTTGAAGCGTTTCCGCCAGCGCGTGACCCCAGCTCGAGACCCATGTCGCACAACACGTTCGGCCACCTGTTCCGCATGTCGACCTGGGGCGAGAGCCATGGGGCCGCGCTCGGTTGCCTCGTCGACGGCTGTCCGCCGGGGCTCGAACTCGACGAGGCCTGGATCCAGGGCTTTCTCGACAAGCGTCGGCCAGGCCAGTCGCGCTTCACCACGCAGCGGCGCGAGCCCGATCAGGTGCGCATCCTCTCTGGCGTCTTTGCGCGCCCCGATGGCGTCCAGGTGACGACCGGGACACCGATTGCGCTGCACATCGACAACGTCGACCAGCGCTCGAAGGACTACGGCGATATCGCCACCAAGTTCCGGCCGGGACATGCGGACTACACGTATTGGGCCAAGTACGGCATTCGCGACTATCGCGGCGGTGGACGCTCGTCGGCGCGCGAGACAGCGGCGCGCGTGGCTGCGGGCGCGGTGGCGCGCCGTGTGCTCGCAGGCGTCAGCATTCGCGGCGCGCTGGTGCAGATCGGCCCGCACAAGATCGATCGCGCGCGATGGGCGTGGGACGAGATCGGCAACAATCCCTTCTTCTGCCCCGATCCAGTGGCGGCGGCGGCGTGGGCGGAGTACCTCGACGGCGTGCGCAAGGCGGGATCGTCCGCCGGTGCCGTGATCGAGGTCGTGGCCGAAGGTGTGCCGGCTGGCCTCGGCGCGCCGCTCTACGGCAAGCTCGACCAGGATCTCGCGTCGGCGATGATGAGCATCAACGCGGTCAAGGGCGTTGAGATCGGCGACGGCTTCGCGGTGGCGGCGCTGTCGGGCGAGGAGAATGCCGACGAGATGCGGGCCGGTAACGATGGCCGCCCGCTGTTCCTGTCGAACCATGCCGGCGGCATCCTCGGTGGGATCTCGACGGGCCAGCCTGTCGTGGTGCGCTTCGCCGTAAAGCCGACATCGTCGATCCTGCAACCCCGGCGCACGGTCGACGAAGCGAACCGCGAAACGGAGATCGTCACCAAGGGCCGGCATGATCCCTGCGTCGGCATTCGTGCGGTGCCGGTCGGCGAAGCCATGATGGCGCTGGTGCTGGCCGATCATGTGCTGAGGCATCGGGCGCAGACAGGCTGAGGGAGTGGCGCTTGCGTGCAGGGCCCGATGCCGCCGTTCCGACCGGGCGCCGCCTCGCAGCCTTTGCGCCCTACAGCTTCGCCGAAGATCCGGCGGTGCCGCCATTCCCGGTCGACAGGCCGTTGATCGTGTTTGATGGCGTGTGCGTGCTGTGCTCGGGCTTCGCCCGCTTCGTGGCCCGCCATGACCGGGCGGGTCGGTTCCTTTTCACCGCCGCGCAATCGCCGCTCGGCGCCGCGCTGTTCCGGCATTACGGCCTCGATGACGTAAACTATGAAACCAATCTGCTGATTGCCGAGGGGCGGGCCTTCGGCAAGCTTCAGGCCTTCGCCGGTATCATGGGGCGGCTTCCGGCGCCGTGGAACGCGGCGCGGGTCGCCGCCGCGCTGCCGCAAGGACCGGGCGATTGGCTTTATGACCGAATCGCTGGCAATCGCTATCGGTTGTTCGGCCGGTCCGAGACGTGTGTACTGCCGGACGCGAGCTGGCGCGACAGGCTGATCTGAGCCCAAGGAGTGGTGGCCGATGGCTGCGAAGGACAACGTCAAGGCGCTGGTGTTCGACGTCTTCGGCACGGTGGTCGATTGGCGCGGCAGCCTCATCCGCGAGTTGACCGCCTTCGGCAATGGCCGCGGCGTGCAGGCCGACTGGGCCCGATTCGCCGACGACTGGCGGTCGATGTATCAGCCGGCGATGGAGGAGGTGCGCTCGGGCCGCCGGGCCTGGACGATCCTGGACGCCCTGCACCGGGAGAGCTTGCTCGCCCTACTCGAGCGCTACGGCATCCAGGGCCTCGGCCCGCACGAGATCGAGCACCTGAATACCATCTGGCATCGTCTCGACCCGTGGCCCGACGCCATCGACGGCCTGCTGCGGTTGAAGCGCCGTTACATCATCTCGACGCTCTCGAACGGGAACACGGGGTTGCTGATCCGGATGGCGAAGCGGGCGGGCTTGCCGTGGGACCTGATCCTCGGCGCGGAATCGGCGCAGGCCTACAAGCCGCTCCCCGAATGCTACCTGCGCAATGCGGCGCTGCTCAATCTCGACCCGTCCGAGGTCATGCTCGTCGCCGCCCACAACGATGATCTCGCGGCGGCGGCAGCCACCGGCTATCGCACGGCCTTCGTCGTCCGCCGCTCGGAATACGGACCCGAGCAGAAGAAGGATCTGGCCGCCAACCAGGCGTGGGACATCGTCACCGACAGCTTCATCGGTGTGGCGGACGCCATGCGCTGTCCGCGCCGATGACGCGGCGTTGCTCCCCCGGGCGTTCGCCACCATATTGAGCGGACGAGCGCGTCGCACGTGGGCGCCCAGGGTGAGGCATGGCGAAAGACAGCAGGACAACCGTCGGCCAGCCGACGTCACGCCCGCGCGAGGCGGATGGCGGAGGGTTGCCTGCGGAGCGATCGCCCTCTGGCGCCGTAACGCCCGCGGCCGAGGTCGCCGACTTCATTGCCAAGGTGAAGTCGATGCCGGCGCCCAGCGCCACCGGCCGTGGCCGCCTCGTCTTCGCCATGGACGCGACCATGAGCCGCCAGCCGACGTGGGACATGGCGCTGGCGCTGCAGGCCGACATGTTCTCGGCCGTGAAGGCGGTCGGAACGCTCGATGTGCAACTCGTCTACTTTCGCGGCGCAGGCGAGTGCCGGGCGTCGCGCTGGGTGTCCGATCCCGAGGCGCTCGCCCGCCTGATGACCTCGGTGAGTTGCCAGGGCGGGTACACGCAGATCGGCAAGGTGCTCGGTCATGCGCGGCGCGAGACGGAGGCGCGGCGGGTCAACGCGCTCGTCTATGTCGGCGACTGCATGGAGGAGAGTATCGACGAGCTGTGCGGCCGGGCTGGCGAGCTGGCGTTGCTCGGCGTGCCGGTGTTCCTCTTCCAGGAGGGGCAGGATCCGGTGGCGGAGCGGGCTTTCCGCGAAATTGCGCGACTGACCAAGGGCGCCACGTGCCGCTTTGAGGCCGGCGCGGCAGCTGAGCTCAAGGCGTTGCTCGAGGCCGTGGCGGTCTATGCCGCGGGTGGTCGCGCCGCGCTCGACCGGTTGGCGCACGAGGGACGGCACGCCGCCGGAGCGCGCCGCCTCGTCGACGCCATGCAGCGGCAGTGAGGGCAGCGGCCGATGCTTTACCTGGCCGCGGGTCTGGTGCTGCTGGCACTCTTCTTCTGGGGGCTCGGCCGCTATGCCAGCGCCAATCCCGCAGTGGTGGCGCGGAGGATGCGCATCGGCGGCGGCGTGGCGGCGGGCGCGGCCGGTGGCTTCATGATTCTGCGCGGCAACGTGGGCATGGCGCTGACGCTGTTCTCCGTCGCCGGCTGGCTGCTCAGCGGTGCCCAGCTCCCCTGGACGACGCGCCGCACGACACCATCACCGGGGCAAACGTCGCGCGTGACGACCGATCACCTGGAGATGGAGCTCGACCATGGCACTGGCGACATGCGCGGTCGCGTGCTGAAGGGCTTTTTCGCCGGTCGCGATCTCGCCAGCCTGAAGCCGGTCGAGCTGGCGCACTTGTGGCAGGACTGCCGCTTCGACGACCCGCAGTCGGCGCAACTCGTCGAAGCCTATCTCGACCGCGTGCATCCGACGTGGCGCGAGGATCTGGCCCGCGCCGAGGCGGAAGCGCCGAAAGGACCGGATGGCCGCATGACCCGGGCCGAAGCGCTGGACATTCTTGGCCTCGTTGAGGGCGCGTCGGCGGACGAGATCCGGGACGCTCATCGCCGGCTGATGCTGAAGGTGCATCCTGACCGTGGCGGCTCGACCTATCTGGCGGCCAAGATCAACGAGGCCAAGGATGTGGCGCTCGACGGCAAGACCGGAGCGTGACGTGCCCGGCGATCAGCCGCCCGGCGCGGTGACCAGGCAATCGAACCGCTGACGGCGCAACTCGTTGCAGGCGTTGGCGGCGCCGGCGGCATCGAAACCCTGGAACCGCGCCCGGTAGAGCTGGCGGCCTGCACTGGTCACGGGCTGGGTGAACGGCCGGGCATCGCCGAGCACACCGGCGGCCCTGGCTTTCGCGTCCGCGATCTGGCGCAGCGCTTCGGCCTCGCTCGAGAAGGCACCGATCTGGATGATCAGGGCGGCGCCCTTCGCAGGTTGCGCCGCTGGGCCGTTGAGACGGTAGGTGGGCGACGTTGGCGCCGGTGCCGCAGCGAGCCTCGGCTGGGCCCGTGGCGGTTGGGCCGGAGGCGGGACGACGGCTGGCTGTCCGCGCTGCAGCCGCTCGGCCTGTTCCTGCAACGTCGAGGGTGGCGTACCGCGCGGCGGCTGTTGCTCGACGGGTGCTGGCGCTGACGCGGGCACGGCGACGGGCGGCTCGCGTACCGGGTCGGGCGCGCGGGCTGGACGGCTGCGTGGCGCCACCATGATGGGACGGACGCGGGCGATCTCGACCGGTGGTGACTGCGGCTTGGCGGGCGGCGGCGGGGCGATGGCAACGGGCTCGACGAGGCGCGGTTCGGCGGTGCGCCGCGGTGCCGGTGCTGGACGTGGCGCGCGGGCCACCAGAGGATTGCGGCGGCGGGTGCGCTCCGTCGCGGCGCGCGGCAGGGCGCGATCCAGGATGGCGCGCATGAGGGCGTTGCGGGTCGCTGCGCTCGAGCCGCCGAAAACGACGGCGACGACATGGCGGCCGTCGCGGCGCACGGAGGCAACGAGGTTGAAACCGGACTGGCCGGTATATCCGGTCTTCAGGCCATCCATGCCGCGGTAGCTGGCGAGCATGATGTTGTGGTTGCGATAGACGTCGCCGTCGTAGCTGAACGATCTGAGCGAGAACAGCTTGTAGTGCTGAGGAAAGTCGTCGCTCAGCCGCATGGCGAGCGTGAGCATATCCCGAGCCGTCGTGGCCTGCTCGGGATCCGGCAGGCCGTGGGCGTTGCGGAAGGTGGTCTTGCTCATGCCGAGCTGGCGCGCCTTCTGCGTCATGAGGGCGGCGAACTTCGACTCGCTGCCGGCGATGTGCTCGGCGATGGCAACGGCCATGTCGTTGGCGGATTTGACGATCAGCGCCTGGATGACGTTGGCAACGGTGATCTCCTCGCCGGCCTCGAGCCCCAGTTTCGAAGGTGCGGTCGCGGCGGCGTTGGGCGAGACGCGAATGCGGGTCGACGGTTGCAGCCGGCCCTGTTCGATCATCTCGAAGACGATGTAGAGCGTCATCATCTTGGTGAGAGACGCGGGATAGCGCGGCTCGTCGGCGGCCTGTGCGTGCAGCACCTGACCCGTGTTGGCGTCTATGACCATGGCGGCGTGGCGGCTTTGTGCCAACGCCCGCGTCGGAGCCAGCGTGGGCACCAGCAGCGCTGCGAGCGCAAGGGTCGTCGCGGCAAGCCAAGACCGGCCGAACGCGGCGCGATGGCCGCCCTGATGAACAATCTGCGCTCGCATGCCCTCGTGTCCGACGCTGTCCCGGGATCGTTGAGAAAAATCCTCTCACCGGCCGGTCCGTGGCGACGCTCCCCCAGCGTGGTCTGCCGTCCGTCGGCAGAAATCACGGTTTTGGGGCTCCTTTGCGGCGCCGCGGTTGCTGCTGGCGAAACGATAGGCACGCGAAGGCTGCGCATTGGTAAAAATGCCAGATCTCGTGGGAAAACTTTCACATTGCGCAGCGAGGCATGAAATCAGGCATTTGGACCCTTGCCCGTCACAGCATGCTGACCAGCTATGCGGCCGAAGACGGCGCCGCGCAGCACGCTGGTGGCCCCGGTGTAGGTGCCCCAATAGAGGCCGATAGTCTCGCCGGCAGCGTAAAGTCCGGGAATCGCCTCGCCGTCCATGTTGAGAACGCGGGCGTGAATATCGACCTTGAGGCCGCCGAACGTGAAGCAGTTGCCGCAGATGATCGGATAGGCGCGGAACGGCGGAGCGAGAAGGGGGCGCGACCAGTTCGATTTCGGGGGCTCGTATCCGGTGGCCGTGCGCAGGCCATCGGGTTGCGCCGGGTTCCAGCTTCCGCCGGTCGGGCAAGCCGCGTTGAATGTGCTGATCGTGTGCGCCAGCCGCTCAGGGTCGATCTGCAACTTGGCTGCCAGCTCGGCGATGGTGCCGGCCTCGACCGGCGGCTGATCGGAGCGGACGGCGCGTTGCCAGTTGGCGATCTCGTCGCGCGCCCTGTCCAGTACCAGCCAGGCCATGCCATCGGGTTGCTGGCCGATGATGCGGGTGACCGCTTCATACGTGGCGTCGGCGCTCGAGGGGGCCTCGTCGGTGAAGCGGCGGCCATGTACATCGACGAGGATGCCATAGTTGAACAGCATCACGACCGGCTCCGGCGCGCCCGAGCGGGGGTCGAGCGGCTCGGCGTGGAAGCGGCTGAAATCGCCGGCCGGCGCGCCGCCGAGAGCCAGCGCCATGCGGATGCCTTCGCCGCGATTGTAATAGCCGCCGCGCGCGACGGGCCTGAGATACCGGGCGGTCGGTCCGACATACTGGGCCAGCATTTCCGGATTGCCTTCGAAGCCGCCGGAGGCCAGCACGACGGCAGGCGCAATGTGCTGTTCGGCCTTGTTGCCGGGACCGACGGCCTCGACCCCGACGACACGACCGGCGCCGTCCTCGATCAGGCGCCGCGCCGTGGTCAGGTAGCGGGTCTCGACGCCGTTGGCGTCGGCCCAGCTTCCCAGCGCTTCGACCATGGCAAGGCCGCCGCCCACGGTGCCAAGTCGCGTCGTGCTGGTGGTGACGAAATAGATCGGCAGCCAGTCGAAGCGGATGCCGAAGCCCTTGAGCCAGCGGATGGCGGCCGGTGCGCCGGCAGCGAACGTGGCGATCAGGTCGGGATCGGTGAAGCCGAGGGCACGGGTGATGGTCGAGCGGCTAGTAAAGTCGCCAGCCGTCTCGGCCACCAGCTCCGGGTCGAGGTGATGTCCGGCATGCCGCGCGAAATGGCTTTCGAAGTCGTCGGCGACGGCATCCTCGCTCTTCATGCGCAGGAACGCCTCGGTCCAGCGAGTGTTGCCGCCCCGGTCTTCCGGTGGCGACCGCTCGAGCACCAGGACGCGGGCGCCGGCCTGGCGGGCCGTGACGGCGGCCGAGAGCCCGGCGATGCCGCTGCCGATCACGATGACATCATAAGTACCCGCGGGGGCAGAGGCATTGGCATGAGCCTGCGACATTCGAGCCTGTCCTTTGTGCAGCGCAACAATTTCATTGACGTTGTTGTGCACTGCAGCTATTATGTGTCCAAACTGCCCGAGATTGGGCGGTTCGGCAGCCACAGCACGTTTTGCATGCAACCCGGAGCAAAGATCATGATGAAGCAGTTCGATGACTTCCAGAAGCTCGGCCAGGGCAACGTCGACACGATGATGAAGGCCTTTGGCGAGTGGAACAAGGGCTGGCAGGCGATCACCGCCGAGGTCACCGACTATTCCAAGCGCTCGTTCGAGGACGGCACGCAGACGCTGGAGAAGCTGATGTCGGCCAAGTCGCTCGAGCAGGCCATGGAAATCCAGACCAGCTTCGTCAAACGCAGCTACGACGAGTATATGCACCAGTGGTCGAAGATCGGCGGCATGTACGCCGAGTTCGCCAAGGAGGCCTATCGTCCGCTCGAGAAGGCCATGCAGGGCATGCGCTGATCGCCTGGGCAACCACGGCACGGCACGACAGGCCCGGCGCATCGCCGGGCCTTTTTTTTGTCCACTCCGTCACCCACATTAGTCGGCGAGCGTCGAACTTGGCACAAGGAGGTTTGCTCGGCTCATCAGCGTTTGCGATCCGGCCTTATGTGCCGATACTATGGCGAATGTCGGCATGTCCTTGGCTTCGGGATCGAGGTCGAGGCTAGTTGGAGAGGGGCGCCCGAGGGCGTTGTTGAGCACAGATGGGCGATGGTGATCGCAACATCCGGAAGGCGGGCAAGAATGGCTCGCGCGGCGGAGACCGGGGAGGCGAGGAGGGCAAGACCGGCCTCATCACCCGAACGCGTCCGAAGACCAAGAAGCCCAGTCTCTACAAGGTTCTCCTGCTCAACGACGACTACACGCCGATGGAGTTCGTCATTCATGTCCTCGAGCGGTTCTTCAACAAGGGACGCGAAGAGGCGACACGCATCATGCTGCACGTGCACCATCGCGGTGTCGGCATCTGCGGCGTCTACACCTACGAGGTCGCCGAAACCAAGGTGACCCAAGTCATGGACTTCTCGCGTCAGCACCAGCATCCGCTGCAGTGCACGATGGAAAAGGAGTAGGACACCCGTGCCATCCTTCTCGCAAAGTCTCGAGCAGGCCCTTCACCGGGCCCTGGAATATGCCAACGACCGGCATCACGAGTACGCGACGCTCGAGCACCTGCTGCTGGCGCTGGTCGACGATCGTGACGCGGCGGCGGTGATGCGGGCCTGCAACGTCGATCTCGACCAGTTGCGCCGCCGGATCACCGAGTATCTCGACACCGAGCTCGAGAGCCTGGTGCGCAAGGGTTCGACCGACGCACAGGCGACGACGAGCTTCCAGCGCGTCATCCATCGCGCCGTCGTGCACGTGCAGTCGTCCGGGCGCGAGGAGGTGACGGGCGCCAACGTGCTGATCGCCATCTTCGCGGAACGCGAGAGCCATGCCGCCTACTTCCTGCAGGAGCAGGAGATGACGCGGTTCGATGCGGTGCAATACGTCAGCCACGGCATTGCCAAGCGGCCGGGCATGACCGAGCCGAAGGGTGTGCGCGGCGTCGACGAGGAGTCGAACAGCTCGAGCGGCGAAGCCGGCAGCGGCGAGAGGAAGCAGGGCGAGGCGCTGGCCACCTACTGCGTCAACCTCAATAAGAAGGCGCGCGACGGTAAGATCGATCCGCTGATCGGGCGCGAGGCGGAAGTGCTGCGCACGATCCAGGTGCTGTGCCGGCGCTCGAAAAACAATCCGCTGTTCGTCGGCGATCCCGGCGTCGGCAAGACCGCGATCGCGGAGGGCCTGGCGCGCAAGATCATCCGCGGCGAGGTGCCGGAGGTGCTGCGCGACGCCACCATCTTCTCGCTCGACATGGGCACGCTGCTCGCCGGCACGCGCTATCGCGGCGATTTCGAGGAGCGGCTCAAGGCGGTCATGAAGGAGGTCGAGGCCTATCCCGGCGCGATCCTGTTCATCGACGAGATCCATACCGTGATCGGGGCGGGCGCCACGTCGGGCGGCGCCATGGACGCGTCGAACCTGCTGAAGCCGGCGCTGCAATCGGGTGCCGTGCGCTGCATCGGGTCGACCACCTACAAGGAGTATCGCCAGCACTTCGAGAAGGATCGGGC
>Ga0209573_1006124_pt1 | contig 10274 bp, 12 predicted proteins | sample TNRBio252014_DNA_FD_185870 | JGI IMG/M metagenome (GOLD analysis project Ga0209573, IMG submission 185870) | Wastewater treatment Type I Accumulibacter community from EBPR Bioreactor in Madison, WI, USA - TNR Reactor_6/25/2014_ DNA (SPAdes)... | ecosystem: Engineered > Bioreactor > EBPR >...
TTCAAGAAATTGGACGGCACCAGCCCCGTAGAAATCGCCCGGCAGGCCCTGGAACAATGCCGATACATGATGAATGACGTGCTCATCATCGACACGGCGGGGCGTCTGACGGTGGATGAACCGCTGATGGTGGAGCTTCAGCAAATCGCCCAAGCAACCGGCCCTCACGAAGTTTTTCTGGTTCTCGACTCGACGACGGGGCAAGAAGCGGTGACGGTCGCCGAATCCTTTCACGAGCGTTTAAGCCTCACCGGCGCGATTTTCAGCAAGCTCGATGGCGACACGCGGGGCGGGGCGGTTCTCAGTGTCCGCCACGCGACTGGTGTCCCCGTTCGGTTCATCGGGGTCGGCGAACAGATCGATGCGCTGGAAACCTTCTACCCCGACCGCATGGCGCAAAGAATTCTCGGGATGGGCGACGTCATGGGCATCATTGAGCGCGCCGAGCAAGCCATCAGCATGGAGGACGCGGAGCAGATCCAAAAACAGATGGCGGGCGGGCAGTGGGACTTCAACACGATGCTCCAGCAGTTCCGAACCGTGAGAAAGATGGGGAGTTTCAAAAACCTCATCAAAATGATCCCCGGACTCTCGGCCGCGATCCCCGAAGAGGCTCTGAACGCGGTCGATGAGCGACAATTTAACCAAATTGAAGCAATTATTCTCTCGATGACGCCTCATGAGCGTTCAAATCCGGATATAATCAACGGTTCAAGGCGCAAGCGCATTGCGGCAGGGAGCGGAAGGACCGTCGAAGAGGTCAATCGCCTCCTGACCCAGCTTTACGAGATGCGCAAGCAAATGAAAGCCTTTGCCAAGCACGAAAAGAAAATGAAAAAGTTCGGGCGAAGGCGCTAAGTACAGGAGAACAAGCAAAAAAGTGGTAAAGATTCGATTGCGTAGGTTGGGCAACAAGCATCGCCCGTTCTATCGCGTGGTGGTGGCCAAGAGCACAGCCGGACGCGACGGCGCTTTTGTGGAAGTGATCGGGACCTATAACCCCATCACGAACCCCAAACAGCTAAACATTAAGGCCGAGAGAGCCCTGCATTGGCTCATGGAGGGCGCCGAGCCCACCGAAACCGCGGCCGTTCTTTTGAAAAAAGTGGGCGTGTTGGACCAGTTCTTTGCGGCTCGCCCCAAAGCCAAGGCCAAGTATAAATTCTTGGACAAGCGAACATCGGCCATGTCGCAAAAATCGGTCGTGGAACCGGTCGCAGTTGCGGCGAAGGCCGAAGAACCGGCGCCTGCCGTCGAAGCAGCGCCTGAGCCCGCCGCTGAACCCGTTGCAGAAGCCGCGGCTGAACCAGCAGCAGAAGGAACAGAATGAGCCTCGCGCCACTCGTTGAGTTCATCATCAAGTCCATGGTGTCCGAACCAGATTCGGTCAACGTGGATGCACGCAATGGTCGAGATGGCGTGACCTTTCAGGTCACCGTGGCTCCAAACGATGTCGGTAAGATCATCGGCAAAAACGGCCGAGTCGCCAGTGCGATTCGATATGTCGTGAGTGCCGCCGCTGCTAAGCAACGCCAGCGCGCCTTCATCAAAGTCGTGACCGAATAATCCGTTGTTGTTCTCCAAAAACGCTGTGTTCCCTCTGTTCCTTCTCGAAAGGCAGGGGGAACATCTTTTGAAGCCATGAGTCAAGAGTGGGTCACCGTGGGGAAAATTGTTGGGGTTTTTGGCCTGGATGGGCACGTCAAGATCTCCCCAATGACCGATTTTCCGGAAAGGTTCTCTCCCCGGGCCGTGCTTTATATCCAAAAGCAGCCCTACCGGATTCAAAAAAGCCACTGGCACAAGAATCAGGTCCGGGTTCGCTTCATCAGCACTCAACGCATCGAGGACGCCGAAGCCCTGATTGGCAAGTTCGTGCAGGTCCCCATCGCGGATGTCCCGGAGCTCGAGGAAAACGAATTTTTGGTCAAGGACCTTTTGGGCCTCGCCGTCGTGGATCAGGACGGAAACGCTTTGGGCAAAGTGGACGACATCGTCTCAGGGCCAGCACAAGACCTCATTCGAATCGGCCAATCGCTCATCCCCATCGTGAAAGAATTTGTGAAAGAAATTGATATTCAGGGAGGGCGAATCGTTGTTCAGCCCATTCCCGGCATGTTGGAGGACAGCGAATGAGCTTCATTGACGAAGTCGAAGTGGAATTCATCAGCGGCACCGGCGGTTCGGGGGCGGTCGCCTTCCACCGGGAAAAGCACGTCCCTCGCGGAGGACCCAATGGCGCGGATGGCGGGCGAGGCGGAGACATTATTCTCATCGCGGAACGAGGTTGCCGTACGCTCTACGATCTGAAGCTGCGAGGCCGGGTGGAAGCCGACAATGGCATCCATGCCCTCGGAAACAAGCGAGGCAAGGATGCTAAAGACGTGATCGTCCGGGTGCCGGTGGGTACGGTCATCACCGACGTGACCTTAAACGAACCTCTCGCTGACCTGAATATCCACGGCATGAAATACGTGGTTGCCAAGGGCGGACGCGGCGGTTTCGGGAACCTGCATTACGTGAGCAGTGTTCGCCAGGTGCCGAATTTCGCCCAAAAGGGTGCCCCGGGCGAGAAAGTGGTCGCTCGGCTGGAACTCAAGCTCCTCGCAGACGTGGGCCTCATCGGTCTCCCCAACGCGGGGAAAAGCACCCTGCTCAGCATGATCAGCGCGGCGAAGCCCAAAATCGCCGACTATCCGTTCACCACGATTGTCCCCAACCTGGGCGTGGCGAGGATCGCGGATGAAACATTCGTGGTGGCCGACATGCCGGGCCTCATCGAGGGCGCAAGCGAGGGCACAGGACTCGGGCACCAATTCCTGAAGCACATCGAGCGAACGAAGGTCCTCGTCCATGTGGTCGATTCCTTCCCAATCGATGAATCGGATCCTTGGGCGAACTATAACCTCATCGAAAAAGAGCTCCAAGACTATAACAAGGAGATTTTCAACCGGCCGCGCGTGATTGCCCTCAACAAAATGGACATTTTGCCGCCGGGTGATCTGAACGAACTCCGACAAAAATTTGAAGCCACGGGGCATCCCGTTTTCGCGGTTTCCGCCGCGACGGGGCAAGGGTTAGAGCCTGTGCTCTTCGCCGTTCTCGAGGCTCTGAAGGCGGCGGAGTCCATCCCCGTCGCGCCTGTGCTACTCCCGGCGAAGGAAACCCCGCAGGATAGCGAATGGGACGTCATCGTCGCGCCTGAGGGTGGTTTTGAGATTGTGGGAAGACGAATCCGGCGCATGGTCGCCATGACTGACCTCAACAATCGCGATGCGGTCCTTTATCTCCACCGCCGGTTGCAGAGGCTTGGAGTTCTGGAAAAGCTCTCGGAGATGGGGGCCGAAGAGGGCGACAACGTCTACGTGGAAAACTGGGTGTTTGCCTACGAGGAAGATTGACGACATGAGCGACAAAGTTTTGCCCAAGATTGCCCTTTTTGGGGGGACGTTCGACCCGCCCCACCTCGCTCATTTGGAGGTCGCACGGGCCGTCCGAGATCAACTGGCGATGGACGATGTGGTCTGGATCCCCGCCAGCCGCAATCCCTTGAAGCCCATGAAAGAAATGGCTCCTCCCCGGAAGCGTTTGAAAATGGTCGAGCTGACGATCCGCGAAGAGCCGCACATGAGCCTCAGCGACATTGAAATCAGCCGCGGGGGCCACAGCTTCACGATTGAAACCCTGATGGAGCTGCGCGAAATCATGCCGTCCCAGTTTTGGATCATGGTGGGAAGCGACGCTCTGGATCAAATCCTGGATTGGAAATCTTACGACAAACTGTTTCGCTTCGCTCGCTTTGCGGCGGTGCTTCGACCTCCCCATGACCGCTCGCGGGCCCTGCTTCACGTTCCGGACGACTTTCATGAGCAAATTGATTTCGTAGAAATGCCCCCGATGACCCATTCGGGAACTCAAATTCGTGATTTCGTCGAGCGCGGCGAGCCTTATGATCACCTCGTCACCCCCGCCGTGCAACAATACATCCAAGAAAACAAGCTTTATGTCTGAACTTAAAATGACTTCTGAAGCCAAAGCCGATCTCATTCGCCTCTTTGCGGATGACATCAAGGCGGAGCGCATTGAGACCCTCGACGTCCGAAAGAAGACGTCCATTGCCGATTACTTCATCGTCTGCACGGGCACGAGCGACGTCCATGTTCGGTCCATTGCCGACAAAGTCGCAGAACGCCTCCTGGAGAAAGGGGTGAAGCCGCTCCGCGATGAATCTGGCGACGCGAGCTGGGTGTTGCACGACTATGGCGACGTCGTCTTTCACGTCATGCGCGAGGAAAAGCGCCAGTTCTACGATCTGGAGACCTTATGGACCAACGCCCAAGCGGACCCGAGCCTGACCGATTAAAGGACCAGCTTGAGGGGATGTACCGGCGGTGGGTCGTCCACCAGCGCCGTGGTGAAAAGCAAGCGGCCGACAAGGTGATCGAAGAAATGATCGCCATCGCTCCCGATTCGCCCATGGTGCTTAAGGTCCAGGGGGACCAGTACATTTCCCGGGGTCAAAGGAGCAAGGCCAGCGAATGCTACAAGAAAGCGTTCGAACTGGACCCCACCGACAAGGAAGCGGAAACGAAATTCGCGGAGTCGTTGATCGTGGGAGCTGACCTTGAGGCCTTTGTTCCGAGTGCTTTTGAATCCCAAGCGACCGGGAAAACGGCCTCCATCCTCTCTGCCCTCTTGCCGGGGCTCGGGCAAATCGTGACGGGCCAGACCCAGAAAGGCATCGCGTTTCTGGCGATTTACATCGTGGCTGTCGGCGCCTTGTTTGCCATCCCGAATGGAATCAAGGGCATCGCGGGCATCTTCAGCTCTCGCTCGAGCGATTTCAATGGCGTTGTTTTGATTCCTCTCCTTGCCGCCGCAGTCACGTGGTTCATCAGCTTCGCCGATGCGCAAAGTTATGCCAAGCGATTCAGTGCGAAGAAAGTTGTCGAGCGCCCCGTTCCCCCGGTTGACAAAGATTTCGAAATCTAGCTAGACTGTTCTTAGTTCTTTGGTGACAGGGGAAGTCCGGTGAAAATCCGGCACTGTGCCGCAACGGTAAGCGAATCCGCAAGTCCGAATGCCTGCCCGAAGATGACGAAAACCACGCGCCGAGCAGCGCGGAGTCGCCATGAAGAAACATTCTGCCTTTACGTTGATTGAGCTATTGGTCGTCATTTCGATCATCGCCGTCCTTGCTTCCCTTCTCTTCCCCGCTTTCGCATCCGCGCATGCATCTGCGCAAAAGACGGTCTGTGTTTCTAACCTGAAGCAGATCGCCATAGCGTCGAGCATGTACGCCGACCAAGCGGATGACCGCGTTGCTCCCTCCTATTACTATTCGCCCGAAGGCAACGAGATCGCGTGGGACTATCAATTTCATGCCGGCCGCGCGTCGCTGGGCCTGCTCGGTCCTTTTCTAAAGACGGGAGAACTCAACCGGTGTCCGAGCTTTCGAGGGCAAGCTTGGGGGCGTCCCACGACGGGATACGCTTACAACGCGACTTACGTGGGTGGGAGCCCCGAGGAAGGTTTGACTCCGGCAGGTTTGGGGGCGGTCAACGACCCGTCTCGCACCGTCGCATTTGCGGATGCAGGCTGGGGATCCCCCGTGGCCGCGTGCAACTATTTGCGGGCACCCTCCGACTCTCTCGCCATGGCGGGAACGGTTCATTTTCGCCATGCGAATCGAGCAAACATCGCTTGGCTCGATGCCCACGTATCCGGCCGGTTTTCTCGAGAAATCGTCGGCCACTTATCCCAAGGAGATGAGGATTATGATTTGGAATAGTCAAAAGCGCCCCCGGACCTCAGGATGGATCCTGCAAGACAAGGCGGCGAATGCAGAAGCCTGCGCAAGACCCTGTCGAAATGTGGTCACGATATTCATTGCGATCGCACTCACTACAATCGCCCCTGCCGATTCCCGATTTGCTTCACATGTCATCAGCGCCTCCGGCCTTGGTGCCGGGCTGTATAGCGACCCAATCGCCGCTCTCGGCAAACCGACAATCTGGGTGAAAGACACGGTTCAGGGGGGACCCGTCCAAAAGGTGGCGGCGAGTGTTGCCTATGGTGCATGGGGCACAGACCCCGCCGGAAACAAACTTGTCGTGACGATCCAAAATGGCGGCCACCTCACCGTCGAGTTTGACCCGCCAATTACGGACAACCCAAAGCACTGGTGGGGTTACGACTTCATCGTTTTCGGGAACAGCTTCCTCAGCCACTCCACCCAGATCAGTTGGGACTCCGATCTCAGCCAGGTTTTTGTGGGAGCGAGTGGCGATTGGTTGGAGCCGAGTCCGGTGAGCGTGAGCCCGGATGGCATCCAATGGTACACGTACACTGTGAATTCTAGGTCGGCTGCAGATGCCTATTGGCCCACAAACGGGCTTGACTGGGAAGAAAACCACGGCATCTGGGGGAGTGAGCAGGATTGGACGAAACCGGTCCCCCCGTGGATCACACGGGGCCAGCTCACGGGCAAATCCGCGGCGCAAGTCATCCGGGCGTTCCAAGGTTCTGCAGGCGGGTGCGCGTTTGACCTTGCCCCGACCGGATTTTCGAGCATCCGCTACATCCGTGTGGATGGGCGCGGGGGCGAAGTTGACGGCTTTGCTCGGGTCGGAATGATGAAGCCGCCAAACATTTTGAAGGCACTGTTTTCAACAAAGGAGAATCAAAAATGAAAAAAATCACTCTGCTCGCGCTGATGGCGCCGATGTTCGCATGCGCTTTCAGCTTCAACGATATTCCCTACTGGATTGGGACTGGCTCGAAGCGCGCGGCTCTCGTCATCGACTGGAAATCCGGGCCCGGGCCGCAATCCTTGGTTTGGGGTTACCGATTTGATGGCGTCAAAACGGGGCAAGACATGTTTAACGCCGTGATTGCGGCTGATTCAAGGCTCAGCTATGGACTCGTGCCCGCGGTTTCTTATACGGCGGTCGAAAGGGTCAGCTTTGATCGAAATGGGGGCGGGATCGGCGCTGGCGACAGCGACCAACAAGGTTGGTTCACCAACGGGTTCTGGGGTTACTTTGTGGAGCCCGCTTCAACAACGAGCCTCCCTGCGTGGGGGTTTGCGAGCGAGGGGTTCGACACCCGCATTCTTGCGGATGGAAGTTGGGATGGATGGTCTTGGGCGCAAGATTTTAACGGTACTTCACCCAGTCAACCGACGCCCGTGCCCGAGCCAATCACCGCAACAATCCTAGGTATGGCCTTCATTTGCATGAAAAAATCTCGCAAAAATTAGTTTTTCGTTGTACAATGGGAGAGGACGTTCGGTTCATGGGATCCGAGCGAATTTGGAGAGGTATGAAACTAAGCACAAGTCTTGTAGCAATTGGGCTCCTGCTCGGTGCGGGCGCAGCACACTCGGAAATGGTCTTTGGCGTGAATGAAACCGCCAATTTGATCATGAAGTTCGACCTAGATACCGGAGACTATAAAGGTTCGGCGAGCTTCTTGTCCGGAGATATTTATGACATGGATCAAGGCCCCGATGGCTTGCTCTACTGTTTGGTGAGCGGCAACGTCATCCGCAAAATTGACCCTTACAGTGGCGAATACAAGGGCGATATTGGAACCGGTTTCTTCACGGGTGCATCCTCGCTTTCTGTTGGCCCCGATGGCGTGGTTTACGTCGCCACGAACACAGGCGTTTTTCGATTCGAGCCCAATGGCACCTACAAAGGCATTTTCGGAGGCGGTTTCATCAATCCTGGATTCTTTTCCACGATGGCGGTTGGCTTGGATAACACCGCGTATGTCGTGAACGAGCAATCCGACATGATCATGAAGTTTGATGCGGCGACCGGCCAATACAAAGGCAACCTCGCCTCGGGCTTCTCGGGCACGGGAATCCTTTGGTCTCTCGCGGTCACGCCGGATGATACGCTGTATGTCCGCCAATACAACACCAATCCCGGAACGACGATTTTTCGATTTGATGCCACAGATGGCACCTATAAAGGAAGCCTTGGAACTGGGTTTCTCCAAAACACAAGCCAGTTGAGCTCGGCTGGACTGGTGGTTTCAGCAGATGGAACCTTGGTCGTGAACACCCCGATGAGTTCGGGAGCGACTCTCCTTGGTTTTTCTCTCATGAAGTTTGGCGCATCTGATGGAAAGTACGACGGCTATGTCGGCTTTGGATTCGTCAACGGGTACGGGCTTGCCATCGAGCAACCGGCGACCATTAGCGGGAAGATCACCCTCCAAGGTTGCCCCGTGATCCCATCCGGCTATATTGCCACGCTCTACGTCTACAAAGCGGGGACAACGACGCTGTTGGAGACCGTGGTGGCGGATCTTGCACCCAATGGTGATTACACGGCAAAAGTCTTCAGCCGAGGCAACGTGGACATTTACGCGAAGCCAACCCTGTGCCTCTCCAAAAAAGTCGTCGTCGACATCCCCGCAGGAGGGCTGACCAACGTCAACGTTCTCCAGTGCCTTTCCGGTGATGCGGATGGAGATGATTACATCGGCACCGATGACTACATCATTCTGAACTCGTCCTTTGACAAGAGCAAGGGTGACTCTGGCTACGATGGCCGCGCAGACTTTGCTTGCGACGACTATATCGGCACGGATGACTATCTTTTGCTCAACGCAAACTTCGACGTCAACGGCGCTCGTCCCTAAGCTCTCCGGCTAAAAACATTCGGGGTGAGAGAAAACTTCTCTCACCCCGATTTTTGTTGACGATGCTTGTGGATTACTCGTCTTCGCCGGAAAGGTCGAAGTTGTTTGAGAGGATGAGGTAGTCATCGGTGGTGATGGCGAGGTTGCCATCCAGGTCCGCGCGCGGGTCCCAAGGCCCAACAGCGCCGCCGTTCTCGAAGCTGCTATCAAACGCATCCGACAAGATCAAATAGTCATCCGTCGTGATCACGTTATTCGCGTCGCAGTCTCCGTTCAAGAGTGAAACCGTGCCCAAATTCGCGCTCGCTGGCACTACCTTGGAAAGAAAGCGGTCGCATCGGATTCGAAGCTTCTTCCCGGCGAGCGAGCCATCCACCACAAAGCCGATCGTGCCGTTATAGCCGAGCGGCGCCATGATGGTTTGGATAGTGTTGTTCCCACTATCCCGGACCAGGACTTCGGCGACATTACCGGGGTTACCCGCACCCCATTGCTCCAAGTTCACCTTGCCGGTGACATACGTTCCCGGGCCCGTTCGGGTGACCGTGTAATCGTCGTAATAGCCGTTTGCGAGGGGCGGTGTTGTCGGGCGATTCCGCATGTAAATATCGAAATCGGTGAACACAATTGAGCTGAATGTCGGGTTGGTATGGGGGAGTGGGATTCCGTTTGCGCTGGACGTGAACGTTTGGGTCGCCATGTCGAATTCAATTTCCAGGGGGAACCAAGCGTCGTAAGGGATGCTCGGAACAGAAAATGATTCGAGGTCTCCCGCGCCGTTGAAGACTTCGACCGTCTTGTCGTATCGCACCCGAACCGTCGCCGGGTTGTCTAAGTCGGTGTCTGTTTTGGCGACGAGGCCGTACAGGTCGAGACCCCAGGCTTGGTTGGCCGCAGCACCAGAGAGAGCCGGGATTCGGATGTACACTTGACACTTGATTTTGTCCGTCGGACCCGGCGTGATGGACAGGTCTTTCCAGACCCAGAGTTGGCTTCGGGTTGACGCATCCGTGCCATTGATGAAGAGGGACTTGGTTCCTGTGCGGGCCAAGGAATCGACAGCGCCGAATCCTAGGTGCGTGCCGGTATCCATCCGCCAATCATCCTGCCCATAGCCCGTGGCATCCGAGATCGCGACCGGGCCGTTCGGGAAGTTTTCAAAACTTGTTGAGTAGATTGTTTCAGCATGTGCCACCGCGCACGCGGCGACCAAGAACAAAGAAGACGCTTTTCTCATATTGATTCTCTTCTCCTAAGGTGTGAACCCCCTTCACTCTGGAACGGAAAGACCCACCATAGACATAGTACAACGAAAAATTAACGAATGTGGCGAGAAAAGCATTCTCACCACGTTCCTGCCCTCTTTTGGGAAGGAACGTGGTGAGATCGGAATGCTGCGATTAGTATTTTACGGAGCAACCGTAAGGCTGGGATGCGGTAACACTCACCGGCTTCCCGGCCATCGATTCCTTGATGGCTTGCAGCACATACTCAATCTTGGGGCCTTCCGAACCGCGACCCGCATTGTCGATCGCGCCCATATAGATCAGTTTGCCCTTGGGATCAATGACAAACATGTGCGGGGTGGTTTTGGCTTGATACAGCTTCCCAACCTTGCC
>Ga0209573_1006125_pt1 | contig 10271 bp, 10 predicted proteins | sample TNRBio252014_DNA_FD_185870 | JGI IMG/M metagenome (GOLD analysis project Ga0209573, IMG submission 185870) | Wastewater treatment Type I Accumulibacter community from EBPR Bioreactor in Madison, WI, USA - TNR Reactor_6/25/2014_ DNA (SPAdes)... | ecosystem: Engineered > Bioreactor > EBPR >...
CTCCGCTGTCCAGTTCTCGGGGGGCAGGTCAGCCGAGCGCTACGAACGGCGCTCCACTCTCGTCACCACCAACCTGGCCTTCGGCGAGTGGGTCAAGGTCTTCGGTGACGAGAAGCTCACCACCGCCCTCCTCGACCGTCTGGGCCACCATGCCCACATCCTCACCACGAAGGGTCCTTCATTTCGCACACGCCGCAGAACGGTGAAGGACTGACCCCGGCACACCGCCGATCACGACGACAACCTGTCCCGCGGAACTCGGCACGGAACACAGAGCAACGCAGATCAGGCCGATTCACCCCCGGCAGTCTCATACCTCTAACCGCCGGCAGTGACGAACAGAAGCGGCTAAGACGAAGAGGAGGATCACAAACCGGCGACCGACATTCCCTTACACTTCAACCCGCCCGGAGTGGCTCCCTTTTCGAGCGTCCGAGTGGCAACCTTTCCGAGCGGCCGCAGCACCGGGTCATCGGGCCAGAGCTGACTGAGGAATGCGATCCAAGCCTCAGGTGCTGGGGCGTTCGGATCGAACGAAAAGCTGAGAACGTTGAGCGAGAAAAAGAGCGGTGTGTGACTCAGCGTGAAGGAGACCTCGCCTGCGGCGAAGGCGGGGATGTGGAGCAGCTGGTTCTCGAAGGCGACGATCTCGCCCGCTGGAGGCCTTCCGCTGGAGCTTCCGAGCCAGGCCGGCGGCTCGAGATCGGAAGGAACCGCCACCATTCCGAAGAGGGCCTGTCGGACATTGCTCGTCAGGGAAACCGTGACAGTCTTGCAGGTTGGCTTCCGCGCGGGCTTGCCCGTCTCGGGATCGACCCGTCCGTTCGACTCCCAGACCGCCATGGCTTCAAGGTTCTTCTCGTCGAAGAACGCCTTCGCGAACTGAGAGATCTCGCCGCGGAGCGTCGTGTCGGGCACTACTTCGTACCGCGTTCCGGTCCAGCGGTAGAACTCCTCCCTGAAGAACAGGAGAGTCGGGCGATCGGGATGGTCGTAGCTGGCGGAGAGGAAGTGCCTCGCGATCCGGTGAGGATCGTCGGAGCGCTCATTGGGGCTGGAACCCGACGGCTCATTGGCCTCGTCGCTAACGCGACCGGCCCTGGCGGCATCAGAGAGCTCCAGCCAAGCGGCGAGCTTCGTCAGGACCTTTCCGTCGAGGAACTCCTTGAGCCTCAGCCCGCCGGTGCTCAGCTTCCCCGCCGCGAGTCGCTTCGCCGTGTCCCGAACATTGTTCCGGATGTGGGCGAGATCCTCGGATCGCGACGCATCGGCTCCAACGGCCTCGGCGACTGCGAGAAGGAGCTCGAGGACCTTCTGCTCTTCAAACCGGTGGCGAAGAAGAAGTCCTGCCATCGCGAGAGTGAACTCGTGCCGGTTGCGCTCGGGGTAGTACCGAACCAGAACGGCGGCAGCGGCGAGCCTGCCGACATCCCGTCGGAGCTCGCCTAGGCAGACCCGAGCCGGCGCTCCGCACGACGCCCACTCCAAACGCTCCCCTTCAGGGTGTACCGACGGCGGGATGACCGTCTGCCCGCGCTGTCCCCGGAGCTCCACGAGCATCGACTTCGTCACAGGATCTCTGTATTGCTCGATCGCCCCGGGAGCATCGGCACGGTAGAAGTAGTGGCTTCTGGGCTTGCCCGGGCGCCCGTGGATGAGGTTCGTCACCGGGAGAAAGGCTGGCGCCAGCCGGATGGCCTCGAGGCAGTCGAGGTCGACGTCCAGGAGGTTCCCGGAAGCCGCGCCAAGCAGGAGACCGAGGTTCCCCTCCGGCCGGAAGACCCGTTCGACCTCTTCCGGGGCAACATGGAAGTTCTGCCAACCGGAGAATCCTGGGTTCTTCTGACGCGGCGGTATCGGAATGGGTCGGAAGCCTCGCTGAAGAGCGAGCCGAGCGGCATCTTGTGCGTCCTGACGCTCGCTCACGGGGCTTCCGCCTCAAGTCGGCACTGAGGCAGGAACTGCTCGTCAGCGGATTCCGAAGATTCGTCGCCCCGTGACCGCGAATCCCATTCGCTGAGGACGCTGAAGAACGCGATGAGATTTCCCGCAGCCTCGATCTGCATGGCCGCGTCCCCCTTCCGATCGGGGATCGCCCTGCTCTCGGGGTCGGGGGCCAGGATCATCGGTCCGCGCACGCGTTCATGAATACGCCCGCGCGCCGGATCGCAACAGCGTGATGGAACCTCTCTGGTGGTTCTCTCACGTGAGAGAACCAAGAAGATGGTTCGGTCCTACTTCGGGCGGTGTTTCCGGATCAGCCTCTCGAGTGACCGACTGGCCACCTGGGGCAGCTTCTTGGCCTCCGCCTCAATCCAACGCCGGCGCCGCCCCTTCGGAAGGGAGTAGTAAGCCCTCGAAAGCGCCGTATAGTCCCTGGTGTCCGCACTCTTCTTGCGACCGCCGCTGCCGCGGAACGGGCGTCGATCCTCCAGATCGACGAGCTCCGTTAGAAAGCCGGGACGTTCGCCGCATTCCACGAACCGCGCGCGGACACTTGGATTCAGAAGGACTGCGAGTCCCCAGCGCCTGAGCAGCGACGAGACGCTTTCCTCATCAGCCGCGCGCGGCTCCAGCATCGGCCATGCCTGCAAGAAGAACTCCCGCGGGTCGTGAAAGGCGACAAGGAGCGGGAGGAGCACCCACTCGATATCGATCATTAGGACGGCGAGACTCGGGGGTCGTGAGTTCTCGGTATTCGCTGATGCAGCCACCTCACGCGTCAGAAGATCCAGCAGCTGCATCAGGTTCTTCCACATGCCCATGAAGTCGAAGGAGGGTGAATCGCCCAGCTCTGACAGAAGCGAGCGCGCTACCTCTCTTCGGGCGTCGGCAGAGGACGCGGCCGAGAGCTTGTCGACCTGCATGCGGAAGGCAGCTCGGAGGGCAGCACGTCGCGAGGCCTCTTCGGCCATCGCCAGGATCCTCCGAAAGGGCGAGTCCTTGGGCACCTTCTCCAGCGCCTCACTCCACTCCTTTCCGGATGCCCTCGCCAACCGCCATTCATCGGCGCCCGGAAGCTCATTCATGGGCCTCGGTCGATCTGCCTCCGTCAAGGCATTCACATCCAGCAATGGCCTCGCTGTCTCCTTCTTCAGGAGGTCGATTACGGCAGCGAGGGCGGCTTCCTTCTGTGCCGCGGCTAACTTCTCCGTCTCCGGGTTCTCAGCCTCCCACCTCCGGATGGCGTCCTGAAGAGTCGGTGACTCCCTCCAAAGATGCGCCAGGTAGTCCGTGGTGGTGACGCCCCGCCGCTCTTCCGGGTACTTCGCCCATTCCCTGTCGAAGAAGCTAATTCGACCAACCATCATCGGTCCTTTCGACTCCGGGCGTCCGTTTCACCTCATCCGGAGACTCGCCGGGAGTATTCCGGCGCCCCAGGGTCACTTACTGTCCCAGGTGGGCGATAGTCGGGAGCGGTCTTGGCGGGATCTGGACTTGACTGCCCCCGATAGCCTTAGGCAGCCTGACGACCATGAAATCCAGCGCAGTCCTCTACACTCGGGTCTCTTCGAAGGACCAGGAGGAGGGGTTCTCCCTCGCGGCTCAGCGCGAACTCCTCGACGCGTACGCCCGTGAGAAGCGGCTACGGGTCGTGGGACGGTTCGAGGAGAGCGAGACCGCGAAGTCCGGCGGAACACGACCCGCCTTCGCGAAGATGGTCGAGGCTCTCCGAGAGAAGGCCGGCCAGACGGTGCTTCTCGTCGAGAAGACTGATCGCCTCTACCGGAACCTGAAGGACTGGATCACCCTCGATGACCTTAAGGTCGAGATCCACTTCGTGAAAGAGGGGAGCGTGATCTCCCCCACTTCGCACTCCTCGCAGAAGTTCCTCCACGGAATCAAGGTCCTCATGGCAAAGAACTACGTGGAGAACCTCTCCGAGGAGATTCGGAAGGGGATGACGAAGAAGGCGCGCGAGGGTGCTTTCCCTTCAGTGGCGCCGACCGGATACTCGAACGTGCCCGACAAGACGATCGGGATCGTTCCGGATCCTGTCTTCGCGCCCATGGTCCGAACTCTCTTCGAGAGAACTGGATCGGGCCTCCACTCGGTGCAGGAGCTGACGAGGTGGGCCCGGGCGAACGGCCTTCGATCGAAGAAGGGCCGAGTCCTGGCGAAGAACACGCTCTGCGCCCACGTCCTTAGAAACCCGGCCTACTACGGCGTGTTCCGGTGGGGCGGGAAGCTCTACGAGGGCAAGTACGAGCCTCTGATCTCGAAGGCCGTCTTCGACCGGGCTCAGTCCGTCCTGGACGGCCGGAGCGGAGCCAAGCCGAGGGTTCACGCATTCGTCTACGCAGGGCTGGTCCGCTGTGGGACTTGCGGCGGGCTGATGAGCGGGGACCTGAAGAAGGGGCTGTACGTCTACTACCGCTGCGCCGGTACGAAGGACTGCAAGCGGTTCTACCCTGAGCGGATCCTGGAGGCGGAGACGCTGAAGGTCCTGCGCTCGCTCCAGATCGACCAGGCCGTCGCCGAGTGGCTCCTGGGGGAGATCGAGAAGAAGCATGACGAGGGGGCGGACGAAGCCACGCTGAGGCGCCTCGTGTCGCGCCGCAAGGCCCTACAGCGGCTTCAGGCGCAAGCCTACGAGGACAAGCTCCTGGGGAAGATCGACGAGGGCTTCTGGCGGGAACGTAGTGCGGCGTGGCAGGAGGAGCTCTCGGGGGTCAACGGGGAGCTGGCGGCGCTCGAGAACGCGCTCTCGAAGGCCGATCTCCTAGAAGCGGCCCGCAGGCCTATCGAACTCCTGCAAGTGGCGCCCACTCTGTACGTTACGCAGGAGGCGCCAGAGAAGGCTCGACTCCTGAAAACAATGGTGTCGAACTACACGATCTCCGACGGAAGTGTTTCCGTCGTCTTGAGATCGCCGTTTGATGTCCTGATGCGGGGCGCGAAAGAAAAGAAATGGTGGAGCTGAGGAGGATCGAACTCCCGACCTCTAGAGTGCGATTCAATTGGTCAACGCTTTCTCCCCGTAGACGTAGGTTGATAGAAGCCGCTAAGCAAGCGGGTTTCCGTTGACTTCCCCCCGGTTGAGCGTAGATTCTCGCAAGGCGGTCTCATGGCTCACGGTGGCTCATGAGCCTCCCCGAACGCTCACGGAGGGCTCACGATGCAAAGGGGAAAACGGTCGCTCACGGATCGGACGCTGAACACCCTGAAGGAGCCCGGGTGGTACACGGACAGGGATCTCCCCGGCTTCTCGGTTCGCGTTCTCCCCTCCGGATCGAAAGTGTTCTCCGCCCGGTACGTTGCGCGAGGCTCCCGCGCACGACGGTCCATCTCCCTCGGGGTTTGGGGCGTGGTAACGCTGAAGCAAGCCCGCGAGAAAGCCCGCCTGATTCTCTCCGCCGCCGCCCTGGGGGACGATCCGGCCCGACGCTCACCGCCGTGGGCCGAATGGTCCGTGACCTACTTCGATCGGCTGAACGCGAAGAGCAAGGAGACGTTCCACCGTCGGTTCCTCGGGTTCACGGAGGAGAAGAGCAAGCGGCGGAAGGTGGAGACCCCGACCGATGCGACGTTCCGTGAGATTCGCGCACGGTGGGGACCTCGCCCCCTGTCGTCGTTCACCCCGAACGACCTCGAGGCGGAGCGGCAAGCCCTCCGGACGGCCGGGAAGTCCCGCACGACGATCAACCGATGGCTCGCCGTGACCGGGGCTTGCTTTCAGGCGGCGGTCCGCGCGGAGCTTCTCGAGAAGAACCCGTGCGCGAGAGTGAAGGCGGATCGGGAAGCGCCCCCCCGCTCGCGCACGCTCTCCGGGGAGGAGATGGGCCGGCTCCTGTCCGTCCTCGAGGAAGAGCGGAAACATGACCCGTGGGCCGCCGCCGCCGTTGTCCTGGCGATCCTCTCCGGGGGGAGACGGGGCGAGATCCTCAAGCTGAAGTGGAAAGACGTGAACCTCGAGGAAGGGTTCGCCCGGCTCCCCGATTCGAAGAGCGGCAAGCCCCGATTCCTCGCCCTCCCCGCGTACGCCCTCGAGGAGCTGAAGACGCTTCCGCACGTGGGCTCTTTCGTCGTCGCCCCGATGAAGCGCGAGGAGCCGAAGGAAGGGGAAGAGCCGAAGCCGGAGACTCCCCGCCCCGACATCAAGCGATCGTGGGAACGGCTCCGGAAAGCCGCCACCCTCGAGGGGGTGACGCTGCACGACCTCCGGAGGACGTTCGGGCGAGAGCTGAACCGGGCGGCGGGGCTCCGTGTGGCTCAGGAAGCCCTCGGGCATTCCACCCCCGACCAGACGGCGGCGGTCTACACGCCGGAAGGGTTCGATGCCGTGAAGGATGCGGCGGAGAACCGGGCGACGCTCCTCCCCTTCCCCGTGCGGGTGGCCGGATGACCGCCCCGTTTCTGGAGACATTCGAGAGGGATGGCACCCTCGAAACCCGCAAAACCCCTCCCCGGCCCTCGTTTCTGGGGACATTCGAGAGAAACCGAACCCGCGAAACCCTCGAAACCCTCCACGTGCCGAACGGCTGAACCCTCCCGGGGGTGGCCGGGCCGGAGTCGCTCTCCGGTCCGCGTGCGGGGACTCCAAGCTCCCCCGCCGCCACCCTCGGGGCTTTCCTCGAGAGCTTGGGGATGGAGCTTGGAGATGGAGAGCCCGCGAACGGTGGAGATCCTCGAGGCGCTCAGGTGGCTTTCGCTCACCCCGGGGGAGCAGAGGAAGACTCCGCCGCCGGAGCTGACCCCGCTTTCGGAAGCGGAGACGGGAGCAGTTCGGAAGGCTCTCGAGGCGGCGGAGATGGGCTTGGACGTTGCTTCGATCCTCACAATGGAGGCAAGCGCTGAGGAGCGACTTCAAACCCCGGAGGATCGCAAGCGAGGGAAGCTCAGGCGTCCCCTCCCCCACGTCCTCGAGATTCTCAAGCGGAACGCTCTCGCGCTCTTCTCCTTTCGCGTCCGTATGGCTTTCCTTCAGTGGCTCTCACGGTGTCCCGAAAGAGACGCGCGGAAAGCCCTGCGGCTCCTCAGAGGGCCGAACGTAGACCCCGAACGGGAAGCGCTTGCGGGTCATCTCTTCGACCGTATCGCCGGCTTCATAGAGGTGGGGATGACGAAGGGCGCGGCCGTGCGGGCCGTGGCAGAGGGGAAGCCGGCCCCCGTGCCGAAGTGGCTCCGTGAGGATCACGCAGCGATGGTGCGCGAGCGTGACGAGAAGACGGGAGAGATGGGGCCGTGGCGATCCCTCCGAGACGTTGATCCCTTCGCACCCCCCGCCACTTCTCCGGACCTCTTCCCGGCTTCTGCCCCGCTCAGCATTGGCCGGGTTCTCTCGCTACTCCGCTCCGCCGAGAGGGCGATCGGGGTTCCTCCCCGCCGCGCACCCCACAAACGACCCGGCCGGAATAAACGCGAAACCCCGGGGAATCCCGTTTATTCGGGGCCGAAAACCGCTCAGGAAGCGGGTTTATCTACGCTTCCCTCGCGTCGATCAACCGGCGCAGAAGGGAAACGGAATGATGAGCTACCTAACGACAACCGAAGCCGCCGCCCGGCTCAGGGTGCGGCCACAAACGCTCAGGGCTTGGAGACTCAGCGGAAAGGGGCCGCGATTCTCGAAGCCGTCCGCAAGCCGCGTGCTGTACGCGGAAGAGGAGCTGTCGCGGTTTCTCGAGGATCGGACGTTCGCTCACACGGCAGAGGAGACGACTCGGCGCGCAAGCGGCCGGGCCGCGTGAAGGAGCCACCATGACGAAGACAAAGATGCCCGCCCTCGAGGTGATGACTCGGGGACGGGCGACGCGATCGAAACCGGCTTGCGACCTGAAGTCTACCGCGCGGAGGAAGCGTAACCCCGCGCGCCCCCTCGCGTCACGCTCGAGCTTCCCCTCCCTCTCCCTCCGGCCGTTCTATCGCTGGCCGGCCGGGCTCGCCGTCGTCCTCGAGGGGGAGTGCGCGCAAGCGTTCCCCACGCCTCGAGGTGCCGCATGAGCATTGATCTCCTCTCCGGGGACGAAATGCGGAGCCTTTCCTACGGCGGCTTCGGGGATCTCCTGGCGATCGCGCAGAGCCACGGATGGGAACCGGCCGGAACCGCTCCGCCGCCGTGGGTGGAAGAGCCCGGTTACACGGGCGAACCGTGGGGCGGCGGATACCTGACGAGCGACTATCAGCGGATCGAAGCGACGGACGCGGCGGGGATCGCGGACGCCCTCGAGAAAGCCGCCTCCGATCTCGCCACGATTGACCGGGAGATCGTCACCCCGAAGACGCTCCGGGGGTGGGCCGCGTTCTTCCGCCTCGGATCGGTGGTGCTCGGATGACGGCCCCCCTCCTGGCCGAAGCCCTCCGCCTCACGGAACAAACGGGGTGGCTCCTCTTCCCCACGTGCGGCAAAGCTCCCGCCATCTCTGCGGAGAACGGGGGCCGGGGCTTGCACGATGCAACCGCCGTCCCCGGGGAGCTTGCCCGGCTCTTCCACCTCGCACGCGACGCGGACGGGTTCGCCGTGAACTGCGGAGCGTCGGGGATCATCGTTCTCGACTGCGACGTAAAGCCCGGGATCGACGGGCGAGATTCGCTCAGGGATGCCGGGCTCCCGTGGCTTGCGGACGAGACTCCCCGCGCGCTCACGCCTCGAGGTGGAGAGCACGCTTTCTTCGCCGGCCGGATGCCGTCGCGTACGGCCATCCTCGAGGGGGTGGACATCAAGAGCCACGGCGGTTACGTCGTCCTCCCTCCGGCCCCTGGCCGCTTGTGGCAAGCCGAAGCGTCGCCGTGGGACGTGAGCCCTTCCCTCGCTCCCGTGTGGCTCCTCGGGCTCTCCGGGGCTCAGGGTGGGGCTCCCCCGCGCGCGTGGCTTCAAGCCGCTGAGGATTTCGTGCGAGAGGGGCGACGGAACATGACCGCCGCTTCGATCGCGGGACATCTCCTCGCGCGCAAGGTCGATCCTCGTCTCGCCGCCGTTCTCCTCGTCGCGTGGGGCCGAACCTTCTGCACCCCGCCCCTGTCGGATCTCGAAATCGCGGGAGTCTTCGCGTCGATCAACCGAAGGGAGAACGCATGAGCGCGGCGTTTCCCGCGAACGTCATCCGGGCCGCCATCCCGCCCCCGGTCGAAGAGACTCCGTGGGGCGAACGGCAACCGCTCCCGCCGCTCACTCCGCCCGTTCCCGCGCTCCCCGCCGATCTCCTCCCGCCGGCTCTCCGCCCGTGGCTCTCCGATATCGCGGAGCGGCTCTCCGTCCCCCTCGAGTTTCCCTCCGTCGCCGCTTTCGTCGCCCTGGGCTCCGTCATTGGACGGTCCGTTGCCATTCGCCCAATGAAGCGGGACGACTGGACGATCCCCGCGAACCTCTGGGGTGGAATCGTGGGGCCGCCGGGGACGCTGAAGACTCCGGCTCTCGAGCAAGCCCTCAAGCCGCTCCGTCGTCTCGTCGCGAAAGCGCGGGAGGAATTCGAAGCGATGCGGGCGGCTCAGCTCGCGGAGATGGAAGCCGTTGAAGCGCGGAAGCGCGCGACGAAATCCGGAATGGAACGGGCCGCGAAAGCGGACGACCGGGCGAAGCTCTCCGCTCTCACACGCGACTTTCAGCGGATCTCAGAAGAGGAAGCCGCCGCAGAGAAGAGAGAGCGTCGGTACATGACCTCCGACGCGACGATTGAGAAGCTCGGAATGCTTCTGAACGAAAACCCGCGCGGGCTCCTCGTCGTCCGTGACGAATTGATGGGGTGGCTCAAAGGCTTGGACAGGGACGACCGGGCGCAGGATCGCGCGTTCTACCTCGAGGCTTGGAACGGAACCGGAGCGTTCGCGGTCGATCGCGTCATCCGGGGAAGTCTCTTCGTGGAAGCCCTCTGCCTGTCGATCATTGGGGGGATTCAGCCCGGGAAGCTCAGCACGTACGTTCGGGGTGCCGTCGCCGGGGAGGACGAAGCGGACGGGCTCATGCAGCGGATTCAGCTCCTCGTCTGGCCGGACGAATTCGGAGAATGGCGCGGCGTCGATCGCTGGCCGGACTCCACCTCGAGGGATCGCGCGTTCGCGATCTTCGAGAAGCTCGCGACGATCGACGGGGCCGCCGTCGGGGCGGAGACGGAGAACGGCTCCCTCCTCTTCCTCCGGTTCTCCCCCGACGCTCAGGGGCTCTTCCTCGACTGGAGACACGACCTCGAAAAGCGGCTCAATTCGGAGGAGATCCGGAACGCCCCCGCATTCGCCGCTCACCTCGCAAAGTATCGGAGTCTCTTCGGGAAGGTCGCTCTCATCTCTCACCTCGTCGCCGTCGCGGACGGGGCTCCCGCCGGCCCCGTCTCGCTCGA
>Ga0209573_1006126_pt1 | contig 10271 bp, 8 predicted proteins | sample TNRBio252014_DNA_FD_185870 | JGI IMG/M metagenome (GOLD analysis project Ga0209573, IMG submission 185870) | Wastewater treatment Type I Accumulibacter community from EBPR Bioreactor in Madison, WI, USA - TNR Reactor_6/25/2014_ DNA (SPAdes)... | ecosystem: Engineered > Bioreactor > EBPR >...
TCCCAATTCGTCCCTCCGGCGGGCGATCTGGGAAGATCGCCCTACCACGGAACAGAACCCGCTACCGCCCGTAGGACGAATTTCCCAATTCGTCCCTCCGGCGGGCGATCTGGGAAGATCGCCCTACAATTTTCGGAATCCCAGCAGCCAGAAGGGACGGTCGATCTGGCGGCAATAAGCCTCGCGCCGCGTCGGAGGATCGGCGTCGAAGGCGGCGGCCAGGGCGGGTTCGTTGGCCGTGAACCCTCCATGCTCAGCCAGGACTTGCTCGATCAGTTGGGCGTAGCCTTCCACGTCCGTGCGCACATGCAGCAGGCTGCCGGGGGCCAGCAACTCGTAGACCAAGTCGAGGAAGGGCAGCGTGAAGAGCCGCTTGACCTGGTGGCGTCGCTTCCACCACGGGTCAGGGTAAAGCACGTGGATCACGTCCACCCGGCCGGCCAGCTCCAGTTGTGGCAGCGCCCAGCGCGCATCGTCGTCGCTGATCCAAACGTTTTCCAGCCCAGCCCGCTGCACCTGCTTGATCACGCTGCGGCACAGGTCTCGCTTGACCTCGAAGCCCAGGAAGCGCCGCTCACGATTCGCCCCGGCCCGGCCCAGCAAGAATTCCCCCGTCCCGAAGCCGATCTCCACCTCTAGCGGCGGTCCGGTTCTCACAAGTTGGACAGATCCGACGGCTCCACCAAGTTCCTCCCAGTTCCTCTCAGTTCCTCCCAGTTCTCCGCCAAGATAGCCCGCCAGCCGCGCTCGCTTCTGCGCGCTGACGTCGATCAGCCGGAAATAGGGCTGCTCCTCGGGGATCGGCCGCCAGCGGACGTGGGCCGGCCGGCGGTTGGGGTCGCCGCCGATCAGCCCGCGCCCTTCATCGTAGCGCTCGATCGCTTCTTGCTGCTGCTCCGGATCGACGTCGAAGTCGGGCCGGCCGAGGGGGAGGGGTCGTTCCATGGGGGGAAAGGGTAGACAAGTAGACAAGGAAGCAGGTAGACAAGGCAGGAAGCCGCCTCTTCCACATTGTCTACTTGTCTACTTGCCTACTTGTCTACTTGCCTACTTGTCTACTTGTCTACTTGTCTACTTCACACCACGACGTTCACCAACGACCCCGCCGCAAAGATCACCTTGCGCACGGTTTTGCCGGCGATGTGGCGTTGGACGTTGGGGTCGGCCAGGGCCAGCTCGCGCGCGGCGGTCTCGTCGACGCCGGCCGGCACCTCGATCTTGCCACGCACCTTGCCGTTGACCTGCACCACCAGCGTGATGACGTCATCCTTGGCCGAGTCGGCGTCCCAGGCCGGCCAGCGCTGCACGTGGACGCTAGCGCCGGGGTGGCGGCGCTGCCACAACTCTTCGCTGACGTGCGGCGCGATAGGGGCCAGCATCAGCAACAGGCTGTCGACAGACTCGTCCCAGGTCAGGGAGCCGTAGATGCTCGTGCTGCGCGCAGCTTTCAGCGTGTTGCGCAGCGCCATCAGCCTGGCGACGATGGTGTTGAACTTGAAGGTCTCGATGTCGCCGGTGACGTCGCGAATAGTCTGGTGCATAGCCCGCCGCAGGTCGCGCACATCCTTTTCTTCGTAGGACGAATTTCCAATTCGTCCGTCTCCATCCATCACCAGGTTCCAGACGTCGTTCATGAAACGCGCCACGCCTTCGATACCCTTGCTGTTCCACGGCCCGCCCAGCTCCCACGGCCCTATAAACATCAGGTAGGCGCGGATGGTGTCGGCGCCGTAGCGCGCCACCAGCGCGTCGGGCGCCGAGACGTTGCCGCGGCTCTTGGACATCTTTTCGTTGTCCTCGCCCAGGATCATTCCCTGGTTGAACAGCCGCAGCATCGGCTCGTCGTAGGGTACCAGCCCCATGTCGCGCATGGCTTTGGTGAAGAAGCGGGTGTAGATCAGGTGCATGGTGGCGTGTTCAATGCCGCCGGTGTACTGGTCCACAGGCAACCAGTAGGCGCCGGCCGCCTCGTCCCACGGCGTATCGTTGGGGCTCAGCCGCTGGCCGGCCTTGTGGTAGGGCGTGATGTAGGCGTAGTGGTACCAGGACGAGCACATGAAGGTGTCCAAGGTGTCGGTCTCGCGCTCCGCGTCGCCGCCGCACTGCGGACATTTGACGTTGCGGAAGCCGGCGTGGAACTTCAGCGGGCTCTCGCCGGTGGGCAGGAACTCGGCGTCCTCGGGCAGCAGCACCGGCAGATCGCCGTAGGGCACCGCAACCGTGCCGCAGTTGGGGCAGTCGATCATGGGGATCGGCGCGCCCCAGTAGCGCTGGCGGCTGATCAGCCAGTCGCGCAGGCGGTAGTTGACCGCCGCCTTGCCGGTGCCTTGCCCGGCCAGCCAGGCGGTCACGTCGGCCTTGGCCCGGTCGCCCGGCGTGCCGCTAAACTGACCAGAGTTGATCATCGTTCCGTACTCGTGGTGAAACAGCACGTCGCGGTACCAGGCCACGTCGCTCCACATCTCCATCGTGGTGCGGAACTGGCGCATATAGTCGTAGCCGGCGTGGCAGCGGGCCATGATGGTCGCGTCGGCTGCGGCCGAGTCCAGCGCCATGGCGCCGTCGTGGAACACCACCTGCCAGCGCCGTCCCACGATGTCGGCCCAGTGGCCGGGCCGCAGGTGCGCGTGCAAGATAGCGGTGAAGGCATCCATCTCCGCATCGCTCTCCAGCGGCACACCGAAGAAACGGCCGCGCTCGGGAATGGTCAGGTACTTGTAGGCGATGTTGGCGCCTTGCAGCGCGGCCTCGAAGCCGTCGGTCACCGAGCCGTCCCAGACCACGCTCTTGGCGCGGCCGTCTGGGCGGTCGATCACCGGCACGATGGGCAGGCCGAACTTCAGCGCGAAGTCGAAGTCGCGCTCGTCGTGGGCCGGCACGGCCATGATCGCGCCTGTGCCGTAGGTCATCAGCACGTAATCGGCGATCCAGATCGGGATGCGCGCGCCGTTGACTGGGTTGACCGCGTAGCCGCCGGTGAAGACGCCGGTCTTCTCTTTGTCGGCCGCGCCGCGCGCGATCTCGTCCAGCCGGCTGGCCTGCTGCACGTACGCGTCGATCTCGGCCCGCTGTGCCGCCGTGGTGATGCGGCTAATCAGCGGGTGCTCCGGCGCCAGCACCATGAAGGTCGCGCCCCACAGGGTGTCGGGCCGGGTGGTGAAGACGGTGATCAGTGGCCAGTCATCAGTGACCAGGGGATCAGTAGCGACGGGCGACTGTTCACTGTTCACTGTCCACTGTTCACTGTCCACCTTGAAATGCACCTCCGCGCCCTCGGAGCGGCCGATCCAGTTGGTCTGCATGGTCTTGACCCGCTCCGGCCAGTCGATGGTCTCCAGGCCGTCCAGCAGCTCCTGGGCGTAGCGGGTGATGCGGAACTTCCACTGGTTCAGCTCTTTCTTGATCACCGGCGTGCCGCAGCGCTCGCAGTGGCGGTCGTCGCCCCAGACCTGCTCCCTCGCCAGGGTGGTGTTGCAGTTGGGACACCAATCGACCGGCGCGAACTCCTTGTAGGCCAGGCCCATATCATATAGCTTCAGGAAGAACCACTGCGTCCACTTGTAGTACTCCGGGTCGCAGCTCACGGTCTCATGATCCCAGGCCCACATCGCGCCCATAGAGCGCAGTTGGCCGCGCATCTTGTCGATGTTGGCCAGCGTCCACTTGTAAGGATGCGCGCCCTTCTTGATGGCTGCGTTCTCGGCCGGCAGGCCGAAGGCGTCGAAGCCGATAGGAAACAGGACGTTGTAGCCAGTCATGCGGCGGTAGCGCGCGGCTGCATCGCTGGGCGTCATCGCGTACCAGTGGCCGATGTGCAGGTCGCCCGACGGGTAGGGCAGCATCGTCACAAAATAGAACTTCTCTTTGTCCGGGTCTTCGACCACCTTGTACAGCCCATCTTCGACCCATTGCGCCTGCCAGCGCGGCTCGATCTCTTGCGGAATGTATTTGTCTGCCATGATAGCTCTCCTGGCTAGAAGTCGGGCTTTTTCGGAAAGCCCGACTTCTGACTCTACGAACAAAAAACGCCCTCGTCCGGTCAGGGACGAAGGCTTGTGCTCCGCGGTGCCACCCTGTTTGAGGACGGTGACCAGTAAACGGTGATCGGTAAACGGTGATCGGTCGTCAGCATCTCGACCGTTTACCGTTCACGGATAACCGATTACCCTCCGTCCTCCACTCAGGGACCGATAACGAGGTCAGCCGGCGACCGCTAAGCACGAAGCACTCACGGGCGCAACTCCCAGGCGAGTTCGGCCTCGGCGTGCGCTGGAACGCCTGCGGGCTTGCACCATCCGCCCGCTCTCTACAGCGCTGGCCTACTGCTCCTGTTCGCAGTCGTTGTGTGTTTGATTAGGATCAAGAGTATAGGCCAGATGGGCGCGCTTGTCAAGCCCAGAAACGCAAAGATGGCAACTTTTTCGCAAAGTTGCCATCTTGTGATCCAGGTGGAGCTGAAGGGATTTGAACCCTTGACCCCCACAATGCCATTGTGGTGCTCTCCCAGCTGAGCTACAGCCCCGGATTTATCGTGTTAATGCGCTGCCTGTGCAGTCAGGTGGAGCTGAAGGGATTCGAACCCTTGGCCTCTACAGTGCGATTGTAGCGCTCTCCCAACTGAGCTACAGCCCCGCAGACAGCAGGCATTATACCGGGGGGAGAGGGGATTGTCAAATCGCCGAGCGCTGCTTTGTCTGCGCTAACGCGCCCGGATTGACACCCGCGGTCGCCTATGTTACCCTGCTGGCCGCGCGCAGATCGGCTTGTCACTCCGTTTAACTCTTATGGAGCCAAATACACTACTGTCGTGTCAATGCTCATTTGAGGAGTAGGCGTCCCCAGACGCCAGGTTCGCATGTGGGCATACGAACTCCTCAAATCATGATTGACGCAACACTACGTCACCGACCCAGGAGAACACCCCCATGACCAGCAACGAATACCAAGCAGCAGTAGCCGCCTATGCCAATGACTTGAACGCCCTGTTCGCCCCTGAGCCGGCTGAGAGCCGCTCGGCCGAGCCGCGCGTCGCCTCGGCTAACACCCTGGCCGAACGAGCCGACAGGCTGGCCAAGCGCTCGACCGACCTGCTGGACCAGACAGCCGCCTTCTTGAGCGACGACAACGCCGCAGTGCGTCTGGGGGCGGAGCAGAGCCTGCTGACCCAGGCCGTCGCCTCGCTGCGCGTGGCCGAGGGGCTGCTGGCCGCCGACGCCGCGGAGGAAGGGGCTGCTACGCGCTCGGCAGCAGGCCAGCCAGAGCCGATTGGTTTCGACGACCTGCTGGCCTTGCTGGAGATGCCGCTGGAGACTGTGGGCGACGATGTGGCGGCCCAGCCCGCGCTGACCCGCGGTCGCGCGCCCCAGGCCAGCCGCGACGAGTTGATTCAGGCGGCCAACGACGCCATCGACCAGGTGCTGGGCGGCGTAGGGTCGTTCAGCAAAGACGCCCTGGCCGGCCTTTTGGGATTGGACACGGCTTTGCTCAAGCAGGCTGCCAAACTGGTTAGCGGCGAGCTGGCTGAGTTGGTGGCCAAGCTGGGCGAGCAAGCATCGCTGTTAGTAGCCAAGGCCGTGCGCTTCCTGCTGCAAGCCTATGACAGCTTGCTGGCCGCGCTGGGCCAAGACGCCGCCAGCGCCTTGCGCCAGCAGGTGGCTGGCTGGATCGAGCAGATTCAACAAGGCGACAGCGCGGCGCAGCTTGTCGGCGCGGCGCTGCAGGCCGGCGCCGTCAAAGCGCAGGTGGCTGAGCTCGTCGCCGCCAGCCAGGCGCCGGCCGAAGCGCTGGGCCAGACCGAGGCCAACGTGGCGGCGCTGCCCGGCAGCTTTGCAGGCCGCACCAAGCTGGCAGGGCAGATTCTGGCGGGCATGGCTGTTCTGAAGCGGATTCCGGCGACCCGCTTACCGATGGTCGAAGTGGCTACAGCCGCCGTCTATATCGGCCTGCTGGGTTTCGTAGTCTACACTGGCAGCGACTATGTGGACGCCCCACGCCTGGAGCGCATCGGCCGCGTCACTGGCGTGCTGCAAGTGATCGAGACGGGATTGCGATAAAGCGGGCGCGGGGGGCAAACCAGTGTGCCTGGTTCGCGGTTGGGCGTGCGAACTCTCCCGGCCAGCAATGGACTCGGGCTGCTGCCGTCCGCCTAGCCGCTCGCGGCCGGGCAGACCACTTCCACCTGGACGCCAGCCGCGTGCAGCCGTGCGCACTGGCGCACGATGTCCAACATACGCGGCCGGTTGAACTGCGGCGAACCGGCTGTTAGCATGCTGGCGCTCAGCTTGAGGACGAGACGGCGACAGAAAAAAGGGCTATGTGGAGATGGCATGGCTTGGTCAGGCGCTGGCAAACGGCGGTAAGTAAGCGCGCAGGCGACGTGCGTAGTCAACCCGCTCCTCCGCCGGCATGAGGCGCCGCTGCGTCAGATACAAGCTGTAGAAGGTGTCGCCTGTATAGCGCGGCGTGACGTGCAGATGATAGTGCCAGACATCTTGGTTGCCCGCCGGTTCATTGTGCTGGCGCGTCGAGATGCCGTCGCAGCGGTAGGCCGCTTTCATTGCCAGCGCAACCATTGCGGCTATGCGCTGAATGTCGGCACCCAAGTGCATCGGCAGATCGTAGATGTTCTCGAAGTGCTTGTTGGGGATGATGATCACAGCGCCAGCGTTGTTCGGCCATTGGTGCGACGCAACGAAGGCAGTCACCGTAGCGTCACGGAAGACGATGTCGGCCTGCGTCGACAGAGCATCCCCAGTGCCGCCGGCCAGCGCACAGAAGGGACAGTCATACCCATCAGGAGCATGATTGTACATAATTTCCCGGCTAGACCGGGCTATACCGTTTCCTTGGGGATATCTCGCCTCAATTCCTGGTCAATGCGGTCATGCAGGAACATCTTGATCAAGGACTGGTAGGGAACATCCCGCTTGTTGGCCAACAGGCGTAACTCGTTCAGCATTGGCAGCGGCAGGCGCAGTGAGATCGATTTCGTAGTTGGCTTCAACTGGGGAAACACCGCTGCGCTGGCTTCGTCCCAATCGACGTAATCAGTCGAGTCATGGCTTGCCCAAAACTCGCGCTCCTCGTCCTCATTCGTAAAACGTGGAATCTCTCTTGACTGCTTCGGCATATTTCCTGCTCTCTCTCTGGTTCATGTCGCGTGCAGAGATGACGCGGATACGATTTCTCCGGATGGTGAAGGCGACAAAGAGCCAACGATCCGCATCAGTGCGACCCAAAACGAAGTGGCGACTTTCGTGCTGTGAATGCCGCGCATCGGCCGCCACAAGCAGCGGCTGATTGAAAAAGACTTCCTCGCACTCTCCATCAGACACTTCATGTAACAGCCAGTTTTTCTCGCTGTTATCGTCATCCCACTCAAAGCCCTGGCTGTTGTAGATGACCTGTTTCATGATGCGATGTATACTACATTCATATACCGAATTCGCCAAATCACAGCAGTTCTCGCCTACCAAACCTACCAATCCACCAATCTACCAATCCACCAATCTACCAATCTACCAATCTACCAATTTACCCCTTCATTCACCCCTATGCTATACTGCTCTCCCTATGAATCCGAAAGCCCTTCACGTCCTCGAATTCGATAAGATCCTCCATCGTCTCGCCGTACACACCAGCTTTTCGGCCGGCCGCGAGCTGGCTTTGAGCACGCGGCCGACGGACGATGTCAGCCTGGCGCGGCAATGGCTGGCCGAGACGACCGAGGCGCGCCGCCTGCTGGGCGAGCACTCCGACGTCCACCTGGGCGGCGTGCATGACGTGCGGCCCCTGCTGCCGCTGGCCGAGCGGGGCGTGGTGCTCATGGCCAACGACCTGCTGGAAATTCGCAGCACGCTGCTGCGCGCCCGCGCCCTGCGCGGCCTGCTGACCCGGCTGGAGACGCGCTTCCCCAACCTGGCAGACATCGGCTTTCGCATCGAGCCGGCGCCGCATGTGGCCGACCAGATTGCCCAGGTAATCAGCGAGCGAGGCGAGGTGCTGGACAACGCCAGCCCACGGCTGGCCCGCCTGCGCGGCGAGATCAAGGTGGTCCAGGGACGGTTGACAGAACGGCTCAGCAAGCTGATCAGCTCTTCCGACACAGCGCAATACCTGCAAGAGCCCATCGTCACCCAGCGCCAGGGCCGCTACGTCATCCCGCTCAAAGCCGAGTTCAAGGGCCGCATTCGCGGCTTGATCCACGACCAGTCGGCCAGCGGCGCCACACTCTTTATCGAGCCCTTCGGCGTGGTGGAGCTGAACAACGAGTGGCGCAAGCTGCAACTGGACGAGCAGGAGGAGATCCGCCGCCTGCTGGCCGAGCTGAGCGACCTTGTCGGCGACGAGGCGCCCCACATTCGCCAAACCGTCGAGGCGCTGGCCCTGCTGGACCTGATCTTCGCCCGCGCCCGCTACGCTGACGATCTGCGCGCCAGCGAGCCGGAGTTGGTGGGGTTCAAGGAGAAGAGGGAAAGTAGGGAAAGAAAGGAAAGAAGGGGTGAAAAAGTAAGCGGCGCGCTGGGGGCCTCCGAGGATTCATCATTCATCGTTCATCATTCATCATTCCGCCATCCCGGCTCGACCATCACCCTGCGCAAGGCCCGCCATCCGCTGCTAGACCCGGAGACGGTGGTGCCTATTGACGTTTACCTGGACGATGATTATTTCGTCATCCTGGTCACCGGCCCCAACACCGGCGGCAAGACGGTGACGCTCAAGACGGTGGGGCTGCTGGCGCTGATGGCCCAGGCGGGCATGCACGTACCGGCTGGCGACGGGTCGACGTTGTCCTGCTTCGAGACCATTTTTGCCGACATCGGCGACGAGCAGAGCATCGAGCAGAGCCTGTCCACCTTCTCCAGCCACATGTCCAACATCATCGCCATCCTGGGCGAAGCCGACGAGCGCAGCCTGGTGCTGCTGGACGAACTGGGCGCAGGCACCGATCCCGAGGAAGGCTCAGCCCTGGCGCGGGCGCTGTTGGATCACCTGGTGCAGCGCAGCATCACCACCCTGGCTACCACTCACTACAGCGACCTCAAGGTCTACGCCCACAGCACCCCTGGTGTGCGCAACGCCAACGTCGAATTCGACCTGGAGACGCTGGCCCCCACCTACGAGCTGAGCATCGGCCTGCCGGGCCGCTCCAACGCGCTGGCCATCGCCACGCGCCTGGGCATGGAGCGCGCGATCATCAGCGCGGCCGAAGCGCTGGTGCGGCCAGAGGCGCTGGCGGCCGACAGCCTCTTGCAAGACATCAAGACCACAAGGGAGCGGCTCGAGGCAGAGCGTTCTCAGGCTGAAGCCGCCCGCCGCCAGGCCGAGGCGCACGAGAAAGAGCTGCGCTATCGCCTGGCCCGCGTCGAGGAAGCGCGGCGCGAGGTCCTGAACGAAGCGCGCGCCCAGGCCCAGGCCGAGCTAGACCAGGTAGAGGCTGAGATTGACCGCCTGCGCCGCCAGATGGCCGGTTTCAGTGGCAGCAGCCACGTCAGCGGCCCCAGCACCCACCAGCAGATGCTGGCCGAGGCGCAACAGGTGCTGGCCCAGCGGCGCAAGGCCGCCGAGCCCGCGCCGCCGTCCATCGAGGCCCAGTTGACGGCCAGCCAGCGCGCTGTCCCGCTGGCAGTCGGCGACACGGTCTGGATCCCCAGCCTGCAGGCCAGCGGCCAGATCGCGGCCATCTCCCTCGCCGACCACGACGCGGAGGTACAGATCGGCTCTTTCCGTATGCGCTTGCCGCTGGGCCGGCTGGAGCGGCGCGACGTCAGCCAGGCCGCGCCTGTGGGCATCAACAAGCCCAAACGCGTGGCCGAGCCTGAGTCCTCCGGCGGAGCGACGCCGCTGCCTCATGTCGGCCTGGAGCTGGACATCCGCGGGGCCAACATCGAGGAGATGCTGCCCCGGCTGGAAAAGTACCTGGACGACGCCTATCTGGGCATGATGCCCTGGGTGCGCATTATCCACGGCAAGGGCACGGGCGTGCTGCGCAGCGCGGTGCGCAAAGAGCTGAGCAAGCATCCCCTGGTCAAGAGCTTTCGCGAGGGTGAGGCCGGCGAGGGAGGCGACGGTGTGACCGTGGCCTACATGGTGGGGCAGTAACTGGCGGACAAAACAAAGAGCTGCGTTGGGTGCCTCCCCCCCGCGCACCCAACGCAGCCCTTGCTGAACGTGCTGGCCTATGCCCTTCGATAACAAGTACGACGTCGCCACAGTCCAGCAACGCTTCAGACGTAACGCTTGCGCCCCCGCCCCCGCTTGAACCGATGTCG
>Ga0209573_1006127_pt1 | contig 10269 bp, 11 predicted proteins | sample TNRBio252014_DNA_FD_185870 | JGI IMG/M metagenome (GOLD analysis project Ga0209573, IMG submission 185870) | Wastewater treatment Type I Accumulibacter community from EBPR Bioreactor in Madison, WI, USA - TNR Reactor_6/25/2014_ DNA (SPAdes)... | ecosystem: Engineered > Bioreactor > EBPR >...
CGTCCCGGATAGGTGCAAACTAAAAATTGCTAAATCAACTGAACCTCCGGAATGAAATAGCGATGAACTCAACGGCGGGTACACAGTTCATCCAGTACCCGCACCAAACTCCACAAATGCAGAAAATACCAGCAATAAAATTGAAGGAACTAAAAGTCAGAAACTAATATTATTCAGACGAGGAAATGCCATGTCAGGTGCACCTAAAAAAATAGGAAACATTCAGTTACCAAACCCCCCAATCATAGCAGGCATAACAAAAAAAAAAATCATTAAAAACGCGTGAGCAGTAATTACCACATTATAAAACTGATAATTACCTAACAAAACCCCATCTCCTGGATGCGACAGTTCCATTCTAATTAAAAGTGAAAACACTGTCCCAGTAACGCCAGCCAGAAACGCAAAGCAAATATATAGGGTACCGATGTCTTTATGATTCGTAGAACAAAATCATTTATAAAAACTATTCATAAAATTTAATATAAATATATGTGTGTACAGACAGGTTTATAACTGTTTTTCTAGTTTAAATCGTAAAATATGTGTTGGCGTTCTTTCATGAGTTTCAACAAAAACTTTGTTACGTGTAGTTGTTGCCTTAAACCCAGCGCCATCAGAAACCATAAAATTAGAAAAAATCATAAATTTACCGCGCAAAACGTTTGTAAAAAAAAATAATTGCGCGCTGATATAAGCAAAAATTTGAGTAAGCAGTCCACGAAAAAAATCTAAACAAAATGTTATTGAAACAAAAACATTTCGTAAAAAAAAAGTGCTACGTACGCTAAATACCCCCGCGACCAAAACACGAATTCTAAATTTTTTATAAAAAAGTGGCAAAAAATATACAACAAAAAACAAGTAAACACACAGAAAAAGAACGAAAATCCAAGTAATATTAGTTAAAAAAATTAATGCGTCTCCATGAGCCATATATACGTATATATCTAATTTTTATAGTATGGAATAAAAAATTATAAACTAATATCAAAAAGTTTGCCAAAAAATGATAATGACACTTTTGTCTTTGTTAAACGCGCAGCAAATAAAATAGTACTACTGCAGCAAATGGCCCGCAAATAATTTAATTTTGAAAAATGCTTAGCGCGAAAAATAAAAAAATCTCTACGTAAAAAATTCGTTAAATAATTAGTATACAATACAACTTGACGCGAAAAAGAAGGTAGATATTGTGAAAATGAATCAAGAATATTGCTTTGAACTTTTAGCGCCCCAACAATTAATAGTAGATCCCCGATCAACCGCGCATATTTGTTGTTCACCGCCTTAACAAAAAATAGTAAAAGCCCCTTGCGTATAACAACAAAAGATGCAACCGTTAAAAAGAGAAAAGTAAACGCGATATAGATTTCCTCCGAATTTAAGTCCACACCCCAGTAACCAAAAACGATTATAATAAAGAATAAAATTGCAAATCTTAGAAAGAAAAAATTCTCTTTAAAATCAAGCATAAAAATTTACCCCAAATTTTACCGCGCCGTAATCAGGTTTTCGATAAAAACTTCGTTAAAGTCTTGTGGAACCCAAGTCCCTCACAGATAAATTCATAAGAACACTAAAACCCATACGACATCCACAAAATGTCAGTATCACGCAGCAAGAGTAAGCCCCAAATAATTAGTTGGACGAAAATGCCCCAGTATAAACCGAAGTAAACAAACAAATAGAAAAAGACTACCAATAAGTACGTGTGCCCCGTGAAACATAGTTAAGATATACATCGTAGATCCAAAAACTGAATCATTTACTTGATGGAAAGCAACAACGTATTCGTGCCACTGCGATAGCATAAAATAAACCGCATACGCAAACAAAACAGAAAAACCACCCAAGACTTCTTTCGACTGCCCACCAATCAACCCGTATTGAGCTCATGTTAACGCCGCACCCGACGCCAACAAAAATACGGTATTTGCTATTGGAATATCAAGACTATTCATTTGAATAGAGCCTATTGGGGGCCAAATAGTTGCCAATTGAATAACAGGTTCTAACGCAGAATGAAAAAATGCTCAAAAAAAGCTAAGGAAAAGTAACGCCTCCGAAACAATAAAAAATCAAAATCCCAATCGTATATTACCTTCTATAAGCATAGAAGATCGATCTAAAAAAGTCATTTCTCTAATTAAATCGCGGCATCAAAATAAAAACGCAAAAATTACTAAAACAACACCAAACAAAAAATAATAAAGCCCGTTACTATAATAATTCATATAGGCGGCTAACCCCGTCAACGTAGTAAAAACAGCAAAGGAAGAATAAATTGGCCAAGGGCTTGGTGTTAACAAAAAAAATCCAGAGCGACGAACATCAAATTTTGACGTTTCTGGACCCCTAAAAATTAAATAAACATTAGCTAAAAAATCTGACATAATTAAAAACAATTAATGTGCTAAATTTAATGAATCATTAAAATAAATACAAACAAGAGTAATAAATACGTATGCTTGCAAAAACGCAACCCCCAATTCAAGCGCAAACACGAGACACAGTATAGCTCCCGCAGAAAGAGCAGCCACCCAATTTAATTTAAAAAGCTTAACCGCAAATCCTGCAATTGTAAACAATAGCACATGACCTGATGTAATATTTGCCGCCAGTCGAATTGCTAAACTAAACACGCGAATAATGTAAGAAATAACCTCGATAACTACGAGAAACGGCAACATATATATTGGCACATTAGGCACAAATAATTTATAAAATCCTACCCCATTTTCGGCTATTCCAATTAAAATAGCCATAACTCACACCATAATAGAAAAAAAAAATGTTAAAATAACGTGAGAAGTCGGCGCAAAACTAAAAGGCATAATACCGAATAGGTTTGAAAATAAAATAAAGAAGAACAATGAAAGTATAAAAGGAAAGTAGATATATCCTTTTTTACCAACTTGCTTATCCAATACTTCAAATACAAACGCAACCGCGAGTTCTACGCACAACTGCGTAAAGCTTGGAATAAAAGTTGAGTTAAAGCTAAAAAAAACTAGTCAAAACAAAATTGAAATTAAAGCAAATAGTAAATAAAGCGCCATATTAGTGATCGAAAAATCAAAAATATCCGCTATATTAAAAAATATAAAATTCACGACATCAAATTTTTCAATAGGAGAAAATAGCATAGTTTAACTAAAAAAAAGGTACGTATCAAATATCTTCTATACGCGCACGCGCAAAATATGCGTTAGAATGCATACTATTCTCTAAAAAAAATAAATCAATTTTAGTTGAAAGAGGAATTAACACCAAAAAATAAAAAAAGTAACTAAATGTTGCAAACTGCCCCACAAAGTAGTAGGTAGGCTCAATTGGTTTGCCGCCAACCCACCCCAAAGTTAAACCTACAACGACAAATAATCAAAAAAAAATTTGAAATGTTGGTTTAAAATACGCACTTCGAATTGCCAATGTCGAGAAAAACGGCAAAACCAGTAGCACAACAATTGACAACAATAAAAATACAGTCCCCAACAGTTTATCAGGCAATGCACGTAAAATCGCGTAAAACGGTAAAAAGTACCATTCTGGAACAATGTGATTGGGTGTAACCAAAGGGTTTGCCAAAATATAATTATCCGGATGCCCCAGGTAATTAGGAAAAAAAAATACAAAAATTGATACACCAAACAAAAATACGTTAAGATAAGAAAAGTCTTTTAAGAAAAAAAATGGTGTAAAAGAAAATGTATCAATCTTCGTATTTAGCCCCAAAGGATTATTTGAACCCCAATTGTGCAAACAAACTAAATGAAAAATAACTATACCCAGAATAACAAAAGGTAGTAAATAGTGCAAACTAAAAAAGCGATTTAAAGTCGGATTATCTATTGAAAATCCACCTCAAAGTCAGTATACCAAATCTAAGCCAATATAAGGAATAGCCGAGAATAAGTTAGTAATAACCGTTGCCGCCCAAAAACTCATTTGCCCTCAAGGTAAAACATATCCCATAAAAGCAGTCATAATCATGACAAGTAAAATGACAACCCCACTAGATCATAAAATTTGGCGAGGGTACGTGTAAGATCCGTAATACAGACCCTTTAGCATGTGAAGGTAAACAATAAAAAAAAACGCAGAAGCCCCGTTAGCGTGCGCGTAACGAAGAAAGTAACCGTAATTCACATCACGCATCACGTGTTCTAAGCTCAAAAACGCCAAATCCACGTGAGGGGTATAATGCATAGCCAGAATAATTCCAGTTATAATTTGGAATACCAAGCACACAAGAGCCAAAAACCCAAAATTAAAAAAGTAGGTTAAATTAGACGGTGTTGGATACAAAATTGCAAATTCATAAATGAAATTTGACAATACGCGATTTCTTACAAATTTACGAACAAAAAATTTCATAAATAACAAAAGCAACAAAAAAAATCAACAATAACGTAGCCCCCCATGAAATGACTCAAAAACTAAAATACCATAACCACTTATATATAATAAAGTTACTCAAAGCAATTTTTTGCAAGGAGTAAGCTAGAATTTTGGCCCAAGTTGGATTCGAACCAACGACCTCGCACTTATCAGGTGCGCGCTCTACCCCTAAGCTATTGGACCAACGTTTATACTAAAAAAAAATTAAACTTTACCCTCCAGACACAGGTTCCCCTACAACTACCGTGTTACGACTTCGCAGCGGTCCTTAACTTTAGGGTTATAAGCAGTAAATTAAAGAACACAAACGGTAAACTAAAAATTAAGAACCTTTCTGTCTCAAAAGCCCCCGCTTATGTCTGCTAACACCAATTTCCACCGCGTGACGGGCGGTGTGTACTAGGGTTGGGTAGTATTCACCGTACCATGCTGATATACGATTACTAGCGATTCCTACTTCATGTTTTCGTATTGCAGAAAACAATCCGAACTGCGATAAATTTTAAAGATTTGCTAGGTCTCACGACGTCGCATCTTACTGTATTTACCATTGTAGCACGTATGTAGCCCAATCTATATAGGCCATGACGACCAGACATACTCCCAACCTTCATCTCGCATCTCGCGTTCAGTTTTCTAATACTCATACTCTACGACTACCAAACAGACACGTTCAGTAAATACCACAACAGAAAAGTAAACTTTCCCGCATAGGTCCCGATAACGCATAACGTTACCTAAGCCATACGCGCCCGATAAGGGCGCGGCTTATCGCAGAGCCTAGTAACTTATTAGCCTATGCAGCTAAAAACGTTTTTATCGCATACAATGCGTTATACTAGACGAATAAAATTAGAATAAGGGTTGCGCCCGTTACAGAAGTTAATCGAACATCTCAAAACACGAGCTGACGACGGCCATGCAGCACCTGTTTGTACTCTACAAAGGGTCATAATTCAAAAAGATAAACACCCAAGTTAACGCTAATTAACGTACAGAATACATTATCTAAAATTGGTAAGGTTCTACGCGGAATATCAAATTAAACCACATGCTCCACCGCTGATAAAACCCTCCGCCAATTCCTTTAGGTTTGAACCTTGCGGTTGTAATTCCTAGGCGGAGTGCTTAAGCATTTACTTAAATACTAGCCACCGGCTAAGCATTCAACACTCATCGGTCAGGGCATAGACTACTGAGGTTTCTAATCTCGTTTGCTCCCTATGCTTTTGCACCTTAGCGTCAGTTAACTATTATAGGATCGCCTTCGCCAGACGGTGGTCCATCGAATTTCTGCAAATTTCACTTCTACACTAAACGTACCATCCTATTCAAACAAACTCAAATCTACTAATCTAAAAAGTCTTTCTCCGGTTAAGCCGGAGACTTTTACTAAAAATACAGTAAATCGCCTACGTGCCCTTTACGCCCAGTCAGGATGAATAACACCTGCCCCCCCCGTTTTACCGCGGCTGCTGGCACGAAGTTTGCCGGGGCTTCTTACTTTAGCTACTGTCATAATCATCACCAACGAAAGAGTTTTACAGTCTTCACCTTAATCACACACGCGACATTGCTGGATCAGGCAAAACCCATTGTCCAAAATTCCTCACTGCAGCCTGTTCAGTTCGGGCCGTTTTCAGTCCCATTGTGGTTGGTCGTCCTCTCAGACCAACTAGAGATAACAGGCTTGGTAGGCCGTAACCTCTACCAACTACCATAATCCCGCACAACCCCATTTAGCTGCGTAATATTACTTTTTGCCAGTATAAAACTACGCCGACATTAATTGAAATTCGCTTCAAACAGCTTGAAGATGGTCATGTATTACTCACCAGTACGCCACCTTTCACAAAAGTGAAAAAGTTAAAACTTGCATGTGTTAAGCATATCGCTAGCATTCACTCAGAGCCAGGATCAAGATCTTACTTGTATGTATTTAGGTAAAAATATAAAACTACCTATCCAATATAAACTCCTAGTACCAAACTTTATACGTGCGGTGGGACTTGAACCCACACGACCAGCGTCACCGGGATCTAAATCCGACATGTCTACCATTCCATCACGCGCGCATAATACTTAAATTTAAAGAGTGACAGTGGAATCGAACCACTCTAACATGGATTTGCAATCCACCGCATAACCACTATGCTAGACACCCTTCTCGCATGTATAAAAATACACTAAATTTGTCTGGAAGTAGAATCGAACTACTGACCTAAGGCTTTTCAGGCCTCCGCTCTACCGCTGAGCTACCCAGACAAAAACAAATAACGCGAGTATACCTAAACAACGTGCTTGAAAGGACTCGAACCTTTAGTCTCCGAATTCGCAATTCGACGCTTCATCCAATTAAGCTACAAACACATTAACAGCATAGTGGGCGTCTAATGGGACTTGAACCCACAACCTATGCTGCCACAAAGCATCGCTCTACCATTGAGCTACAAACGCCATAGGGTGAACGAAGAGTCGAACTTCGAACCTCTAGTTTACAAAACTACTGCTCTACCATTGAGCTATTCACCCACGATACTCAAATTATGCTACGTCCCGAATTGGACTCGAACCAACAACCTCGCGATTAACAGTCGCTCGCTCTACCATTGAGCTACCGAGACTAGTCAGCGACCACTCACCCTGCATTCAGAGAGGGTGGGAATCGAACCCACACCAAAAATTTTGGAGACTCCCGTTCTACCATTAAACTACCCCCCCAAAAAGTTTAGACTTATACCCGCTATCGGACTTGAACCGACACTCTTAAAAAGAAATAGATTTTGAGTCTACCGCGTCTACCATTCCGCCAAGCGAGCACAAAATTCTCCAGATTTTAAACAACTACACCCTAAGGGATTCGAACCCTTGTTTTTGCTGTGAAAGAGCAACATCCTAACCGACTAGATGAAGGGTGCAGTTAGGTATAAACGTAAATCTAATAAAAGAATTAAATACAGTTTTATTTGAGAAGAACAGGATTCGAACCTGCGATAGGAATACCTAACAGATTTACAGTCTGCCGCCTTAAACCACTCAGCCACCTTCTCTAAAACACCTGCACTAAAATGCAATAGGCGCACTAGGACTCGAACCTAGAACCCTTGGCTTAAAAGGCCACCGCTCTACCAAATTGAGCTATACGCCCTGGACAATACAGATATAATGCGAGTATATCCGTGCCCTATAGGACTCGAACCTATATCTGAAGGCTTAGAAAACCACCACTCTATCCTTTAAGCTAAGGGCACAACTTTTGTATTGATCACCTGTAAATTAATATCTACTCAGTACGGAAGGATTCGAACCTTCAATTTCCCGTTCCCAAAACGGACACGTTAGCCATTCCGTCACGTACTGCCAAAAAAATCGTTGCAACCGACGGGAGTCGAACCCGTAACCCCCCGCTTGCAAAGCGGACGCTCTACCCAATTGAGCTACAGTCGCCAAGAGAGGAACAGGATTCGAACCTGCGAGGTAAAAAATACCCTTCGATTTTCAAGACCGACACCTTAAACCACTCAGCCATCCTCCCAATTGTTGCAATTTAAACTACGCAGTGGCCGGGGATGACGGGAGTTGAACCCGTATCACGTGGCGCGACAAGCCAGCATTTTACCATTAAACTACAACCCCGCAATAATACCAACTAAAAAAGTTTTAATTAACACTAGACTAATCTAGCAAACTTGGTGGAGGTTGGATTCGAACCAACGACCTTCAAATTATGAGCCTGACGAGATAACCCCTTCTCCACTCCACCGAATTTACGCCCACCAGGACTCGAACCTAGAACCTTTGGTTTCGAAAACCACTGCTCTATCCAATTGCGCTATGGGCGCACGCCTAAATTCTTAGGCATAATGATCAAATGAAAGCTATTTACACGCACCCCTAGCTAATCAAAACTTAAGATTTTGCACTATACGTTATCTCCCAGCTCTTCGCCAGTACTTCCGTCGCCTATATTTTTCACAAAAAAACTAAATCAAACGAGATAGTGTGGTTCAACGTAGGACACAAGCGCAAAGAACAATAAGTTTTTAGAGATGAGCAAGCACTAAAAAAAATAAAAAAGCCAACTAATTTTTCTATAAAATAAAAAAAACTTTTAGTATAAAACAGCTCTGCCCCTTTCAAGGCTTATACATTTTACCTATATACGTAGTAGCATACTACAGTTTTTTGAGAATGCGTATTGAGGATTACTTCTTGCATTGATGTATTCAGCAATTATTAATTCTTATACGTAGCTAACCGGCGCTGCTATTTGCCTAACAACCGGACCACCATAGGTATACCCCTTAACCGTTTTTGGTAACTGTACCACAAAAAGATTACATTCTGTAATCACAAACACCAGTCCTCTCGTACTAAGTAGGGAATCACTCTCAATTCTCATTATCTCACGGTAGATAGGGACCAAACTGTCTCACGACGTTTTAAACCCAGCTCGCGTACCACTTTAATGGACGAACAGTCCAACCCTTGGAACCGCCTACAGCTCCAGGATGTGATGAGCCGACATCGAGGTGCCAAACGATTCCGGCGATAAGGTCTCTAGTGAATCATTAGCCTGTTATCCCCGGCGTACCTTTTATCCGTTGAGCGATGATCCTTCCACGCAGCATCACCGGATCTCTATGGCCGACTTTCGTCCCTGCGCGATTTGTCAATCTTACAGTCAGGCAAGCTTATACCATTGCGCTCCACAGCCAACATTATTCTGCTAACTTGAGCTTACCTTTGCACACCTCCGTTACTCTTTAGGAGGCGACCGCCCCAGTCAAACTACCCACCATGCAATGTCTTTTAAAAAAGTTAGCTAAAAATCGCACAAAGAGTAGTATTTCACTTACGCCTACCCAGTTTACTGGCGTAAAGGGGTCATAGGCATCCTACCTATTCTACACATTATGCTTTCAATAGCAATGCAAAGCTATTGTAAAGGTGCACGGGGTCTTTCCGTCTAGCCATGAGTACTCCGCATCTTCACGGAAACTTCAATTTCGCTAAGTCAATGTTGGAGACAGTAGGAAAGTCGTTACACCATTCGTGCGGGCCATCAATTAAATGGCAAGGAATTTCGCTACCTTAGGACCGTCATAGTTACGGCCGCCGTTTACTGGGACTTCAATTCAAGGCAAATTACCTATTCTTTTCGTCTAACAGCACCGGGCAGGTGTCAGACCCTATACATCGTCTTACGACTTAGCAGAGTCCTGTGTTTTTAGTAAACAGTCGCTATCCTCACTTCTGTGCCGCCCTAAAAAAGTTTTCTTAATAATAAAAACTAAAAAAGTTTTTAAAAATAATACACCACACCCAATTATAGTAATAATTGAAGTGATGAAACTTCCCCAAGGCACTCTTTCTCCCGAAGTTACAGAGTCAATTTGCCGAGTTCCTTCAACATTGTTCTCTCAAGCGCCTTAGTATCCTCTACCCAACTACTTGTGTCAGTTTACAGTACGGTTAAAAAAAACCTGCGTATCACAGCTATTTTAAAGAAAAAACAAAGTACCCCAGCCGTAATCAATTAAACAGCTGAAAACGAAGTTATCTCGTCACTATGCGCAGACCTAGTAGACGATGCGCATACACACATCGTCTAACGAGGCATTCGTTAATTTTTTAGTAAAAGATTTTTAACTATATTACTTACCCATCGACCAAAGTTTCCACTTTTCTCTTAGGGACCGACTAACTCTCCGTGGACTAACCTAACGAAGAAACCCTCAGTTTTTCGGCGATAACGTTACACTCAATCTTGCCCGTCGTTTAACAGCGCAAAATCACGTTATTTGTCGCTACTCATGTCAGCATTCTTACCTCTACTGCCTCCAATATTTTTCTCAAAACATC
>Ga0209573_1006129_pt1 | contig 10267 bp, 4 predicted proteins | sample TNRBio252014_DNA_FD_185870 | JGI IMG/M metagenome (GOLD analysis project Ga0209573, IMG submission 185870) | Wastewater treatment Type I Accumulibacter community from EBPR Bioreactor in Madison, WI, USA - TNR Reactor_6/25/2014_ DNA (SPAdes)... | ecosystem: Engineered > Bioreactor > EBPR >...
CAGCGGCACCGCCGTGAACAGGCCACCGTTGGCCAGCGTGCGGTAGGCGTTGGCCAGGTCCAGCAGCGTCACCTCGGCCCCGCCCAGCGCCAGCGCGCTGCCGTACCAGCCGGCGCTCTCGCGCAGGCCCAGGCCCAGGGCATTGAGCCGGGCATGCAGGGCGTCGGGCGGCAGCATCGAAGCCGCCCGCACGGCCGGGATGTTGAGGCTGGCGCCCAGTGCCTGGCGCACGCTGACCCAGCCGCGATGCTGGCGGTCGTAGTTCTGCGGCAGGTACAGGCCGCCGGCGGTGCTGATCTGCGCCGGGGAGTCGTCGAGCAGGGTGGCCGGCGTCAGCAGGCGACGCTCGAACGCCAGGCCGTAGACGAAGGGCTTGAGCGTCGATCCCGGCTGGCGGCGCGCCAGCACGCCGTCGACCTGCGCCGCCGCCGAGGTGCGGCCATTGGCGCCGACCCAGGCGCGCACCTCGCCGCTGGCGTTGTCCAGCACGATCACGGCACCGTCCTCGACCTGGCGCCCCTGCAGCTCGGCCAGCTGGTCGCGCAGCGCGGCGATCGCCACCCGCTGCAGGCCGGCGTCCAGCGTGCTGCCGCGCGTGCCGCCGCGCGGCCCGGCGGCGCGCAGACTCAGCCGTGCGTAGTGGGGTGCCAGCTGCTCGCCCAGCGGCATGCCGCCCTGCCGCGCCAGCGCCAGCGCCGCCTGCGTGCGCACACCGGCGCAGTCGCGCTGCATGGCGCGCAGCACGCCGCAGGCGCGTTCGCCGACCACCGCGGGCGCCGCGTTGGGGCCGCGCACCAGCGCGGCGACGATGGCCGCCTCCTGCTCGTCCAGGCCCGAGGCATGCTTGCCGAACATCGTCTGCGCGATCGCCCCGACACCGACCAGTTCGCCGCGCAGCGGCACCGAGTTGAGGTAGGCCTCGAGGATCTGGCTCTTGCTCCAGCGCGCCTCGATGCGGCGCGCCAGCACCGCCTGCTCCAGCTTCTGCCAGGGGCTGCGGCCGCCGGGCGGCCGCGCCAGCCCGCTTTCCAGCAGGCCGGCCAGCTGCATGGTGAGCGTCGAAGCGCCGCGCGTGCGCTGGTCGATGAGGTTGCCCCAGGCGGCCGCGGCCACGGCCGCCCAGTCGACGCCGCCGTGCGCCCAGAAGCGCCGGTCCTCGCTGAGCACGATGGCCTGCCGCAGCGCCGGCGACACCTCGGCCAGCGGCACCCAGGCCAGCCGCCTGACCCGGGCGTCGGTGCGCAGCGTCTGCAGCGGCACGCCGTGGCGGTCGAGCAGCTGCGCGTCGGACACCGGGTGCGCCGCACGCACCTGTTCGAAACTCGGCTGCGCGGTGGCGGCGCCGGCGGCCAGCCAAGCCAGCAGCGCCAACCGGCGCCGCCAGCCGCTCAAGGGGCGACCTCCAGCAGCGTGTTGGGCGACTCGGCGAAGCTCTCCGGCGCATACATGGCTTCCACGCGCGTGGGCGGCAGGGCGAAGCGCCCGGCGTTGTTCAGCCGCAGCGTGTACTCCATGACATGCCGGCCGCGAGGCATCACCTCGAAGTACGAGCGCCAGGCCTCGAAGCCGCGTTCCACGAAGGCCGGCAGGGCGCGGCCGGCCTGCGCCTCGCCGCGCGTGGCGATCGCCGAGTCCCGGCCCAGGCCCGAGCCGAGCAGCGTCGCGCCCCCGGGCACCGGGTCGCTGACCACCACCCAGCTCATGTCCGACTGCGCATCGACTTCCAGCCGCACGCGCAGCACGTCGCCGCGGGACAGGCGCGACTTGTCCTTCTGCTCGACCATGCTGACGCTGCGGGTGACCGAATAACCGGCGCGCAGCGGCGCGCCCAGCGGGATGGCCGCCAGGCTCTGCACCGTCAGCCAGGGCTTGCCCGCGCCTTCGTGCGTGACCGCCAGCGTGCCGGCCTGTGCCGGCCAGGGCAGCAGCAGGCGGCCGCCCTCGGGCTGGCGCGTCCAGTCGACGGACTGCGCGGCCGCGGTCCCGGGCGTGGTCGCCGCCGTCGTGCGGCCGGCCGGCCGCTGGGCCTCGAAGCGGGCGGCGAACTTGTCCAGCGCCAGCGAGCCCCACAGGTTGGCGGTCGTGGTCAGCCAGGCGCCGCGCTTCTGGCGGCCCAGGCTGCCGACCACCAGCCGCGGCAGGTCCTCCTTCCAGGCCGGGTCGTCGAGCACGGCCAGGATCAGCCGCGCGGCATTGGCGTCGGCGCTGTCCATCAGCCACCACCAGAAGTCGTCCTCCTCGGTGCTGAAGCGCAGCGTGGTGCCGGCAAAGGCCAGGCGCGAGCGCAGGACCTGCTGCGCCTCGTCGAGCCGCCGGGCCTGCTCGGGGATGCCCTGCACGCGGCGCAGGATCTGCAGCCAGTCGATCAGCGCCGCAGTCGGCCACAGCGCAGGCGTCAGGTTGATCGAACCCAGGTGCCGGGCTTGCGCGCGGCCATGGCGCGACAAGGCCTCCAGGGCGGCCAGCTTGCGCACGTCCAGGTCCGGGCGCGGCGCCCAGAACTTGCGCTGTATGCGGCCTTCGACGAAGGCCAGCAGCCCCTGCAGCATGCGCTCGCGCTCGGCCTCGGGCAGCTCGAAGCCGGCCTCGTGGGTGGCCTGCAGCACGTAGGCCGTCAGGCGGTCGCTGCCACGCGGGGCCTCGTCGGCGCGCGGTGGAAAGTAGCCGGCCAGCCCGTCGTTGTCGAGGTAGCTGCCCAGCGTGCCGGCCACCGTGCCCCACAGCGCCTTGTCGCGCAGGCCGACCGCGCGCGAGGTCTTCTGCTCCAGGCAGGCGAAGGGGTAGGTCTCGAAGTAGCGCCGCAAGCCGGGCAGTGCCGCGGTCAGCCGGGGCTGCACGGCCACCACCACGCCGCCGCGCTTGGGGCCGGCCGCCGGCAGCGCGTCGGCGGGCGCCGCCACCGGCATCGAGAACGTGCCGTCGAGCTGCACCAGGCTGGCCTGCAGCACGCGCTCGGGCACCGCCGGGGCCACCATCTGGGTCAGCCTGACGCGGTCACGCGCCGGCCCGCCCTGTTCCTCGGCGGCAATCTCCCAGGCCACGCTGTAGGTGCCCGCGGGCACGTCCACCGGCCAGGCGATCTCCCGCGCGCTGCCGGCCGGCAGCACCAGGTCCTGAGGCGCCAGGGTGAGCGGCGTGCGCACGATCTCCGGCCCGCTGTGCGCCGTGCCCTGCAGCGTGGCGCGCAGCTTCATTTCGCGCGGGGTCGTGTTGCGCAGCGTCACCATGGCCTGGAAGCGGTCACCGTCGCGCACCAGCGGTGGCAGGCCGGAAAGCACCTGCAGGTCCTGCGAGACGCGGATCGTCGCCCGCCCGCTGCCGAAGCGCTGGCCCTCGCCATCGGCCACGGCGACGATGCGGAAGCTGCTCAGCGAGTCGTTCAGCGGTACCTCGACGACCGCCTCGCCGCGGGCGTCGAGCGCCACGTGCGGCTGCCACAGCAGCAGGGTGTCGAACAGTTCGCGCGTCGGGCCGCGCCCGCCGCTGCCCCCTGCGGCCACCGCCTTGCGGCCGTAGTGGCGGCGGCCGATGATCTCGCTCTGCGCGGTGGCGGTCGACACGCCCCAGGCGCGCGGCTGCAGCATGGCGCCCAGCAGGTCCCAGCTCGCGTTGTCGCGCAGTGCCAGCAGGCCTTCGTCGACCGCGGCCAGCGCCACTTCGGCACCGGCGGCCGGTTGCCCGCCCTGCGAGACCCTGATGCGCACCTGCGCCTTGCCGCGCACCGCATACTGCGCCTTGTCGGGCTGCACCTCGACCTTCAAGGCCTGCGCCTCGAGGCCCACCTTCAGCTCGGCGACGCCGAGCTTGAACGCCGGCTTGGACAGGTCGACCATCGCCGTCGGCGCCTGGTACTCGCGCCCCTCGACCCAGAAGGCCCGCGCCCACTCGACCGGCTCGCGCCAGCCCCAGGAGAAGAAGCTCGTCCAGGGCACGTCGCGGATGCGGCCGCGCAAGGCCAGCACGCTGACATACACGTTGGGCGCCCACCCGGGTTCGACCTTCAGCTCGAAGCCCGGGTCGTCGCCGCGAAGCGTGACCAGCCGCGTCGACAGCACGCCTTCGCGCTCGATCGCCACCAGGGCGGTCGCCGCGCGGAACGGCATGCGCACCTGCAGCCGCACGGTGTCCCCCGGTTCGACGCGGCGCTTGTCGGGCAGCAGGTCCATGCGGTCGTCGTTGTCCTGTTCGAACCACAGCTCGCCCTGGCGGGTGACCCAGACGCCCGCCGCGGCCTGCGCCAGCGCGCCGGCGGCGTCGCGTGCGCTGGCCACCAGCTCGACCTCGCCGGCGGAGTCCAGTGCCGCTTCGCAGGCCAGGCGACCCTGTGCGTCGGACTTGCCGCTGCACAGCAGGCCCAGGTCCTTGTGCTCGACGCGGTTGTCGTAGGCGTAGAAGCCGCCGACGATGCGCTTGCGCGTGGCCACCGCCTGCGCCAGCCGGCCACGCACCTCCAGCGCCTGGCCGGCCAGCGGCTTGCCGGCGTGGTCCAGCGCGACCACCGAGAAGCGTGCCTTGCCGCGCTGCGCCGCCCATGAGCCGGTGCGAATGCCCACCACCAGCCCGGCGGGCCACAGGCGCAGCTGGCTGGCGACCGTCTGCACCTCGCCGTTGGGGTCGGTGAAGCTCACTTCGGCAAGCACCTCGCTCGGGCGCTCGATCGGCGGCAGGCCACCGACCACGAAGCGCGCCGCGCCATCGCGATCGGTGCTCAGGCTGACCTTGTCGGCCACCAGGCGCTCGTCGCCGGCATCGTCCGGGCCGACGCCTGCCGAGGCCGGGCGCGGCGGCTCGAAGCTGAAGTCCTCGTAGCCCTCGAAAGCGACGGCGCGCGGGCGCACGACGGCCGAACCGCGCAGGGCCGCCTGCGCCACCGGCCCGCCGGCCATGTAGTTCAGCTGCATCGAGAACGACACTTCCCTGGGCGCCGCCGGCAGGCTGCGCGGCGGCGCGAGCCGCGCGTCGAGCAGGGGCACGCGGAACTCCTCGACGCGGAACTCGCCGCTGGTCCAGCTGCGGGCCTCGCGCGCCGCTGGCGCCGGCCGCTCCAGCCGCACCTGGTAGACACCCAGCTTGGCCGCCGGCGGGATGTGCCATTGCTGCGACGCGTTGCGCGTGCCTCGCCAGGCCAGCGGCAGTGTGAACTCGTCGCCGCTGCCCTGGTGCACCAGCTTGACCTTCGTCGGCAGCTCCTGCGGCTGCAGGTCCGCCAGGCCCTGGCCCGTCTCGCGGCGCAGGAAGTGCTTCATCGACACCGTCTCGCCGGCGCGCAGCAGCGTGCGGTCGAACACCGTGTGGGCGCGCAGGTCCGGCGCCTCGGCGCGCGAGGTCGGGTGGTTGAAGCGCCAGGACTCGATGCCGCGGTCCCAGTCGCCGAGCACGAAGGCCATGTCGACGACACCACGCGAATCGGCCTTGCGTGCACTGACCATCAGCGCGCTCGCCCCCTGGCAGCGCGTGGCTTCGCGCGGCAGCGGCTGCGCCATGGTGGCCACACCATCGGCATTGGTCCTGCCGGCCCACACGCGGCCGCCGCGGCAGTCGTTGATCGCCACCTCGGCGTCGGCCACCGGGCGGCCGCGGTCCAGCGTGGTCACCCAGACGACGGCGTTCTCGCGGCCCTGCTTGAAGTGCACGCCCAGGTTGGTCACCAGCACCCCGGTGCGCACGTACATCGGCGCCTTGCGGTCCAGCAGCGATTCGCCCAGCCGTCGCGACTCGACCTCGACGACGTGATATCCCGGCTCGTCCAGCGGGATGCCCACCACCTCGAACGGCCGCGGATCGCCGCCCTCGAGCTGCGGCAAGGCCATGCGCCGCGCCTGCGCTTCGCCGGCCAGCAGCGAGACCTCGCGCGTGCCGACGAAGCGCTCGACACGCTGGCGCTTCCTGCGGCCCTCGTCGTCGACCTCCTCGACCCACTCGTACCAGTCCTTCTCGGGAAAGCCCAGCGCCTTGGCCGGCAACTGGCTCTCGTGATAGAGCTGCAGCTTGCGGTACCAGGCCAGCACCTCGGCGTCGCCTTCGATGCGCCGCAGCCGGACCTGGCCACCCGCGGCCTGCGGGCGCAGGTCGCCCTGCACATGCCGCAGCGTGATCGGCAGCATCGCCTGCGGTCCGCGTTCGACGACGCCGAAGGGCGCGGCGGCGAACTTGGCGATCGGCGGCGCATCACCGGTGGCCACCTGCAACGGGAAGCTGCCGGCATTGGCCAGCGGGCGCCCCGAGGCGTCCTTCAGGCCGGGTGGCAGCACGATCTGCAGGCGCGCGCGCTCGGCGAACGGGCCGGCGAAACGCAGCTCCTGCAGTTCCAGGGACTTGTCGTCCTTGTCGACGCTGGGGCCGACGCCACTGCCCGCCGCCCCGCCCGGCGGCTGCAGGCGGACCTGCGAAGCCAGCGTGCGCGGGATCGGCTCGGAAAAGCGCAGCACCAGCGGACGGATGGGCAGGCAGGGTGCATTGGCGCGCTCGCGCTCGCAGCTGAACTCGGCGGAGAAGGCCCGCCGCACACGGAAGTCCAGGCGCTGCTCGACACGCGTCTGCACCCTGGGGTCGGCGCGCGCCGATATGCCACGCCCCCAGACCAGGCGCAGCCTGGCGCCGCTGGGCATCGCGCGCCCGCAGTCGGCGACCAGCACCTGCGCGGCCCGTTCCTTCAGGCGCAGCTGGGCGAGCACGGCGTCACGCGGCGCACCGCTGATCAGCCGCAGCGGCAGGCGCTCACCCAGGCCCTCGAGCTCGCACCAGGCCTTGCCGGCCAGATCCGATTCCACCACCGGTCCGGTCAGCTGCAGCACGAAGGCCTGCTCCTCTTCGACCTCGCTGCCGGCGCCGGGCTGCACCGAAGACACCGCCGGCCCGCCGGTCGAGAAGCTGAACTCGGTGGTGCCCACCAGGCTGCCGGCCAGCGGCTTCCAGTCGGGCCTGAGCTTCAGGCTGCAGCGGCTGCCCGGCCCCAGCGGCACCGCGAGGTCGAACACCCAGGCCTTGTCGTTGACCCAGCGCCCGGCCCCCTTGGGCGCCTGGCCGCTGCACGACAGGGTGGCCGGATCGGGCTGCCGCAGGTCGCCGAAGGGCAGCACCGCGACGTCGAAGCGCAGGCTGATCTGCCGCACCTGGGCCACCTCGCCCTGCGGGCTCATGGCGCTGACCGTCGCGGCCAGGGCGGGACCCGCGGCGACCAGGGCCGCGGCGGCCAGCAGGTCCCGCGTGTGGCGGAGGAATCGGTGGCAGCGGGTCATCTCGGCGGGCCTGCAGTCGTGGCCGGACGAGTCTACGGCCGCGCCCGGCGTCCTTCGGGTTTCAATCGCATCAGCGGGGTAGCGGGCGCGTGGGGCCCGCGCGCTGCCGGGTCTCAATCGTCCGGGATCAACCGCCGCCCCAGGCTGACCACCTTGTCGAGCTGGTAGCCCAGCCGCTGGTAGAAGGCGATCACCGCGTCGTTGTCGCTGCGCACCTGCAGGTTGAGCTTGGCGCCACCGCGGGCGATCAGCCAGCGCTCGGCGGCCTTCACGAGCTGCCGGCCGACGCCCTGGCGCTGCGCGTCGGGGTGCACGCCCAGCAGGTGCAGCCAGCCCCGCGTGCCGTCGTAGCCGACCATCACGCAGCCCAGGATGCGCCCGTCACGCTCGGCGACCAGGAAGCCGTCGGGCTGCACCGCCTGCTTGCGTGCGATGTCGCGCAGCGGGTCGTTCCATGCGCGCGTCAGCCCGCAGGCCTGCCACAGGGCGAGCACCTCGCTCTGGTCGCGCGGGCCAAAAGGGCGGATCAGCATGGTGGCGGCAATCTCCAGGGCGCCAGGCCGGCGCCCGCAGCTTCAGGAAGCGGCGATTGTGGCAGCGGTCGCTTGCCGTTCCGCCGCCGGCGGCCCCTCGCCCGCGACCACCTCGTCGGCGGCGACGCGGGCTGCCGGCAGCACGAAGGCGAAGCGAGAGCCGCGGCCGGGCTCGCTTTCGATGCGCAGCTCGCCGCCGTGGCGCTGCACCACATGCTTGACGATGGCCAGGCCCAGCCCGGTGCCACCCGTCTCCCGCGAGCGGCTGGTGTCGACGCGGTAGAAGCGCTCGGTCAGCCGCGGCAGGTGCTCGCGGGCAATGCCGGGCCCGTCGTCGGCGACGCTGAACTCCGCGCTGCCGTCGCCCAGCCGTGCCAGCCGCACCGCCACCCGTCCCCCGGGCGGGGTATGGCGCAGCGCATTGCCCAGCAGGTTCCAGCAGGCGCTGAACAGCTCGGCCTCGGCGCCGGCCAGACGCGCCACGCCCTGCCGCTCGAAGCTCAGCGCCTGTCGTCCTTCGCTGGCGGCCAGGGCGTCGTTGCGAAGGTGGTCGATCAGGCCTTCGGCGTCGACCCAGCGATCCGGCGCTGGCGGCGGCGCGGCTTCGATGCGCGCCAGCGCCAGCAGGTCGGTCACCAGCGCCTGCATGCGCCGCGCCTGCTGCCGCATCAGGCCCAGCACACGGCGCCGCTCGTCGGCATCCAGCGGCAGCTCGAGCAGCGTGTCGACGAACCCCGCCAGCACGGTCAGCGGGCTGCGCAACTCGTGCGACACGTTGGCGACGAACTCGCGCCGCATCGACTCGTGGCGTTCGCGCTCGGTGACGTCCTGCGACAGCACCAGGCGCATGCCCTCGCCGTAGCGGCGCACGCGCACATGCAGCGATGCCGGGTTCAACGGGCGAGCCAGTGTGACCTCGCTGTCGGGGTCGCCCGCCTGCAGCAGCGCGACGAAGGCCGGCGACCTGACCAGGTTGGTCACTCGCTGGCGGTGGTCGCGCGCGCGGTCGAGTGAGAAGTGCAGCGCCGCGGTCGGGTTCATCCAGACGATGTGCAGCCCGGCGTCGAGCATCAGCACCCCGTTGGGCGAGGCCTCGATGGCCGACAGGAAGCCACTGCGCTCGGCGCGCTCGGCGGCCAGCGCGCGCTCGAGCTTGCGCACACGCTGGCTGAACAGCGTGCCGAGCTCGGCCAGCGCACCATCCTCGACACCGGAGTCGCGGGCCGTGGACCCGCCACCGACCCAGTTCAGCAGTCGGCGGGTGCGCCGGTGGTGCAGGGCCAGGTGGGCCACCGCGACCAGGGTGGCGCCGATCGCCGCCCCGCCCAGCCAGCCGGGCACGCTCCAGCCGGACAGCCGGACCGCGAACGCCCCGGCCAGCGCCGCCAGCCCCAGGCCACCCGCCCAGGCCCAGGCGCCGACCGCGGCGCGCGAGCGTTCAGGCACTGGCGACAGCCGGGCGCGCCAGCCGGTAGCCGGCTCCGCGGACCGTCTCTATCATCGTGGCGCAGCCACTGTCGGCCAGCGCATCACGCAGCCGCTTGATGTGGACGTCGACCGTGCGCTCCTCGATGAAGACATGGTCGCCCCAGACGCGGTCGAGCAGCTGCGATCTCGAGTGCACCCGTTCCGGGTAGGTCATCAGGAAGCGCAGCAGCCTGAACTCGGTCGGCCCCAGGTGCTGCTCGACGTGATCGACCGTGACCCGCATCGTCACCGGGTCCAGCAGCAGCCGGCCGACCTGCAGCGCGGCATCCAGCGACTCCGGCGCCCGGCGCCGCAGCAGCGCGCGGATGCGCGCCAGCAGCTCGACCGGGGAGAACGGTTTGGACAGGTAGTCGTCGGCGCCCGACTCGAGGCCCTGCACGAGGTCGCTCTCGTCGGCCCGCGCGGTCAGCATGATGATCGGCAGGTCGCGTGTGCGCGCATCGTTGCGCCACTGGCGCGCCAGCGAGATGCCGGAGGCACCCGGCAACATCCAGTCGAGCACCACCAGCGAAGGCAGCACGTCGACCACCGCCTGGTGAGCCGACGCCGCGTCGCCCGCGACCTGCACCTCGTGCCCGTCGTGCCGCAGGTTCAGCGCCACCAGCTCGGCAATCGCCGGTTCATCCTCGACGACCAGGATCTTGGCCACTGCCCTTCCCTGCGATTTCAGCTGACGACGGACTCGACGTCGCCCATGGGCGTGTGCCGCACGTCGGTGCCCTTGACGATGTAGATGACCTGTTCGGACAGGTTCTTCGCGTGGTCGCCGACGCGCTCGATCGCCTTGGCGACGAACACCAGGTCGATGCAGGCGCTGATCGTTCGCGGGTCCTCCATCATGTAGGTCACCAGCTTGCGCATCAGGCCGTCGAACTCGGTGTCGATCTCGTTGTCCTGCTTGATCACCTGCAGCGCCTGCGGGGCGTCCAGCCGCGCGAACGCGTCCAGCGAGCGTCGCAGCAGCGTCACCGCCAGCTGGGCCTCGAACTCGAGGTCGGACACCGGCAG
>Ga0209573_1006130_pt1 | contig 10263 bp, 6 predicted proteins | sample TNRBio252014_DNA_FD_185870 | JGI IMG/M metagenome (GOLD analysis project Ga0209573, IMG submission 185870) | Wastewater treatment Type I Accumulibacter community from EBPR Bioreactor in Madison, WI, USA - TNR Reactor_6/25/2014_ DNA (SPAdes)... | ecosystem: Engineered > Bioreactor > EBPR >...
GGTTGGCGTCCTTGAACATCTGCTCGGCCGCTGCCTTGTCCCCGCCGCTGACTTCGTTGGCCTGGTCGATCAGGGCATCGAAATCGGGGTTGCTGTAGTAAGCGAGGTTGAACAGGGTCGACTCCTCACTGTGGAACAGGTTGAAGAAGAAGTCGTACGGCGTGACAAAGCTCGGCCACCAGTACATCACGAAGATGTCCTGCGCGTTGGCCGGATCACCTTTGCCCAGGTCCCACTGAGCTTCCCAGGCCATCGGCTGCAGGTTGAGCGTGATGCCCAACTTTGCCAACTCGGCCTTCCACAGCTCGCCGGCCGCCTGCTCGACGGTGTCGCCGATGGCGTAGGTCATGGTGAGCTCGAGGCCTTCCGCGACGCCGGCCTCGGCCAGCAGAGCCCTGGCCTTCTCGAGGTCGTACGTGTACTGTGTCGCGGCTGGATCGTGGCCAAACATACCGGTCGGGATCAGGCCGCGCGACTGGGTCGCGTAGCCCTCCAGCGCCGTGTCGATGAAGACCTGGTACGGGAAGGCGTAAGAGAGCGCCTGGCGCACCTTGACGTCGTCGAGCGGCGCCTTCATGAAGTTGAACTGCCCGACCAGGTTCTGATAGGCCGGGTTCGACAGCACGGTCACGCCGGGCTTCTCGTCGAGCGCGGCCAGGTTCTCGGTCGGCAGCTGAAAGGTCCAGTCGGCTTCGCCAGACTCGATCTTCTGCTGGCGCACCGTCGTGTCCTCGACGACCTCCATAACGACCTTGTCGATCTGACCATCCTTCCAGCCGCCCCAGTAGTCGTTGAAGCGGGTCAGGATGACGCGCGCGCCGGGCTCGTACGACTCGATCATGTACGGGCCGGTGCCGCCGTCGTGGCCTTCGTTGAACCAGGCGCCGTCCTTGTCGAGCACCGCCGGGCTGATCATCCAGGCCGCGTAGCCCGACGACGCCACAAGGTCGAGCGGTGTGGCGTAGTCGAGCTTGAAGACCACGGTGTAGTCGTCGGGCGTCTCGATCGTATTGACCACACCCCAGATCCACGACGCGCCGCCGGCCAGTTCCTTGGTGCGCTCGATCGACGACTTGACCGCGGCCGAGTTGAAGGCCGTGCCGTCGTGGAACGTGACGCCCTCACGCAACTTGAAGGTCCAGGTCAGGCTATCTTCGGACGCCTCCCAGCTCGTCGCCAGGCCGGGCGTGAGCACGTCGGTACCGCCGGGCGTGTACCAGACCAGCGGCTCGTACACGTTCGACGTGACGGCGTTGTCGTTCGAGAACGACGTGCTCGGGTCGAGGTCCGGGAACGTGGTCGGGTATGAGATGGTCAGGATCTTCGGCGTTGGCGTCGCCTCAGGCCCCGCCGGCGTGGCGGGCCCGGCGCAGGCCGCGAGCGCCACGGCAGTTGCCGTCAACGCGCTCAGCATCACATGTCGTTTCGCGGTCATTGCTCTCTCCTCCTGGATATTCTTGGGAGTGAGCGGTGTGAGGGCCAGGGCGAAGCCCTGGCCCTCACACCGCTCACTCCCATAACTCAAATCGTCAAACCGTAATCGGCAAGCGCCTGCTCGGGCGTCAGGTAGCCATTGCGCACGTCGTCACGCACGCGCTCGGGGTCACGCTCGGCCGGGTCGCCCCAGCCGCCGCCGCCGGTCGTGCTGACCACCACGCGGTCGCCGCTGTGCAGCGGCCCAAAATACGAGACGCGTCGGGTCAACGTCTGCTCATGGTCGGTTCCGGCCCAGACCACGGCCTTGCTCACGCCCGAGCCCTCGCCGCCATAGAGACCCCACGGCGGGTAGAGCGTGTTCTCGTTCATCAACTGCATCAGGATGTTGTCTTCCAACATCTCGTACTCGCGGATCACGCCGAAGCCGCCGCGATGCTTGCCGCGCCCCGCCCCATCGGGGTTGATGGCGTAGCGGTGCATCAACAGCGGATAACGCGTCTCGACGATCTCGACCGGCGTGTTCGGACAGTCGCCGTCGCCGACGAAGATCAGGCCGCTCGGCCCGTCGGCGTGCGGGAAGGCGCCGCCGCCGCCGTCGACCGGGTCGATGTAGATGAACGGCTTGCCAAAGCGCGGGTCGGTTCGGAAGAAATACGGGCCGAACATCTGGTACGAACAGGCCGGGCAGCGCTCGGGGATCGCCTGCGACAACGCGCGGATGATGACGTGCATGGCCATCTCGGCCACGTAGCCGTACGAGTCACACGGCGCCGGGTAGAGCGGGCTGACGATCGTGTTCGGCGGCGCCGTCACGGTCAGCGGACGTAGATGGCCCGCGTTGAGCGGGTCGAGCGGCATGGTCAGCGACTTCAGGACGGTGAGGCACAGCGCCCGGGTCTCGACAAACGGATGGTTGACCGGCCCGCCCGCCACCTCGCTCGAGCCCGTCCAGTCCATCGTCATCTCGTCGCCGTGCACGGTGACGGTCACCCTGATCTTGCGCGGCAGGTCAAGATTGACGCCGTCGTGATCGATCCAGGTCTCGGCCGTATATACGCCGTCCGGGATCTCGGCGATCTTGCGGCGCATCATGCCCTCGGCCTGGTTGAAGACCACGCTCATCGCGGTCTCGAGCGTCTCGGCGCCGTGCCTGGCGCAAAGCGCCTGATAGCGGCGCGCGCCGGTGCGACAGGCCGCGATCATGGCGTTCAGGTCGCCGCGCACAAGATCCGGGAAGCGCACGTTCTTGAGGATCATGCGCTCGAGCGTGGCGTTGATCTTCCCGGCCTCGATCAGCTTGAGATGCGAGAAGATCATGCCCTCCTGGTGGACGTCGGTCGTGTCAGGGCACCAGCCGCCCGGTGTGTGTCCGCCGATGTCGGCCCAGTGCGCCATCACGCTCGAGAAGGCGACCAGCCGACCCTTGGACAGGATCGGCATGTACACGACGACGTCGCTCAGGTGCGTGCCGGTGTCGTCGGGCTCGTTGGTCAGCAGCACGTCGCCGTCCGCGAAGCCCTCCGGGCCATACAGCGCCAACCCGCCGACGATGGCCGACGGCAGACAGCCGATGAAGCCCGGCAGCCCCGAGCCCTCGGCCAGCATCTCGCCGCGTTGATTGGTCAGCACGACGCCGAAGTCGTGCACTTCGTAGATCAAGGGGTTATGCGCGGTCTTGACCAGGCTGATCTGCATCTCGTCAGCCGCGGCCTTGAGCGCGTTTCGGATGACCTGCGTGGTGATCGGGTCGACTGTGGTCATGGCGTTTCCTCAGGCCCCGCGCTCGGCCGCTGCGATCACCAGGTTGCCGTACGCGTCAACCTCGAGGGTCTGGCCCGGCAACACCAGCGTGGTCGACGTCCACTCTTCGACGATGACGGGCCCGCTCAGCCGCTCGCCCGCCGCCAGCTTCTCGCGGTCGACGACCGGGCAGGCCAGCGGCTCCCCCGCCCCGACCGTGATCGCGCGTGAGCCCTTCAGCGACCGCCCCGGCTCGCGGGCCGGCAACGCCGTGATCTCGGGCAGCCGACTCAGCCCGATCAGGGCCAGCCGCAGATGCACCAACTCGACCGCCTGCCCGGGCAGTGCATGCGCATATGCTTTCTCGTGCAGGGCGTCGAAACGGGCGCGCAACGCTGTAAGCGCCGGTTCCCGCGGATCCGCCGGATCCGCAGGATCCTCGAGATCGGCCGGCTCCAACGGCACACGGACCGGGTGTTCCTGGCCGGCGTAACGCAGATCCGCAAAGCGCTCGAGGACGCGGGCATCGGCCTGGATGCGGTGCGTCTCGAAACGCGCGATCGCCTCGGCCTCCAGCGCGCTCAACGCAGCGCGCAGCTCCGCCGGCGACAGCTCGGCCAACGGCTTGACGATCGTGCGCGCCAGGTCCTCTCTGTAGTGCGCGTTGAGCAATCCCCAGGCCGAGAACGCCGCCGGGTAGACGGGCACGATCGCGCGCGGCATCTCGAGCTCGTCGAGCAAAGAGCCCGCGAACAGGCCGCCGCCGCCGCCAAAGCAGGCCAGGCTGAAGCCGCGCGGGTCGTGGCCGCGCTCGATCGTGATGTTGCGGATGGCGTTGGCCATGTTGCTGGCCGCGATCCTCACGATGCCGAGCGCCGCGTCACGCAGCGAGAGGTTGAGCGGCGTCGCGATCTTTTCGCCGATGGCGCGCTCGGCCGCGGCCCGGTCGAGCGTCATCCGCTTGCCGAGGTAATAGCCGGGATCGAGATATCCGAGCACGACCTGTGCGTCGGTGACGGTCGGCTCGGTTCCACCAAAGCCAAAACAAGCCGGGCCGGGGTCGGCCTCGGCGCTCCTGGGCCCGACGCGCAATGCGCCTTCTTCGTCGAGCCAGGCGATGCTGCCACCGCCCGCGCCGATCGAGACGATGTCGAGCGTCGGCTGCAACACAGGCCGCCGGTTCACGGTCGTCTCGCCCTTCTCGAGCGGGCGACCATCAGCGATCAGCGCCACGTCAAAAGTCGTGCCGCCGACGTCCGCGGCCACCAGATCGGGCAGCCCCAGCCTGGCGCCGAGCGCGGCCGTGCCGATCACGCCGCCGGCCGGCCCCGACTCGAGCGTGCGGATCGGCGCGGCCTGCACCGCCACGCTCGACGTCATCCCGCCCGACGACTGCATGATGTTGAACGTGCCCGCGTAGCGTCGCTCGCTGAGCCCGGCGTCGAGCGCCTTGAGGTACGCGGTCATGCGCGGTTTGGCGTACACGTCGAGCACGGTCGTCGACGTGCGCTCGAACTCGCGCCACTCGCGCACGATGTCGGACGACAGGCTGACCACAGCCTCCGGGAAAACCTCGGCCGCCAGCTCCGCCACGCGACGTTCATGACACGGGTTGGCATAGGCGTGAAGGAAACACACGGCAACCCCCGCCACGCCCTGCGCCTTGAGCGCCAGCAGAGCCTCGCGCGTCGCGGCCTCATCGAGCGGCACGAGCGCTTCGCCCAATCGATTCAATCGCTCGGGCACCTCGAGCCGCAGATAGCGCGGCACGAGCGGCGGCGGTTGCGTGTAGAACAGGTTGTAGATCTGGGCGCGGTTGCCGCGGCCCAGCTCGAGCACGTCGCGGAAGCCCTGGGTCGTGATCAGGCCGACGCGCGCGCCCTTCTCCTGCACGATGGTGTTGATCACGGTCGTCGAGCCATGGACGATCGACGCCAGATCCGCCAGATCGAGCCCCAGTCGCTCGAGGCCTTCGAAGAATCGCTTCTCCAACTGCCCCGACGACGGCACCTTCTCCAACGCAATCGCGCCCGTCGCCTCGTTGAACAACACCAGGTCGACGAACGTACCACCCACATCTACGGCTAAGCGATGATCAGCCATTGCGAGTCTACACTCCAGCGAAACCCTTCCCACGAATTACACGAGTTGGCACGAATTGATTGGCCGTGGATGATGAGCCTTTCCCTGTTCAATCCCTTCGTGCCAATTCGTTCCAATTCGTGTAATTCGTGGCAAATCCCCTCTTACTTCACAACAGGCTCGGGGTCGACGTACGCCCCGAGCGGCTGGTAATCCACGTCGTAGCCGAAGGCGCGCGGGCCGACGACCGCCAACGCCTCGGGCGTGCGGAAGAGCGGCGTCGCCGGCAGGCCGAGGACGGCAATGCGCAGGCCGTAGCGCGTCTCCTCGGTCGAGATCGCGCGCCCCGTTTCCGAGTCGACGATGCAGATCAGATCGGGCACCGTCGCCACCACCCTGTCGCCATTGCGCGCGATCAGGTTCTCGTTCTGGAATTCGATCTTCAACGTCTGCGCGCCGAAGTCGCCGAAGCCCTCGACCTCGACCAGGCCGCGCGCGAAGCCGCCGGTCGTCCAGCGCTTCAGGTCGACGACCTTGCCGCGGAAGAGCAGCGTGCCGTGCTCGTGCGCCAGGATCTCGGCCACCGGGTCGCGCTTCTCGGCCCGTGCCGTGAACACGGCCTTGCCCAACCGCCAGGCCTGGCTGACCGTGTGCTTGACGCCGTAGTCCTTGATCTGCTTGCCCGTGATCGGCGGCAGCGCGAACGCCGCCGTGCAGCCCATCGCCACCGTGCCGGCGCGCGCCAGCTTCTCGAGCCACGTGGCCGAGGCGACCTCGTTGAACACCACGACGTTGCCCTTCTCGTCGCACAACGCGCCGGGCGCGGGCTTGACGCCGTAGATGAAGAACGTGTTCATCTGCAACTCGGGGAAGGCGCGGCCCATACCGTCGGCGTCGACCATCGGGAGGTCGGCCAGCGCCGCCGCGATCATGGGCTCGATCGCGTTCGAGCCGCCGATCTCGTCGGTGCCCAGCGCCGTCGCCTTGCGCCCGATGGCTTGCTCGACGGCGCGCACCGCGCGATAGCCTTCGTCGCCGGCTTCCATCTTTTCGTTGCCGACCGTCGGGGCGCCGATGCCGCCGACCACGATGACGATGTCGTCGTCCTTGAGCGAGGCTGGCGAGATGATGCGGATCCGCCGACCGGCGCGCAACTGCTGCCAGGCGCGCAGCTTGCCGAGATAGGCGTTGCCGCCCCCGCCCGTGCCCAAAATCGCGGCGCCCAGCGCCACGTACTCGACGTCCTGCTCGTTCAGGGTCCAGACCCCGGTCTCGGGGTCGACGTTAGCGGACATGCAAATCCCCCACCGCCTTCACGCGCATGCGCACGGCGTTGCTCGGCAGATACACCAGCGGGATGTCCTCGACATCCACGATCTTGACCGTTTCGGGATCCGCCCCCGCGGCCACCGCGCGCTCGACCGCCTCGCGCTTGACGAGCGCCAGCGCCTGTTCACGCGTCTGGCCCTCGAGCGCCACGACGCGATCGACCTCGCCCGAGATCTGGGCGATCGCGGCGCCAACCGCGTTGGCCACCTGGTAGTGCGGCGGCCTCACGACCGTCGAGGCGCCCTTGAGATTCGTGTCGTCGATCAGGATGCTGCCGCCGCCGACCAGCACCACCGGCACCGCGTCGCGGCTGAGTTTCATGCGATCGACCGACTCTTCGACGCGGCGCTGCAGGAACGCCAGGCCGGCCTGAACAAGCTCGGGGTCGAGCGCCTTCACACGGCTCGCGTCGCCGAGGTCGGCGCGGCCGCCGGCCACGGCCAGGTCGCTGGCCGTCAGGGTGTCACCGCCGAAGATGTGGGCTTTGGTGCGGATCTCGTAGCCGACGGAGAGTGGCCCGACGCGCACGTCAGGGCAGTCGCCCAGCACGAGGCTGCCGCCGCCGAGGCCAAACGAGAGGACGTCGGGCATGCGGAAGTTCGTGCGCACGCCGCCGACCTCAACTTCGACCGAGGCCTCACGCGGGAAGCCGTGGGTCAGCGCGCCGATGTCGGTCGTGGTCCCGCCGATGTCGATGACGACGGCTTCCTGCAAACCAGAAAGAAATGCCGCGCCGCGCATCGAGTTGGTCGGGCCGGAGGCGAAGGTGAAGACCGGGAACTGCTCGGCGAAGTCGGCGGTCATCAGCGTGCCGTCGTTCTGCGCCAGATACAGCGGACACTTCAGGCCCAGGTCGGTCATGGCCTGCCGGAAAGCCGCCAACGTGCGCGCGCCGAGCTCGCGCAGGCAGGCGTTCATGATCGTGGCGTTCTCGCGCTCGAGCAGGCCGAGCCGACCGACCTTGTGCGAGACGCTGATCGCGGCATCGGGGAGTTCTTGGGCCACGATCGCGGCGGCGCGCTCCTCGTGGGCGGCCGTGACCGGCGAGAAGACGCTGCTGATCGCGACGCTGGTCAGGCCCAGGGCCCGGATCTCGGCGCAGGCGGCGCGCACCGCGGCCTCGTCAAGGTCGACCAGGGGCTGGCCGTCGTACTCGACGCCGCCGGGGAGCAGGGCCACGTAGCCCGCGACCACGTCGCGCAGGTCCGGGGGCCAGTCGACCATGGGCGGCAGCGAGCCCGTGGCCGGGCCGCACAGCCGCAGCACGCCGACGCGGCTGAGGTTCCGGCGCTGGACCACGGCGTTGACGAAGTGCGTGGTGCCGATCATGACGGCGCCGACGGCCGTCGGGTCGATGCCGGTCTCGGCCAGCGCGCCCGTGAGCGCGTCCACTACGCCGCCGGTGACGTCGCCGGTCGTGGCGCGCTTGGCGTAGCCGACCACGACGCGGCCCTCCATCACGACGGCGTCGGTGTTGGTGCCGCCGACGTCGATGCCGATGCGATAGTTACTTTGCGATGTCACGGCCCTGCTCCGCCCGCAGCTTTTCGAATGCCTGCGTGGTGTATCCAAACGTCTTGAGGATCATGGGGATGACGATCACCTCGGTCTCGCGCACGCCCGGTATGGCCCGGATCGTATCGACGAAGGCGTAGAGCGCCGGCACATCCTCGGCCCCGAACTCGAGCATCAGTTGGTAGTGGCCAAGCACGGCCGAGAGGTAGTTGATGTTTTCGAACGCGACAAGACGTTCGGCCACCGGCACGATCATGCCGGGATCGACCACGAGCAGCACCTCGGCGAAGACCTTCAGACCGAGCGCGTTTGGGTCGGGCAGTGCGCCGATATGGATGAGTTTGTGCTCGATCAGGGCGTTCAGACGGTTGCGGATCGTGCGCTCGGAGACGTCGCCGATGCGGTTGGCGATCTCGGCCGCCGACAGTCGACCGTTCTCGACAAGCAGGTCGATGATCTCGAGGTCCGTTTCGTCAGGCAGGTAAGCGTCAGCCATGTGGGTTTCCGGTTGTGTCCCTTCATTATAGGAAGTGTGCCGAACAGGTACAGCCGAAAACGGGGTAATTTCCGTTTCGGAAATTGGGTGATACGTACAGTTTGGTGATTTGTAGGCGATTGACGCCCAACCGTAGCGCCGCCGACGGCCCTGCGGCGCTTCTGATGTCTCGGGCAGGCCTTGGGGAGCCGGCAGTAAGGTCAGTCGCCAGAGGGAGCGTAGTTCATGTAGGAGAACAGTTGTCCGTCCGACAAGAGCGCGACGAGAAAACGGTGGGGGTTCTGGCCGGCAGGCGCGGCGCCGTTCGACCTCCAATCGAAAAAGTAGATCGGGTCTTTGACGCCCTCGCTGTAGACCCATGCCCCGTTGTCGGCGAGCACGTCCGGCGCATACAGGGCGGCATAGTCCTTGGCGCGCGTGCGAAGTCTGTCGTGCGAGACGGCCTGACCGGGATCGGCCCAGACGAGGGTCGAGGGTTGGATCACGCGCAGGATCTGTGTTGAGGGCTCGAATCCATACATCCGGCCAAGATCATCGGCGAGAAAGACGAGGCGCTCATCGAGTGTGGGGTGATTGGGCTCGACATCGAGAGCGCCGATGCTCAAGGTCAGCGCGGGGTCACCCGTGACCTCGCGCGCCTGAGCCTGCAGATCCGCCCAGGTGGCCGTTTCGAATTGCGCAGTGACTTCGTCGTGCTGCAGACAGGCTGGGCCGGCGACGCCCAGATCATCGACAGCCGTGCCACGCACAGGGATGAGTTCGAGGCAGGTCGGTTGTGGCGCGCAAGCTGAGAGCGTGAGCGCCAGACAGGCGGCGGCCAGGCCACGGACGTTCTGTCGTTGCATCGATCACCTCAAAAGTATCAGGGTCGGTCGCCCACGGCCGGGAAGAAACCGGCTTCAACGTAGTACCAGGTCTCACCGCGCTGCGCGTAGAAGGCAACCATTTCTTGTGCGGCAAGCGGGTTGAGGATGCCTCCGGCACAGCACAGGTTGTGCTCGATGCCTGTAAAGCCCGTCGGATAGAGGATGTCGGCGTACGAAAAACCAAAGCGATCGCCATCCCGGTAGAAATAGAACGGTCGGCCGGCCAGCAATTGGAAATTGAACGCTTCATCAAAACCATGCCGCTGGCTCAACGATCGACCATCGGCGATTACGTCGGCGATCAGTTCCATCTCGGCCCCCAGGGCCGACCGGGCATGCAAGACATTGAGATACCAGTGTGATCCGTCGACCCAGAGCCTCCCAAGGAGGCCCGGGCCCATCGTCTCGGGCGGGATCGAGAAGAGCACTTGTTCGCCCTTGATGACGTCGACGCCTTCAAGCAGTCCGCGATCCGGCGACTCGACAGCCACCGACCGGGCGTAGATAAGCTCGCCCTCGTCGGCGCCGATCGCCTTAACCGTATAGTACGCTTCGGGATCCGCGACGGCGTCATACAGGTACGGCCATTCCAGTTCACGTTGGCTGCGGTGTCGCTCGAGCACGGCCTCGGCCGAACCGCCGACTGGCTGAAAGGGCTCGCCGAGGACCGGGCGGGCCGCGAGCTCAAACGCTTCGAGCGCGAATCCCTCGGGCAGTTCAGGCTCGATCGGCGGCGGGGGCCCGGCTGTGACAACCGGTGTCGGGCTCGGTGTGAGTGTCGGCGGCAATGTCGGCGCG
>Ga0209573_1006132_pt1 | contig 10260 bp, 11 predicted proteins | sample TNRBio252014_DNA_FD_185870 | JGI IMG/M metagenome (GOLD analysis project Ga0209573, IMG submission 185870) | Wastewater treatment Type I Accumulibacter community from EBPR Bioreactor in Madison, WI, USA - TNR Reactor_6/25/2014_ DNA (SPAdes)... | ecosystem: Engineered > Bioreactor > EBPR >...
GACCTCTGGAGGAGGCGCGGAGTTCGAAGTAGGTGAGGTTAGGGTGAGTAGTTTCGACTGCGCGGGGGTCGAAGACTAAATCGCGAGTCGGGCAAGTGACTCAGAACAGCTACCGGGCCCTTGGAGCTCATGCTTCTTTAGGGCCCCGATGTTTTCAAGAAGCTGCAACTTCTTTTCAGAATTTGGGCTAGTCCTAAGCCTTTTCAGTCGTCCCTCAAAACGGATGAGGTCGATTTCGTTTGGGCTGTTCTCTTCAATCAGCTTTCTAAGCTTTTTGGTGTCGAGCTCATCCAATTGTGTCTGATTGAGTTTGCCCGCAGCGTGAGCCAAGCGAACAGCCGACGGCAAAGGAGCTCTTTCGATTTCGCCCCATCGAACAACGCGGAGTCGACCTGCTTGCCATGATGGGTAGCCCTGATGAGGGTCGATGACGAGTCCCCTTCTAAGGAGAGACTCATAGTCGAGCTTTTCGTTTGTGAGGGCATGCAAACTAAGGCCCGCAGGAAGTGAGACAATGGTGGTTTCAATATCAACGAGCCCATTTAATTCCATGGCCCGTGGATCCAGTACAAAACTTAGGTCGAAAGAGCGCCCACTCTTGGCGCGAATAGAAACATATTTTCCAACCTCTATTAACTCAGGCTTTGCGGAATCAAAGCGGCGGATCGGGAGAGTAGATAACGAGTCATTGGAGCCCAGTCTGCGGGCGAGGTCAGCGAGGGCTTGTGCGTTGGGGATCTGGCCCAGCACAAAGCAAAGATCAATATCGCGCGGATTAAAAGGGAGCTGTCGAGTGGCTGTGTCGAGCACTGAGATGGCCGTGCCTCCGATCAAATGAACGGGCAATGGGCGCAAGTCAGCAGAAAGAGTAGATCTGATCAGTTCAATTTCATTTGAAATTTCTTCCAGATCAGACGTTTGGCGAGGCAGGCCACTTGTGGACATGGGCACTGCGAGCAACAGCGCACTCATAAAGACGGAAAGGCCCGATCTTTTTAATGTCATCCTCACCAGGGTAACACATGGAGCGGGGCCTGGGTGAGGCTGAGTGTTCATCTACACACCGCGAGCTATTGCTCTGAGTCGCTCGATAGTCTGTTTTATTTCCTCGGCGCCAAAGGTTTCCCCTGCTTCTTTAAATATTGCGACAAAGCTGTTCCGGGTCTTTCAAGTTTTGCATAAATATCACCAAGAAGTCTCATGGAGCAGGCCTGGAGAACTAAGTCCGAACTGCGCTTAGATTCTTCCTCACACTGTTTTGCAAAACCTAGCGCACGGTCAAGCTCTCCGAGCAGCTCACTCAGTTTGCCGCGCTCGTAAGAATTGGCGCCGAGGTAACTCCACGCATCGGGTGCAATGAGAAGACGCTCATCGTGGATATATTTTAAGGCAAGGTGATAATCCCCAGCCTCTCGCTCAACAAAAGCGAGCTGATGAAGGTCGATATGATTTCTATGTTTCTCAAACAAGTCTCGATGAATCTTTCGGGCTTCATCAAAACGCTTAAGTCCGACAAGGGCGTAAACGTATCCATTCAGAAGCCGCGAGCGTTCATTGCAGTCGGAGGGAGTGGATTGAAGAAGGCCTTCCCAGACTCTCGCGGACTCGGCGTAACGCTTGGCCTCGTAGAGGGACCAGGCTTGGGGTTCGGAAATTAACGAGGTCATAAGATACGGGTGATTTTCAGGGGAAATTGGGGTGACTGACGGGGCTCGAACCCGCGACCTCTAGAATCACAATCTAGCGTTCTAACCAACTGAACTACAGTCACCACATCGGTCTCGGTCCCGGGCGGGGCCGACTTCGGAACGGTTCTACACACAATATCCTGGGATTTCAAAGTTCTTTGATGAATCGTGAGCGCTCAAAGCGGATTTGGGGGCCATAGACCCCTTCTGGCATACGGCGACCGGCTGCAAAGCCCATCACGATGACCGCATCCCGGGGAAGCTTCATCAGACGCCTGAGGCGAGTGGAGTCCATTCCCTCCATAGGGCACGAGTCGTAGCCGTAGGCGCTTAATGCGAGCATAAAATTTTCGCAGGCGAGTGCCGTGCTCTTCACGGCCCAGGTGCGGAGTTCCGATTCCGTGGTGGGCTCGCGGGGTGTGGGGGTCTTGAGGCCCCTCACCCACAGGATAATTTTTTTGAGGAGCCCTTTAAGGCCTAGGGGCCCGTTGTCGTAAACAAACGGCACGAGCTTGGTGTAGTAGTGAAGCGCCTGCTGGGGGGCCTTGTCCTTGCGAAGTCGTTCGGCCATCAGCCGCGCGTGTTCACGCCAGGTGCGCGTGCGGGCGACGGCGATCACAAGCGTTCCGCAAGTCTTTACGGCGGGCTGCGAAAGAAACGCGTTCTCATAAGCCGGCCTCAGAGCTGTGTTCTTGAGGACGTGGAATTCCCACGACTGAAGATTGGATGAGTTGGGGGCGACAAGTGCGAGATCAAGGCAGCGACCAAGTGTCTCCTCAGGCACGGGTGTGCCGTCAAAGGCTCGGATGCTTCGGCGCGTGCGAGCGATCTGCTCGAAGGCGCGAATCAGGGTTTCTTGGGGCAGCTCGTTTTCGCTAGGCATATTGGTCATTGCGATCAGACCTTTTCAGGCACGGTCCAGCAGGCGCCGTCGGGGCCGTCCATGATCTGAAAACCCTCCGCTTCGAGACGTTTGCGCACTTCATCGGCTTCCGCAAAGAGTTTGTTTTTTCGCAGTTCTTCGCGCGCGACGAGCTCGCGGTCGATGCGTTCGGCGACGTCTGCTGAGATTTTCATGCGCTTCAGGCGGCGTGCTCGAATCTGGGCGATCGCCTCGGCCGGGGCGCTTTCGAGAAGCCCAAAGACCCTGGAGAACACCTTCATGCATGCGTGTCCCCAAGCCGACCAAAGCTCGGGCTTGTCTTCTTTGTGGCAGACGCGGAGTGCGCCGAGCACGTGTCCCAGCGCCTTGGCGGAATTGAAGTCGTCAAAGAGGGACTCGTCGAGTTTCTCGAGGTTCTTGAACGCGGGAGGCATTTCGGTTGCGCCGTAGTGAACGTGCGCGTGTTCGAGAGCTTTTTGTTTGGCGCGGTAGAGGCGCTCCACAAGAGCTTCTGTCCTCAAGATACCTTCGTCACTAAAATCAACAGGACTGCGGTAGTGGTGCTGCAAGTACATGAGTTTGAGAGTTTCGGCGCCAAACATTTCGAGGAACTCGAAGGTTCGAAAACCATTGCCTGTCGACTTAGACATTTTTTCGCGTTGAACCGTTAACATGCCATTGTGAATCCACTGGGCCGCGAGCTCGCCTCCATGGGCGGATTCTGACTGTGCGATTTCGTTTTCGTGATGTGGAAAAATAAGATCCAGTCCGCCCATGTGGATGTCGAGGCCCTCGGGGAAGAGGGCGTGTATCATCGCCGAGCACTCGATGTGCCATCCAGGACGACCCTCCCCAACACCATCAAAGCTCCAAGAGGGCTCGCCGGGCTTGGCCGCTTTCCAAAGAGCAAAGTCGAGGGGATTGTGTTTGGCTTCGCCGACCTCGATGCGGGCGCCTGCCTGCATGTCATCGGGGTTGCGCTTTGAGAGCTTGCCGTAGGGTTGAAATTTTTCGACGCGGAAATAGACGTCTTTGCCAAAAGGCGTATCGGCGGCGTACGCAAAATCTTTGGCCATCAGGCCGCGAATGATCTCATGCATGTCGGAGACGTGCTCGGTCGCGTGCGGGATAAAATCGGGGCGGCGCACGTTCATTTGAGCTAGCTCGGCGTCGTAAGCATCTTCGAATTCTTTTGCGACGCTAGCGGCCTCGCGGGACTCGTCTTGTGCCTTTTTGATGATCTTGTCGTCGATATCGGTGATATTTCGAGCGTAGCGAACCGTGTAGCCGGCGTATTCCAGCGTGCGCACGACGAGGTCTCCCGTTAGGGCTGCGCGTGCGTTGCCGACATGGGTGTATCCGTAGACCGTGGGTCCGCAGAGATAAATATTCACGAGGCTTGGGCGGCGCGTTTTCAGCGGCTCTTTCTTTGCTGTCAGTGTATTAGTGAGCAGGATTTGTGGGAGCGCCATGGGAGTCACATCTTAAAAGACGGGGACTTCGAAGTCTATGAAAGCAAAAAAGTTGAACCCGGCCGGAGCATCCTTGCTTCGGTCGGGTTCTTCACGGGACTTTGTGGGCTCCGTCCTTGGAGCCTTCATCGTATTTGCTAAAAATCGCGGATCAGGCGAAAGCGTCGAAAATCTCGCGAATCTCGCTCTCAACAATATCTTCGCGGAGCTGCTGAGCGAGCGAGAGTTCTTTGATCAGAAGGCTCTTTGCAGTGTCGAGCATTTTGCGCTCTCCAAAGCTCAGGTCCTTGTCCGTCTTGAGGCGGAAGAGGTCGCGCATCACTTCGGCGATCTCGTAAACGCTTCCGGTCTTGATCTTTTCCATGTACTCGCGGTAACGACGGTTCCAGGTCTGGTTGTCGACAGCGACTTCTTTGGTCTTGAGGATCTTGTAGATCTTGGGCACGTCTTTTTTTGCGATGATCGAGCGCAATCCGACGTCTTTGACCTTGTTGGTGGGGATCAGGATCGTGCTACCGTTTTCGAGGAGCTGGAGGATATAGAAGTACTTTTTCTTGCCTCCGATGTTCTTTTCTTGAACGCCGCGAACGACGCCCACGCCGTGGGAAGGATAAACCGCATTGTCTCCGACTTTGAAAATGGCCAAATTGAATGACCTCCGTCCTTGGACTAAATTTGCTTCTTAGGCCTTTTGCTCTTGAGGATGGTCCTTATAATAGGGACCAGTTGTGAGAGTACATCGTTGTGACTCGCCACGTTATTTTCAAGAAACACAGAGTCTTAAAGCTAGGGGAGTGTAACACGAATGCTCTATAAACACAAGGTAATACTCGCCTCTGGCTCTCCGAGGCGCCGGGAGCTGATAGGCTATCTATTTAAAAACAATGAGATTCTTCGCTATCCCTGCGAAGAGCCGATCTGGCAAAAAGGGCAGAGCGCTAAGGCCTATTTGAAGGCGTGTTTGGATGAAAAATGGCGCTGCGCGTTACTTGCTCTGGACGCTCCAGGAGATGCACTCCTTTTGGTCGCCGACACGATCGTTGTTCAGGGGGCTCAGGTGCTTGGCAAGCCTCGTGATGAGGCCGACGCTCGCCGCATGCTCACGCTGCTGTCGTCGCGCCCTCACTTCGTGCGCAGCGGTTTTCGACTGGGCCTGGCCGACGGATCCGCGCCGTTTGTCGACCGCGTTGTCGAATCGCGGGTAAGCTTTCGCAAACTTTCTGCAAAGGAAATACGTGATTACGTTTCGAGCGGCGAGCCGATGGATAAGGCGGGCGCGTACGGATTTCAAGGCATCGGAATCCAAAACATCGCAAGCATCAAAGGTTCTTACACGAACATCGTGGGGCTGCCTCTGGACGAACTCCGGCGCGCGGCTGCGGATCTGGGCGTCGTATGAGTGAACCCGCGTTGCTTGAGCAGTTTCAGGAGTGCGTGGAGCGCGCGTGTCGCAAGGCAGGCCGAAACTCCGCGACGCTAAAGCTTCTGGCGGTCAGCAAAGGACAGAGCCTAGAGCGTATCGAAACGTTCTTGTCCGCAGGACTTAAGCATTGGGCGCTCGGCGAAAGCTACCTCGAAGAACTCGCCGAGAAACAGCGGACGCTTTCGCTTCCCTCGTGGCATTTTATTGGGCGCCTGCAGTCGCGAAAAATTCCGGAAATTCTCGAGCGCTGCGAGGTGCTTCATAGCGTTTCACGCACAAAAGAGCTTGATCTGATCGCGCGCCGCCCTCGAGATTTTTTTGTACAAGTGAGGGTCTCGGGCGAGGACACGAAAAACGGTCTCCTGCCTGCGGAGCTGCCGGCGTTCCTCGATCATGCCGAGAGTCTTGGTCTTTCAAAACAGTGTCTGGGCCTCATGGCCCTACCCTCGCCGCTCGACGAGGTGGGCGAATCACAAGTTCGCACAGAAATGACGATGCTTCGCGAGCTGCGTGCGCGGCATCTTCCTCAGGGGCTTCTCAATATGGGGACCTCGGCCGACTATGAGCTCGCAATTGCCGAAGGCGCGGATGTGTTGCGCATCGGCAGTCTTCTTTTTGGAGAAAGAGGCGCGCGCTCTGAGGTCTAGAGAGGAAGCGCGCTGAGCGATTTCGTATCGACCCAGCCGCGGCCGCTGTCGGAGCCTTCGACTTGGGTGAAGGCTCCGCTCGTGCGAATCACGCGAACGCGGGTTCCAGGCTTCAGAAGGATTTTTTCTTCGGAGTTTTCTAGCGGGGCACTGCGAAGAGGGGTGGGCTCGGCGGTCGAGATCGTCGCCAGACTCGATCCACTCAGGCTCAGGCCTGCGGCGGCAAAAACAAGTGCGAGCACAAGAACACAGGGAATCCATGATTTTCGGGGCAGCCCTTTCTTGAGAAAGACCCACAAGAGGAAGACCCAGGTCAGCGCGAGTCCGCCGGCAAAAATTTCGGATGGGCGCGCCCGCGAGGCGATTTGGTAACCCCATTCCGAAGGATGTGAGAGCGGGCGTCCTTGTCCCCCTTCGATTTTGTCCTGCGCAAAGGAGAGGTCGTCACGCAATTCTGAGTTCCAGCGGTCGAGACTCACGGCTTTTTGAAAAGAGAGGATCGCCTGAGGCCAGTTTTCGAGACGCGCATAGGCGCGACCCAGATTGGCGTGCAGCTGGCTCGACGTGTATCCGGCGGCGTCGATTTTCTGAAGGAGCTCGATAGCGGGACCGAGCTGAGAGTTTTGAGTGGACTTGTCGCCCAAGATCTTCAGGGCCTGAGTGTAGGCCTCGTCGATCGAGAGTTCCTGCTGGCTCATGGCAAGGTCTTCAGGCTCGTGCGGAGTCTTGAGCGTTGGGAGCTTGCAGTCCTTCGAGTTCGGATTCGAGGACTCTTACGAGGGTTTCGAGCTCGGCAAGTTGCGCCTTGAGTTTGCGATTTTCGTTTTCGAGAGCCAGGAGATCCGGTGAAGCTGTCGGAGTAAAATCGCGAGCGACGACGGCCTGGCGAGGAAGGTCCTCGTTCTTGCGCGAGAAGAGGGGCGCGGCGTTCATGACCTCGACGGTGTCGGGAAGCCAGTAGCGGCCTCGCTCGAGTTTGAACTCGATGCTCTTTGCGCGAATTCTGCGACGAAGAGTCGAAAGGCTGATGCCGAATTTAGCGGCAAATGCGTGAAGGTCGATCCATCCCCCGTGATCCATATGATTTACTTTAAACACTTTCTCCAAGTATGCAAGCGGGCCGATGAGCGATGTTGCTGGAACTTCAGATGAGTCTTAGACTGAAGGCAACATGGTTCGTAACACAGATGAAGCTCGCATCGACCTAAGCTCAAAGAGAAAGGTCGCCTTTATCTGCAGTGGCGGTGCGGTTAAAGCGGCGGCGTTCCATGTTGGTGTCGCTCTGGCGATTGAACATGCGGGATTTGTTTTTGAAGGCGGACGGTCGGACACCGATTCGGAGCTGGGTTCTGTAGACCCCGCCAAGGTTATTAAAACCTATGTCGGGTCTTCAGCCGGCACTCTCATCACGGCTTATCTTGCGAGCGGCAGCAGCCTTAAGGATCTGTTAGCCACTTTCCGCAATGATCCAAGTTCTCAGGGGATCCCAGGAATGAGGTATTGGGAGATGCTTTCGCCGCGTGTTCGGCGTCCTTGGGACTTGATGGGCTGGAACACCTTCTTGCTAAAGATGCTCAAGGGACAAATGTTTCAGAGTCCCTTCACGACCGAAGGCATTGTGCGTTATCTGCATCAGCACGTGCTCGAGACCGACAACTTTTCGGAGCTGCGCTCAGATCTCTATGTTGTCACGACGGAGCTCAATCGTCCTCGGAAGGTCATTTTCGGCAAGACCAAAATTGCTAGCGACGATCCGAGCTACGAGTATCGCAACGATGTCAGTATTGCCGACGCGTGCGCTGCAAGTATGAGCTTGCCCCCGATTTATCATCCGTACTCGATTCAGCTGGAGGGGCGTCGTCGTGAGTTTTACGACGGCGAGATATGGGAGCCGCTCAGCGCCCACGTCGGCCGCGATTTGGGGTGCGATCTCGTGATCTGCAGCTACACTCATCAGCCCCTAAGAATTCCGGACAACCGCTCAGAATCGATTACCGATATGGGCGTTGAAAGCATTACCCTCCAGGCAATCTATCAGTCGATTGAGCAAAAAATTCGGGCGGCGCGTGGCACGCGCAAACGCGAGCGGGATGTCGTCGAACTGATCCACAAGTTTTTTAGAAAACATGAACTTTCGTCGGATCTCTGCGACACCCTGATTGCGGAAGTCGAGGATCGCATGGTCTACAAGCCTCATATTGACTACATTTATATTCACCCTCGAGCGACTGACGTGGAAATGTTTCGCGCGCCACACTTTTCGCTCAAGAGGCGCACGACCGAAGAAATCGTCAAGAAGGGTTATATCGCGGGACGTGTGGCGATGCGAGATCTCTACTTGAGCCCTTGAGGCTGAGGCCGCCGCCCGCTATGTCGCGCCTTCTAGAACTGAGTCTGTGAGATCGTGCCCCGCTGGGTTCGCACGACTTGGATGCCGCGGCCTTCACCCGTTTTTGAATCAACGAGCACGACGTGCCACTCGCCTTCGGGGAGGCCCGAAATTACAAAACGTGCGTCTTTGGGGTCTAAGGTCTGGCTGGAACGACTCAGCTTGTTCTGCTTCCCGAAATAAAAGACCATCGCGTCTCGGGCCAAGCGTCCGTCGGACCCAAAAATTTTGATATCAAATGCACGACGAATGTTTTCGGGGCGGACATTGCCAATCACGTAGCTCTGCTCCAGGCTCGCGCTATCGTTGACGGTGCTGAGCACCTCGTCGAGCTGATCGAGCGTGAAGAGGGGAACAAAGTCCGGCAGGGCTTCGCTGAGTGCTGGCGCGTTGAGCCAGGTCTTAAAATATCCTTGCGCATGAATCTCGATCAGATCGACGCTGGGGCGCTCATAAACTTCGCGGAGATCCAAAATTCCGTCTGAGTCGGGCTCAACCAGCCCGCGCTGACCCCCGATGCTCGCGTAGATGCCCGTGTCGGGACGCTCGAGAGAAAAGGCATCGACAAGTTGGGTGCTAAGGCTGCGCACTTCAGGCTCGACGAGTGTTGTGGTCAGCGCAGGGCCGAGCCCCTTGAAGTCAATCAGCTGCGCAGGCCACTCACTGATCTCGGCATTGCCTCCATCCTGTTTGGCAAGGATGTACTGAAGGGCAAAGTTGAGGTCGTTGAGCATGAAGTCTCCACGCGGGCCGGTTTCTTTTGCGGCGGGGTGAAAGAGCCCAAAGAGTCCGAGCGAATAGAAGCTCGTTTGTGTTTCACGCAAAAACTGATCGAAGCTCATGCGCGCGATCGGTTTCATGTTTCTGTGGAGAAATTTGCCGAGAAGAATTGCTTGTCCTGGTTTTGCGGCCTGATTGAGAGATTTTAGAATGGGGCCAAGGCGCGCCTCTTTGTAAAGCAGAACAGGTGAAATCATTCCTTTGACCGCATAGCCCACAGCCGGCAGATAGCCAGGGGCTTTGACGACATAGCGGGCCGAGTAGGCGTTGGGATACGGGACAAAAGCGATGCCTTTTTTGTTGGGCTTAGAGGAGAGCTTCGAGTTCGGGTGGAGCCACTGAATGCTCGCTTCGGGGACGGTTTCGAAGCGGCTCTCGAGAAAAGCGGATTCATCCAGGACGTAGACACCGGCGCGCGAGCTCTCCAGAGATTTGAGTTTGGGGACGTCGTGGCCCTTGAGCACAATTTTGTGGGCTTTCTGAAGGTCGCTGAGGATTTCTTTGGCGGGACGCTCGGGTGCTGGGGCTGCGGGTTGCTGAGCTGGAGGCACGGGCGCGGGTACGCTCATGGGAGCGGTTGCGATGACCGGCGCGCTCGCGGTGTTATTGGCGACGAGTGTTGGCAACTGCGCAAGCGGAGAGGCAACGTCCTCGATTTTGGGTTGGGGCGCTGGAACTTGCGAGGCCGCAATCGTGATTTCTTCGGCAAGCTTTGCAGGAGTGCGCAGGGCTTCGCTGCGCTCGAGATACTCAGCAACGACTTTTTCGGGCAGAAAGGGACGCAGGGGCTTTGGGTCGAAAGACTGATCGAAGAGCAGAGACTGGTGAAGCGGCTTCAAGGTCTCGGGCAGTTTTGCGATAACTTGGGGCTGTTTAGGGACAGCTGCGAAGAGGTCGCTTTGACCTGCGACAAGACCCAACCCCAGGACCCAAATCGGATTTTGACGGCGCATTCGTTTCATCGAAAACTACTCCCCT
>Ga0209573_1006133_pt1 | contig 10258 bp, 12 predicted proteins | sample TNRBio252014_DNA_FD_185870 | JGI IMG/M metagenome (GOLD analysis project Ga0209573, IMG submission 185870) | Wastewater treatment Type I Accumulibacter community from EBPR Bioreactor in Madison, WI, USA - TNR Reactor_6/25/2014_ DNA (SPAdes)... | ecosystem: Engineered > Bioreactor > EBPR >...
TGCGTCCTTTTCTTCGCCCATTGTGGATATCCTGCCGCCCGGGCGGCATGGGATCATTCATCTGGATCGGCCCTGCACGCCGAACTCAGTCCCTTGGGCACAGCGCTGGTGCCCAATCACGCACTATAGTGGCGACCGGATCACCAAAGGCTGGGTCAAGGCGCGTTATGTGCGCGACAGCGACTGCCCATAGCGACCGGCCCGCAGCGACAGCGCGTCCGTTGCCTCAAACACAAGCCATGCCTATGATCGAGCGCAATGCCGGCCGATCCAAAGCCGGTCGAAAGGTCAGACCATGGCTGGAAATTTTTTCTGGTACGAACTGATGACGTCAGACGTCGATGCGGCTGCACGTTTTTACGCGACTGTCATTGGCTGGACGACACAGGACTTTCCCAGCCCGGATATGCGTTATGTTGTGGTGAACGCCAATGGCGTAGGCGTCGGCGGCATTATGACGGTTCCGCCTGAGGCAGCCGCTATGGGCGCGCCGCCCGCCTGGATGGGCTATATCCATGCAACAGATATCGACAAGCAGACTGAGAGCCTAAAAGCGATCGGCGGCAAGGTGCACCGGGGCCCACAGGATATCCCCGATGTCGGGCGCTTTTCAGTCGTCGCCGACCCGCAAGGCGCCATGTTCATGCTGCTGCAGCCGAACGGCCCTGACCAACCGGAACTCGACCCGATGACCCCGGGCCATGTCGGCTGGTGCGAGTTGATGGCGACTGACTGGCAAACGGCTTTCGACTTCTATTCGGGCCAGTATGGCTGGACGAAAGGCAATGCAGTCGAGATGGGCGAAATGGGAACCTACCAGACCTTTATGCAGACCCGGCTTCAGGGCGGCGGCATGATGAACCGCCCTGCGCATATGCCCATGCCGTTCTGGAGTTTCTACTTCGCCGTTGAAGGCATCGACGCCGCTGCAAAGCGCGTCACCGATCACGGCGGAACAATCACGTTCGGACCAATGGAAGTTCCCGGCGGCCAATGGGTGGTGAATTGCCAGGACCCGCAGGGCGCTCACTTCTCACTCGTCAGCAACACAAAATGATGACGCCGGCGCTGCAAACGAGCCGTGTCGAAATCGAGGCCGGCGAATACACAGCCTGCCAAGGTGATCTTTTGTTGTTTCACCGAAGCGGGCGCATTGCACCACCGCTCTGCGCTGGGTAAATCTGAGTGATGTTTTCCAAAATCCTGATTGCAAATCGCGGCGAGATCGCCTGCCGGATCGTCCGCACCGCCCGCAGGCTGGGGGTCAAGACGGTCGCTGTCTATTCGGACGCCGATGCAAAATCGCTCCACGTGGCAATGGCCGACGAAGCGGTGCGCATAGGTCCTGCCCCGGTCGGCGAAAGCTATCTGCGCGCTGACAACATCATTGAAGCCGCCAAGGCGACAGGCGCTGAAGCCATCCATCCGGGTTACGGCTTCCTGTCGGAGAATCCTGATTTTGTCGATCAGGTGGTCAGGGCTGGCCTGGCATTCATTGGCCCGACAGCCGATTCCATCCGCGCCATGGGTCTGAAAGACGCCGCCAAGCGTCTGATGGAAAAGGCAGGCGTCCCGGTTGTGCCTGGCTATCACGGCGAGGCGCAGAATTTTGTCCTGCTTGCGGGCAAGGCCAATGACATCGGCTATCCCGTCTTGATCAAGGCGCGCGCTGGCGGAGGCGGCAAAGGCATGCGGCGTGTCGATAGCCCCGATGAGTTCGAGGCCGCGCTGGCCGGGGCGAAGCGCGAAGCCAAGGCCGCTTTCGGCGACGACGCAGTGCTGATCGAGAAATATGTCGAGAAGCCGCGGCATATCGAAGTGCAGGTTTTTGGCGACAATCATGGCAACGCCGTGCACCTGTTTGAACGTGACTGTTCGGCCCAGCGCCGCCACCAAAAGGTGATCGAGGAGGCCCCTGCCCCCGGCATGACGCCCGAGATGCGCGCCGCCATGACCGACGCCGCGGTAAAGGCCGCCAAGGCGATCAAATATTCAGGCGCCGGCACGATCGAGTTCATTGTCGACGCTTCCGAAGGGCTCAGACCTGACAGATTCTGGTTCATGGAGATGAACACCCGTCTGCAGGTCGAGCACCCCGTGACCGAGATGATCACCGGCGTTGATCTGGTCGAATGGCAGTTGCGCGCAGCCTCAGGCGAAAAAATCCCGCTGTCGCAAAAAGAGATCAAGCTGAACGGTCATGCATTCGAAGCGCGGCTTTACGCAGAAGACGCGACGAAGGGCTTCCTGCCCGCCATTGGCACATTGCATCATTTACGCTTTCCAGACGCCCCGCCGCCGGGTTCAACCATGCGAATCGAGACGGGCGTGCGCGAGGGTGACGCCATTTCCCCGTTCTATGATCCGATGATCGCCAAGATCGTCGTCCATGCCGATAACCGATGGATGGCTCTTGACGCGCTGGTTCAGGCGGTTGAGGCGACAGAGCTGGCGGGCTCGATAACCAATGCCGCCTTCCTGGCCGCGCTAGGCCGCGATGCGGACTTTGCCGCAGGCGATGTCGATACCGGCCTGATTGCCCGCAAGCAGGATACGCTGACCCGCGCCAAGACGCCCACACTGGACATCATCGCGCAAGCGGCGCTGGCGGCATCAGGTATTGAACGTTCCAGGGCGTCAAGCGACCCATGGGAAGCGGTGATCGGCTACGCCCATTTTCACCCGATTGCCCGCAAGGTCTCGCTGTCACAGGGTGATGAAAAGATCGAGGCGCATGTCCGGTTGCTGGAAGGTGGACGCGCTAGAGTCGAGCTGGCGGGCGAGGTCGCAACGATCAGTCATGCGAAAGCTGCGCTGTGGCCCGGCCATGTAACAGTGTTCAGCCAAGGCAGCGCCTACACGTTTGGCGTCCCGGACCCGATGGCGCTGGCTGGCGATGCAGATGGCGCCTCATCGTCGATGCGAGCGCCGATGCCTGGCCTGGCCAAAATGGTGATGGCCGCCAAGGGCGACACGGTCCAGAAAGGGCAGCCGCTGCTGATCCTTGAAGCGATGAAGATGGAGCACACCATCGCCGCATCACATGACGGCGTCATCGATGAAATCGTTCCGCAGGGCGCGCAGGTGACCGACGGGACCGTTCTGGTCAGTTTTGTCGAAGAAGTCTGATGCAGTCCTCCACGATTGACCGACACAGCCTCGTCGAGGACGCTCTGGCGCTCTTGTGGGGAACCAGCTTTGTCGCGCTGGGCCTGGCCATCTACCAAAAAGCGATGCTGCTTACCGGATCGTCGGCCGGCATTGCGCTGTTGATTCACTACGCGACCGGCTTCGGCTTTGGCATCGTATTTTTCCTGATCAACCTGCCGTTCTGGTATCTGGCGGTGAAGAAGATGGGATGGCCGTTCACCATCCGCACCTTTGTCGCGGTCGTACTGTTTTCGGTGCTGTCGCGCCTGACGCCGGGCTGGATCGATATATCGAGCATCAACCCATTTTACGCCGCGATCATCGGCGGCGGCCTGATGGGCACAGGGCTGCTCATTCTGTTTCGCCATCGCGCAGGGCTTGGCGGCTTCAACGTGCTGGCGCTCTATTTGCAGGACAATTACGGCATTCGCGCCGGATATTTCTCGCTGGCGGTCGATCTCGTGATTTTGCTCGTTTCGCTGTTTGTGCTGCCCTGGCAACAGGTTCTCCTGTCAATCGCCGGCGCGGCGGCGCTTAATCTCGTCATCGCGATAAACCACCGGCAAGGACGCTATGTCGGCATGAGCTGAAACGAAAAGACCGCCGACTGGGTGCGGCCCTTTGTGATGCTGCTACGGCGAAGTACTAATCAGCCAGAATTGGCGCGCATCTGCCGTCATGCCATTGGTCATGTCATATTTGGCGTCCTTGATGCCGCACTTTTCGTCAAAGACGATTTCGCAGGCCCAGATGGGTTCAGTGCGGCTTCTTACCAGAACTCTCGGCGATCTCGTCTTCAGCGACCGCAAACGCCCGGTCAAGCGAAGAGACAAGATCAAGCTCATCGCTGAAGTCGATCTCTTCGTCGGCTTCAGCCTGCTGAACGGGTTCGGCGACCTGCTTGCGGTCGGTTGAAGGCGGCCGCGTGTTGGCCGCCGATGCGGCGACGGACGCAGCTGCTGCCGCTGGTGAAAGAGAAGCCATGTCGGCGCGCAGTGTGCGAATTTCGTCCTCAAGTTCGGCCGCACGCTCGTTCATGACCCTGCGCTCCGACTGCATGCGTGTGTTTTCGCGCTCGGAAGCCGAGAACTGCTTTTGCCATTTGTCGCGTTCGGCCAGGAGCTGAGGCACCTGGGTGGCCATCACCTTGTTGTCCTGAACCAGCTTGGCGACGCGGTCGCGCGCCTCCGCTTCCACGGCTTCAAGACTGGTCACCATCTCCTGCAGTTTCCGGGCGCGATCTTCGGCAGCGGTGCGCGCAACTGTTTCGTCCTGGTTGACGCGCCGCATCTCGGTCACTTCAGCGCGCAGACTTGCTATCTCAGTCTGCGCCTTCTGTTCGTTTGCACGGGACTGCTGGAGTCCGGTGTGGATCTCGAAGGCGCGCTCCTTGATCGTCTCGACAATTTCTTCGAGCTGTTTGATCCGCTCATTGGCGGTTGCTTCCCTAGCCGTGATGTCCAGCAAATCCGCCTGGAGCTTTTCGCCGGTGGTCTTTTCTACGGCATAAAGCATCGCCAGACGCTTCTGGTCGGCCTCTACCGGACCCAGCCGTTCAAGCTCTTTCGTCGCCTCGGTCAGTTTTGTGTCAAGCTGGCGCCATTGCTGGCTCAGTTGTTCAAATGCCTGCACGGCGTCGCGAACGCGCCCATCGAGCCTGTCGCGCACGTCGGCGACAGCGGACAGGTCGAACTTCTTCACGGATGAGACCGGTTCCTCAACGGCGGAAGCCAGATCAGCCAGCGACAGGCCAACAGTGGCGCCGTCTTCCGCCAATTCTGTTTCTTGCTGGAGGTCGCTATTGTCCGCAGTCTTTATGTCAGGCTCGTTGTCACGGCGGCTGGTGCGTTCAGATAGACTCGATTTCGGAGCCGTCGCGGCGCCGCTGGATTTGGCCAAAGCAGATACCCCTTAGGTAGACTCGGATCCCCACCCGGTCCCTGTAGCGGTATTGCCCAGCGCAATGAGACAGAAATGTGTCCATCACGTCCGCTTGGGCTCCCGCAACTGCATTTGCAGCCGGCAAATGGCCAATCAATGCATGGTCATCCATTCGCGGGCTTCCCGCAATGCCCGCACCAGGTCCTGCTTGGACAGCGACGAGGCCAATTCCGAACGCAACTCGGCTGCGCGTTCCGAACCGCGAACCGCGGCGATGTTGAACCATTTGTGCGCTGCGACCATGTCGACCGCGCAGTCGCGACCGGTCGAATACATAAGACCCAGTTCGAGCAGCATCTCTGCCTGCGTTACTGCGCCAGCGGCGCCCAAACCTGCTTCCAGACTATCAAAACGTGCCATTTTATTATCCCCTGTTTGCTCCCGAAAGCCGCCAATCTTTCCCGTCCGGCTTGTCTTTCGATGGTCAAAGGATTGCGCACTGCGCTTGAATCCTGCGTTAAGCGGATTGCTTAATGTGCAGACAACAAAACTAAAATGAGATGTAAATTGCGCTGGTTGTTAACCAAACGGATGCAGCAATTGTGCGGTTTTCCCGCCTGGAGCCGGATTGCCGTGGTCTGGGCGAGGAACGATTTGTCAACCACGCTACAGCTTTCATCGTGATCGCAAACCTGGCTGCCGCGGACTTCCACCGAAAACCGCCGACCGTGACGCATGTATGACTTTCCGTTGCGGTAGCCTGCCGAGGCCGGCCATGCGCTTTAATTTCGCCCGTATTTCCAATATGGATTTCCTTGCTAGGGACAAATTTGGGGCGGACTGATCGTCCTGGACACCACGTGCTCGACAGGGAGGAACGACATGATTCGTAAATTGGCATTGGGCGCTGCGGCGCTGCTTCTGGCCGTCGGCGCCGCTTATGCCGATCCGATCGACGGAAACTGGAAAACCGAGAGCGGCGAGACAGCTTCAATTGCTGGCGGCGCCATCACCTTGAAGACCGGCAAACATGCTGGCAAGCGCATCGGCCAAATGAATGCTAAGGGTGGCGGCAAGTACACCGGAACGATCACCGACCCGGCCAACGACAAGACCTACACCGGAAGCGCCACCTTGGCTGGCACCACACTGAAGATGAAGGGTTGCGTTGCTGGCATCTTCTGCCGCACCCAGACCTGGAAGAAGATGTAAGCTCAACATATTCTGTTGACCTCCAAGGGGCCTTCGGGCCCCTTTTTTATTGGGCTGCCCCGCACGCTGTCCGCCAGCGCATGCCGCAAATGCAATTGGCGCGTCGAACTGCCAACTTCCCGGTAAGCAATTTGAACGCCTGATGAACGCGCCCATCAGAGGCAGTTCAGCCGCCGCGGTGCATTATCTGTCCCATCATCGGAGAGTGGGACCAATGATTGCTCGTCGTTTCACCATCATCTGCCTCGCGACCGCACTATTCGGGATGTTTTTCGCCAGCCTTGTGGTCCGCACCAATGGACCGGACATGGCAGGACTTCACGCCCAACAGATGCACTGCGCCTTCCTCATGAAATCTGGTTGCTGATCAACAGGCGCCAAGCAGGAAAGATCGCCACAATGACCCGTTTCGCCAAGCTTCCTTCCAATCTCGCCACCCTTGCCGCGCGTACTTTGGTCGTCAGCCTGTTCCTGGCGGCTCCAGTCCTGGCGGTTCCGGTCATGGACCAGAGCCAGCACACGATTATCGAGGCGCCAGCGCCGGCGAATACCGGTCTTGGTTTCGTCCTTCTCAATATTCTGCAGCGGCGATAGAGATTTTGTGCTGCATATGCGCTGCTCCCCTCCCGGAACAGGCATAGAGCGCCTATAATGGGTCATGGAAAAAAGAATCTATCCGGAAGCCATCGAAGCCGTATCCAAGCCCAAGGCCGTTGCGCGCCAGAGTTTCACCGATCCGGCCAAAGCGGTTGCCGAACTCAAAAAGATATATGGTCGCAATACCGCATTCTTGCGGGATTCTTTCGCGAACCTGGCCAAAGGCGGCGCAACGGATACGCGCTACCGCGCTTTTTACCCGGAGGTTGGCGTCTCTACTGTCTCCTATGCTCAGATCGACTCCCGGCAGGCTTATGGCCACATGCCCACGCCCGGCCGCTTTACAACGACAATTACGCGGCCTGATCTGTTTGAGACCTATCTGAAGGAACAATTGCGGCTGATTATCCGCAATCACGGCGCGCCGGTCTTTGTTGGCGAATCCGAAACGCCAATCCCGATCCATTTCGCCTTCTATGACGGTCAGACCGTTGATGGCTCGGTTGCCGACAACCTGAAACGACCGATCCGCGACTTGTTCGACGTGCCGGATCTAGATGGCACTGACGACCATATCGCCAACGGCACCTTTGAGGTCATGCCCGGCGAGGCCCGGCCTCTGGCGCCGTTTACCGCGCAGCGGGTCGACTATTCGCTGCACCGGCTGGCCCACTACACGGCAACGACACCGGATCATTTCCAGAATTTCGTGCTGTTCACGAACTACCAGTTCTACATCGACGAGTTCTGTGTTTTCGCTCGCGACCTGATGGCCGATGGCGGCGGAGGCTACACGGAATTTGTCGAACCCGGCAATCTGACCACCCGAGCCGGCGAGACGTCGCCCGAAAGCGGCGCGACGCCGCCGCGCATGCCGCAGATGCAAGCCTATCATCTCAAGAAGGCAGGCCACGGCGGCATCACGATGATCAATATTGGCGTCGGGCCGTCCAACGCAAAGACGATCACCGACCATGTCGCTGTACTCAGGCCGCATGCCTGGTTGATGCTTGGTCACTGCGCCGGGCTGCGCAACACACAGCAGTTGGGCGATTATGTTCTGGCGCACGCCTATGTCCGTGAAGACCATGTGCTGGATGACGATCTTCCCGTCTGGATCCCGATCCCGCCGCTGGCGGAAGTCAATATCGCACTACAGGAGGCCGTGGCCGAGGTCACCGGACTTGCCGGTTATGAACTGAAGCGCATCATGCGCACCGGAACAGTTGCGACGATCGACAACCGAAACTGGGAGTTGCGCGATCAGCGCGGCCCGGTGCAGCGCCTGTCTCAATCTCGGGCGATCGCACTCGATATGGAGTCCGCCACTATTGCGGCGAACGGTTTCCGGTTCCGCGTCCCCTATGGCACCCTTCTATGCGTTTCCGACAAGCCGCTTCACGGCGAACTTAAACTGCCGGGCATGGCCACGGAATTCTACAAGCGACAAGTGGCGCAACATCTGAAGATTGGCATCAGAGCGATGGAAAAGCTGTCCGAGATGCCGGCCGACCGGCTGCATTCAAGAAAACTGCGCAGCTTTACCGAAACTGCGTTCCAGTAGAACCGGCTATTTGATCCCGACAAAAGTCCGCACGAGGCCGTGCACCGGCCCGCCCGGCCCCAATTCCGCCTCGTCAAATCGCCGGCTGTTGGCCTTGTGGGTATCAGCCGCCGCATTAATCAGGGAGGTCACCTTGGCCTTGATCTTGCGGCAAGTCGGATCATTCTTCGCCATCAGGCCGGCAAAACTCGCCTGCGTGTCTTTTGTCATCTCTCTGATCATGACGCCGTGCTGCTCTTCATGGCGCTTGACCCCGGCAATGAAGACGTCCCAGCGCCGTTTGGCTTCGCCGGTCAGCGCAGGAGCGGGTTTTGGGTAAAGGTAGGTGATGGTCAGTTTCGGCCTCGCGTGAACAAGGTAGCAATCGCCGCCGCGCTCATCGAAAAGCCGTTGCCAGGTCAATTTGTACTGCGTTTGCGCGATTGCTCCGTTGGGCCCCGAACTGCCAATGGATCTATACAGCTCAAGCGGCGTCTCGCCGGTGATTGTATATGTCATGACTTTCTCGACCGGTTCCGCCGCCGCCGAAAGGGACGGCGCCCAAATCAGCAAGGCCGAAGTTAACCAGATGGCCAGATTTGCACGGCGATTGGACCGTCTTTTCACGTTTGAGCCGCAATCCTGCAGCTTAAAGGCCACCATGCCTGCTTCGCCCCCAATCCTCTTCGCCCGCCTGGCTGTGTCTGTGCTTGCCGCTGCGACCTCGCTTTTCCTGATTGCAGGTTTTTTCGGCAAATTCCATCCTGCGCTTGATGCGACGTCCCATCTGCGCATTCAGTCAGCAGTCTTTGGCGTGGTTGTCGCATTGGCGCTGTTGATCATGCGGCGACGGCGGCTTGGCGGATTTACACTTTTGGCCGCTGCTTTGGGCCTGGCGACATCGGTGGGGCCGCAGTTCTCCTTTTCAACAGGTGCGGCCATAGCTGCATCTACGTCTGATCCCCGGCCGGCCTATAAGCTGCTGCAACTCAACCTGCTCTACAACAATTCTACCCCTGAGAAGGTGCTTTCACTGATTGGCGAATACCGGCCCGATGTCATCACGGTAGAAGAGGTGTCGGGGCTATGGGTCGACAAACTTGGTCTGATCGCGGCAGCCTACCCTTACCGCCTTCTATGCCGCAGTGTTGCGATCATCTCACGCCGGCCATTCGACGAGACGCGCGAAAAGCGCTGTGAGGCGGGGCAGCGTTTCGCCTCGGCGGCAATCGATTTTGGCGGTCGCACCGTTGGCATTGCGGTCGTGCACCTGCGCTGGCCCTGGCCCTACAGTCAGGCCGCGCACCTAGACCGGTTGGCGCCTGCGCTGCGCTCACTTGGGCCTGTGGCGCTGCTCGGCGGCGACTTCAACGCCGCGACATGGAGCGCAACCATGCAACGGATCGCCAACGAGACAGACATGATGATCGCTGGCGACATAGGAGCGACATGGCTGTCTCGAAGGTTGCCGCGCACTCTCAGAGCAGCCGGTCTGCCGTTGGACCACGTCCTTGCCAAGGGCCTCGAAATTCGCCGCACCAGACTGCTGCACGACATTGGGTCCGACCACTGGCCGCTTCTTGTCGAGTTTTCGTTTTCTGACGACGACGAACGGTTGCCAACAGCGGTCGCGATGGCGCAATGACAAGGTCTGCCGGGCGCTATTTTGCCTTGATCAAAGCCAGTATGAGCCGGTCGATATTTCCGCCGTCGCGGTGCTCGTCGCGGTCAAACTTCTCCTGTCGCGCTTCATAGGTCTGATAGATTTTCTCTGCGCGTTTTTTGACTTCCTGCCGGACGCGGCGGCATGACGGATCGTTGGCGATGCGAAGGCCCTTCACTGCACGGGCTGCGGCGGCGGTCATGTCTTTTGCC
>Ga0209573_1006134_pt1 | contig 10254 bp, 8 predicted proteins | sample TNRBio252014_DNA_FD_185870 | JGI IMG/M metagenome (GOLD analysis project Ga0209573, IMG submission 185870) | Wastewater treatment Type I Accumulibacter community from EBPR Bioreactor in Madison, WI, USA - TNR Reactor_6/25/2014_ DNA (SPAdes)... | ecosystem: Engineered > Bioreactor > EBPR >...
GTTCGCCCTGGGAACCGGTGCGGATGTTCTGCGGTGGTGTGGTGGAGCTGGTGCGCGGCTCACCGTTGCTCGTGCAGTTGCTCATCGGTCATTACATCATCGCGAACGCCCTGCGCATCGACCAGCCCGTGTTCACCGGCATCATTCTGCTCGGCTGCTTTGAAGGTGCCTACCTCGCTGAAATTTTCCGCGGTGCGGTCGAAAGCATCAGCGCCTCGCAGCTTGAGGCCGCGCGCGCAGTCGGCTTCGACAAAGTTCAAACCTACCGCTTCGTCATCATTCCGCAGGCCCTGCGCCGCGCCCTGCCCGGCACCACCGGCCAGCTCGTTTCCTTGATCAAAGACTCCTCGTTGCTCTCCGTCATCGGCATCGAGGAGCTCGTTCAAAAAGTGAAGATCATGAACGCCGCCACCTACAAGCCGCTGGAGGGTTTCCTCCCGCTCGCGCTGGCTTATTTGATCGTCACGCTGCCCCTGTCTTACCTCGCGCGTCGCCTTGAGAGGAGGTTTGCGTATGAAACTTGAAACGCAGGCCGTGACGAAGCGCTACGGCGCCCACGCCGCGCTTGATGGCGCGTCATTCGCCACAGGTGATGAAGCGCGTGTCATCGCACTCCTCGGTCCCAGCGGCGGTGGTAAATCCACGCTTCTGCGCGTGCTTGGCAGTCTGCTCGTGCCCGATGAAGGCAACGTCAGCATCGACGCACGCACGCTGCCGCATGATGAGGACGGTGCCTTGATCGAGCGCCGAGCCAACGGCTTCGTCTTCCAAGGCTACAACCTCTTCCCGCACCTCACCGCGCTGCAAAACATCACGCTGCCATTGCATGAAGTGCATGGCATGTCCGAGACGCAGGCCACGCAGCGTGCTTTGGAACTGCTGCATCGCCTCGGCCTCGAAGGTCACGAGCACAAACGTCCCAGCCAGCTCTCCGGCGGCCAGCAGCAGCGTGCTGCCATCGCTCGTGCTCTTGCGCCGAAGCCTAGACTGCTGCTGCTCGACGAACCCACCTCCGCGCTCGATCCCGTCATGACGGGCGAGGTGCTCGATGTCATTCGCGAACTCGCCGAAGCCGGTCAAAGCATCATCCTCGCCACGCACGAGATCAGTTTCGCCCGCAAAGTAGCCGACTGGGTCGTCTTCCTCGCTGCGGGCAAAATTCAGGAGTCCTCGCCCGCTTCAGATTTCTTCACCAAGCCGCAAACCGAGCTCGCGCAGCAGTATCTTGAGGGTTTGTCGAAGTATCGCTGACTTCAGCGGCCCAAGCACACGCTTCGATAAGACGCCGCCATTTGATCGAGGCTAAAATGTGTCTTCACACGCTCCAGCGCCGCCACACGCATGCGTAAACGCAATTCGTCATCCTCCAGAATTCGCATCAAAGCTGCCGCCATCGCTTCAACATCACGCGGCGGTGTCAAAAAGCCGGTCGCGCCGTCTTCAATCTGCTGCATAGCTCCGCCGACGGTCGTCGCGACCACGGGCAGGCTCGATGCCATCGCCTCAAGCGAGGCGTTCGGGCAGCCTGCAGGCTCCGAGATCATCGCGAAGACGCACACGCTGTCGTGAAATGTGCTGAGATCGCTGATTTCACCGCACCACTCGACGGGCAGGTCTGCGGTGCTTTGCATCAGTGACTTCGCATAGTCCTCCTGCCCCGCGTCCGCGGCTCCGGCGATGCGCAGACGCGTTTGCGGCCATTTCGCGTTCACGAGACGAAACGCGGCGATCAAATCCTCCAATCGCTTGTGCGGGTGAATCCGCGCCGCAGTGCCGATGACCCATTGCGCCGCTTCAGCCTCCGGTTTCGACTCACGCGGCCTCACACCGTTCGGAATCAGGCTCACAGGCCGTTGGAACCATTTTTCCGCGAGTTCGACCTCGCTCGCATGCTTCACGATCATACCGCTCAGAAGCCGTCCATAAGCCATGGCACCGAGAATCGGCAAACCGGGCCGTGGATTCGCAAAGTAGCGCTCCAGCGAGGCAAACAGCATCTCGCCCGGACTCACATCAAAGATCCGAGTGTCATGAAGCGCGTCAGCGAGCAGCAGTTTGTGCTCGGGAATGACATTCCAAAACAGCACGGCCTCCGGCGGATCATGCGCGATGCTTTCGAGCAGCGGCATCAGTGCGCGCATCGCCTCACCGGGTTCCAGCGCCATCACCGACACACCTGCTTGGATCAAAGCTGTTCGTCCCGGCGTGGGATCGTTCGGCGTTTCCTGCAACACCACCGCACGCACCATTTCACCCATCTCGTGGAGTTGGATGAGCAAACGCCGTGCGCTGCTTTGTGCTCCGCCGGTGGAAAAATTGTTCGTCACCAGCAGCAGGCCGTTTTTCGGCTTCTGTGGACGACAAAGCAGCGAATGCAGCAGCCAAGCGTGACGTTCGGCCATCACGGGCGTCGTGAAATCAGCGGCTAGAACGCCATCACGATGTTTTCCGGCCAGTTCGCGAATCGCAGCGGCAAACTCCGACGGTTTCGCGTCAGCGGGCAGCAACCTCATCATGTTTGGATGCCGTGCGGCGATTTCTGCCGCTCCACCAACCTCCGTGGCGACCACTGGCACACCTGCGGCCAGTGCTTCGAGCTGCGCGAGGCTCAAACCTTCGTGGGCGCTCGTGGAAACGAACACATCGGCCTGCGCGAGCAGTGATGGAATGTCTGTGACGGCTCCCTGCCATTCCACGGATGATTCCAGGCCATGCGCGGTGATCTTTTCGCGGCAGAGCCTCACCTCGGCCTGCGCATCGGCATGAATGCTTGAAGGCTCGCCGGCGATCTTGAGCTTGGCACCGGGCAGTTCGGCGAGAACGTCGATCAGCAGCGGCAATCGTTTCTGAGGACGCGGATTCGCGATGGCGATGAGTGTCAAGGAGAGGGGGCCTCCTGGCCCCCTCTCTGGGGGTCTGCAGACCCCCACACCTTGGTGGATGCCGTTCCAGATCGTTCGCGACACATGATGAGGAAAGGCAGCTCCGATTTCCCGCGTCACGGCCTGTGAGCAACCGATGAGCAGCGCGCCCGGCCTCTCGTGCAGCCGTTCGATGGCTTCGGGCCAGCTTTGACGCTGGTTGTGAAACGTGACGATCAGCGGCAGCTCGGGATCGAGCAGGGAAAGAGTTTCGCCATCAACGAGATGCGCGTGAACGGCATCCGCGCCGACATATTTGGCTGCACGCATGATTTCCTGGGCGCGGAGCGCTGGATCAGGCGGCAGACGGAGTTGCATCACATCGGCAGGCGCGGGAAACGGCTCGCGGGTGGGAGAGCCGAGCGTGAGAAGATGTGAGCTGACACCGAAGCGCGGCAGTTCGTGATGCAGATCGAGCACGAGGCGCTCCGCGCCGCCGCGTTGCAGGCTGGTGATGACTTGCAGCAAACGTGGGCGGGGATCGAAGCCGACATCCAGGCTGGAATGACGAATGACACGCCAGCCACGCTGCAAGGCGGCTGCGGCGATGTCATTCAATGAGGCGCCGTGAAGCTCTGAAGCGGCTGCTTCATTCAGCCAGAGGCTTTGAATGAGTGGAAGACGGTCTCCGTGGCGAAACAGACCACCGTTGGTCTTCAAGACGTCGTGCCATTCGGCCGTGGGATGATTCGCGTGCAGTGTGGCACCGATCAAAACGAGCGGTTCATCGACTTCGGAGAGGAATGTGGCTTCGCGCGGCGTCCAGGCACCGGATGCGATGTGCCAGCCAGATTGTGGTCCGCACAGTCCTCTGTGCGGCGCTCCGAAAGCTGAACCGGCTTCGGATGGCCGAAGAGGCGTTTTGTTTTGCGGAGTTTGTTTTTGAAAAGAGAGACAGGAGACTTCGACGCGCCGCACAGGGGACTGTGCGGACCACTTTGTGCGCCGTGGCAGCCAGGGCGGCTGGTTTTCGTCGGCGATGATCCAGACCGGGCCGTCCATGCTCAGTAGGCGGACGGATAACGGGAGGATGAGCCGAAGCTGCTGCGATGGCGGTCGTGATCGAAGCTCGATCCTTGGGAGATGACAGTGCTGTCGGTGCCTGCGGCTCCGCCGGTGGTCTGGACGCGCACGCTGGAGGGTTTTTTGCCGGTGAAGATGAACTGTCCCTGTGGTCCGGGCGTGAAGGCGACCTCGTCGGCAATCATGCGGCCGGAGACGACGCATTCGTAGCGCAGCATCGAGCCGACGGCTTCGGCGGGGCCGGTGATGTAGAAGCCGTCGTCGGTGAGAGTGAAGGCGAAGCGATGGCCGAGCGGCGATGGCTTGGAGGAAAGCATCGCGGCGGCTTCGGGGCCGGTCATTCCAGACGCGATGGCGGTGGGACGCGCCACCCTGCCGAAGAAGGAGAGCACCTTGCGCACGATGAAGAACAGAATGAACAGCGGAATGGCCAGACTGAACAAGACTCCCAACCAACTGCCGACGTTCTGCGGTTCGGAAGGATGAAATTCGAGGTGGGAGTTGGGTGATGATGGCGGCGGCGCTTGGACGGGCGGTGGAGGAGCTGCGACGACGCGTTGCTCGACGGAGCACACGATGCGGAAGCCGTTGTCGGCGTTGCGGCTGCGGGCGTCGTTGCGGTAGCGCTCGGCGGAGCGGGAGTGCGACACGTCGCTGAGGATGGAGCCACCGCGCAGCACCTGACGAGGCTTGTCGGAGAGGTTTTGGTTGGTTTGCAGCGGATCGGTGGCCGCGCCAGCAGGGTAGGGGGCATACCAATCGCGGCACCACTGCCACACGGGGCCATAGAAGTCGTGGAAGCCCCAGGCGTTGGCTTTTTTCTCGCCAACGGGATGCGTTTGAGACAAACCGTTGCCACGATGCCAGGCGATGGAATCGACCGGTTCCGCGTAATGCGCCAGCGTGCTGCCCGCGCGGCAAGCGAACTCCCATTGCGCCTCGGTGGGCAGCTCGCAGAGACGACCGGACTTGGTGGTGAGCCATTTGCAGAACGCGGCGGCATCAAGCGCGGAGACGATGACGACGGGATGATCGTCGGTCTGCTCAAAGCCCGGATTGCGCCAGTTGAATTGCTTCTGCTGCACCAGTTTGCCATCCACCACGCCGAAACCGCCGGACTGCCCGATTTCCGCCTCGGTGCGGAAGCGTGTGGATTCGACGAATCGCGCGAACTGGCCCCGAGTGACGGGAAATTTCGCCATGTAAAACGGACGCGTGATGGTGACGCGGCGCTGCGGTCCTTCATCGGCCTCACGTCCGGCTTCGGTGGCGGGCGAACCCTGCTCAAAGCTGCCGGGTTGGACGAGGATCATGTCCATCTGGACGCCTGCGCCGAGATCGAGCTGCAACGAAGGGGTTTGAGCCTGCGCGGAGGTGAGCGCGAGCAGAAGGATGAGGCGTTTCATGTGACGCCAGCATGGCAGAAAGAGACGCGGGTGGTCAATCTTCAGCGCAGAACAAAAGTGCCTCAGGGGCGCTGGCTGTGCCCAAATTAAGCTCGAAGCGGCGGTGATTGCTCAAAGCGGGTAAATTAAGGTTTAAGTTTTGCCTCCCCCTTCTTTCTGCCCACCTTGCCGGTGCCATGAAACAAGATTCCATTTTGGGACAGTCGCAACCGAGCCAGACACGGCATCAGGTGATTCGTTTCACTCTTGGGTTAACAGCGGCGGCGTTTGGGTTGTGCTGTCTGAGCGCGGGAGCCCTTGAGGCCGGCAAAAGCGGGGATGCACCCACTGAAGCCGCCTCACCGCAGATGAGCCGGGTCAAAGCCGCGCTGGCCGAGCCTGATGAAAAGAAGCGCTTGAGCCTGCTCGAGGAAGTGGCCGCTGAGATTGGACGGACACAGCCCTTGGAGGGGAAGAAGGTCATCGAGTGCCTGCCCACGGTGCCTGACAAGAAGGTCTTTGGCGTGGTTTTGATGCGGGAGTGGGCCAAAACGCAGCCGAAGGAGGCTCTGGCCGCAGCGATGAAACTGCCGGCTGGTCTGGCACGCCGCAGCGCCAGCGCGGCGGCGGTTGAGGGGTGGGCGGTCCACGATCCTGTCGAGGCCATGGAATATGCGCTTCATCAACTGGCTGGAAGCAATCGCCGGGAGGCGGTGGCGCGTGGCGCGGCAGTGTGGGCGAAGTCTGATCCCCACAAGGCCTCTGAGTGGGCGTTGGCACATAATATTGCGGAGCCTGGCTCTCCTTCCATTGCCATCGAAGAGGTGATGAGAACCTGGGCGGTAAGAGATCCTCAGAAAGCCGGCGAATGGTGTCTGAAGCTGCCAGAGGGAGACTTCCGTGACCTGGCCCTTTCGGCGTTTGTGTTTCGCATGGCAGATGACACTCCTGAGGCTGCGGCCCGCTGGTTGAACACGAATAGCGGGCATGACTGGCTGGTGCCCAGGGTGGCGGCCATCTGGGCGGCCACCGCACCGGCGGACGCGGCCAACTGGGTCATGCAGTCGGACAACGAGCAGGCGCTGTCTCCGATCATGCTGTCCTGGGCGGATGACGCTCCAGAGGAGGCTTTGCAGTGGTGCAAAGCGAATGTGGCAGGGGATTTGTATGCCGAAATGCGTGATGAGATCCTGGGCACCTGGGCGGCGGACGATGGCATCAGGGCCATGGAGTGGGTGCAAAAACTGAGTTCTCCCGAGGAGGGGGCGGCGGCTGCCGTCCCCGTCATGGAGGCCTGGCTGGGTGACTCGAAAACCCCGCTGCCCCAGATTTCGGCGTGGGTGTCCGCTCAGAAGCCGGGCATTGTGCGGTCGGTGTGCCTGCAAAAGCTGGCGATCGCCCTGGAGCCTGTTTCTCCCTTGCAGGCGATGACTGCGGCGTTAAAAATCCAAGACCGCAAGCTGCTTCAGGAGACCCTGAAAACCGTCTGGTTAGCGTGGAGAGCACGTGATGGCATCGCTGCCCGGGCGTGGCTGAACCAACACCCTGAGGCGCAGTCGATGATCTACAAATAGCCTCAAAGATCCACACGCTGAAGCGTGTGAGTCCTCAGTTTTCCAAGGCTGAGGAAGGCTCGCCAGAGGCGGCCGGGGTGCCACCGGTTTGGATGTGATCGACGAGGCGTTTGACGCCGTCGCGGGCGAAGTCGCTGGGCGGATGCATGCGCTTGGCTTTCAAATACCAGCCGAGGGCGGAGCCGACCTGCTGCTTCTCCTCGTGCTGGCGGCCGTTTTCGATGGCGGTGACGAACTCGCTGGCCTTCACACCGAGGTCGGCGCGGAGCTTGCTGAGCACGGGGTCGTCCGGGTATTGCTTGGATTCTTTTTCGACCTTTTCCCAGGCGGCGGGAGGGCTGCTGGAGGCGAGTTCTTTGGCACCGCCGATGATGAGCTCCAGTCGGCCCATGTCCTTGAGCACTTTTTCGAGCTGCTCCTTGCGGGCGAGGTCGTCGGCCACGGAGGCGATGAAGGTGGCCTGGTTTTCGAAGATCTGGCGGTAGTTGCGCTGGCTGAGCAGGCGGTCGAACTCCATGAGGGCCTGGGCGCGCATGTCGCTGCCTTTGACGAGATCCCCGCTGAAGCCGGCGAGGTCGGGATTGGTGGGCCAGATCTCGGTGGCGGCCTTCATCTCGGCCTCCAGAGTCTTGGTGTCCTTGTTGGCCATGGCCATGCGGGCTTTGCTAATGTGAAGGGAGCTGACGGCGCGGGCGGTCTGGATGGCGGCGAGGGGCTTGGCGTATTCAAAGTCGTCCGAGAGGCTGCGGAGGTCGGTGACGACCTGCTCGGCGCTGGCGTAGTCCTTCATTTCGAGGAAGGAGAGGAGCTTGTTCTTTTTGCGGACGAAATCGAGCACCTTGGTCTTCTCGCTCATCGGCAGGCGGCGGACGCGCGGCAGGTATTCACCCACGCCGAAGGCTTCGAGGAGGCGGTTGCTGGCGCTGTCCACATCACGACGAGCCACGAGGTTTTCAAAGGAGACGAGGGATTCGTCAACGCTGCGGATGGCCTCAAGCGAGAGACCGTCGATCATGCTGATGGTGGGCGGGACGCCGAAGCTGCTGGCGAGCATTTTTTGCACGTCGCTGTCCTTGTCGAGCTGGAGGATGCTCTCGCCGTCCTTGAAGATGTTCGGGTAGAAGCGGCAGGCGATGACGGCGTGCTCAAAGCGGCGCTGAAGGAACATCTGGATGATGAGCGCCTGGAAGGCGGTCTTGCTGGTGATCTCAGAGAGGCCGGCGGCGGTTTCATTGAGCTTCATGCGTGCCTCGATCTCGGCGATGCCCTTGATGTAGCCGCTGGTGCGGCCGGTCACGGCGCTGGTGGTCTGGGCGTTTTGACTGCCCTGTGGTTGCTGGCCTCCTTTGGTGCTTCCACCAGCGGCCGCACCAGAGAGCGGGGCGGAGTTCATGGCCAGGTCGGAGTTCCATTCCAGCGTCTTGCGGCGCTCGAGCATGGCCTTGTTGGCGAGTCCAAGATTCTGCTGCTTCTTCTGTGCGAGCCAGACATCGTAGATGGCATTGGCCACGGCGTTGCAGAGACCGCCGTCGATCTTGTGCATGCCAGCCTCAGGGAGAAGGGCAAAAGCTTTCATCAGCTCTGGTCCCTGCCTCTGCACTTTGGTCACTGGGTCTGGCGCCTGTTTGTGCGTGGGAGCCAGGAGTTCCATCATCTGCGCGATGATGTCACGATAGGCCTGATCCTCGGCGCTTTTGGCCTCGGGTGTGGTGAGGTAGGTCTCGAAGCGCGAGCGCATGACGCGGTTGTTCGTCACGTTCCAGAGCTTGCCGTTGAAGGCAACGTTCTCGCTGCCGGGATCTCCCATCGGCATGTTGCCCAGAGCAGTCTGGGTGTCGGTCTGGCGGTCGGAGGCGGAGCCGGGGACGACGTTGTAGTTCGAGGTGGTCGTCGCGGGCTGGCCGCCACCGGGGGCGCCGGGCAGCACCTGGGCGTGGACAAAAGCCAGCGGACAGGCCGCGGCGAGGAAGGCGAGGCAAAACGCGCGTTTCATGAGGATAAGCGGTGACGGTTAGACTTTGAGCAGTTCGAGCACTTCGAGCACGCCATTTTCCTGGACGCGCACTTTGAAAACATAGCGCTGTCCGCGCTGGATGTTCGTGCCGGTGTAGTCTGGCGGCACCCACACTGGAACATAGGAGCTGCCTGAGCCATCGCTCACCTGCACGCTGAAGAGGCGGCCGTCCGTGCCACGCCATTTGTCGAGGCGGTCATCGACGATGCCCTCGACCTTGTAAATATTGCCGCTGAGCGCGGTGGCGTTCTCCAGAAACTCGTTGGTGCTCAAATCCGTGACGCCGGTCATGGGATCAGTGGCACGATTCATGAGGGCGAAACCACCGCCGCCGATGACGGCGAGGATGGCGATCAAACCCAGCCAGTGGGCGGGGCGGACTCCGGATTGGGCGCGTCTAGACATCGGGATTAAAAATAAAGTATGGACGGGACGCCTAAAAAGTCGGCGTTAATCGCTGGCTGTCCAATCCAAGATGGAGCAACCTTCAACTGTGAGTGATTCTGGAAAAACAAGCCTCCGCAGTTACCTGGGGGGCACGCCGGGGGCTGGCTGCGCCAGCGGGTGCATGGTTCATCTGGTGCTGCTGGGCGTGCTGGGTCTGCTGGTGCTGATCTGGGCCATCAGAAACCGGGCGTGGGAATTGGAGGTGACGGTGGAGATGCCTGCGGAGAAAGAGCCTGGGCCCAAGGCGGACATGCAGGAATAAGCCGCCCTTGGGCGCTGCGTTACCTGGATTTGTTCTCTTCCTCGACTTCTTCAATGTCGAAAAACTTCCCTGCAATGCCCCAGGCCATGTCGCTGCGCGGCAGGATGCCGTCACCGCCCACATAGTAGCGGCTGAAGAGGTAATAATTCTCGCGATGCAGGCCGCTGCTGGTGCCCGCGGAAAAAATCGAGGCCACCTTCAGGCTGAGCGTGCCGGCGATGCCGTACTTCTGCTGCATGTGGCCGCGGAACTCGGCCTCGTTGGGATTGGTGAGCGCGAGGACAACGAGCAGCGCGATGATGAGAAAAAGAATGAGTCTCATGGTGGTGGAGTTGTGACAGGAGAAGAACTGACGGGGGGAGCCGTTTTTTCATCCGCCCCGGCACGTTTCCACTGAAACGAACCTGGTGAGGAGCCCGGAACTTCGATCCATTCACCCGTGTTGGCCTGCTGCGCGCGCAGGCGCCACTGCTCGGACTCGAGCTCGTGCAGCGGGCGGTTGGATTCCTTGGCCTTCTGGCGCATGAGCAGCATGCGGTCTTCATTTTCGGCGGTCACCGCCTTTTTCATCTGCGGTCCCCAGTCGCCGGCGGGCACCTCGCGGATTTGCAGCAGGCCGCGATGGTCC
>Ga0209573_1006135_pt1 | contig 10254 bp, 11 predicted proteins | sample TNRBio252014_DNA_FD_185870 | JGI IMG/M metagenome (GOLD analysis project Ga0209573, IMG submission 185870) | Wastewater treatment Type I Accumulibacter community from EBPR Bioreactor in Madison, WI, USA - TNR Reactor_6/25/2014_ DNA (SPAdes)... | ecosystem: Engineered > Bioreactor > EBPR >...
GAACCCTTTGCCGGCCAGGACCCGATTTCCATGGGCGTGCTGGTCAAACTGATCCGCACGCTCAACGATGCACTCGGCCTGACCAGCATCATTGTCTCGCACGATGTCAAGGAAACTGCCGTTATCGCTGATTATCTCTATCTGATCTCCGAGGGTCGAGTGGTGGAACACGGTACGCCCGAAGAGCTGCATCACTCATCCTCCGCCTGGGTTGATCAATTCATGCACGCCCGGCCGGATGGCCCGATGTCGTTCCACTATGCCGCGCCACCCTATGCTGACGATCTGCTGTCGAGAGGTTCGGGATGCTCTCCATACTGACGGGGCTGGGCCGCTGGGTTCTGGACAGGCTGGCCCGATTGGGCCGGGCCAATCTGTTTCTGCTGAGTCTGCTGGGCGCGCTAACTTTCCTGTTCAAGCGCCCCAGCCTGCTGATCCGGCAACTCTATGCCGTGGGCGTGCTGTCGTTGCCAATTATTTTGGTATCCGGGCTGTTTGTCGGCATGGTGCTCGGCCTGCAAGGCTACGCCAATCTGGTCGATTTCGGCGCCACCGCTTCGCTGGGGACGGTGGTCGCGTTGTCGCTGATCCGCGAACTGGGGCCGGTATTGACCGCATTGCTGTACGCTGGCCGGGCTGGCTCCGCGTTGACGGCGGAAATCGGGCTGATGAAAGCCACTGAACAGTTGGCCAGTATGCAAATGATGGCGGTCGATCCGTTTCCCCGGGTACTGGCGCCCCGTTTTCTGGCCGGCTGCCTGGCCGTGCCGATCCTGACCGGCATTTTCACCGCGGTGGGCATTCTGGGCGGCTACTTTGTAGCAGTCATGCAACTGGGTGTGGACGGCGGGGCATTCTGGGCACAGATGCAGGCGAAGGTGCTGTTGTTTGAAGATATTGTTAATGGAGTGATCATTAAAAGCTTCGTGTTCGGCGTACTGGCCAACTGGATCGCTCTATTTGAGGGTTATGAGGCGTTGCCGACTTCGGAAGGGGTCAGTCTGGCGACAACGCGAACCGTGGTCATTACTTCACTGGCGATATTGGGCTGGGATTTCCTGTTGACGGCGCTGATGTTTGGAGTCTGGTAGACATGCGGCAAAAGAATCTGGAACTGATGGTCGGCGTGTTTGTGGCGCTGGGGCTGGCGGCGTTTTTACTGCTGGCGCTGAAAGTCAGCGACCTGACGCGCATCGGCGAGAATGACGGTTATCGCATCATGGCCCACTTTGAGAATATCGGCGGCCTCAAGGTTCGAGCGCCGGTCACCCTGGGCGGAGTGCGCATTGGCCGAGTGATCGGCATCGACCTGGATTCCCAAAGTTACGAAGCGGTCGTGACGATGTCGATTGACCCGCGCTACGACCGACTGCCTACCGATTCCAGCGCCAGTATCCTGACCTCCGGCCTGCTGGGCGAACAGTACGTTGGGTTGGAACCGGGCGGCATGGACAGCTATCTGAGTAACGGCAGCGTCCTCAAACTCACGCAGTCGGCGTTGGTGCTGGAAAAATTGATTGGCCGGGTGCTGACCAACACAACTTCGGGCGATGCGCCCCCGAAGTAGGGGTTGAGCAATCAGTAGTCGGGCTGGAAATCGATGAGGGAGTTGCAAATCTGATGAAAAAAGTGATCGCTTTTATTGTGTTAGTGCTGGCGCTCAGCGGCAGCCTGGTCGGAGCGTCGGTCCGGCCGCCGCAGGAGGTTGTTCAGGATACCTCAGCGCGGATGATCGACGCCCTGCGCAAGAACAGCGCGGCGCTTCGGCAGGATTCCAGCCGGATTTATGAACTGGTCGACCAGATCGTGCTGCCGAATTTCGATTTTGAGTTGATGTCGCGCTGGGTGCTGGGCCGCGCCTGGCAGCAGGCTACACCTGATCAGCGCCGGCGCTTCGCCGATGAATTCCGTACACTGCTGGTTCGTACTTACGCCAAGGCCTTGCTGGAATATTCGGACGAAGACGTTCGCGTACCGCCGCAACCACCCGCCAGTGGCAGCGAAACCACGGTCAGAACCGAAGTGCAACCGAAAACGGGCCGACCGATCCAGATCAACTACAGCATGCATCTGGGCAACGCCGGCTGGAAAGTGTATGACGTGACCGTGGATGGCGTCAGTCTGGTCACCAACTATCGCAGCACCTTCGCCAGCCAGATTCGCAACAGCGGCCTGGATGCGGTGATCGCGGATCTCCAGCAGCGCAATGCTCAAGGCGGTCGCTAATGGCCGAGGCCAGCGCCAGGCGCGATGGCGCTACCTTGTACGTCCAAGGCGAACTGGACTTCGAGTCCGTGGCGGACTTGTGGAAAGCTACGGAATCCCTGTTCCGGGCGGAACCCCTTCACCGTATTGACCTCAGCGGTGTTCAGCGGTCCAACAGCGCCGGCGTCGCTTTGATGGTGGAATGGCTGTACCAGGCCCGCCGCCACCAGTGGCCACTGGCGTTTGTCAACATTCCTGATCAAATGCGCGCCATTATCGAAGTCGCTGAACTGGAAACGGTGCTGCCACTGGCCTGACTGCTGAGCCATGCTGTCCGCTCAGATTCTGAATCTCAAACCCTGAACTCTGAACCCTGAACCATGAGTAAACTGATTATCACTGGCGGCGTGCCGCTGTACGGCGAATTACGCGCTTCCGGCGCGAAGAATGCGGTATTGCCGATTCTGGCTGCTACCTTGCTGGCTGATGCGCCGGTGACCATTTGCAACGTCCCGCATTTGCAGGATGTTACTACGACCATGGAACTGCTGGGCCGGATGGGCGTGGAGTTGGTGGTCGATGAAAAAATGAATATCCAGGTCGATCCCCGCTCGATCCACACCTTCCAGGCCCCTTATGAACTGGTGCGCACCATGCGCGCTTCCATTCTGGTGCTCGGACCGCTGGTGGCCCGTTTTGGCCAAGCAGAAGTGTCATTGCCGGGCGGCTGCGCCATCGGTTCACGCCCCGTCAATCTGCATATCAAGGGCCTGGAGGCGATGGGCGCGGATATCAAGGTGGAAAACGGCTATATCCGCGCCCGCGCCAACCGCCTGAAGGGCGCGCATATCGTGCTGGATCTGGTCACGGTCACCGGCACAGAAAATCTGCTGATGGCCGCTGCGCTGGCTCAGGGTACAACTATCATTGAGAATGCCGCCCGCGAGCCAGAAGTCGTTGATTTGGCTGACTGTCTGATCACAATGGGGGCCAGGATTAGCGGCGCGGGCACCGATACACTGGTGATTGACGGCGTGGAAAGCTTGCACGGGGCCTATTATCAGGTGCTGCCGGATCGCATCGAGACGGGCACTTATCTATTGGCTGGCGCGATTACTGGCGGACGGGTCAAGGTCAAGGACACCCGCCCGGACAATTTGGAGGCAGTGCTGCTCAAGCTGGAAGAAGCCGGCGCCCAAGTAAATACCGGCCCCGACTGGATCGAAGTGGATATGAATGGTCGCCGCCCTAAAGCGGTCCGTATCCACACCGCGCCTTATCCGGCTTTCCCCACGGATATGCAGGCCCAATTCGTCGCCCTGAACGCCGTCGCTGAAGGAACAGGCATGATCACCGAGACTGTGTTTGAGAATCGCTTCATGCATGTGCTGGAATTGCAGCGGATGGGCGCACAGATTGAGCTGGAGGGCAATACCGCGGTCAGCGTCGGTATCCCCCGGCTCACCGGCGCGCCGGTAATGGCCACCGATTTACGGGCTTCAGCCAGCCTGATTCTGGCGGCGCTGGTGGCTGAAGGCGATACGATCGTGGATCGCATCTATCACATTGACCGGGGTTACGACTGCATCGAGGAGAAGCTGTCGCACCTGGGAGCACGCATTCGCCGGACGCCAGGTTGACCCGTCATGACGGCTTTGTTGACCATCGCCCTGTCCAAGGGCCGCATTTTTCAGGAAACCCTGCCCCTGCTGGCGGCGGCGGGCATCGTCCCCATTGACGATCCGGAAACCAGCCGTAAGCTGATTCTCGACACGAATCAGTCCGAGGTGAAACTGGTGATCATCCGCGCTACTGACGTGCCGACCTATGTCCAGTACGGCGCAGCGGATTTGGGTGTGGCCGGCAAGGACGTACTGCTGGAGCATGGCGGCGAGGGGCTGTACGAACCACTGGACTTGCGCATCGCCCGCTGCCGGCTCATGGTGGCTGGCGATCCTCACCATCAACCCCGGTTAAGCCGACTGCGTATTGCTACCAAATATGTAAATACCACCCGCCGCTGGTTTGCGGATCAGGGCCGACAGGTGGAAGTGATCAAATTGTACGGCTCGATGGAGCTGGCCCCGCTGGTGGGGCTGGCGGATTACATCGTCGATGTGGTGGACACCGGAAACACGCTGAAAGCTAATGGCCTGGCGCCGCTGGAGCACATCGCCGACATCAGTTCCCGGTTGATCATCAACAAGGCGGCGATGAAGATGAAACACGCCCGGATCAAGGCGATTATGGAGCGTATGACCGCGGCGGTCAGCGCCTGATTCTCTCCCTGGCTGCTCTCCAGAGGGGCCTCTTGTTTCCAGGAATGACTCATGCTCGATCTCCAACGCCTGAATACCGCTGACGCCGATTTCTGGCCGCGCCTGGAAGCGCTGACCGCCTGGGAAGGCGTCGCTGATGAAACGATCACGGCCATTGTCCGCGAAATCCTTGCCGAGGTGCGCCAGCGCGGCGATGATGCCCTGCTGGAATACACCTACCGTTTTGACCGACTGGACGCCGCTTGCGCTGCTGATCTGGAAATTCCTGCCGATCGGTTACAGGCCGCCCTGGCTGCTCTGCCCTCGGCCCAGCATGTCGCGCTGGTCTCAGCCGCTACCCGCATTCGCGCTTACGCCGAGCGGCAAAAGCAGGAATCCTGGACCTTTACAGAAGCGGATGGCACGCTGCTAGGCCAGCAGGTGACGCCGCTGGATCGGGTCGGGCTGTATGTGCCGGGCGGCAAGGCGGCTTATCCCTCGTCGGTGCTGATGAACGCCATTCCCGCCAAGGTGGCCGGGGTGCCGGAAGTCATCATGGTGGTTCCGACGCCGGGCGGCGAGGTCAATGAACTGGTGTTGGCCGCCGCGGCGGTCGCTGGTGTGGACCGGGTATTCCGCATCGGCGGGGCGCAGGCGGTGGCGGCGCTGGCCTATGGCACCTCGACGGTTCCCGCTGTGGATAAAATTGTCGGGCCGGGCAATGTTTATGTCGCCGCCGCCAAACGCCAGGTGTTCGGCACGGTCGGCATCGACATGATTGCCGGCCCATCGGAAATTCTGGTGGTCTGCGACGGGCTGACCGATTCGGACTGGATCGCCATGGACTTGTTTTCCCAAGCGGAGCATGACGAGGATGCCCAGCCGATCTTGATCAGTCCGGACGCCGCGTTTCTGGAGCGGGTTCGGGAAGCCATCGAGCGGTTGCTGCCAGGTATGGAGCGACGGGAGATTATCGAGGCGTCGCTGCGGCGGCGGGCGGCGCTGATTCAGGCGCGGGATTTGGAGGAGGCGGCGCTGGTGGTGAATTTTATCGCCCCGGAACACCTGGAATTATCGGTGGAACAGCCGGAGCAGTTGTTACCGCTCATTCGCCATGCCGGCGCAATTTTTATGGGCCGTTATACGCCGGAGGCGCTGGGGGATTATTGTGCGGGTCCCAATCATGTCTTGCCGACCTCCCGAACCGCCCGATTTTCTTCGCCGCTGGGCGTTTACGATTTCCAGAAACGGTCCAGCCTGATTTATTGCTCGCCCACCGGCGCGGCAACTCTGGGCCGCACCGCATCGATTCTGGCACGGGGGGAAGGGTTAACAGCTCACGCCCGGTCAGCGGAGATGCGGATTTCCGGCGGATAGCGCTACAACCAGTCTGAGCGACGAATGACAACGATGATGGTGCGACTGTGAATCGCCGTTTCTGGAGTCCCGTGGTACATCGACTCACTCCCTATGTACCGGGTGAGCAGCCGAAGTTGAGCCATCTGGTCAAGCTCAACACCAACGAGAATCCCTACGGACCCTCGCCGCGCGTGCTGGACGCCATTCGCGCCGAACTGTCCGACGCCCTGCGTCTATACCCGGACCCTAACGCCGAGCCTCTCAAACAAGCTATCGCCGACTACTACGGTGTCACCCCGGTGCAGGTCTTCGTCGGCAACGGCTCCGACGAAGTGCTGGCGCATGTCTTTCAAGCCCTGTTCCAGCATCCCGCGCCCTTGTTATTCCCGGACATCACCTACAGTTTCTACCCGGTCTACTGCGGCCTGTACGGCATCGACTTCGCCACGATCCCGCTAACCGAAGACTTCACGCTGCGTGTCGCCGATTACCTCCGTCCGAATGGCGGCGTCCTCTTCGCCAATCCCAACGCGCCGACCGGCTGCCTGCTGCCCCTGGCCGACATCGCATGGCTGTTGGAGCGGAATCAGGATTCCGTGGTAGTAGTCGATGAAGCCTATATCGACTTTGGCGGCGACACGGCCATTTCTCTGGTGAATCGCTATCCGAATCTGCTGGTTACGCAGACTCTCTCCAAATCGCGCGCGCTGGCCGGATTGCGGGTCGGGCTGGCGGTTGGGCATCCCGAACTGATTGAAGCCCTGGAACGGGTTAAGAACAGCTTTAATTCCTATCCGCTGGATCGGCTGGCGATTGCCGGCGCGGTCGCCGCGTTTGCAGATCGAGACCATTTCGACCGCACCCGTCAGGCAGTCATCGCCAGCCGTATGGAGCTGGTTGCTGCCTTGCAGCGCCTCGGCTTCGTAGTTTTGCCGTCCGTCGCCAACTTCATTTTCGCCCGCCATCCTCAGCGGGACGCCGCCGCGCTGGCTACTGCGTTGCGTGAGCGCCACATCATCGTCCGCCACTTCCGCCAGTCGCGCATCGACCAGTTTCTGCGCATCACCATCGGTGACCCGGTGCAGAACGCCGCGTTGCTGGTCGCGCTCGGCGAAATTCTGGCGGAACGCTGAACCATGCAACTCAGCGAACTGGTCGCCTACGCCAATCGTCTGCTGGCGGTCGAGAATTTCAGCGACTATTGCCCGAATGGCTTGCAGGTGCAGGGACGCGCTGAAGTTCATACCCTGATCGGCGGCGTCACCGCCTGTCAGGCCTTGCTGGACGCGGCGATTGCGCAACAAGCCGATGCCGTGCTGGTTCATCACGGCTGGTTCTGGAAAGGTGAAGACCCGCGTATCGTTGGCATGAAGCAACGGCGGCTCGCGGCCCTGCTCCGCCACGATATCAGCCTGATCGCTTATCATCTGCCGCTGGACGCACACCCGGAAATGGGCAACAACGCGCAACTAGCCCGGCGGCTGGATTTGACCGTCACCGGGACCGCTGGCGGCAATGGACGGACGCCGGGGCTGGTCATGCTCGGCGAACTGGCGGAACCGGTCAGCGGAGCGGATTTCGCCGCCCGGATCGAAACCCGGCTCCAGCGACAACCGCTACATATCCCCGGCAGTAACGCGCCGATTCACCGGCTGGCCTGGTGTACCGGCGCGGCGCAATCCTCGATTGAAACAGCGTTCCAGGAAGGTGCAGACGCCTTTCTGACTGGCGAGGCGTCGGAACCCACTGTGCACTTCGCCCGCGAAAACGGCCTGCACTTCTTTGCCGCTGGTCATCACGCCACCGAACGTTACGGCGTCCAGGCGCTGGGCACGCATTTGGCGCAACAATTTGCCTTGCACTTTGCCTTTATCGACATCAACAATCCCGTCTGACCCGCAAGCGCATAGACCCCATACCCGCACTGCGGTAATATTTTGCGCCGTACCGCGAAAACCATAAGACTCCACGCTAGGGCGCTCGCGGACTGCCCGACGCTACAATCAACATAAATCCATAAAATCAGGAGACTGCATTATGAGTACGGTAGATGCCGTCGATCTCGGCAGACGCCGCTTTCTGACCGCCACGGCAACCGTGGTCGGCGGCGTGGGCGCGGCGTTTGTCGCGGTTCCCTTTCTTAAATCCTGGTCCCCCAGCGAACGCGCTCAGGCCGCCGGCGCCCCGGTGGAAGCCGATATCAGCAAACTGGAAGAAGGCGCCCTGATGACCGTTGAATGGCGCGGTAAGCCCGTCTGGGTGTTGAAACGCACCGAAAAAATGCTGACTGAATTGCCCACCCTGAACGACCAGTTGCTGGATCCCCGGTCCGAAATGGCCAGTCAGCAACCCAAGTACGCCCAGAACGCTAACCGCTCGATCAACCCGCAAATCCTGGTGCTAGTCGGCATCTGCACCCACCTGGGCTGCTCGCCGACCTTTCGCCCTGACATAGCGCCCGCCGATCTGGGTCCGGACTGGAAGGGCGGCTTTTTTTGCCCCTGCCACGGCTCCCGCTTCGATCTGGCCGGGCGGGTCTATAAGAATGTTCCCGCCCCCTCCAACCTGGAGGTGCCCGCCTACCGGTATCTGAGCGACACCCGCGTATTGATTGGCGTTGACCCGGAGACAGCATAATGGCGAACACACAAGGCACAACCGGCATGCTTGGCTGGATTGACGAGCGCTTTCCCCTAACTAAGATGATGCGCGAGCATCTGACCGAGTATTACGCGCCGAAAAACTTCAACTTCTGGTATTTCTTCGGCTCACTGGCGATCCTGGTGCTGGTCAATCAGATTCTGACCGGCATCTGGCTGACCATGAATTACAAGCCCTCCGCTGCCGAGGCGTTTGCTTCGGTCGAATACATCATGCGCGACGTCAACTGGGGTTGGCTGATTCGCTACATGCATTCCACCGGCGCGTCGGCGTTCTTCATCGTCGTCTATCTGCACATGTTCCGGGCGCTGATTTACGGCTCCTATAAGAAGCCGCGCGAACTAATCTGGCTCATTGGCGTGGTGATTTTTCTGTGCCTGATGGCCGAAGCCTTCATGGGCTATCTGCTGCCCTGGGGTCAAATGTCCTTCTGGGGCGCGCAGGTCATCATCAACCTGTTCAGCGCCATTCCAGTCATCGGCCCGGATCTGTCGGTATGGATTCGCGGCGACTTCGTCGTTTCCGACGCCACGTTAAACCGCTTCTTCTCGCTGCACGTCATCGCCCTGCCGCTAGTGCTGCTCGGTCTGGTGGTCGCGCACATCATCGCCCTGCACGAAGTCGGCTCCAACAATCCCGACGGCGTGGAAATCAAAAAAGTCAAAGGCCCGGATGGCAAGCCGCTGGACGGCATTCCCTTCCATCCCTATTACACGGTCAAGGATTTGCTGGGCGCCATGGTGTTTCTGTTGTTTTTCGCCCTGATCGTCTTTTTTATTCCCGAAATGGGCGGCTACTTCCTGGAGCATCCCAACTTCGATCCGGCGGATCCGCTGAAGACTCCGGCGCATATCGCCCCGGTCTGGTACTTCACCCCGTTCTACGCCATTCTGCGCGCGGTGCCGTCGTTCGCCGGCACCCAGGTGTGGGGCGTGCTGGCCATGGGTGCCGCCATCGTCATGCTGTTCTTCATGCCCTGGCTGGATCGCAGTCCGGTCAAGTCGATTCGCTATCGCGGCTTCCTGTTCAAGCTGGCGCTGGCGGCGTTCGTGATCTCGTTCCTGATCCTGGGCTATCTGGGCGCGCTGCCGACCACCCCGGCGCGCACCACGCTGGCGCAGGTCTGCTCCATCATCTACTTCGGGTTCTTCTTCGTCCTGCCGATCCTGCCGGCGTTTGAAACGACCAAGCCCGTTCCGGAAAGGGTGACAAAATGAAAAAAATTATCGTCGCACTGGCATTTCTGGCCCTGCCAGGCCTGACGTTCGCGGCGGGCGATGGCGGCTTCCCACTGATGAAGGCGCCGCTTGACCCGCATAACCAGGCCTCGTTGCAAAAAGGGGCCAAGCTGTTCGTTAACTACTGCATGGGTTGCCATTCGCTGGAGTATCAGCGCTACAACCGCATGGCGCGTGACATCGGCCTGACGGATGAACAGGTCAAGGATAACCTGATCTTCACCGGAGCCAAGGTCGGCGACACCATGAAGAACGCCATGCCCAAGGCGGCAGCCAAGCAGTGGTTCGGCGTCACGCCACCGGATCTGACCGTGATTGCCCGCTCACGCGGTGTGGACTACCTCTACACCTACCTGCAAACCTTCTACAAGGACCCGACCCGCCCGTTCGGCGTGAACAACGCGGTGTTTCCGAACGCCGGCATGCCGCATGTGCTGTGGGAATTGCAGGGGATGCAGGAGCCGGTTTTCACGATGCATAAAGACGCGGCGGGTAAAGAGGTCCAGACGCTCACCGGCTTCCGGCTGGCGCAA
>Ga0209573_1006136_pt1 | contig 10252 bp, 10 predicted proteins | sample TNRBio252014_DNA_FD_185870 | JGI IMG/M metagenome (GOLD analysis project Ga0209573, IMG submission 185870) | Wastewater treatment Type I Accumulibacter community from EBPR Bioreactor in Madison, WI, USA - TNR Reactor_6/25/2014_ DNA (SPAdes)... | ecosystem: Engineered > Bioreactor > EBPR >...
CTCATTTATAATCAGAAAAACTAACATCATTCTTTAAAACAAATAAAGAGTTTCCATTTTTTTATATTCGCTAAAGCGTTGCATTAGAAACTTGAATCCGCCTATAAGACAAAAAACAGTTAAAAAAATAAATGAGTAATATGACAGAAGAATATAAAAACGACATTGAAGAAACCGACAATCAATCGGAAGATGTTTCGCCAGTAAACTTTTTGGACAAAAAACAAAGAGAGCTTCTTACCAGCACAATTGACTACAATTTAGAAGGACTCACTAACCTAATTACAAAAAGGGTTATTGACCTTGCTCCGAAATATCAAAGGAGATTTCGTTGGGATGATGTTCGTAAATCGAAACTAATAGAATCATTTTTAATGAATGTTCCTGTTCCACCTATATTTTTAAACGAAGATGATTTTGGTAAATATAGTGTCATAGATGGAAAACAAAGATTGTCTGCAATTCATGAGTTTATAACCGGAAAACTGACTTTAAAAGGCTTGCTTGTTTTTAAAGACTTAAATGATTTGAATTTCTTTGATTTGCCAATTGAGTTTCAAAACTCATTAAAAATAAGAGCAACTGTAAGGGCAATTATTATTTTAAGACAGTCTGATAAAGATATAAAATATGAAGTATTTCAGCGGTTAAATACAGGTGGTGTAAAACTTAATGCTCAAGAAATCAGAAACAGTGCTTTTCCTGGTCTTTTGAATGACAAGATTTTAGACCTATCAGAAGATAAATCATTTCATAAGATTATGGGAATTAAGTCGAAAACTAAATCCAGAATCTATCAAGAAATGAAGGATGCAGAATTAGTCTTAAGATTTTTTGCACTTAAAGACACGTTCTCAAATTACGGTGGCGGTCTTAAAAATATTTTGGACAATTACCTCGACAAAAATCAAAGTCTAAAGGAAGATAAAGTTAATGAACTCGAAAAAGAGTTTAAAGACACTTTAGATATTGTTCAAAAGGTATTTGGCACAGAAGGAGCATTTAGACGATGGATTCCGCAAAGTAACAAGTGGAAACAACAGATTTCGGCACCAATCTATGATATGCAAATGTTTGCTTTGTTTGGCAAGGATAAGGAGCAGATTAATGAACATAAAGAAGCTATTCTTGCCGACTTCAAAAACCTTTTTACCCAAGACAAGACATTCATTGAATCCATAGAGTCCTCAACAGCTACACCTGTTCGATTTCACTACAGAATTAATAAGCTGAAAGAAATTCTAAATAACTATTTGTAATATGGGAATAGCACTTGACAAATTCAAAGAGTCAATAGAACTTGCTATTTCCTTGCGAAAAATTGAAACAGAAAAGTATGCAAGAAATAGACAAGCTGACCAACCCTTCAAAATGGGGTTAAGGGGTGGTGCAGCCGTCTTAATGGTTGCATCATTTGAGTTTTATATTAGAAGGCTTTTCGAAGAAAATATTGCACGATTAAATACAAGCCCTCCAACAATTGACTTGCAAAAATTGCCGGACAATCTAAAGGTTAAAATAGTTTTTGATGGACTTAACGCTCCTATGAAAGGACCAAAATATGGACCTACAACCCAAAAAGTTGACAGAATAGATTCGGTTCTTACAGCTTGTAGGCATTTAATTGGCGAACATATAAATCCTGCAACCTTTTCCGACACTAATAGCAACCCAAATGGAGACACGGTCAAAACAAAATTCAAGGAAGTTGGGCTACCCGATATTTTCAATATAATCAAAACCGATTTTGAAACTAAATGGGGAAATGCAGTTGCTGCGACTTTTATTGAAGACAAGCTAAATGAAATTGTGAATGTTAGACACGTTGTGGCTCATACAGCTGACACACTTAACATTACAAAAGCCTCTCAAAAAGAAGCAATTAAGTTTCTAAAGATTCTCGCAGATTTACTCGACAAGGAATTAGACAAACACATAAAACACTTATTAGTTACAGCAAAAAAATGACATCATTGACGAGTAGAACGCCAGCCGGTAACAGCCGTTTGCCGCAATGGGGGCTGACGTGGTTAAATCAAGTGCAGTGCTTCTATCAAAGTTTGTGCTTGGTTGACAGTTTTGTGCTTCGAAATCCCCCACAGCGGCAAGCGGCAAAACGTTATAAGCAAGCCTAAAAGACAACATTGCAACTATTAGGCGGACACCAAAACGACCAGACTTTTGACTTCCAAACAAACTTTCGGGCGACAAAACTCGGTTGACAATTTCACTGTAACTTGACACCGACCAGACCAGTTTGCCGACACCCAAGCCAACGCAAGGTTTTAAAAATTTTCCCACCGCACATTTTAAAAAATAGTTTTAGCCTCCCCACATTGGCACATTTGGGGTTTACCCCGACACACAAGCCGACACACAGGCAAACCCCAAAAGAGCCAATTACCCAACGCACCAAATGATTTTCGTAATATTTTAAAGTATTCTCAAAAAAACTTGCAGGTGTGAATATAATTCAATTACCTTTGTGAGCGAATACTCACTTACATAATAAATACAAGTAAAATGAACGGCAAAAACAACATCGCAATAGGCTTCCTGACAATGGGGCTTTTTATGGCTTACGGTTTTCTACTTATTTATCTCCGTGACTTTGCTCCGGGAAAGGAAGAATGGGTGAACTCATACAGTATCGGAAAACATTTTGAAAGCAGACTGGCTCACGTTCACGGTAACTTGTTTGCCTTTCTAAACATACTAATTGGTTATTTACTTCTACATTTCAGAGACAAACTTCAAAACGTGAAAGCCATTTCTTGGTTGGCACTTACAGGATTATTAATGCCAATAGGAATATTAACTGAGGTGTATCTTGGCTTGCCTCCTGCATTAGTATTAATTGGAGCAATTGCTATGACTGCTTCTGTAATTTGGTTAGGTTTTTCGTTTATTAATTTAAAGTTAACCAATGAAAAATAAAGATTTTACCGAAAGGCAAATAGAAATAATGGAAGCCGCTACGCTTCGCATTGATAAATTCGGAATACAGGAATTAACGATAAAAAACTTAGCCTCCGACCTGAGTTTATCTGAAGCTGCATTATATCGTCATTTTAAAAGTAAAAATGAAATATTGCTAGGACTATTGACCTATTTTATTTTAGAAATGAATGAGCGACTTGCTGTAATAATTGAAGATAAAGAATTACAACCTTCTGAACTTTTGAAAAAAGTATTTGTGTCTCAACTTAACACATTTGTTCAAAAACCTGCCATAGTTAGCGTGATTTTTTCCGAAGGAATATTTCAATTTAATAAAGAACTAAGTGACAAGGTTTCAACAATGATGGCTCTTATGCAAAACAACATTAACGCACTTATTACAAGAGGACAAAACGAAGGTGTTTATGGAAAGCTATTGGGGGCTGACACTATTACAACAATTATTATGGGCAGTATGCGAATGGTTGTTTTAAAATGGAAACTTTCGGGTAACAAATCCAATTTAGTAAATGATGGGAAAAATGTATTAAACGGACTTCTAAAAATGATAGAAAAATGAAAAAATACATTCCATACATTTTATCCACATTATTGGCAGGATTTGGTTTGCTTACATTGTTTCTAAGCACTTCCGTGATATTTGATTTGTTTGGTATTAGAGCCAAAGAGGGCAATTATGTTCTGTTTGTGGTTTGGTCAAATTTCATCAGTAGCATTCTATATCTTTTTGCAGCTTATGGTTTTATTAAAAACAAAAAATGGACAGCTACACTCTTAGGAATTTCAACACTTATACTTATTGGAGCATTTATAGGTCTTAAAAGTCACATTAATTCAGGTGGTATTTATGAAACAAAAACAGTTGGAGCAATGATTTTTAGAATTTCTGTAACCTTTGTATTTGCTATCCTTGCCTATTTCACCATAACAAAAAAGAAATTATGAAGAAGATAATAATTTTAATTCCAGTAATCAGTTTGTTCCTTTTCAGTTGTGGCAATACTTCGAAGGAAAAACCAAAAGAGCAAACCGAAACCGTTACTCACAAGGAACATCAGCACGATGAGGAAAGTGAAATCATCGAACTGAACAATGGAGAAAAATGGAAAGTTGATGCCAATATGATAACTCATATTCGCAATATGGAAAACGATGTTATTTCCTTTGCTAAGGTTGAGCAAAAAGATTACAAATCATTATCTGAAAAATTACAATCCAACATTGATTTACTTACTTCTAATTGCACAATGAAAGGCAAAGCACACGATGAACTGCATAAGTGGTTGTTGCCCTATATTGATTTGGTCAAATCACTTTACGAAGCTAAAGACGAAACCGAAGCATCGAAGCAATTTCAAAATATACAAACTTCATTCACAGCATTTAATCAATACTTCCAATGAACATAAAAGAATTACACACACAAGAAAAACCAGTCTCGGCAACTTCTCTTTTTAAAAGCGAATTAGGAAATGCAACTGCCATACAAATTTTGCAAGGCGAAAAATTAAAAGAGCATACCACCAAAACACCAGCACTTTTGATTTGCGTGGAAGGAGAAGTGATTTTTGAAAATGAAAAAGGGATAAAAGAAACACTAATTCCGGGTGATTATGTACACATAGAACCAATGGTAAAACATTGGGTTGTAGGAACAATTGAAAGTCAATTAATACTCATTAAGTAAAAAAATTTGACCAATGAAGTTAGCGAATATTCACAAACATTTTATTGCTCTATTATTGATAATAGGAGGCTTTCAATCTGCACAAGCACAAACTTGGTCGTTGCAACAATGTATTGACACCGCACAGGTTCATAACAAAAATCTGCAAATGAGCAGAAACAATATGGCTATTGGCGAACAAAGAGAAAAAGAATCCAAAGCCAATTTAATCCCAAAAGTAACAGCCAATGCGGATTACAAGTATTTTACAAACCTGCCTTATCAGCTTTTACCTGTGAATGCTTTTAATCCTGCACTACCCGCAGGAGAATACAGAGCAATGCAGTTTGGCGTTCCGCACAACATCAACGCAAACTTGCAACTCTCAATGCCATTGTATAATCCACAAGTTTATGGAGCTATTCAAACAACAAAAATCGCTTCGGAATTGACCGACTTACAGTATCAAAAAACTGAGGAGCAAATCTATTTTGAAATTTCCAATTTGTATTACAATGTCCAAATATTGCATCATCAATTGGCATATATTGACAGTAATCTGATTAATGCAGAAAGATTTCTGAAAAATATGCAATTGCTCAATGAACAATTGCTTGCCAGAGGAACAGATGTTAGCAAAGTAAAATTGCAAGTATCGCAATTAACCACCCAAAAGGAAACCATCAAAAGCAAATACGAGCAAGTATTGAATGCTTTGAAATTTGCAATGGGTATTTCCATTGAACAAAATTTGCAAATTGATCCAAACATTCAATATCAAAACATAAAAGAATACACACCTGCATCCACTTTAGACATTCGTATTATAAAAACTCAAAAACGTTTATTGTCAAGTGAAATAAGCACACTAAACAAATCAAGATTTTTGCCTTCGCTTAATCTTATTGGAATGTATGGCACAACAGGTTTTGGATATAACGGACGGCCAAACTCCTTTTTAGATTTTTATCCTATTGGCTATGCTGGTATTCAATTATCCTACCCATTGTTCAATGGCACTGTAACGCTACGAAAGATCAATCAGAAAAAATTTGAATTGCAAAATAGTGAACTGCAATTCGGCTTACTCACCGAACAAAATAATATGCAGGTTGAAAATGCAAAACTGCAAAGAATGGTTGCTAAAAAATCAGTAGAAACAACAACAGAACAAATTGAACTGGCAAAAACTATTTACGAGCAAACTATTCTTCAACAAAAACAAGGAACAGCAAGCCTAACAGATGTTTTGCTTGCGGACAATGCTTTGCGTGAAGCACAACAAACCTACCTATCTGCTGTAATTGATTACCTAAAAGCAGATTTAGAACTAAAAAAACTCACTGGAAATATTTCAACAACTAATTAGTATCAACAATGAATACAAAATCATCAATGCTAAAAAAAGCTCTATACATCATCATACCGCTGGCGTTAATTGCCATTGTGGTAATCAAGTTGAAAAACAACAAAGAAATTACACAGAGTAAAGTGTATCAATACGATAAAGAACAAGTTATAAATGTTCAGGCAGACACACTACAAATTGAAAATGTGAATGCCGAATTTTCTTATTCGGGAACATTTGAGCCAAACAAGGAAACTAAAATAAGTGCCGAAATACAAGGAAAGATAAACGAAGTTTTAGTTGACGCTGGAAGTATTGTAAACAAGGGTCAATCATTAGTGCAGTTGGATAATTCATTGCTGAAATTACAACTGCAAACTATTGAAGTGCAAATTGAAGGTTTGGAAGCTGATGTAAACCGCTATACAATTTTGGCTAAAGCAGATGCAATTCAAGGTGTTCAATTAGAAAAATCCTTACTGGGATTGAAATCCGTAAAAGTTCAGAAAGCTACTTTGGTAGAACAAATAAGTAAAACTACTATCAAAGCACCTTTTAACGGAGTAGTTACTGCAAAACTAAGTGAAGAAGGGGCATTTGCTGCACCCGGAGTTCCATTACTTCAAATAACGGACATTACAAATTTAAAATTCACTGTAAATGTTCCCGAAAATGAGTTAAGCCAGTTCAAATTAAATCAAAGCTATTCTCTTTCGGCAGACGCTTATTCTGAAATTCTATTGACTGGAAAAACTACTATGATTGGTAGTAAAGCCAATATGGGCAGTAGTTTTCCTGTTCAGTTTATGGTAAATAACACATCCGACTTGAAAATAAAATCTGGGATGTTTGGTAAAGTTTTACTCAAAAGCGAAACGTCTGGAAAGGGAATTATCATTCCGTCTTCTGCCATACAAGGCACTGAAAACCAACCGCAAGTTTACATAGTGAAAAATGGCAAAGCCCTTTTGCAAAACATCACTATATCAAATAAGATACAGAACAAAGCAGTTGTTTCAATTGGATTAAATGAAGGTGATGTAATTGTAACCAATGGATTTATAAATCTTTTTGACGGTGCAAATGTAATTGTTAAATAAAATCAGCGAAAAATGAATATTACAGAAATTTCAATCAAACGCCCTTCGCTGATAATAGTGCTGTTCAGCGTATTTACTTTATTAGGTTTTATAGGGTATAAAAATTTGAGTTATGAATTAATGCCCGACTTTAATCAGCCAGTAGTTGTAATTAAAACAGTATATCCGGGTGCTGAACCTAACGAAGTAGAAACTTCCGTTTCACGAAAAATAGAAGATGCCTTATCCAATTTGGAAGGTGTAGATTACTTGGTTACAAAGTCGTTACCAAATGCTTCTATCATCATTGCAAATCTGAAATATGGAACAGATTTAGATAAAACAATGCAAGATGCTCAACGCTATATTGACAACATTCGTAAAGATTTACCACAGGATATTTTAAGTCCTGTAATGAGTAAAGTTTCGCCAAATGATTTGCCTATAATGTCAATTAGTGCAACAAGTAATTTATCTGCTACTGAGTTTTATCAAAAAATGAAAGATGATTATCTGCCACAAATTCAACAAATAAAAGGCGTTGCAGAGATTACCGTTTTAGGAGGAGAAGAAAGAGAAATACAAGTAAAAATAAATCAAGACAAACTGAAATTGTATAAAATTTCAATGGTTCAGGTTGTTGAAGCTATTAATCGTTCGGGCTTAGACTTACCTGCTGGAAAAGTGCAAACAGAAAAAGAAAGTAATTCAGTTCGTTTAACTGGAAAATTTACATCGTTAGAAGACATTAAAAATGTTCAAGTGGCAATGCCTGTTTTAGGAAGTCCAGTTTATGTAAAAGATATAGCAGATGTTATTGATGGTATAAAAGAAACAACTTCTATCAGTCGTTACAATGGTAAAAATGGAATTGGCTTAATGTTGAAAAAACAAGGCGATGCAAACGCTGTTGATGTTTCAAAATTAGTTCGAGAAAAATTCAAATCCATTGAACAACAAAATTCAAATGCAGGTGTAGAATTTATTATTGCAGACGACAGCACCGACAATACAATTGCAGCAGTTAATTCTGTAGTTTTTGATTTGATTTTGGCGGTAATATTGGTTTCATTGGTGATGCTTTTATTTCTAAGAAGTTTCAGAAACTCATTAATTGTAATTGTTGCCATTCCAACTTCTTTAGTTACAGCATTTGCCGTAATGTGGCTTCTGGGTTACACACTTAACCTAATGACCTTACTCGCAATGTCTTTAATCATTGGTATTTTGGTGGATGATGCGGTGGTAGTATTAGAAAATATTCAAAAACATTTAGACAAGGGAAAAGATAAACGAACTGCTGCAATGGATGGTCGTATGGAAATTGGCTTCGCGGCATTGTCAATTACATTAGTTGACGTAGTGGTATTTTTACCAATTCTTTTTTTACAAGTGTTTGTTGCCGATATGCTCAAACAATTTTCGGTAGTTGTAGTAACTTCAACACTCACCAGTTTATTGGTTGGTTTTACTCTTACACCTTGGTTGGCTTCACGTATTGGAAAGAAAGAAGATTTACAACCAACTAATATTTTCAATCGTTTCTTGCTTTGGTTTGAGCATCAGTTAGAAAATTTTACTAATTGGTATGGCAGACAATTAGAATGGGTTTTAAGCCATAAATTAATTTTCACAGGAATTGTGTTGTTGCTTTTTGTAATGACTTTAGGCATTATGAAACAAGGTATTATTGGTAAAGAATTAATCTCAACAGGCGACCAAGGAAAGTTCAGAATGGCTTTGGAGTTTGACAAATCCACTTCCATTCAGCAAAATAACTTAATTGCTCAAAAAATTGAAACATATATTATTCAACAACCCGAAGTTGCAACGGTATTCAGTAACATTGGCGGTCCAAGCACGGGCATTGGAAGTTTGGGTGTTGGTTCAGCTAACAAAACAGAATTTACCATTCAATTAAAATCTAAAAAGGAACTTAAAAATGTGCCGACCGAAACATTTATGAAAAAACTTAGAGAAGACCTAAAGTTAAAATTTCCGAGTATAAATTATTCAATGGCAGCTTTAGGTTTAATACCTCGTTCAGCTCCTATTGAAATTACATTGAGCGGAAGCAATTTAGATTTGGTGATGAAAACGGGTGAGGAACTAAAAACGGTAATTGAAAAAATTCCCGGTGCGGATAACGTTCGCTTATCCGTTGAAGTAGGAAGTCCCGAATACAAAATAATTCCCGACAAAGATAAAATGCAACGATTAGGTTTAACAACCGCTTATGTTGGATTGAACCTAAGAACAGCGTTTACTGGTAATGACGATGCGACACTAACCGAGAACGGAACAGAATATCCTGTGAGAATTTGGTTAGCTGAGTTTAGCCGACAAAACTTTGAGGATGTTCAACAACTTTCCATAATTAACCCTGCGGGGTTACCAGTTGAAGTTTCACAATTTGCAACTGTTGAGCAAGACAATTCTCCGTCCTTGTTAGAAAGGAAAGACCGACAATCAGCGGTTACACTTACATCAGACGCATTAGGCAGACCATCAGGAACTGTGGCAGACGATGTAGTAGCTTATCTAAAAGAAAATCCGCTACCAAAAGGAATACAAATGACTTGGGGTAGCGACATCAAAAGACAGAATGATAGTTTTGGAGCATTAGGTTCAGTATTGCTGATTTCGTTTTTGCTAATTTACCTGATTATGGTAGCACTTTATGACAATTTTGTTTATCCATTTGTAGTTTTGTTTTCTATTCCAGTAGCAGCAATTGGGGCGTTTTTCGCACTGAATTTGTCGTTAAGCAATTTGAGTTTGTTCGCCTTACTTGGTTTAATTATGCTAATGGGCTTAGTGGTGAAAAATGCTATTCTAATTGTGGATTTTACCAATCAATTAAAAGCAGAAGGCAAACATTTCAAAGAAGCATTAATCATTGCAGGAAAAGGTCGTATGCGACCAATCCTAATGACAACGCTTTCAATGGTTGTTGGTATGCTTCCCATTGCAATGGCAACAGGAACAGCAGCAGAATGGAAAAACGGACTTGCTTGGGTTATCATTGGCGGACTTCTATCATCTTTAATTTTGACTGTGTTTTTAGTGCCAATGGTCTATTATTTAGTTGACACAGCGAAAGAAAAAATAAATCGTAAAAAATAATTGAAATGAAAATAGCAATCATAACACTAATTGCATTTGCGTTATCACTAACACTTTATTCATTTTCCAATC
>Ga0209573_1006137_pt1 | contig 10252 bp, 8 predicted proteins | sample TNRBio252014_DNA_FD_185870 | JGI IMG/M metagenome (GOLD analysis project Ga0209573, IMG submission 185870) | Wastewater treatment Type I Accumulibacter community from EBPR Bioreactor in Madison, WI, USA - TNR Reactor_6/25/2014_ DNA (SPAdes)... | ecosystem: Engineered > Bioreactor > EBPR >...
GGATTCAGCCTGTGGCATCACCAGAAGCCCGTCTTAAGTGTGGAGCCGGCCACGACTCAGGAGGACTGGGCGCAGCGGGTCGCGGAACTTTGCAACCGGGAATTTATCGCCGCCAGCGTATTTTTCGACCGGAGCGAGCGCGGGTTGCGACTCTGGGGTTGGCTGGGTTTACCGGCAGTCTCCCGTGCTCAAGCGGACCTGCAATACTTCTTCGTCAACGGTCGACCGGTGCGCAACCGAGTCATCGCTCATGCGCTGCGACAGGCTTATCAGGACATCCTCTATCAGGATCGCCAACCGGCGGCGGTGCTTTATCTGGAACTCGATCCCACAGCGGTGGATGTCAACGCGCATCCCGCCAAGCATGAGGTGCGGTTTCGCGAAGCGCCGGCCATTCACGATTTCATCCGCCGCACCGTTCAGACCGCCCTGGCGGAAGTGCGTCCGGGAACGGCTCCACCGCCCGCGCCTCAGGCCAGTGAGCAGTTATGGTCGGGTGGCAAATTCGGCGGTGGTTCGGACACGGCCAGATCGTCCAGTCCCGGCCACGTCGGAGAGCGTATGGCGGCCTATGGTCAACTCCATGCGTCCCCGGCCTCCGAACCCGTTATTGCCAACGCACCTGCCGAAACCCTGGCGGAAGCCCCGCCGTTGGGTTACGCGCTCGGGCAATTGCATGGCGTTTATGTTGTCGCGGAAAATGAGGTCGGACTCGTGGTCGTCGACATGCACGCCGCCCACGAACGCATCCTGTATGAACGGCTGAAAACGGCGCTCATTGCCGGCGCGATCCAGACGCAAACGCTGTTGACCCCGGTCACGTTGACGATCAGCCCGCCGGAGCAGCGGCAAGTTGAAGAGCATGGCGCACTGTTTGCGAAAGCCGGACTGGAACTGACGATGCTGGGACCGGACACGGTGGCGGTGCGGCAAATTCCGGCCTTGCTGGCCGGGTCAAATATTGTGGGACTGGTGCGCGACATGCTGGCCGATCTGGCGGCGCACGAGACCAGTGACCGGACGGAAACGGCCATTCTAGCCCTGCTGGCCAGTTTGGCCTGTCATGAAGCGGTGCGCGCCCACCGGCCGCTCAATCTGCTGGAAATGAACGCCCTGTTGCGCGATATGGAACACACGGATCGCAGCGGCCAGTGCAATCATGGCCGGCCTACCTGGATTCAGTTGACTCTGGATGAACTGGATCGCCTGTTTCGGCGCGGGCGCTGACCACGCAATGGACCGCGCCGATCCCCGCCCGCCGGTACTATGCCTGATGGGACCGACCGCTTCCGGTAAAACCGCGCTGGCGGTGGAACTGGTGCAACGGTTACCCTTCGAGATCATCAGCGTCGATTCGGCGCTGGTCTATCGGGGGATGGACATCGGTACGGCCAAGCCTGACGCCGAGACCTTGCGCATCGCCCCACATCGATTGATCGACCTTCTTGATCCCGCCGAGGCCTATTCCGCCGGTCAGTTTCGCAGCGATGCCCTGCGAGAAATCGCTGCCATTCAAGCGGCTGGGCGTTTCCCGCTCTTAGTGGGCGGGACGATGCTCTATTTCAGGGCGCTGGAGCGGGGCCTGGCAGAACTGCCTGCTGCTGATCCGATCGTGCGCGCCCATCTGGCGGCGGACATGGCCGAACAGGGCAGCGCGGCGCTACACAGCCGGCTGGCGCAGGTTGATCCCGGAGCGGCGGCGCGCATTCACCCTCATGATGCACAGCGCATTCAGCGGGCGCTGGAAGTGTATAAGCTGACCGGTCAATCGTTAACGGAACTTTGGGACGGTTCGCATAACGAATTATTACCGTTTCGGATCATCAAGCTGATCATGGCGCCGGTTGAGCGGCGGATATTGCATGAGCGGATTGCTCAGCGATTTCGGGCAATGCTGGAGCAGGGTTTTGTCGCCGAGGTGGAGCGTCTGCGGGCCAGAAGCGATCTGGACCGAAATAAACCCGCCATGCGGGCCGTGGGCTACCGGCAGGTTTGGGACTATCTGGACGGCGATCCGGATTATCCAACGATGGTTGAACGAGGAATCGCAGCCACTCGACAATTCGCCAAGCGACAACTGACCTGGCTGCGGTCAGAATCCGGCGCCTTCTGGCTGGACAGCACCGCGCCTGATAAGTGGGAGCGACTGACAGCCCCGTTGCGTGAAGCCGGGTTTTTCCCGACATGACGCGGTGGCTGTGCTAATATTCGCCAGCTTTAGGGTGCTATTGGGGGCTGGCGGCATTCCGCCGGAATTTAGGATTCCTACGGATAATACATCATCGAAACGTGATGAATGCCCGCTGGTTGAGGATTTTGAGAATCAGGCACGCCTTGTGCTTAACATCCTGCGACTTTCTGATAACTTTCGCCCGTTGTCACTGGCGGGCGCGGATTGAAACATAACAACAAGGGAGCGTAGCAATGGCAAAAGGTCATTCTCTCCAGGAACCGTTCCTGAACGCGCTGCGTAAGGAGCGGATTCCCGTTTCGGTCTATCTGGTGAACGGCATCAAGCTGCAGGGCCAGATCGAATCTTTCGATCAATTTGTCGTGCTGCTCAAGAATAGCGTCAGTCAGATGATCTACAAGCACGCCATTTCCACGGTCGTGCCGGTGCGCAACGTGCGGTTGAATCTGGCGACGGATGAAACCAATGGCGGTGAGCCGCTCTGACCATCGGGGCCTGCTGGAACGCGGAGGACAGTTTGTTCGAGCGTCCGCGCGGCGGTGAGCGCGCTGTTTTGGTGCGCCTCACGTTGGATGGAGCCGAAGAAACCCAGGATTCCACTGAGTTTCGGGAGTTGGCGGCCTCGGCGGGCGCTGAGTGCATGGCGTTCATTACGGGACGCCGGCCTGCACCGGACCCGCGCCTGTTCGTCGGCAGCGGCAAGGCCGGGGAGATTCGCGAAGCAGCGCAACAGGGCGAAGCAAAACTGGTCATTTTCGATCATGCGCTGTCGCCCAGCCAGGAGCGCAACCTGGAAGCGTTGCTGCAATGCCGGGTCGTGGATCGCACCGGGTTGATTCTGGATATCTTCGCCCAGCGCGCCCGCAGCTTCGAAGGTAAACTGCAAGTAGAACTGGCGCAACTGCGGCACTTGTCCACCCGGCTGGTGCGCGGCTGGACGCATCTGGAGCGGCAGCGCGGCGGCATCGGTCTGCGCGGCCCCGGCGAAACCCAGTTGGAAACCGACCGGCGACTGCTGGCCGATCGCATCCGGCAAATTCGCCTGCGGCTGAACCGGGTGGACCGGCAACGCGAACAGGGACGCAAGGCCCGGCGGAAGGCGGATCTGCCCACCGTCTCGCTGGTGGGTTACACGAACGCCGGTAAATCAACCCTGTTCAATGCCCTGACCCAGGCCCAGGTTTACGCGGCGGATCAGCTATTCGCCACTTTGGACCCCACCCTGCGGCGTCTGGAATTGCCGGGAGCCGAGCCAGTTATCCTCGCGGATACGGTGGGTTTTATCAGTCGCCTGCCGCATGAACTGGTGGCGGCGTTTCGCTCGACCCTGCGAGAGACTTGCGAATCTAGCCTGTTGCTGCATGTCATCGATGCCCATCACCCTGACCGGGATGGGGTGATTGCCCAGGTCGAGGCGGTTTTGGCGGAAATCGGCGCAGCCGACGTTCCACGATTGCAGGTCTTCAACAAAATCGATCTGAGCAGCGAACCATCGCGCCTGGACCGGGACAGCCAGGGTGAAGTGCGAGCGGTCTGGTTGTCAGCAGCGACCGGTACGGGACTCAATCTCCTATCGACGGCGCTCGCTGAGCGGTTGCGCGGTGGAACGGTGCAGGGCTGGCTGTGTTTACCGCCCTCAGCGACCCGTTTGCGCGCCCGCCTGTTTCATCTGGACGCCGTGATCACCGAACAAATGGAACCGTCGGGTGAATGGTTGATTGAAGTACGCACCTCGCGCGGCAATGTCGAGTTGCTTTGTCGTCGGGATGGTTTACGGGCGGAGTGGGTGCGTTCGGGATTTGAAATCCCGATGGTTTGAATCGTATGACACGAACTTTGAGGTACGACATGGCCTGGAATGAACCGGGAGGTGGTAACCGCGATCCTTGGAACGGAGGCGGTCGCGATCAGGGACCGCCCGATCTGGATGAAGTGGTGCGTAAACTGTCGGATCGCTTCAACAACCTGATGGGTGGGCGGCGCGGCGGCGGCGGCAATAGTGGTGGCGCTGCTGGCGCATCAGGTTCCGGTGGCTCCGGATTGGCCGGCATTGGCCTGGTCGTTGGGATCATCGCAGTAATCGGCTGGCTGATCGCCAGTATCTACATCGTCAATGAAGGCGAACGCGGGGTAGTGTTGCGGTTCGGTCGTTATCTGGAAACTACCCTGCCCGGCCCACATTTACGGATTTTTCCCATTGATCGGGTGGAAATCGTCAATGTCGAACAGCGGCGCTTCCGGGAAATCGGCTATCGCTCCGGCGCCGGCGGTGGTCGGCAACCGGCGATTCGCTCCGTACCGAAAGAAGCCCTCATGCTGACCCAGGATGAGAACATCGTGGACGTGCGGCTGGCGGTGCAATACCAGATCAAGGATCCCCGCGCCTACCTGTTCAATGTTCTCGACCCGGAAAGCGTCCTGGTACAGGTCGTGGAGAGCGCTACTCGTGAAACCATCGGCAAAAGCACCATGGACTTTGTGTTGACCGAAGGCCGCAGTGACATCGTCGCTGATACCCGCGCCTTGAGCCAGAACATTCTGGACAGTTACGGCGCTGGCTTGCAAATCATCACTGTGGTTTTGCAGGACGCCCAGCCGCCAGAAGAAGTCCAGGACGCCTTCGCCGACGCCATCAAGGCGCGTGAAGACGAACAGCGTTTGAAGAATGAAGCGGAAGCCTACTCCAACGAAGTCATCCCACGGGCGCGCGGTCAGGCCGCACGACGGTTGCAGGAAGCATCGGCTTATAAGGAACAGGTCATCGCTCAGGCCCAGGGTGAGGCCAGCCGCTTTGAGCAATTGCTGGCGGCGTATGGCCGGGCGCCGGAAGTGACCCGTGAGCGTCTCTATCTGGAAACGCTGGAAACGGTGCTGTCGCAGGTAAGCAAAGTCTTGGTGGATGTGACTGGAACCAATAACTTGTTGTATCTGCCGCTGGATCGGTTACTGAAATCCGGCGAAACATCGCCCGGCGTGAGTGAAGGGCGCTCCGCGAGCAACTCGCTGGAGGCGTTGCCAGCCTCCTCATCGACATCGATGGATGGCAGTGCGGCCGCTACGCGCCTGCGTGATTTGAATCGTAGTCGGGAGGTGCGCTGATGGCCCGGTCACAATTGCCGATGTCCCGTAATACCCTGCTGGGAATCTTGGGTGCGTTAGTGGCGGTGCTGGCGATGTCGCTGTTCACCGTGGACGAAACCCAGACGGCCATTCGTTTTCAATTGGGCGAAATTGTTCAGGACAACTATAAGCCGGGCTTGCACTGGAAATGGCCATTGATCAATAACGTCCGCAAGTTCGACCGGCGATTGCAGACCCTGGACACCGAGCCGGAACGGTTTCTGACGGCGGAAAAGAAAAACGTGATCGTCGACGCCTTCGCTATGTGGCGCGTGGAAGACGTAAGGAAGTTTTACACCACGGTCGGTGGCGATCCAACCCAGGCCAATGTCCGGCTGGATCAGATCGTCAAGGACAGTCTGCGCAGCGAGTTCAGCAAACGCTCCATTCAGGAAGTGGTGTCCGGCGACCGGGTGCAGATTATGGAAACGCTAAGCCGCCTGCTTCGGGAACAAGCGACCCACTTGGGCATCGCCGCAGTCGATGTGCGAATCAAGCGCATCGACTTACCGCCGGATGTCAGCAACTCGGTGTTTAGCCGGATGAAAGCTGAACGGTTGCGGGTGGCCAAGGATTTCCGTTCACGCGGGGCGGAAGCAGCAGAACGGATTCGCGCCGACGCCGACCGGCAGGGTACGGTGATCCTGGCCGAAGCCTATCGCGACGCCGAGCGCCAGCGTGGTGAGGGCGACGGCCAGGCGGCGGATATCTACGCACAAGCCTATGGCAAGGATCAGGATTTCTATCGCTTCCATCGCAGCCTGAACGCCTATCGGCAGAGCTTTAGCAGTCGGGATGATCTACTGGTTCTACAGCCGGATTCACAATTCTTCCGCTATTTCAACCAGTCGCAATCCAGCGCCGCACTGCCGCAACTCAGTCCAGCGCCATCCAGTGAAACACCACAACCTAACCCAGCGTTATCCAATGAGCAAACGCCGCAACTCAGTCCAGCGCCATCCAGTGAAATACCGCAGCCTGCACAATGATGACTGTGATCCGTCGCTGTAATGACGGCGTTGCGCTGAGGACCGGACGCCGCCATGTGGAATGAACTGTTGGCGGCGTTTGGTCTGATGCTGGTGCTGGAAGGTATCTTGCCGTTTCTCAGCCCAGGTTCCTTTCGCCAGACCCTTCACCGCATGATCCAACTGGAAGATCGGGTGTTGCGGCTGGCCGGGCTAGCCAGCATGGGACTCGGCCTAGTCGTCCTGTATTTCTTCCGCTGAGTTAACCCATCAGGCTGAAGCCCGATCCACCGCCGCTTCCTTGATGAAACCCAACCTGCCCATTTTCCCTTTTGCTCCATGATCATTCCTGAAGACCGCTGGTTATTACCGGAAGGTATCGAAGAGATCCTGCCGCCCGCTGCGGGTCGGCTGGAAGGGTTGCGTCGTCAACTGCTTGATCTTTATGAAAGTTGGGGTTACGAGTTAATCATTCCGCCGCTCATCGAATTTCTGGAATCGCTGACCGGGGCGGGCGACGACCTGGAGTTGCAAACCTTCAAGCTGACCGATCAGTTAAGTGGGCGAATGATGGGCGTGCGCGCGGATATGACCCCGCAGGCAGCGCGGATTGACGCCCATCGGATCAAGCGCCACGGGCCGGTGCGGCTGTGTTACATGGGGACCGTGCTGCGCACCCGTGCTGATGGCTTTGGCGGCTCCCGTAGTCCCTATCAGGCGGGCGTCGAGCTGTACGGTCATCGTGGCTACGAAAGCGATCTGGAAGTGCTGATGCTGATGTTGGAAACCCTGCGAACCGCCGGTATTGGCGAGGTGCATCTGGATTTGGGTCATGTCGCGGTGTTCCGCGAACTGGTGAGCCAAGCGGGGTTGAATACGGAACAGGAGAGCACGCTATTTGAAGCGTTGCAGCGCAAGGCCCTGCCGGAAATTCAGCAACATTTAGCTGAATGGCCGCTAATGGCGCCATGCCGCGAGTGGCTCCAGACGCTGGCGACCTTGAATGGCGGGCCAGAAACGCTGGATGAGGCGGAGGCGCGACTGGCAATGTGTAGCTCAGGAGTGCGCGAGGCGTTGATGATGCTCCGGCGGTTGGTCGGAGCGTTGCGCCAGCAATGGCCGAACTTGCCGATCCACGTCGATCTGGCGGAATTGCGCGGCTATCACTATCACACGGGTATCCTGTTTTCCGCGTATACGCCGGGCCAGGGTGTCGCCGTGGCGCAGGGCGGGCGGTATGACGAAATTGGCCAAGTATTCGGCCGAGCCAGACCGGCGACCGGATTTAGCGCGGACCTGGCGACCTTGTTATGGTTGGGCGCATCGGCAGAGGTTACGGCTGCCGGCATTTACGCTCCGCCAGTCGGCGATGCGGGGTTGGAGGAACAGGTAGCCCGGTTGCGCCGCCAGGGCAAACGAGTGATTCGGGCGCTGTCGGGTGCCGACATGGAACCGCACGCTTTGGGATGCGACCGGGAGTTGGTGCAACAGGCCGGGCAGTGGATGGTGATCCCGTTGCCGAATTCAGCAAATCATACAGGAATCTGATATGGGCAAAAATGTAGTCGTCATTGGCGCACAGTGGGGCGATGAGGGCAAGGGCAAGGTGGTTGATCTGCTCACCGAAAACGCCTCGGCAGTCGTGCGCTTTCAGGGAGGCCACAACGCCGGTCATACGCTGGTGATCAACGGCCAGAAGACCGTGCTGCATCTGATTCCCTCCGGCATCTTGCGCGAAGACGTCGCCTGTCTGATCGGCAATGGCGTGGTGCTGTCGCCGGTGGCGTTACTGACCGAAATCGACCGGCTGGAGCAGCAGGGCGTGGCGGTGATGGCGCGGTTGCGGGTCAGCGAGGCCTGCCCGCTGATCTTGCCTTATCACATTGCCCTGGATCAGGCTCGTGAGAAAGCGCGTGGTGACCGGGCCATCGGCACAACCGGACGCGGCATCGGTCCGGCTTACGAAGACAAGGTCGCGCGGCGGGCGGTGCGACTGGGCGATCTGAGCCATCCGGAGCGTTTCGCCGCCAAGTTGAGCGAGGCGCTGGATTTCCACAACTTCGTGTTGCAACGCTATTTTCAGACTGCGCCAGTCGATGTTGAAAAGGTGCTAAACGAGACGTTGATCATGGCCGAGCGGTTGCGTCCCCTGACAGCGGATGTCACGGGGTTGCTGGACGCGCATCAGCGGCACGGCGATAACGTGTTGTTTGAAGGGGCGCAGGGCGCGTTGCTGGATATCGACCACGGCACCTATCCCTATGTGACTTCTTCCAACACCACGGCGGGCGGCGCGGCGACCGGCACCGGGCTGGGGCCGCGCTATCTGAACTATGTGCTGGGTATTACCAAGGCCTATGCTACCCGGGTTGGCGGCGGACCGTTCCCAACCGAGTTGTTTGATGAAACCGGTGAATATCTGGCCGAGCGCGGGCATGAATTCGGTTCGACGACGGGCCGGCGGCGGCGCTGCGGCTGGTTCGATGCGGTCGCGTTACGCCGTTCTATTTTAAATAACAGCGTGTCGGGATTGTGCGTCACCAAACTGGATGTACTGGATGGGTTGGAGTGTGTTCGGATCTGCGTGGGCTATCAGTGCGCATCGAAAAAGTTGGACAGCGCGCCGCTGGGCGCTGAGGCATTGGCGGCTTGTGAGCCAATTTATGAAGAGATGCCCGGCTGGACAGATTCCACGGTTGGAGTACAGCACTATGAAAATTTGCCCGCCAATGCCCGGGCGTATCTGCGGCGCATGGAAGAATTAGCCGATGCGCCGATTGATCTGATTTCTACCGGGCCGGATCGGATCGATACCATCGTGTTGCGGGATCCGTTCGCTTAATAAAGCACCTGCACCTGGGTAATTTCTTCACTGCGCAGGGACAGGGTTGCCGTGCCGCCGGCCTTGCGGATGGTGATTCTGACGACGCCTTCGGCGATAGTTTCGAGTTTCCCTTGATAGTTAGCGCCGGTGCTGGTTTTCAGTTTGGCGATCTTGCCGAGATGTTGGCCTAGATCACTGATGGCGATCGGGTGAAAAGACTGTTTGACAACCGGTTTGGGGGTGATCGGTGCGATGGTTGCCCTGGTTTCTTCCTCTTGCGACGTGCGCTGCACGCCAATGCCCAGTGCTTTTGCCACTTGAGCGGCGTTCCAGTCTACACTGAGATCGCTGATGGGCTGATCATTGACCTTAACGGTCAGTCCGGCCAGCTTGACCACATCTTCGGCTTTATAGAACTGGAGTTCACTCGGATCGATGGGCGTCGGCGGGCGAGCTGTCAGGGTCAGTGAACCGTCCTCGGTCAGATAGCGCTGATAAGCGGCGATCAGCCCGGGTCCAGGGTTGACGCCGTTGGCGCGCAACCGCTCGACCACCAGCCGCACATGATCAGCGATGTACTCGTTAATCGGCTTACCGGCCTTGGCGGCGCAATAGTTATTGCGGCGGGTGTTGTAGCCGTCGTCCTGGAGAATGGCGTCCAGACTGGCGAGTTTCGGCGTAAGGGATTGAGCCAGTTCCATCACGGTAGTCGGGGCTTTGGTCAGGGCAAAGCCAATGTCCAGGTTCAGCATCGCCCAGTCGCGGGTGTTGTTGCTGATGCGTATCTCCATCCGGTGGGCATTGAGACGGTAGCCGACTTCCATATTGCTGATGAAGCGGTCATAGCCCATCTCCTGCCATTCGCTACCGCTGAAATGAATGATCGGCCCGCAACCCAGTGTTTCCAGATCGTCGAACGGCATCCGCTCATGGGGTGAGGGTGGCTTGGCGCCCATGATGCCGCCGTGCAATGGCAGATCAAGCCCGCGAATCGTCAGGGACAGCGCTTCGGGTAGTTGACCCTGGCTGAGTTGCCGGCGGATGTTGAGCAACGCCAGGATGTTCGGCGCATTGAGGTGGATGGCGCCGATGGAAATGACATCGCTGACGAAGTGGGGAATGATCTTGATCTGCCTGACGCCGGCTGAA
>Ga0209573_1006138_pt1 | contig 10250 bp, 7 predicted proteins | sample TNRBio252014_DNA_FD_185870 | JGI IMG/M metagenome (GOLD analysis project Ga0209573, IMG submission 185870) | Wastewater treatment Type I Accumulibacter community from EBPR Bioreactor in Madison, WI, USA - TNR Reactor_6/25/2014_ DNA (SPAdes)... | ecosystem: Engineered > Bioreactor > EBPR >...
TTTCAAAAACTTCGCAAGCCTTGTCCTTGACGTTTTCTTATCAAAGACGAAAAAAATATGAGTTTTCTTGCAGACACTATATCGGGCGTTCTTTAAAAAACACTAATTGTTGACTACACTGATATGACTCGCACAAAATACAAGTAATCATGTTCGACTAAAAACCTGTAAGGCTGCAATCGAGTCCTGTGCGCCCAAAAAAAGTCCGCGTGTTCTTTTCTGAAGTACAATTCCAGCCGGAACCCAACATACAATTTCAAAACAATATTTTTTAATTTATGATTGGAACACCATTATAACAACACAAATATTATATTTCAAAATAATTAAAAATAATATTTGGCATAAAATTCATACAAGAAATGGAATGTTTTTGATTGCCTAATGGGTTTCCAGGAATCTGTTGATATCTTTATTATGCCCGAACAGCACCATGATATCGTCGGCATTCAGGATAAATTCAGGCTCGGGAACGCCTTTTACCCTGGATTTCAAGGAAGTTTTCCCCAACATATTGGGTACGCTTTCATTGCGAATGACAGTAAGTATCAATAGTTTATATTTTTCCCTTAAATTCAGATCCTGAATGGTCTTTCCTTCATACTTTTCCGGAATATTGGCTTCAACTATGCTAAAGTCTTCATTGAGTTCAAAAGAATCCACAACTTTCCTCAGGCATAGTTTTTTTGCCCATCTTTCCGCAGTTTCTTCTTCCGGGTGTACGATCTCATGTACGCCGATGGCTTGCAGCACATGTTCATGCAACGGGTCGATCGCCCTGCTTATAAGTCTTTTAACATTCAAATTTTTAAAAATGGCTGTAACCATGATATTTGCACCCTGGTCTTCCCCGATGGCAACGATCACTGCATCTGTATCATGCAATGGCAATCCTGCAACTGTATATTGATCTGATGCATCCAGACAAATGGTATGCGAAATTTTATCCTTCAATGCATCCACTTTTTTCATACTGGCATCAATACCGATCACTTCATTACCGTGAGCTGTTAATTTTTGTGCGAGTGATGAACCGAAACTACCTAATCCGATTATGATATATTTCATATGTGTGTTTTATCCTGATTATTAGCCTTATAAATAAACTTTATACATGTTTTTCTGCACCTAAGATAATTGAAGCAACTTTGTTAAAATAATCTCACGAGATCATCAGATCATTAGATCATCAGATCATCCAATTTTCAAATTTTCAAATTTTCCAATTTTCAAATTCCATCCTATTACTCTCTGAAATGCAGTAAATTTTTTTCAAAAATCAATTCAAAATAATATCCTCATCAGGATACTTGTAATTCTTATATTTAGCTTTTCTGATCAATGCTACCAAAAGTGCAAGCATCCCGACCCTACCGATAAACATCAGAAGAATCAGCACAATCTTGCTTTGAACTGTCAAAAGAGGTGTAATCCCCAGACTCAGTCCTACTGTACCAAAGGCTGACACACTTTCAAAAATTATTTTTGTCAGCCCCTTGTCTCCATCTTTAGCGACCACCATCAGTATTCCAAGACCGATCACTATGATCGATAACACAATGATCGCAAAAGATCGCCTGATGGTGCTGTCCGGAATTTGCCTCCGATATAATTCTACCCTGCTTTTGCCTTTTGAAAGACTTACTATATTCATAAGAGCAATGGCGAAAGTACTGGTCTTAATACCTCCACCTGTTGAAGCCGGAGACGCGCCAATCCACATCAGCAATGTGATGATCATAATGGAAGGCAATGTCAGTGCCGTCATATCTATGGTATTAAATCCCGCAGTTCTCGGGGTTACAGCTGTAAAAAATGCGGTGACCATTTTTCCATACCAGTTATGAGATTCAAGAGCATAATAATATTCCGTCAAAAAGAGCATGACAGTTCCACCGACGATCAGGAAAAAAGTCGTATATAATATAATTTTGGTACTCAGGTTGATGATTCTTGGCCTGTAAACCTTAGACTTTCCGATAATAGGAGCCAATAAGTTCAGCAATCTGTATTTCACATAATAGATCGTATTAGAGACAATAGGAAAGCCCAATCCTCCTAAAATAAACAGCCAGGCTACAGAGAGATGCAGATTGTAATTATACCGGTATCCCGGTTCGTATAAATTGTTGGTCAATGTTGAAAAACCAGCATTGCAATATGCTGAAACCGAGTGGAATGCGGCGAAGAATATTCTGGAGTACCTGCTTGGAAGAAGTTGTTCATCAAGACTGAAATATATAAACAATCCACCTGCAAATTCGATGATCAAGGTAATTAAAATAACATTTTTGAGCACTTTATACACTTCGCTCAATTTATCGACATTGGTCATATCTTTTATAACCAGTTGATTTTCAAAAGTTGTTCTGCCTTTAAAAAAATAACTAAAATAACTGATGAAGGTCAAAATACCCAATCCCCCGATTTGTATGAGCAGCATAATAAATATCTTGCCTAAATAAGTAAAGTGAGTTGCTGTATCCACTACGGTCAATCCAGTGACGCAAACTGCACTGGTCGAAGTGAACAGAGCATCAATAAAAGTAATCTTTTCAGTAGTTGCATTCGGAAGCATCAATAAAAATGCACCTGATAAAATGATCACCAGAAAACTAAGGACAAATAATTGTGCAGGATTCAGAAAATCCCTTTGGAAATTGATTTTTCGAATTAAAAATTCACGAAAAAAAGTGAATAATATGGATAGTTTAAAAAAGGTGTCTGAATAAAAGTCATGGCTCTGCTGAACTCCACTCCTCGTAAAAAAAAACTGACTTAAGATATAAATTACCAGCAAATTGGTAATGAAATCAAAAATGGCCACCTTGTAGCTTAGATTTCTCCATTGGAGCAGATAACGGTAAATCGTGATAAAAACTCCTGAAGCCAGCACGATAAAATAATACCCGTTGAAAATCATTTCTGCCTCATAAACCAGGTCAAAACCAAAATCCACGATTAGCAAGGCAAGTCCTATCAAACTAATGACAAAAACGATCCTGGAGATATTATCGATACTATAAAAATCTTTTTCCGGCTTTTCCACCTCAACAACTTATTGGTTTTATATATTCACAACAAAACTGATCGAAATTAAAGTATTGTTCAATATGTTGTCTGATCCGACCCATCTTTTTTCATAAAAAATACCAATTTTTGCCAAACTAAAAAAACCGGAACCAAATTCTGGCAGAATCACAATCTATAAGCGACTGCATTGATGTTCATACCAGCACCCACTGAAGCAAACAGTACAACATCTCCATCATTTAAAACATGGTTTTCCAATTGTCCGGTTTTTACCAGGTGAAACAAGGTCGGCACAGTGGCAACTGAGCTGTTGCCCAGTTTATGAATGCTCATGGGCATAATATATTGTGGAGGTTCATCCTGACCAAATAATTTATAAAAACGAAGGATCATCGCTTCATCCATCTTTTCATTGGCCTGATGTATAAAAACTTTTTTAACTTCATCAATATGAACTCCACTGTTTTCAAGGCATTTTTGCATAGCTACAGGCACATTGGTCAAGGCATAATTATAGATCTTACGCCCGTTCATTTTAATATATCTGATAGCCGGGTCCGAATCCTTCATAAAAGATTGACCTAAATACAGATAATAAGCTTCATTCAGCGTGTTTGATTGAGCTGCATGACCCAAAACACCCTTCTTTTCCGGGCTATAAATCCCCTCCAGAATCACCGCTCCGGCACCATCAGAATAGATCATGGAATCCCTGTCATGCATATCCAAAACTCTGGATAGCGACTCGGAACCAATGACCAAAATACGATTGGCCAATCCTGAATCAACAAATGATTTCGCATGTATCATGGCCTGAATCCAGCCGGGACAACCGAAAATCAGGTCATAGGCAATGCAATTCGGATTGTTGATTTCCAGCCTGTATTTTACTCTGGAAGCCAGACTTGGTAAAATATTGGTCTGAATCGTATTTTTTTTAATGTCTCCAAAATTATGAGCCACTATGATATAATCCAGTGTCTCTTTATCAATACCGGCATCTTTGATCGCTTCAATGGCGGCTTCAGTTGCCATATCAGAGTTTTTCATATCATCATCCAGATACCGCCGTTCCTGTATCCCTGTGATTTCATAAAATTTTTGAATGATCTCTTTGTTTTCAGCGTTGAATGGTTCCTGTTTTTCTGTATAAAATCTTTCCTGACAGAAATCAGCATTTTTCACAATATTTGGCGGTATATAAGCGCCGGTTCCTATGATGACCGTATTTTTTTTCATCTAAAATAATTTTTTTTATATTGCTAACCAAATGCAATAAAACTGTAAAAATTGTTTACAATCAGCAAATATCTTAAATTATCATCAATCCAAATCTAAAAAAATAAATATTAGAAGGAAAATGAGCTGGTAATTATATTCTGTGGAATATTTATGAATTCATTTATATAATACCTATTTATCTACATATCAATTAATTAGTTTATTAATAGTCGGCAATAAATCAGAAAAGGTATTTTTTCATTAAAAAGAACTCAAATTAGTTAACAAGGCTATAAATGTACCATCTTGTCTTCTAATGACAATTGGCTAAACTTTTACGAAGACTGAATGAGTTCAAAAAGTATTGGGTAAAATCACAATTTCCCGATTTGATTCCATGGTTAACAATATAAAAAACGGAAGTGCCATACACCATTCGTGTCCACCTGATCAAAATGGATTAACGACTTATTTTCTGTAAATTCTTCTTCTCTTCAATGAGGTGGTTTGCCGGGCAGCTGAAGCATTTGCTTGCAAGTTCATCTACCTTAACAGAATCCCTCATCAATTTAAACCAACATGCGGTTCAGTTTAAAGCAATTAGTTCCGGCTATTTATTCACCAGCTTCTATCCGGTTGTATGTCAATAAACTTTGGATTATATTTGTCCTTTTTAAAAATCAATCTGGTTTTAAACGAAATGGATGCGCATAAATAGTCAGATACTTTGAATTTAAAGTTTTCTTATCAGAGACAAAATAACAGATCAAATAATTTTTACAGATGAAAAAAAAGTATTATTTCCCATTACTGTTGTTGATAATCCTTGTGGGTTCGGGAAAAATAACCGGCCAGCATCAGAATATAGAGATCAATTCCTGGGGTTCGCCCAATGAGCCAACCATCATGATTGATCCTCAAAATACGGATATTGTGGTGGCTGCTTCCAATCTGAATTTATATTACTATTCTTCCGATGGAGGTAAAACATGGACGGTCAACACCCTTTCATCACCTTATGGTGTTTGGGGAGACCCGGTAATGGTAGTAGATACAGCCGGACATTTTTATTTTTTTCATTTATCCAACCCGCCCAATGACAGTTGGATAGACAGGATCGTCTGTCAGAAATCTACTGATGGAGGCAAAAACTGGTCACCAGGCACCTTCATGGGTAAAAACGGATCCAAAGCTCAGGACAAGCATTGGGCAGTGGTTGATCGTAACAACAACCATATTTATGTTACCTGGACTCAATTTGACAAATGCGGCAGCACCAGTCATCAGGACAGTTCTCACATTATGTTTTCCATGTCTTCGGATGGAGGAGATTCCTGGTTGCCGGCTAAAAGGATCAACCAGAAAGGTGGAGACTGTATTGACAGTGACGATACCGTTGAAGGAGCAGTCCCGGCAGTTGGCCCCAATGGAGAAATCTATGTATCATGGGCTGCGCACGAAAAAATATATTTTGACAAGTCTTTTGACCAGGGTCAAAGCTGGCAGGAGCAAGATCAGGTCATAGCGGAAATGCCTGGCGGATGGGATATTGACATTCCTGGCATCATGCGTTCTAACGGATTTCCGGTCACCTTATGTGACCTGAGCGGCGGTCCGGCTCATGGCACCATTTACATCAATTGGGCCGACCAACGAAACGGAACGAATGACACAGATATTTGGTTGATCAAATCTGTTGATCAGGGTGAAACATGGAGCGAGCCGGTCAGGGTCAACGATGATCCTCCCGGAAAACACCAGTTTTTCACATGGATGACGATCGATCAGACGAATGGTAATATATATATAGTCTATTATGACAGGAGCAACTATGCCGACAATCAGACAGATGTTTACCTGGCCCGTTCCACGGATGGTGGTGAAAGTTTCAGAAATATGCGCATCAGTGAAAGTCCTTTTTACCCCATAGAAAACATTTTTTTTGGAGATTATAACAATATCACAGCTCATAATGGTGTAGTCAGACCGATCTGGACGCGTTTACATAGCGGAAAGCTCAGCTTGTATACAGCCTTGGTTGATTTGAGTAAATTTGAAGAAGTAAGCATCGAAATAGTCGATCATCAGGATAACACATTGGAGCAAAATTACCCGAACCCTTTCAGTGACACAACTTACATTTCCTTTAAAATACCAAAAGACAGTATTTTAAGTTTGGATATATTGGATACTCAGGGGAATCATTTGGTCAATATCTTCAGGAACAAGCCTTTCGGACAAGGTCAACATATTGTAGAACTGAAGGATGAGGTAAAATCTCTTCCTTCCGGCACCTATATCTATCTGCTTAAATCGGGCGATCAGATTTATCGAAAAAAAATGATCAGTATCAATCAATAAAGGTATTTATTAGGCGCTTAGGAAACAAAACTAACCAACATGTTGTCTGTTTATAATGTTGGTTATGCTGCCAGAATTAGTTTTTTATAGTTCTGGCATATGGTGTGAATATCAAGCATTAATTTGTCAATTTCAAGTAATTGATCTTTATACTGATCTTTATACGTGGTATTTACAACAGAGTTAACCATTGGTAAATTGTTGTTCAGCATTCCCAAAATTGCAGCAATGGTTTTGATCCCATAATCATTCATGCAATATTTGATACTTCCTCGTACTTTAGACACCAGCCCTTTACCTCTGAATTTTTTAATATGGTATGAGGCATGGCGAGATGAAAAGTGGCCATTAAACAATGGTTCCAATACTTGTGACAAATCTTTGCTGGTGAAACCACCTGGCTTAACAGATAAACTCATTAATCCCATAGCAATGAGTTTTGTTTGTTTTTTACTAAAATCAATACCTGCCAGTCTGTTCGAACCTGTTTGAGTCGGTGTTGACATTTGTTCAAAAGTTTCATCATCAATGGTTGCAATGTGGGCATATTCAAGATTGGAAAGGAAACTACCCATGATTGTTTCCAGTTTTTCAACAATCTGTGCAAATGAATCAATGCCACGATTGCATTTTAAATCTTTAGTGTTATGAACTACTACCTCTGCCCTTAAAGTACGCTCGCCTTTGTCATACAACTTAACTGTTAATCTGCCAAAGTGTATTTTAAAAATAGTCAGATTGTAATCAGGTGTCTCGACACGTACTTCAGGTGCAGGGGCGGTGGATTTAATTTTATACGGGCGGTTTTTCTTACCAAATATCGTTTTCAGCTTTTTTATGTTCAGGCAACCCCGTGTATTATCAATTATTTTTTGAAAGACATGGTCCATCAGGCGTCCCCTTGAGAACAATAAATTACGGCTGTATTCTATCTGGTAAACAGAATATTTATAACAAAAGCCCGTATCCTGCTGTTGCTTTTCGTCCATGACAAACCACAAGCAGGAATAAACCCACCTTTGGCAGACCTGCTCAAATTGCCCTTTGAATTTCAAGGTGTCTGCGATCTGAGACAGTTTCTCTCCATTATTATATGATGTAAAACAGTTGCCTTCTTTAGTCGCTTGAAGATTGGAATAGTCTTGCTGACGCTCTACCCATTCATGTCCGTTTAAAATGATATTGCAGCTAAACGGTGGATGCGCACATATTCTGATGATGATATGCCCCCATTCTTTATCCATTATATGAAAATAGTAATGATTTACTAATGATGTCTTTTTCTTCCTGCGTATGTCTATACTCCCATTTTCAAATTTTTTGATTTCCCATAATAAACTTGGCGCTCTGGAAACAAAAACTGCAAAAATTCCCGTGAAACTATTGTCCTTGGGTTTTAATAATTCAGCTTCAGTGTATTTTCGTTCACCCACTGGAAAATACACGAAGGGAATATTTTCTCTTTTACAAAAAGATTGGACCCGTTTGCTAAATCGTCCGGCATAGAGCATCAGCTTGGCAGTGCTTAAGTCTTCATCGCTCCCTTCCATGGCTCTGTACCATTTCCTGAATCCTCCCGGATTTAAAAGCATCGGACAATAACAATTTAGAACGATTCGGTCAATACAATCATATACGCCTTTCAACAAGGGTTGGTAATGTTCCGTTAAGCTATCATTTGTCTTCATGTAACTAAGCTACAACTTTTTCATGTTTCAACTTCCCGCAATGCGGCTTTTTTTGGGGCTTACCCCCAAAAAACTTAGTGTCTTAAAAATTGAATTCGTGTATTTTTTGGCAGAACTTTAAAGAAATTTGATGTAGCATTAAAGCCTCACTGAATATCGAACCCATACGGGCAAGCAAAGGATTAACGATTTTAGATTTTAGAATAGAAATACAGATCTGAAATCGTTAATCTGTGTTCCTTGTTCTTAAATCAATTTCTTCTTTGGTTCTGGCTCGTCCAAGTTAGGTTAAATGCAGATCAGCCAAAAAAAAGTACATGAGTCCTGAATATGAAAATTATTTTCATTTTTATTTGGATATTTGGTTTTAATGATTTTTATTGTAGCCGATATTAAAAAAAAAGTTTTTAAATTGAAATACGTCTGGTAAAAAACAACTTTTATCTTAATAATTCTCAGGTAGTTTGATGGATCTTATTTCACCGGACGGCAGAAATTGTAATTTCCCCGGATCAAAATCGGGAAGTTTGAATTTAAAATGAAAAAGTTTTAGAATTATTTAAATCAAACCAGGTGGTTATACCAAGTGAAGTTTAAATTTATTTTATGAAGCGGGTACAGATTGAAATGGAATTTATTTTTAAAGCCTCTCCGGCTATGTTATATGCATTTATTACATCTCCGGAAGGTTTAGTCAGATGGTTTTGTGATGCAGTAGATATAGTGAACGACTATTACCATTTTTACTGGGAAGGTTCCAGAGAGACTGCAGAACTGATCGATGATATAGAAGAAGAACGGCTTAGATTCCATTGGGTCAAATCTGAAACAAGGTTTGAATATTTTGAATTCAGGATGTTCAAATCTCCGATCACCAATGAAACCATTTTGAAAGTAATAGATTATTGCGACGCGGATGAGGTGGAAGATCAAAAGGAACTGTGGGAATCCCAGATTGCTGAATTGCAAAAAGTGATTGGCGGCTGATCAAAGCTGGCTTTCAAGGTCTTGCAACCTTGCACGGATTTCGAATAATTTTTCGCGCAACGCATCGTTACTGTTGTCAGAAGTAATTCGTCTACTGCCTTTTATTTCATTTTTGGCACCCTCGATGGTATAACCCATATTTTTAACCAATACATACACCCTGGAAATCTCTTCAATATCCTTTTCGGAATATCTTCTGTCTCCTCTTTTATTTTTGGTAGGTCTGATCGTTTCAAATTCCGTTTCCCAATATCTCAGCAATGAATTGGAAACGCCGAACATTGCGGCCACCTCTCCTATTGAATAATATAACTTATTTAGCTCCATGCTGTCCTGTAATTTCTTTTTGGTCTGGAAAATATCCGACCGTTCCTTAAATCTGATAAACAATAAAAACAATTAGTTTCAAAAAAAAATATGCCCACCGGCTTTTAAACTATATAAAATCTATAAAATTCATTAGATTCTCTTTTAAAAATCAATTGAAAATCCTTAACCATGTCTCCTGACATTTCAACAAGCTCTTTTTATCTGTTAAATTTACATATATTATATAGTATTCCAAAGAAGGAGTTAAAATAATTTTCGAAACCTACTGAGTCTGCAACCAAATATACATTTGTAAACTACGCATCCTGGTTTATTGAACAATCATCACCATATTGCCTGCATTTAAATAGTCTTTGCAAGAAAACGCCAATTACTGCGTTATACTTGTTTTTGAAACAGTCATTTACAATTATAAATTCCTTGTTTTCAAAAACTCATACCTGTGTGATACTCGCAGAAAGGTTGCAAGCCTTGTCCTTGACGTTTTCTTATCAAAGACGAAAAAAATATGAGTTTTCTTGCAGACACTAAAAAGTCTTTGCAAGAAAACGCCAAATACTGCGTTATGCTTGTTTTTGAAACTGTCATTTACAATTAGTAAACTCCTTGTTTTCAAAAACTTCGCAAGCC
>Ga0209573_1006139_pt1 | contig 10248 bp, 9 predicted proteins | sample TNRBio252014_DNA_FD_185870 | JGI IMG/M metagenome (GOLD analysis project Ga0209573, IMG submission 185870) | Wastewater treatment Type I Accumulibacter community from EBPR Bioreactor in Madison, WI, USA - TNR Reactor_6/25/2014_ DNA (SPAdes)... | ecosystem: Engineered > Bioreactor > EBPR >...
CTTAGGCCGAGATCGCTTCGATACGAAGCTCGGTGTAGTTCTGACGATGCCCCTGGTGCTTCTGGTAGTGCTTGCGGCGGCGCATCTTGAAAATCTTGATCTTGTCGTGACGGCCGTGGGAAACCACGGTCGCCTTGACGATAGCTCCCGCAACCACCGGCGTGCCGATCTGAACGGCATCACCTTCACCGACCATGAAGACCTGGTCGATGGTGATTTCGGAACCCACGTCGGCCGGTATCTGTTCTACCTTGATCTTTTCGCCAGCGGCAACGCGATACTGCTTGCCACCGGTTTTTATCACCGCGTACATGGTGTTACTCCAGTTGATGGGTCTGCAAAGAATCGCGCACACTAGCCGATTCTACCCTGGAAGTCAATGCCGAACGCCCATGCCCCTCGGCCGATGCGCCGCGTCTCCGGAGGCCCCTGTAGGAGCGCCGGCAGGCGCGAACCTGGTGGTCATTCGCGCCTGCCGGCGCTCCTACGGGGGCGTGGCGGCCAGCGCTGGGAGCAGGGCGTCGAGCGCCTGGTGCTCGGTGCGGTAGCTGCCATGTGTGCCGATCCGCGCCCACACGCCATCGCGCTCCATGGCGTCGATCACCTGCTTCTTGAGCCCGCAGAAGGCGATCGTCTGGCCCTGGGCGTGGAAGCGCTCGACCAGGCTCGCCAGCGTGTGCAGGCCGGTGGCGTCGATGTCGTTGATCCCCGCGCCCGACACCAGCACCACCTTGACGCCGTCCTGCGCGCGCGCCGCGCCGAGCATGGCATCCTCGAAGGTGGCGGCGGTGACGAAGCCGAGCGGGCTGTCGAAGCGCAGGATGACGAGCTGGGGGTGTGGATGTGGCAGGCCGAAGCGCTCGCGATCGCGGTAGGTGCCGTCCTCGTGCAGGCCGAGCAGCGCCACCCGCGGGCGCATGCCGCGGTACACCATCAGCGCGAGCGACAGGATCAACCCGGTAAAGATGCCGTTCTGGATGTTGGGCGCGAACGCCAGCGTGGCCAGGAAGGTGACCGCTGCGCCGGCACCGTCGTCGCGGCTCGCGCGCCACGCGCGCACCAGCACCCGGGTGTCGATCAGCCCGGCGACCGCCTGCAGGATCACCGCTGCCAGCACCGGCTTGGGCAGATGCCACAGCAGCGGCGTGAACCACAGCAGGGTGACGAGCACGAGGGCGGCAGTGATCAAGGACGACAGGCCGGTGCGGGCCTCGTTAACGTAGTTGAGCGCCGAGCGCGAAAATGACGCGCTCACCGGCATCCCGCCGGTGAAGGCCGCCGCGACCTTGCCCAGGCCCTGGCCGACCAGTTCCTGATCCTGGTCCCAGGCCTGGCGGGTGCGGCCGGAGATCAGCTTTGCGCTCGAGGCCGCCTCCATGAAGCTCACCAGGGCGACCACGAAGGCCGCCGGCAGCAGCGTGGTGACGAAATCGAGGCGCAGCGGCGGCAGGCCGGGTTCGGGCAGCCCGCCCGGCACCGCGCCGACCACGGCGCCCCCGCGCGCCTCGAACCCGAACCCCGCCGACAGCGCGATCGCCGCGGCCACCACCAGCGGCACGCCGGGGAGGCGCGGCCACAGGCGTTTCAACACCACCAGCGCCGTCAAGCTGCCGAGGCCGAAGGCGAGCGCCGCTGGATCGACGGTGGCGAGGCCGCCCAGCGCGGTGGCGAAATCCATCACCAGGTGCTGCGATTGCGCCATCGACAGCCCGAGCAGCGGCGGGATCTGGGTCAGGCAGATGATCAGCGCGGCGGCGTTGACGAAGCCCATCAGCACCGGCACCGACAACAGGTTGAGCAGCCAGCCCAGGCGCAGCACGCCGAGCGCGAGCTGGATCAGCCCGGAAAGCAGCGCCAGCAGCAGCGCCAGGCCGGCGACGTCGCTCCCCGCGCTGCCGGCCAGCGGCAGGATGCTGGCGCCCACGAGCAGGCTGGTGAGCGCCACCGGCCCGGTCGACAGCTGGCCGCAGGAACCGAACAGCGCCGCCATCACCGCAGGCACCAGCGCCGCATACAGGCCGATGTGCGGCGGCAGGCCGGCGAGCTTGGCGTAGGCGAGGGCCTGCGGAATCAGCACCAGCGCCACCGTGACCCCGGCGACGAGGTCACCGCGCAGGCCATGCACGCGCCACTGCGCGGGCCAGGCGAGGAAGGGGAAGAAACGGCGGGCGGACATGGGTGCGTGTGGCGCGGACGAGGGCGAGCCTGCGCCGGAGCGTCTGGAAAGACTTCATGGTAATGACAAACCCGCGCCGCGCACACCGCGCCCCAGCGACGCGCAGGCCGCCAGCCCGATTGCCCGCGCGCGCATAATCCGCTTGCCCTCACTCCCGAGCCGCCGCGATGGCCGTCAGCCGCATCCCCCCGATCCAGTGCCTGCTCACCTTCGAGGCCGTCGCCCGCCTGCGCAGTGCCAGCCGCGCCGCCGAGCAGCTGTGCGTGACCGTCAGCGCGGTGAGCCACCGCCTGCGCCAGCTCGAATCCCACCTCGGCATCCGCCTGTTCACCCGCGCCGATTTCAGCCTCACCGCCGAGGGCGCCACCTACCTGCAGCACGTGCGCAGCGCGCTCGCCGCGCTGCAGCAGATGCCTGGCGCGCGCGGTGGCGAGGCGCCGCCACGGCTGCGGGTGGCGGTCACGCCGTCGTTCTGCCGCCAGTTCCTGATGCCCAGGCTGGAGCTCTTCCGCCGTGACTGGCCGGACATCGAGCTGACCCTGCAGGTCTCGATCCCCTTGCGCGACGTGACCGCCGAGGAGGCCGACCTCGAGATCCGCTACGGTCTGGGCGGCTACACCGATCGCGAGCATCGGTTGCTGCTGCGTGACGAGGTGGTGCCGGCCTGCAGTCCGGGCTTCCTCGACGAGTTCGGGCCCTTTGACGGCTTCGCCAGCGCGGCCGAATGCAGCACCACCGCGCTCGTGCGCAGCCCGCTCGAGCCGTGGGCGAGCTGGTTCGCGCATTGCGGGCTGGCGCTGGCGGAGCCCGCGCGCGGGGCGCAGTTCAACGACCTCGGTCTCGCTTACGACGCGGCGGCGAGCGGCTTCGGGGTGGCGCTCGTGCGCCACAAGCTGGGCGCCGCGTGGTTCGACAGCGGGCGGCTGCTGCCGCTGTCGTCGCGGCCGGTGGTGTCGCCGCTCGCACACTACATCTGCTGGCGTCCGGGGGCGCTCGAGCGCTGGGCGTGCGCGGCCTTCGCGGACTGGCTGCAGGCCGTGCTGCCGTGAGCCTGCCGCCGTGCGGCGCGGACTTGAAGTTTCTTCAAGTCGGTGGCGAAGAGGCGTCAAACAGGAGGCCGGCGCGAGCCTCTATACTTCGTACAGCTTAGTGGTTCCGATGCGTGGGTGGGGGCGGAAGCGCGGACGTTCGCGACGTCCGTCGCGCCTGCAGCGGGCTGCGGGTGCGGCGGTTTCTGATGGGCGCGACGCTGATCGCGAAGATTGCGGACCGGGCGCGCAGGCGCGGATTTCGCGGCGCGGGTGCGCCGGCGCCTGCAGGATGGACGCGGCTTGATGAGGAGACGAGGATGATGCTGGAGAACGAAGCCCTGGCTTTTGGCGAGACCGAGCGCGATTTTGCCGCGGTGGACAAGGCGCGCGTGATCGAGGCGCTGACCCGCGTGCTGCCGGCCGGCGCCCTGATGTACGACGCCGAGGACCTGCGCCCCTACGAATGCGACGGCCTGGCCGCCTATCGCGCGCTGCCGCTGGTGGTGGCGCTGCCGAGCACCGAGGCGGAGGTGGTCGCGGTGCTGCGCATCTGCTTCGAGCTGGGCGTGCCGGTGGTGGCGCGCGGCGCCGGCACCGGGCTGTCGGGCGGGGCGCTGCCGCACACGCGCGGCGTGCTGCTGTCGCTGGCGCGCTTCACCCGCATCGTGCAGCTCGACCCGCTCGCGCGCACCGCGGTGGTGCAGCCTGGCGTGCGCAACCTGGCGATCTCCGAGGCCGCCGCGGCGCATGGCCTGTATTACGCGCCCGACCCGTCCTCGCAGATCGCCTGCTCGATCGGCGGTAACGTCGCCGAGAACGCCGGCGGCGTGCATTGCCTCAAGTACGGCCTCACGGTGCACAACCTGCTGCGCGTGCGCGGGGTGACGATCGAGGGCGAGATCGTCGAGATCGGCTCGGGTGCGCTCGACGCGCCGGGCTACGATCTGCTCGCCCTCGTCACCGGCTCCGAGGGCATGCTGGTGGTGCTCACCGAGATCACCGTCAAGCTGGTGCCCAAGCCGCTGTTCGCGCAGTGCGTGCTCGCCGCCTTCGACGATGTGGTGCGTGCCGGCGAGGCGGTGGCGAAGATCATTGCCGCCGGCATCATCCCCGCCGGCCTGGAGATGATGGACCAGCCCGCCACCGCGGCGGTCGAGGAGTTCGTGCATGCCGGCTATCCGCTCGACGCCAAGGCCATCCTGCTGTGCGAGTCCGACGGCACGCCCGAGGAAGTGACCGAGGAGATCGGCCGCCTGCGTGCGGTGCTCGAAGACAGCGGCGCCACCGAGATCCGCGTCTCGCGCGACGAGGCCGAGCGCCTGCGCTTCTGGGCCGGGCGCAAGGCCGCCTTCCCGGCGGCGGGGCGGATCTCGCCCGACTACTACTGCATGGACGGCACCATCCCCAGGAAGCGGGTCGGCGAGATGCTCACCGCGATCCAGGAAATGGAGCAGAAATACGGCCTGCGCTGCCTGAACGTCTTCCATGCCGGCGACGGCAACCTGCACCCGCTGATCCTGTTCGATGCCAACCAGCCCGACGAGATGGAGCGCGCCGAGGAGTTCGGCGCCGAGATCCTCGAGCTGTCGGTGGCGCTCGGCGGCACGATCACCGGTGAGCACGGCGTGGGGATGGAGAAGATCAACCAGATGTGCGCGCAATTCACCACCGCGGAAGTGCGCCAGTTCTTCCGCGTCAAGGCGGCTTTCGATCCGCCCGGGCTGCTCAACCCCGGCAAGGCCATTCCCACCCTGAACCGCTGCGCCGAATACGGCCGCATGAAGGTCAGCAAGGGCCACGTGCCGTATCCCGACATCCCGCGCTTCTGACCTGGAATCACACCATGACGACGATCGAGAACGAATGGGCCGAGCGTGTGCGCGCGGCGGCCGCGGCGAACACGCCGCTGTGCCTGCGCGGCAGCGGCAGCAAGGATTTTTACGGGCGCGCGCCGGTGGGCGAGGTGTTCGAGCTGCGCGCCAACCAGGGTGTGATCGCCTACGAGCCGACCGAGCTGGTGGTGACCGTGCGCGGCGGTACGCCGCTCGCCGAACTTGAGGCGATGCTGGCGGCGCAGGGCCAGTACCTGGCCTTCGAGCCGCCGCATTTCGGCGCGGGCGCGACCGTGGCCGGCTGCGTCGCCGCCGGCCTGTCCGGGCCGCGGCGCGTGACCGCCGGTGCGGTGCGTGACTTCATGCTCGGCGTCAAGGTGCTCGACGGCCGTGGCCAGGTGATGCGCTTTGGTGGCCAGGTGATGAAGAACGTCGCCGGCTATGACGTCTCGCGCCTGATCGCGGGCAGCCTGGGCACCCTCGGTATCGTGCTCGAGGTGTCGCTGAAGGTGCTGCCGCGCCCGGTGGCCGCGGCCACGCTGAGCTTCGAGCTCGACGAGGCGACGGCGATCCGCCGTGTCAACGAATGGGGCGGCCAGCCGCTGCCGGTGTCGGCCACGCTGTGGCAGGACGGCGTGCTGCACCTGCGCCTGTCGGGCGCCGAGGCCGCAGTGCAGGCGGCGATCGCGCGCCTGGGCGGCGAGCGGGTGGGCGACATCGAGGCCGACGCGGTGTGGTCGGCGGTTCGTGAGCAGACCCTGCCGGCCTTCACGCCCAGGATGGGCGAGACCTTATGGCGGCTGTCGCTGCCGTCGACCGCGCCGGCGCTCGAGCTGCCGGGGCGACAGGTCATCGAGTGGGGCGGCGCGCAGCGCTGGCTCGCCGGCAGCGCCGATGCGGGCAGCGTGCGCGCACGCGCCGTCGCCCTCGGCGGCCATGCCAGCGCATTCCGCGGTGGCGATCGCGCGGGCGAGGTGTTCCAGCCGCTGTCTGCCGCGCTCGCCACCATCCACCGCCGCCTCAAGCACGCCTTCGACCCCGCCGGGATCTTCAATCCTGGCCGCCTCTACCCGGAGCTCTGATCGATGCAGACCCAGCTCGCCGATTTCATCCGCGACACGCCCGAAGGCCGCGAGGCCGGGGAGATCCTGCGCAAGTGCGTGCATTGCGGCTTCTGCACCGCCACCTGTCCGACCTACCAGTTGCTCGGCGACGAGCTGGACGGGCCGCGCGGGCGCATCTACCTGATCAAGCAGGTGCTCGAAGGCGCCGAGCCGACGGAAAAGACCCGCCTGCACCTCGACCGCTGCCTGACCTGCCGTTCCTGCGAGACGACCTGTCCCTCGGGCGTGCATTACAGCCGCCTGCTCGACATCGGTCGCCATGTTGTGGATGCACGCGTGCCGCGGCAGGGCGGCGAGGCGCTGGTGCGCCGCACGCTGCGTGAGCTGCTGCCGCGGCCGACCCTGTTCGGGCTGGCGATGAAGGCCGGGCGTGCGGTGCGCGGCGTGTTGCCCCGGAGCCTGCAGGACAAGGTGCCGACGCTGCGCCCGGCCGGGCGCTGGCCGGCGCCGCGCCATGCGCGCCGGGTGATCGCGCTCGCCGGTTGCGTGCAGCCGTCGATGGCGCCGTCGATCAACGCTTCTGCGGCGCGCGTGCTCGACGCCCTCGGCATCTCGATGGTCGAATCGGCGGGCGCCGGCTGCTGCGGCGCGGTGCGCTTCCACCTCGACGATCCCGAGGGCGCCCGCGCCGACGCTCGCCGCAACATCGACGCCTGGTGGCCCGACATCGACGCCGGCAGGGTGGAGGCGATCGTGATGACGGCCTCGGGCTGCGGCGTGCAGGTGCGCGACTACGCCCACCTGCTGCAGCACGACCCGGCCTACGCCGAGCGCGCGCAGCGGGTGAGCGCGCTCACCCGCGACATCGCCGAGGTGGTGGCGGCCGAGGCCGCGCCGCTGCAGGCGCTGCTGGCCGCGCACCCGCGGCCGCGCGAGGCGCTCGCCTGGCATTCGCCGTGCACCCTGCAGCACGGCCAGCGCATCCGCGGCACGGTCGAGTCGCTGCTCACCGCCGCTGGCTACACGCTCACCCCGGTGCGCGACGCCCACCTGTGCTGCGGTTCGGCCGGTACCTACTCGGTGCTGCAGCCGGCGCTGTCGGCGCAGCTGCGCACGAACAAGCTCGACAGCCTGCTCGCGGGCGGTGCGGGGCAGATCGCATCGGCCAACATCGGTTGCATCGGCCATCTGCAGGCCGGAACCGAGGTGCCGGTGACGCACTGGATCGAACTGCTCGACGCGCGTCTCGGCCCCGCTGCGGCATGAGTCTGCGGCGGGCGTGATGAATTTCACGCCCGCTGCCCCAACGGATGCACACCCGGCTGCAGGTGGACGCGCGGTGCGCGCGGGGGGTTGTTATGATCACCCGTCCCCTCCGCGCCGCGCGCCGCTCGCCTCCACCGCCCTCATGCCCTTCACCGCCGAAACCTGTGTCGCCATGCATGTCGGCGACCGCAAGGAACAGCAGGACCGCGTCGCACTGTTCGGCCATCCGAAGCGCCCGGGCATGATGATGGCCGTGCTCGCCGACGGCATGGGCGGACACAGCGGTGGCGCGATGGCGGCCGAGCAGGTGCTGATGCGGGCGCGGCAGAACTTCGAGACCTACGCGCCGCTGCACGAGACGCCCGAGCACCTGCTCGGCAGCGTCATCGACGAGGCCCACGTCGTCATCAAGCTCACGCGCTTCACCAGCGAGCAGGATCCGCACAGCACCGCGGTGGTGTTCCTGATGCAGCAGGGCAGGGCCTACTGGGCGCACTGCGGCGACTCGCGGCTGTATCACTTCCGCGGCACGCGCACGGTGTCGTGCACCGGCGACCATTCGCTGGTCGCCGAGCTGGTGCGCAAGGGGCGTCTCGACGAGCGCGGCGCGCTGCGCCACCCGCAGCGCAACGTGCTGCTCTCCTGCCTGGGCAGCGAACGTCCACCGCGCATCGACTACGGCTGTGAAGAGGCGCCAATCGAAGGCGACTGCTTCCTGTTGTGCTCGGACGGGCTGTGGGCGCACTTCACCGAGTCCGAGCTCGCCTCCACGCTGCAGGAATTTCCTGCCCGCGCTGCGGCCGAGCGCCTCATCGCCCTCGGTCGCGAGCGCGCCGGCGGCACCGGCGACAACATCTCGCTCGCCGTCGTCAAGCTCGTCCCCGTTCCGGCGCGCGACGCGCTTACGCCCGCCAGGTCCGCCACCCTGCGCTGAACGCGCGCGCCTTCGCAGCGCCGGCAGGCGCGCAGGGGACTCTGGATGCGGACGGGTTTGGGCAATGCGGGCGGCGATGACTGATGCGCTTGATTCGCGCCTTCCGGCGCTCCTACACGAGAGGGATCGCCCGATGGTCCGGTCGGGCGGCGATCCGGTCGGGCGATGGTCCGGTCGGGCGATGGTTCGGTCGGGCGGTGGTCCGGTCGGGCGGCGGTCCGGTCGACCGATGGTCCGGTCGGGCGGTGGTCCGGTCGGGCGGTGGTTCCTGCGTGCGATTGCCTGGCGCCGCCCGAAGATGGTGCGCGCGCCTTGATTGAAGTTAATATCGTTCGCGCTTCGGTCTCGCGAACCCGCTGGTCGGGGCAGGGAGAGACAGGCGTCTCCATGCAGGCGACCGACGCGTCATCCTTCGAATCCCCTCAAACCCCTCGATATGGAGGAGTGCATCCATGCCTCTGGCCATCGGAGTGCTCAAGGAAACCCATCCTGGCGAGCGGCGACTTACCGTCGTGCCGGATGTGGTCAAGAAATATCAGGGCCTCGGTGCCCGCCTGGTGATGCAGAAGGACGCCGGCAAGGCCGCCCACTTCCGCGACACCGATTTCGCCGACGTGACCTGGGTCGACACCGCCGAGGAGCTCGCTGCGGCCGCCGACGTGGTGCTCTGCGTGCAGCCGCCTGCGGCCGCGACGGTGGCGGCGATGAAGGCGGGCAGCGTGCTGTGCGGCATGCTGCAGCCGTGGTCGAGCGCCGAGCGCGCGCAGCAGCTGGCCGACGGCCAGCTCACCGCGTTCGCGCTCGAGCTGCTGCCGCGCATCTCGCGCGCGCAGAGCATGGACATCCTGTCCAGCCAGGGCGCGGTCGCGGGCTACGAGTGCGCGCTGATCGCCGCCGACCACTCGCCCAAGTTCTTCCCGATGCTCACCTACGCCGCCGGTTCGATCCGTCCGTCCAGGGTGCTGGTGATCGGCGCCGGGGTTGCCGGCCTGCAGGCGATCGCCACCGCGCGCCGCATCGGCGCCATGGTCGAGGCCTACGACGTGCGCCCCGAGACCCGCGAGCAGATCGAGTCGCTCGGCGCCAAGTTCGTCGACACCGGCGTGTCGGCGGCGGGCAGCGGCGGCTACGCGCGCGAACTCACCGACGAAGAAAAGGCCAGGCAGGCCGAGCGCCTGGCCAAGGCGGTGGCGCAGTGCGACGCACTCATCACCACCGCAGCGATCCCGGGCAAGAAGGCGCCAAAGATCATCACCGCCGACATGATCGCGCGCATGAAGCCGGGTGCGGTCGTGGTCGACATGGCGGCCGAGAGCGGCGGCAACGTCGAAGGCACGGTCGCCGGCGAGAAGGTGTGGATCAACGACGTGCTGGTGATCGGCCCCACCAACATCGCCAGCCGCATGCCGGTGCATGCGTCGGAGATGATCGCCAAGAACCTGTTCAACTTCATCTCGCCCTTCATCAAGGACGGCGCGCTCGCGCTCGACTGGGAAGACGAGGTCATGTCCGGCAGCTGCCTGACCCACGCGGGCGAAGTTCGCCACGCCGGCGTCAGGCAAGTGCTCGGCCTGTAAGGAGGATTGCCCCATGGATGGCTTTACCGCGTTGTACATCTTCGCGCTGGCCGCGTTCACCGGTTACGAGGTGATCTCGCGCGTGCCGGTGATCCTGCACACCCCGCTGATGTCGGGATCCAACTTCGTGCACGGCGTGGTGCTGATCGGCGCCATGGTGGCGCTCGGCCATGCCGACCCGGAGAGCCCGCTGCAGCTGCTGATCGGCTTCTTCGCGGTGTTCCTCGGCGCGGCCAACGCTGCCGGCGGCTACATCGTCACCGAGCGCATGCTGGGCATGTTCAAGGCCGGCGGCCGCAAGCAGGGGGGTGAGCAATGACCTCGAACTGGTTCGTCAACATGGCGTACTTCATCGCCGCCATCGTGTT
>Ga0209573_1006140_pt1 | contig 10248 bp, 1 predicted proteins | sample TNRBio252014_DNA_FD_185870 | JGI IMG/M metagenome (GOLD analysis project Ga0209573, IMG submission 185870) | Wastewater treatment Type I Accumulibacter community from EBPR Bioreactor in Madison, WI, USA - TNR Reactor_6/25/2014_ DNA (SPAdes)... | ecosystem: Engineered > Bioreactor > EBPR >...
GGATGGATTTAGTTGCTCAGTAAAATCAGATACAGCAACAGTGATAGTGGATAGTTTAGCAGCAATAGCCACATTAGGCAACGACACCACATTGTGTGCAGGTAATAAAATAGGTTTGCAGAAAGGGGTAAAACCAGGATTGGTGTATCAATGGAGTACCAGCGCCACTACACCGGTTGTCTATGTTGGTCAATCGGGAGCTTATGATGTAACTGTTCAAAGTTCATCGGGTTGTTTGTATAAAGATACCGTGAATGTTTTGATTAGAGGCGTGGTGCCGGTAGCGGTATTTAGAGCCGACTCTGCTTGTTTTGGAAGCAATACTACTTTTTTTAATACTTCATTTGCAACTCCACCAGCGTCTTTGGTTAGTTATCTATGGGAGTTTGGAAATAATGCAACATCGCAGAATAGCAATCCGGTTTATGTATTTCCTCAAGCAGGAGAATTTGCAGTAAAACTAAGTGTTTATAGTTCTGATACTTGCTCAAATGATACGCTAATAAAAGTAAGAGTATATGAGTTGCCTAATACATTATTTGAAGTAGATACAATCTGCACTGGAAAGTCCATTGTATTTCAAGATAAAACGCTCATTGAGAATCTACAGTCTGGTTTTAGTTGGAATTGGAATTTTGGCGATGCAACATTTTCCTCACTTCAAAACCCGGTGAAGTCGTACATAAATGCAGGCAGCTACACTGTTTCCCTTAAGGTAATAACCGATAAGTTATGCGAAGACAGTTTCTCCAAAACAGTTACTGCTATTCCGCCACAGGCTGCGCCAGACGCTTTCAAGTCTTTTTTACCTGTTGATAATGCTTCATTTACATTTGGTAGTGTATTGTTCCAATGGAACAACTCTATCAATGCAACTTATTATAAATTGCAAGTTGCTACTGCCAGCGACTTCAGTACTTTGGTATTCGATTCATTAGTTTATAATTCTAATTTGTTGCTGCAGATGTCTGGCTCGCTAAATGCATATTGGTGGAGAGTAGCTGCTTACAATCGATGTGGCGATTCAACTGTTAGCAATACTCGGGTATTTTATGTTTCACATCCAACTTTAACACCCAACTTAAAGGCGTGGTATAAAGCCGATAGTTTAGTAACACTCCAAAGTGGCTTAGTAAGCCAATGGGGCGATGTAAGTGGAAATGGTTTTCATGCAGTACAAGGAACAGCGGCAAGCCGCCCAGGATTGGTAGCGAGTGTTACAAGTTTGAATAAAAAACCGACCCTAAGTTTCGATGGAGCAGGCGATTTTTTACAGGTGGCATCTTTTGTTCAAGGTCAGCCAATGTCGGTATTTATTGTATGGCGTACTATAGGTTCAGGTGTTCAGTTTGCATTTGGCGGTACAATTGCTACAAACAGATTGTCATTATACCACAGTGGCGGCAATGTTGCGATGCTAGGTGGGGCGGGTATTTCATACCCCAAGGCTGCACCATTTAACTACACTTTAAATTCGGCTCTGTTTAATAGCGGTGTAAGTGCATTGTTCGATGCAAGTATTATTAAAGCATCTGGCGATTTGGGGAATAGTACTTTAACCGGACTCAATATTGGAGTGGCGCACAATAGTTCCAATTATTTAAGTGGCAATATTGCTGAAATTATTGTTTATGACAAAGCAGTAGATAGCTCTGAGCGCCAAAATGTTGAACGCTATTTACGTACCAAGTACGCTCCGCCCGTTTCGCTTGGTCCCGATATAAAAATTCTTTATGGCGCTTGCGATACTACACTAAGAATCAAAGAGCATTTTGTGAATGTGCTATGGAGTACAGGAGATTCAAATTCATATAGTTTGAAAGTACGGCAGTCTGGTAAGTATTGGGTACGCACAACAGATGTGTTTGGCTTTGTTACATCTGATACTGTCAATGTCGTAGTTCCGTATTCGGGGCTTGCGCCTGTTACGGATACTATCGTATGTGCCGGAAATAATGTAGCCTTTAACTTTGGAGTTTCTGGTGCTCCTTATTTCTTTAACTGGTCCACTGGCGATACCACACAATCAATCACTGTTAATCAATCGGGTAACTATTTCGTACAAGTTTCTGATACTATTGGTTGCACTCTTTTCAGCGACACAGTTAACGTTTCGGTTGATAGTCTCGAATTTTTCTCTGTTTTGGATGACGATACCGTGGCTTGCGCCAATGCATCGCTTGGATTAAATCCATACATTTACCCATATCAATTTTACCAATGGAGCAATGGGCAAAGTAGCGATACAATTGTTGTAACGGGCGCAGGCAAGTTTTTTGTTACCGTAACCGATGTCAACGGTTGCGTTGCAAAAGATTCAATAAATGTTTCGAGGCTAAAAGGAGTTGTGCCAATTGTGAATTTCGGCTATAAAAATGTTTGCTTGGGCGATACTACTTTGTTTGCCGACTCAACAGCGATAGTAGCTCCTGAGAGTGTAGCAATTAGACAGTGGAGTTTTGGAAACAATATTCCTTCCGATACTGCTAAAAATCCATTGGTGGTTTTTCCTAATACATCTATGTATCCGGTATCATTATATGTTGAAACCGATTCTGGCTGCTTTAACTCCAAAACTATGAATCTGCAAATTGGTGCGCGTCCGTCTCCATTTATCTCATACAATGTAAGTTGTGCCAATTCGCCTGTAACACTTACCGATGCCAGCACAATTCCTCTTGGCGACACTGTTAAGTTTTGGAATTGGGATATAGATAATGGCAATTTGTTTTCTACTAAAAATGTAATATATAATTTCCCTTCGGTAGGCGAGTTTCCGGTTAAGCTAATAGTTACTTCTGCAAAAGGCTGTGTAGATTCTGTCTCGGTAAAGGTGGAGGTATTTCCTTCCATCAACCCAGATTTTACCTTTGCAAATCAATGTGTGGGGCAGTCAACAATTTTTACAGATGCAACTCAGTCTTTTTCTATTATCAAGCGGGTGTGGCGCTTAAGCGATCAGTTTGCATTAATCAACGATTCACTTTCATTCAAAAAAGTTTTCGCGTCAGCCGATACTTTTGAAGTTACTCTAGAAGTTACAAATGCAATTGGATGTGTAGATACAGTAACTAAACCGATAGTGATTTACCCTTTGCCTGTGGCACAAATTGTTGATACGGTAGCATGTGTTGGTTCATCGGTTACGCTTACCGAAAATTCTCAAAGTGCCGATTCTATAATTCGCTACGATTGGGTTTTCGATAGTAAGCAATCAAAACTTCGCAATCCAGTATTTGCAGTTAGTGATACTGGTGAAATTCAAATGCAGCTAAAGGTTACTACACTACAAGGATGTATAGATTCGGTTCAAAATAGTTTTAGAGTGGTTGCTGTTCCCAAAGCTGCATTTGCCTACTCACCGCTTTTTGGCGAGTCTCCATTAGAAGTTACTTTTACTAATACCAGCACAAATGCAACCAACTACCTGTGGAATTTTGGCGATGGCACTGGTTCTTCTACTGACAACAATCCTGTCTACACTTACCATTTCAACGATACATTTTCTATTAAACTCACTGCCACAAACCACTTAGGATGTGCCGATTCTATGTCGCGAGATATTGTTGTTATACCTACAGATGCAGATATTCAATTGTTAACCATCAATACGCAAAATAATCAACTGTTGAATAGTGCCCTATCTGCAAACGTTATAGCTCGCTTTGCAAACGTAGGCACTCAGCCTATTGTCAATGCGCAGTTTCTTGCCCGTTTAGATGATGGTACCACCATCTTAGATGATTGGCAAGGGCTGTTGTATCCTGGCGACCAACTGCTTCATACATTTAGTTCGGCTTTTTATCTGCCAAAAAGTTCTGTAGTGCAATATGTTTGTGTAGATGCTGTTAATGTAAACAATGGTGCAGAGAAGAAGTTAGAGAACAACAAAAATTGTCGTTCACTTTCTAATCAATCTGTTATCACAAACCTTTATCCCAATCCGGCATCTGGCGAAATCTTCTTAGATCTGATTTTGCCCGATGAAACCGAATTCAGTTTTGAAGTAAGTAACGAAATGGGGCAGAAAATGATTCCGAAATTCGACTACAAGGGCGTGCGAGGTATCAACACCGTTTCTTTTGACGTTCGTTCGTTCCGTCCGGGTGTTTACTTCTTGCGCATCAAGTATCGAGATAATACCGAAGTGCAGAAATTTCAAGTAATCAGATAGAGTAGGAGAGGCACAAGTACCCATCTCACTGCTAAAGTTTGTGGTCTTTTATTATTCCCACCAGTACGTAATGTACTGATGGGAATTTTTATTTTAAGGTTAATGACAATAATACGGCTGCTGTCTAATGAAGCTTGTTATGTCTCCGTTTCAAAATATATCTTGTAAAACTTTCTGCCATTTTCATCTACCCCTTGTTCTATTAAGTCGCGATTGCCGTGGATGTAGATGTGAAAATTCTTGTCGAGTCTTAAAACACTTTTAAAAACTCGCGATTGCTTTTTCACTGCCGATGCAGATATGGTAAAATTATCTTCAATTTCAATTTCTCTTTCTTGTTGAAAAACAGTTTTGAAATTGTTGAACCTGTCAATAATTTCAGGTTGTGCCATCACCTCGTTTGTAAAATCAACTATATTGAAGTTATCATTTTCTTTGAAAAACTTCACCGATTTATTCAGCAAATCCACCTGGTCGGCTCTTGTTACTTCAAAATGTTGAGGAAGTTCGTTGGTTACAAAATTCTTGCAAAGTGTCATTACATTTTGCGTATTGAAATATTCATCCTTGCGTTGAATTACATGCAAAAAATCATCTGTCCAATACTGTGCATCGCTTCCCCTGCCTGCGCTGTCTGCTATTGCCACAATATATCCGGCATCTTTTTCGCTATTGTATATCAACGCGCCTTTGTCTAATTTATGGATGTTTATTCCCTTTTCGCTATCAATTGTTAATCCCTCAAATGTTGCATCCACCTTTAGGAATGTATCTTTGTTTTCAGTTTTGAACAAACCAATTGCATCTACGATTTGACCTGCTACAAAACAATCTTTGAAATATACAGTGTAAAATTCTCCGCTTTTTACTTTTGGGTGCTTACTGCACTCATGTAAATGTTTCGCCAAGCTAAACGAATGCTCTATGAGAGAATTCGGGTTATCAAAAATCTTAGTTGCATAAACATACACCTCGTTTAGCAATACATCACTTTCGTGATAAAGATTGAAATGTTCGCTACTCTTAAACGGAGGCAAAAAGTATTCCTTGAACAACTCTTTATGTTCATTACTTAACTCAATGCTCTCTTGAGTTGCAATAATCCCTTCCCCCTCCATCTTATTGCCTACTCTATGCACGGCAAGCTTCAATATATCATGCGTAAAATCTCCACTTATCATTCAGCAAAAGTATCATTTATATGTAGGGCTATGCAATAGCATAAATACAATATGCACAATTGGCAATTGCGTTGCGAGGTAATTGAAGTTCCACACCTGCAAGTATCAATGTGTAGTAAATACATAATCGCAACGTGTTGTTTTATGCCAATTGTCTATCATTCCACCAAGTAGTTTTTTGGTAAGAATACCTATAGCTCCATAAAAATGAGATTTTTTTTGCCGCCTGAAACCATTGCCACTGCTTGGTTTTATTCAATTCTATTCTGAAAATACAAAACTTTTTTTCATCACCCTATTGTGGATTTGAAAAAGGTGATTACATTTGCAGCCCGCTAAACAAAAAAGGGACGTTCTTTCACACTTGTTAAGCGGAAACATTTATACAAAAAGCGTAGCGATACGCCTTCAAAAATATCACATCTACAAAGTGGAACTTTTTTAGTTCACCATCGTATCCAAATCCTCTTCTTTACTTTATAAAGAAAGGTCAAGCCCAAAAGATTTTTCCTTAATAGGAAAAACGCCTAAGTACAATACAAAAGGCCATTACTGCTGCGAAGCAAAACTCAGTAACAATAGAAGTTACACAAGGGCAAAAAAATATTTTTATAAAAATGTTTGGAAATGCAAATAACAAAAACATATATTTGCGCCCCGTTTCTGAAAGGAGATGGGAATGTTCTAAACAAAAAGATTGAATAAAGGCTTGATAGTCTTATCAATTACTCTGCTAAAAACGGCAATGATTTCTTTGCAAATAGCAATCTCGTTTTTAGAAAAGTTCTTTGAAATATTGGGAAAGAAATATAGCAGCATTTAAACAGGAAATAGCCTAAACATTTATTTTCCTTTTAGCCAAAAGGAATCATCTCTTTTACTACGGAGAGTTTGATCCTGGCTCAGGATGAACGCTAGCGGGAGGCCTAATACATGCAAGTCGAACGCCCCGCAAGGGGAGTGGCGTACGGGTGCGTAACACGTACACAACCTGCCCAATACTGGAGCATATACCCGGGAAACTGGGGGTAATTCTCCATAATATATAGAATCGGCATCTTTTCTATATTAAAGCTCAGGCGGTATTAGATGGGTGTGCGTCTGATTAGCTAGTTGGTGAGGTAACGGCTCACCAAGGCTACGATCAGTAGCTGGTCTGAGAGGATGATCAGCCACACGGGCACTGAGACACGGGCCCGACTCCTACGGGAGGCAGCAGTAGGGAATATTGGACAATGGAGGCAACTCTGATCCAGCCATCCCGCGTGAAGGATTAAGGCCCTCTGGGTTGTAAACTTCTTTTCTCTGGGAATAAAAACTTGTATTCATATAAGCTTGAAGGTACCAGAGGAATAAGCACCGGCTAACTCCGTGCCAGCAGCCGCGGTAATACGGAGGGTGCAAGCGTTATCCGGATTCACTGGGTTTAAAGGGTGCGTAGGTGGTCTTGTAAGTCAGTGGTGAAAGCCTACAGCTTAACTGTAGAATTGCCATTGATACTGCTTGACTTGAATCATGTTGAGGTGGATGGAATATATCATGTAGCGGTGAAATGCTTAGATATGATATAGAACACCAATTGCGAAGGCAGTTCACTAAACATGTATTGACACTGAGGCACGAAAGCGTGGGGATCAAACAGGATTAGATACCCTGGTAGTCCACGCCCTAAACGATGTATACTCGACATATGCGATACACTGTATGTGTCCAAGCGAAAGCGTTAAGTATACCACCTGGGAAGTACGTTCGCAAGAATGAAACTCAAAGGAATTGGCGGGGGTCCGCACAAGCGGTGGAGCATGTGGTTTAATTCGATGATACGCGAGGAACCTTACCTGGGCTAGAATGTAACTTGATCGCTCCTGAAAGGGAGTCTTGTAGCAATACACAGGTTACAAGGTGCTGCATGGTTGTCGTCAGCTCGTGCCGTGAGGTGTTGGGTTAAGTCCCGCAACGAGCGCAACCCCTTTTCTTAGTTGCCAGCGAGTAATGTCGGGGACTCTAGGAATACTGCCTGCGTAAGCAGAGAGGAAGGAGGGGATGACGTCAAATCATCATGGCCTTTATGCCCAGGGCTACACACGTGCTACAATGGCGGGTACAGAGGGTCGCAACACAGCGATGTGAAGCTAATCTCAAAAAGCCCGTCTCAGTTCGGATTGCAGGCTGCAACTCGCCTGCATGAAGCTGGAATCGCTAGTAATCGCAAATCAGCAATGTTGCGGTGAATACGTTCCCGGACCTTGCACACACCGCCCGTCAAGCCATGGAAGTTGGGTGTACCTTAAGACGATAACCGCAAGGAGTTGTCCAAGGTAAAACCAGTAACTGGGGCTAAGTCGTAACAAGGTAGCCGTATCGGAAGGTGCGGCTGGAACATCTCCTTTTAGAGCAATCCTGTTGCTCGCTATATTTCTCCCACTATTTCAAATATTATTCGTTCTCTGATTAGCTGTTAGCATAGTCTCGTAGCTCAGGTGGTTAGAGCGCTACACTGATAATGTAGAGGTCCGCAGTTCGAGTCTGCGCGGGACTACATTATTAAACGAGAATAATCTCAGGGGGTGTAGCTCAGCTGGCTAGAGCACCTGCTTTGCAAGCAGGGGGTCATCGGTTCGACTCCGTTCACCTCCACTTTTTTCTCATCAGAGAAAACGTTCTTTACTTAGAAGTATCAAGGGTAATTTCTTGATATTTTGCATCCAATTTTACAATGCAAAAATTGCAGTGTTTAAATTGAAAAGTTCTTTGACATATTGGTAGTTAATAAAGCAAGACAACAAGATAACCGTAAATTTTTAAAGTAATTAAGGGCACACGGTGAATGCCTTGGGTCTGAGAGGCGATGAAGGACGTGATAAGCTGCGATAAGCTTCGGGGAGTGGCACATACACTGTGATCCGAAGATTTCCGAATGGGGCAACCCTTCTAACTGAAGGTTAGAAATTCCGCTTGCGGAAGGCGAACCGGGAGAACTGAAACATCTAAGTACCCCGAGGAAGAGAAAATAATTTAATGATTTCCCGAGTAGTGGCGAGCGAAAAGGAAAAAGCCCAAACCAGTGAGGCTTGCTTCACTGGGGTTGTAGGACTACAATCTGGACTAATAATGCCAAGCAGAAGCATCTGGAAAGTTGCACCACAGAGAGTGATAGGCTCGTAAGCGTAAACATTATTTACCTAGTAGTATCCTGAGTAAGGCGGGGTCGGAGACGCCCTGTCTGAATCCACCAGCACCATCTGGTAAGGCTAAATACTCCTCAGACACCGATAGCGAACTAGTACTGTGAAGGAAAGGTGAAAAGAACCGCGAACAGCGGAGTGAAATAGAACCTGAAACCGTGTGCTTACAAGCGGTCAGAGGAACTTCGTGTTCTGATGACGTGCCTTTTGCATAATGATCCTACGAGTTGCTCGTCACTGGCAAGGTTAAAGAACTAAGTTTTGGAGCCGTAGCGAAAGCAAGTCTGAATAGGGCGATAGTCAGTGGCGGCAGACGCGAAACCTTGTGATCTACCCATGAGCAGGATGAAGTGACGGTAACACGTCATGGAGGTCCGAACTGATAAGCGTTGAAAAGCTTCCGGATGACTTGTGGGTAGGGGTGAAAGGCTAATCAAACTGGGAGATAGCTCGTACTCCCCGAAATGCTTTTAGGAGCAGCGTTGAGATTAGTTATACAGAGGTAGAGCTACCGATTGGGCTAGGGGGCTTCACCGCCTACCAAACCCTGACGAACTCCGAATACTGTATAATATACTCAGCAGTGAGCCTATGGGTGATAAGGTCCATAGGCGAGAGGGAAACAACCCAGACCATCAGCTAAGGTCCCTAAATCTATATTAAGTTGTTTTAAACGATGTCCGATTGCTATAACAGCCAGGATGTTTGCTTGGAAGCAGCAATCATTTAAAGAGTGCGTAACAGCTCACTGGTCGAGTGATCGGGCGCGGAAGAATAACCGGGCATCAAATATAGTACCGAAGCTATGGCTTCCGTAAGGAGGGGTAGGGGAGCATTCCGGCAACTGCGAAGGTGAAGCGCGAGCTTCGCTGGAGTTTCCGGAAAAGAAAATGTAGGAATGAGTAACGATTAAATAGGTGAAAAACCTATTCCACGTAAACCTAAGGGTTCCTGATCAACGTTAATCGGATCAGGGTTAGTCGGATCCTAAGGACCAGCCGAAAGGTGACCTCCGATGGAAAAACAGTTAATATTCTGTTACTTGTTTAAGTTTCGATGGGGCAACGGAGTATTGAAAGTGCCGCGTACTGACGGAATAGTACGTTAAAGTATGTAGATTTAGTAATTGTAGGAAAATCCGCAGTTATTCTCGAAATACGACAGTATCTCAAAGCTTCGGCAGAGAGAATAGTGCACCTAAAAGCTTCCAAGAAAAACCTCTAAGGCTAGGCTTAAACAATCCGTACCGTAAATCGACACAGATAGGTGAGGAGAATATCCTAAGTGGCTCGGGTGAGCCGCGGCTAAGGAATTCGGCAAAATTGTCCTGTAACTTCGGGAGAAAGGACCCCTACTTCGGTAGGGCGCAGTGAAAAGGCCCAGGCGACTGTTTAACAAAAACACAGGACTCTGCTAAATCGAAAGATGATGTATAGGGTCTGACACCTGCCCGGTGCTGGAAGGTTAAGGAAGGCGGTCAGCGCAAGCGAAGCTGTCGACCGAAGCCCCAGTAAACGGCGGCCGTAACTATAACGGTCCTAAGGTAGCGAAATTCCTTGTCGGGTAAGTTCCGACCTGCACGAATGGTGTAACGATCTGGGCACTGTCTCAGCCGCGAGCCCGGTGAAATTGAAGTATCGGTGAAGATGCCGATTACCCGCAACGGGACGGAAAGACCCCATGCACCTTCACTATAGCTTAGCACTGA
>Ga0209573_1006141_pt1 | contig 10244 bp, 11 predicted proteins | sample TNRBio252014_DNA_FD_185870 | JGI IMG/M metagenome (GOLD analysis project Ga0209573, IMG submission 185870) | Wastewater treatment Type I Accumulibacter community from EBPR Bioreactor in Madison, WI, USA - TNR Reactor_6/25/2014_ DNA (SPAdes)... | ecosystem: Engineered > Bioreactor > EBPR >...
CTCTTATGGCGGCGCCCGGTTTCGCCGTTCATGTCGTCGCCGTCCGCAAAGGCTGATGGACAACTGGAATGCTTGCGCCAGTTTTCATCGCCCTACAACGTGCTAGATTTTGTCGTCCCAGCAGCAGGAGTTCGTAATGGCCAGACGATTTGTCGAAGGTGAGAAGATCGATGTCGGGTTTGACGGCAAGCGCTGTATTCATTCGCGTAACTGCGTGCTTGGCCAACCGTCGGCTTTTGTGCCCAATGCGCCGGGACAGTGGATTCATCCCCAAGGCGCCTCGGTCGAAGCTATCGTGCAGATCGTCGAAAGCTGCCCATCCGGCGCATTGGACTACAAGCGCAAAGACGGCGGATCTGACGAAGCGGCGCCACCCGTCAATACGGCAAGGATCCGTGAAAACGGCCCGATCGCCATGCATGGCGCAATTGAGATCGACGGTGAAACGATGCTGCGGGCAACGCTTTGCCGCTGCGGTGAATCGAAAAACAAGCCCTATTGCGACAACAGCCACAAGGAGGCGGGTTTTGTCGCAAGTGGCGAACCGGCTAGCAAGGAGTCTACGGCGCTCGACGCACGAGATGGTCTGCTAAAAATTGTATCACAGACCAACGGCTGCTATCGCGTCGAAGGCAATCTGGAGATTGTCACCGGCACCGGCCGCACCATTGACCGCACGACGAAGGCCTTCCTGTGCCGCTGCGGTCATTCAGGCGCCAAGCCGTTCTGCGACGGGACGCACAAAAAGATCGGCTTTGTCGCCTGAACGCGTGGACTACCCCCGCAGCGGCTTAAGCGCGCCTGCCCATTTGGCCAGTTCGCCGAGCATGGTTTTGGCGCTGGCGTCAATCAGATCGTTCGATTTCAGCTCGCCATCCTCGCCGACAAGGCTATGCACCATCGGCATAGCCACGCTTTCGGGCAAGGGCATCATGCGCATCGACGTAATCAGCGGTTTGACGGCCTGGACAGCGCGCAGGCCGCCCGAAACGCCGCCATAGCCGACCAGGCCGGCTGGCTTGTAGCTCCATTCATTGGAGAGGTAGTCCAGCGCGTTCACCATCGAGGGCGGCGCAAAAAAATTGTATTCCGGCATGACAAACGCAAATGCGTCTGCCGAGGCAACGCTTCTTGCCCAGTTTTTGGTGTGTGCGTGCTGATAGTCGCCGAGGCGCGGGTGCTTTGGCTCATCCATAACCGGAAGATGAAAATCGGCCAGGTCGACAAGATCAACATCAAAGCTTCCCTGTTTCCGGGCGTAACCGGCGAACCAGGCGCCAACCTTTGGGCCGATGCGGCCTGGCCGCGTGCTGCAAATGACGACGTTCAGTTTCATGCCAGGCACCGTTTGTGATATTGATCCTGGCTGCACCTACATCAGCTCTGTCCGGCCAAACAAGCACATCCGATAGTGACAGCAATCATTTCTGGCCAGCCGCTTCCCAATGCGTGACGATATGCTTGTAGCCATCGCGATAGACGGCCTCGGGGCTTTCAGCGAAATCGCGCCAGACTTTTGTGGCGGCGGCGAGATCTTTCAGGCCGCGTCCAAAGGATTCGATGGTCAGCCAGTCATCATATCCACTCTCACGGATCGCTCTAAATGTCTCGGCCCAGGGAATGTTGCCGCGCCCCGGCACGCCGCGATCATTCTCGGAGATATGGATGTGACCGAAAACAGCGGCATTGCGCACATAGGCGCCGATCGGGTCGGTCTCTTCGATGTTGGAGTGGAACGTATCGTACATGCCACGAATATTCTGATGGTCTATGACGCCGACGTGCTCGGCCAGATCGTCCATCGTGTTGAGCAGATAGCACTCAAAGCGATTCAGCGCCTCAAGGCATACAACAACACCGCGTTTCGCCGCATGGTCGCCAATGGCGCGTTGGGAAGCGATGGAGCGCTTCTTCTCGATTTTGGTCGGACCAACACCGGAAAAATAGCCCAGTGTTGAATGCATGGGGCCAGCGATTTTCTGAGCGCCAAGTGCTGCGGCGCAATCCAGCGCCCACTGCATGTAAGCGATGCCTTTCTTACGGACGTCATAGTCTGGCGAGATGAGATCCATTGACGGGTCGCCCATCGCAGTAACCGCCGTCCGTTCAAGGCCCAATTTGTTCAGCATTTCCCCTAACCGGGCATAGTCGTCGGGTTGTCCTGTGAAGATCGGAATTTCGACGCCGTCATAGCCGGTCGCCTTGATGTCCTGCAGCAACGCCTTGTGCCTGGACGTGACATTGGTCGTCCAAAGGAACATGCAGAACCCGATCTTCATGACTATCTCCAAATCTGGTCTGACCAGATTGGCTGATAGGCTGTGATGTTGCAACCGGATTCTAGATCGACCTTGGCCGGTTTCTGTGCCGCCGGTCTACGCTGTCTGGCCTGCCCGGCAAGGTTAGGCGCATAGGCTGCCTGGGGCGCTCTGCGACGACTTTGCCTTTTGCAATGACGCAGAGCCGGTATGCGCGCAGCCGCAGCGCCTCGACAGGGTCGCCAGCATCCAGAATGACCAGGCTGGCAGTCTTGCCCACCTCCAGCCCGAGATGATCAAGCCCCATGATCTCAGCGTTGACGTTGGTGACCATGTCAAAACAGCGGCGCATTTCGGCAGGCGAGGACATCTGCGCCACATGCAGGCCCATGAAGGCGACATCCAACATGTCAGCCGTTCCTAACGAATACCAGGGATCAAGCACGCAATCCTGGCCCCAGCCGACGCGGATGCCCAGCGCCTGCATTTCCTTGACCCGCGTCAGTCCACGGCGCTTGGGGAACGTGTCGTGGCGGCCCTGCAACATGATGTTGATCAGCGGGTTCGGGATCGCTGACACCTGCGCCTCGGCGATCATTGGGAGAAGTTTGGAAACATAGTAATTGTCCATGGAATGCATAGAAGTGAGGTGCGACCCCGCCACCCTTCCCTGCAACCCAAGGCGCTGAGTTTCATAGGCCAATTGCTCGATATGGCGCGACAGCGGATCGTCCGTCTCATCGCAATGCATGTCGACCATCAGCGCGCGTTCAGCTGCAATCTTGCACAATTCCGTGACCGATCGCTTACCATCATCCATCGTCCGCTCGAAATGCGGGATGCCGCCGACAACATCGACGCCCATATCGAGGGCGCGGATGGTGTTTTCACGCGCTGTGGGCGAGCGGTAGAAGCCGTCCTGCGGGAAGGCGACGAGTTGCAGGTCGATATAGGGCGCGACCTCGCGCTTCACCTCGAGCAATGCCTCGACGGCCAACAACCTGTCGTCGCAGACGTCAACATGGGTGCGGATCGCCAGCAGGCCCATGGACACGGCCCAGTCGCAATAGTCCAGCGCACGTTGCTTGACTGCTTCATGCGTCAGCAGCGGCTTAAGCTCTCCCCAGAGCGCGATGCCTTCAAGCAATGTGCCCGAGACGTTGATTCGCGGAATGCCATAGGACAGTGTCGCGTCCATATGGAAATGCGGATCGACAAATGGCGGCGCGACGAGATTGCCCGCAGCCTCGATGATCCTGCCGGCCTCGGCTTCGATATGCGGCTCGATGGCGGCAATCTTCTCGCCCGCGATGGCAATGTCGGCAATACGCCCATCTGGCAGGGTTGCATCACGTATCAGCAAGTCGAATGCCACTTTTTTGTCCCCAGTTTTACCGACAACTTATCCATTGCTCCGCCGAAGGAACAAGAGCATCGCCCAGCCGTTCAGCATCAGTACCGTTGCAAATGCGCCTGAACTTCGTAACGTGCCCAATCAATGACGCCGCTGGACATATCAAAGCTGATCGTGCGCACCTCGATGAAAGATCGAGAGGCCTTCGACATGCTCTATCGCAACACAAATGCGAAACTATTCGGGGTGTGCCTGCGTGTCTTGAGCGATCGGAGCGAGGCCGAAGAAGCGCTGCAGGAAGTCTTTGTCAAGATATGGACCAAAGCTGACCGGTTCGCCGTGTCTGACCTCTCGCCGATTTCATGGCTCGTGGCGGTTGCGCGCAACCACGCGATTGACCGCCTGCGGGCGCGGAAAATGCCGGCGGCAGATATCGACGCTGCGCTTGATGTGGCGGATGATCGGCCAAGCCCGGAAGCAATGGCGGTGGCGGGCGGTGAGAACGACCGCGTATTCCAATGCCTGGATGAACTGGATGAAGACCGGGCGGCGGCTGTCCGTGGCGCCTATCTACAGGGCGAGAGTTATGCCGAGCTGGCGGACCGTCACAACGTTCCGCTGAATACGATGAGAACCTGGCTGCGCCGCAGTCTGTTAAAACTGAGAGAGTGTCTGGAGCGATGACGCCGGCAGATGCAGTGACGGAAGATTTCGGAGGCGACGACCTGCTCGCCGCCGAATACGTCGTCGGCGTGTTGCCAGCGGGTGAACGCATGACGGTCAGTGCGCGCATCGATACAGACGCTTCGTTTGCCCGGCTGGTAGATGAATGGGTCCGCCGCCTTTCACCGCTTGACAGCGCCTACCCCGAAGTCGCGGCGCCTGCATCAGTCAAAGAGGCGCTCGACCGCCGGTTATTTAGGTCGGCTGCCGGCGCCGCGTCGACTGGCGGTTTCTGGTCGAGCGTGGTTTTCTGGCGCGGATTGGCGGTCGCAGCACTTGCCGCACTGTTCATCAGCATCGGCACAAACATGCTGCGCCAGCCGGTGGCGCCAACGCCTCAGGCTCAGCTTGTCGCCTCTCTGGCGGCGGATGGCAGCCCGGTGCATTTCCTTGCCGTTTACGATCCAGCGTCCGGAACTGTCGGCCTCTCGCATGTCGCGGGCGACCGTGGCGCCGGCAAGGACTTTGAACTCTGGATGATCGAGGGCCAGAATGCGCCGGTCTCAATGGGCGTCATCCCCGTCGGCTCAACCGCACGGCTGACCGTGGATGATGCCGCCAAGGCGAAGCTCACCGCAGGTGCATTGCTCGCCATCAGCCTCGAGCCTACCGGCGGCTCGACCACCGGCCAGCCTACCGGCCCGGTAGTTGCGGCGGGCAATCTCACGACAATCTGACGCCAATCGAGTTTCAACGCGTCGGCGAACCTCCACCAGACCGATCCTCGCAATGCCGCCAAGGTCATTCTGTCTGCAATACCTATGCCAGGGTTTGAGGAACACTACAAATTGGGCGCTTACGACTGATCGGGTCTAAAGTTTCACTAAATGCAAAAAATATAGTTTGGCCAATAACTTCCTTTTTTTGAAACCCGGCTGGAATCCGTTCCGTTGTTCTTCCTGTCTCGCCCAACCAAGGGCATCCAACGGGAGAACTCACATGCATAAGTTCCTTTCGACAATCGCCGCCGGCGCAATCGCCGTTTCTGCTTTCGCCACCATTGCCTATGCCGAGGATCCAATGGTTGGCGGCGCCGCAATGCCTGCCACCAACAATATCATCCAGAACGCGGTGAACTCAAAAGACCACACGACCCTGGTCGCCGCTGTCAAAGCGGCCGGTCTTGTCGAAACGCTGGAGGGCCCCGGCCCATTCACCGTTTTTGCCCCGGTCAATGCCGCGTTTGACGCGCTGCCAGCCGGTACCGTCGACACGCTCTTGAAGCCCGAGAACAAGGATCAACTCACCAAAGTGCTGACCTGCCATGTGGTCGCAGCTGACGCGATGTCGTCGGCAATCAGCAAAATGATCAGCGACGATGGCGGCAGCCACGACGTCAAGACGGTTGGCGGCTGCGTTCTGAAAGCCAAGATGGATGGCGAAAAGATCACCTTGACCGATGAAAACGGCGGCGTCGCCACGGTCACCATCGCGGACGTAAAGCAGGCCAACGGCGTGATCCACGTCATCGACAAGGTGCTGCTGCCAAAGATGTAGACAACACGTACTACGGGATCCGGGACGAGGCCGGGTCTTGAAGCTGCTCGCGCCGGCCAGATTCCCTCTGGCTGGCGCGAGTTTGCTTTTTGGAGCGCAACCCAGTCTTTGCTCAGCGGCCTTCGATAGCAGCCGTAATGGCGCCGCGCAGCGCTTCCACGCCCTCCGCCTTCTCAGAGGAGGTGGCCAGAATCTCCGGATAGGCGGCGGCGCGCTTTTTCACCTTTGCCGCAGTTTCTTCAATCAGGCGTGGCACACCGGCAGCCTTTATCTTATCCGTCTTGGTCAGCACCAACTGGTAGCTCACCGCCGCCTTGTCCAGCAGAGACAGCACCTCCTCATCATTCGATTTCACGCCGTGCCGGGCGTCAATGAGGACGTAGACGCGCTTCAGCGTCGAGCGGCCTCGCAGATAGTCGAAGACGAGTTTGGTCCATTTGTCGACCTGCTCCTTCGGCGCCTGGGCATAGCCATAGCCCGGCATATCGACCAGTGCGAAAGGCGGCAGGTCGCCTGCCTCGCCCGAATAGCCGTCCGGCACAAAATAGTTGAGCTCCTGAGTGCGGCCGGGCGTGTTGGAAGTCCGCGCCAATCCCTTCTGGCCAACCAGCGCATTGATCAAAGACGACTTGCCGACGTTGGAACGGCCTGCGAAAGCGACCTCCGGCGGCCCCTCAGGTGGCAGAAATTTCATATCCGGCACGCCGCGGATGAAAACAAAGGGGCGCGAAAAAATTCCGGCGTTGCGGTCTATCTGGTCTGTCACTGTGAGCCTTCCAGCCTGACGATGTCGCCGCCACGAATTGCGTCGATATTGCGGGTGATCTTCTCGATCGGCCAGTTCCACCAGGCGATTTCGAGCAACCGGGCGACCGTTCGGCGGTCAAACCGCATCTTGACGACCTTGGCGGCGTTGCCGGCGACGACCGCATAAGGTTGCACGTCATGCGTGACGACTGATTTCGCCGCCACAATCACCCCATCGCCGATCTTCACGCCGGGCATAATAATCGCTTCCATGCCAATCCAGACATCATTGCCTATCTCTGTGTCGCCGCGCGACTCGCTGCGCGCCCGATCAGGGTCAAACCCTTTTTCCCAGCCGCCGCCGAAAATATTGAACGGATAAGTCGAGAAGCCCGAAAGCGCGTGATTGGCGCCGTTCATGATAAAACGCACACCCTCGGCGATGGCGCAAAACTTGCCGATGGCCAGCTTGTCGCCGATAGACGGATAGTGGTGCAAGACGCACCTGGTCTCGAAGACGTCCGGGCCATCCGGGTCATCATAGTAGGTGAATTCGCCAATCTCGATATTGGGCGACTGCACTAGATTTCTGATGAACCCAACGCGATGATTCATCGCAATCGGGTGCTTCAGGTCTGGATTGGGCCCGGACATTATCTGCTCCCATGGCTGCGGAATTCGTGAAATCCGCAATCATCAAAGCGGCTATGCGCAACCCCGGTCAACCACAATCCACATTGTCCGACCGGTGCTACTTGGCTTCGCTGGGTTTCTTGCGGAAAAGCCCGACAAGATTGTCCCAAAGTTCGATCTTTGCGCCTTGGCGCTTCATGATGACGCCCTGCTGGATGATCGAGAGCAGGTTGTTCCAGGCCCAGTAGATGACCAGACCGGCCGGGAACGACGCCAGCATGAAAGTGAACAACAGCGGCATCCAGTTGAAGATCATCGCCTGTGTCGGATCCGGCGGAGCCGGGTTCATGCGCATCTGCAGGAACATGGTGATGCCCATGACGATCGCCCATACGCCTAGATGCGGCAGGAACGCCGGCGGCGCGAACGGGAGCAGACCAAACAGGTTAAACAAGGAAGTCGGATCCGGCGCGGCCAGATCGTGGATCCAGCCAAAGAAGGGCGCATGGCGCATCTCGATGGTGATATAAAGCACCTTGTACAGCGCAAAAAAGACCGGGATCTGGATCAGTACCGGCCAGCAACCAGCCAGCGGATTGATCTTTTCGGTCTTGTACAGCTCCATCATCGCCTGCTGCTGCTTCATCTTGTCGTCCGCATATTTTTCGCGGATTTCCAGCATCTTGGGCTGCACGACCTTCATCTTCGCCATCGATTTGTAGGACTTGTTGGCGAGCGGGAAGAACACCGCCTTGACAACCACCGTGGTCGCCAGAATGGCCAGGCCAAAATTGCCGAGAATCTTGTAGAGATTGTCGATCAGCCAGAACATCGGCTTGGTGATGAAGTAGAACCAGCCCCAGTCGATCAGCAGCTCAAACTGACGGATGCCGCGGTCGGCCTCATAAGCGTCCACCTTGGCGACTTCCTTGGCTCCCGCAAACAGCAATGTCTCAAACGTTTCGCTGGCGCCGGGCGCAACGCTGACGGGATCGGAAATGAAGTCTGACTGATAGCGCGGGCGGCCATCCGAGAAATAGGCGAAAGTAGGCTGGAACGGCTGCTTGGCCGACGGCACCAGCGTCACCGCCCAATATTTGTCGGTGATGCCAAGCCAACCGTCACTCGACTTGCCGGGCTTGACCTGCTTGTCATCCTCGATGGTGCTGTAGGTGATTTCCTGCAGACCTTCTTCGCCGGTCACCCCGATCAGGCCCTCATGCAGCACGTATATCGAGGCATGCGTAGGCTTGTCGAAGCGGGTGACGCGGCCATAATTCGAGACACTGACCGGCGCTGCTGTTGCGTTGGAGACGGTGTCCGTGACGGTGAACATATAGTCCTGATCAACCGAGAAGATGCGTTTGAACGTGACGCCCTTGTCGTTGGTGTAGGTCAGTGTGACGGGCGTTGCCGGCGTCAGCGCGCCGGATCCTTCCTGCGTCCACACCGTATCGCCCTGGGGCATCTTGCCGCCGTCACCGCTCGCGACATAGCCAATTTCGGCAAAATAGCCGTTTGGCAGAGACTGCGGATTCAAGAGCTCAATGATAGGCGAATTCGGTTCGACAGTCAGCCGGTAGTCCTTGAGCTTGATGTCATCCAGCCGGCCGCCCGTAAGGTTGATGGACCCGGCCAGGCTCGGTGTGTCAATGGCTACCCGCTGGCTGGCCGCAAGCGCGGCGTCGCGATTCTGGGCGGTCGTGCCATCTGTTCCGGGGACCCCTGCCGGCGCTCCACCGGGCGCGGCGCCTGGCACTTCGCCCTGCATGGCCGGCGGCTGGGCTCCAGGGGCCTGTGCGCCTTCTGCAGCCTTCTTTTCGGCCTCAACGCGCGCCGCCTCGATTTGCGCGGCCTCGCGCTGCGCTTCGATCCGCGGGTTCATATAGAAGACCTGCCACAGGGTCAGGATCAAAACCGACAAAATGATCGTGATGAGAAAATTGCGGTTATTGTTCATCATTGACCCTTGGACGTGCGGGTGATGCGGCGCGACAACTCGTCGCTTATCCGGTCGAAGCCTGCTCCGATCAGATCGGCGCGAGCGACGATCACATAGTCGTTGCCAGCGGCCATGTCACGGGCGGCGGATAGGCGCACCGCCTCGCGAAGGCGGCGGCGTATCCGATTTCGCACCACAGCGTTGCCGACTTTTTTGGTGATTGTCAGGCCGAGGCGAGCCGGCCCCGCATCGCCGCGATTCAGAACTTCAAGCAGAAACAGCGGACCCCGACGCTTTTCACCATGCCGAACCGCCAGAAACTCTGACCGCTTGGTGAGACGGCCGACGGGCAAATGGCGTGCAGTCGGATCGGCCAGCCGGGGCGTCAATGCGCAAGCCTCGCACGCCCGCGGGCGCTTGGCCAGGAAGGACAAAGCCGGGCGACGGCGCTGCCGGTTTCGCAGCGGACCAATGTGAGCGCATTGCCGTTTGCGGCGGCTATCGGGCGCGACCAGGTCTGGTCAAACGCCCCAGGGCGGGCTGAACGCGCCACTTCGACCACGCGCGCGTCTGCGACCCGCGCAGCCTCTGCCTGCGCAGCCGACCGGCGTAGTCGCTGGGACCGAGCGCCCGACACGGAACGCTGCTTAGGCGCTCAGCCGCTTGCGACCACGGTTGCGGCGCGCAGCGACAACGCCACGGCCTCCCTTGGTTGCCATGCGGGCGCGGAATCCGTGCCGACGCTTGCGGACGAGCTTTGAGGGTTGATAGGTGCGCTTCATTTGTTTTAACGCCGCGGCGTGCGGCCCTTCTTGGTTCTGTTGCTTGAACAGGAGCTGGCTGGTCCACTCGAACGGCACGCAAAAACGCGCGCCGGACGGTCGGTCCGAGCGTGGCGCGGCTTATAGGGAGATGGGCGGCGGGTGTCAATCGCAGTTGGACCGGCTGTCGTAAGCACATGAGATGTCCGGATTAGGTAGCAGATGAGTTGTCCGGTTTGTTGTCCCCAGGTTGGAGGTGGGACGATGAAGCGGTCAACCTGGCTACAGGACCGGAGAATGCAGAAGTTTGGGGACGTTTTACGCCGTTG
>Ga0209573_1006142_pt1 | contig 10244 bp, 11 predicted proteins | sample TNRBio252014_DNA_FD_185870 | JGI IMG/M metagenome (GOLD analysis project Ga0209573, IMG submission 185870) | Wastewater treatment Type I Accumulibacter community from EBPR Bioreactor in Madison, WI, USA - TNR Reactor_6/25/2014_ DNA (SPAdes)... | ecosystem: Engineered > Bioreactor > EBPR >...
CCATGAGCCAGCGACTTGCCCGTATCAACGAACTGCTCCGGCGCGAGATCAGCGCCTGCATCGAAAAACACTTCGAGTTCCCCGACGTGCTCGTCACCGTGCACGACGTCGAGACCGCCGTCGATCTGAAGAATGCCAACATCTTCATCGGCGTCATCGGCACCCCCGAGCAGGCCCGCGCCGTGTTGAACAAACTCAACGGCAAACGCGGCTTCATCCAGGGCACCGTGATGAAACGCGTCGTCCTGCGCAGCACCCCCCTCTTCCACTTCCAGATGGACGACTCCATCGAGCGCGGCGTGCGCATCCTGAATATCCTCGACGAGATCGGCGACGTCGAGCTGCCCGACGATCCCGAGGGGATCAGCGATAAACTATGAAGGGAGCGCCCACCGCTGATTCGCGCTGATCTTCGCTGATAGGATTCAACCCTCTTTGGTCGTGGAAGCAACCCTGTCAGATCTGGCCGCGCGGATCGAGGCCGCCCGCACCATCGTCGTCGTCAGCCACGATCGACCCGACGGCGACGCCATCGGCTCGTCTCTCGCCCTCGGCCTCATCCTCGAGAAACTCGGCAAACAGATCACCATCGCCAATCGCGATCCCGTGCCCGAGTCCCTCGCCTTTCTCCCCGGCAGCGGGCGCATCACCCGCCTCACCGCACCCGTCGAGGCCGATCTCCTCATCGTCCTCGACGCCGCCGGGCAGGATCGCATCGAGGCCGCCTTCTGGGACCACGTCGCCGCCATCCCCGTGATCCTCAATCTCGATCACCACATCAGCAACACCCGCTTCGGTCACCTTGTCCACATCGACGACCGCGCCCCCGCCACCGGGCAGCTCGTCTTCGAGCTCGCCCGCACCGCCGGCTGGCCCCTCGATGCCGCCATCGGGGAGAATCTCCTCGTCGCCATCTCCACCGACACCGGCAGCTTCCGTTATCCCTCCACCACCGCCGAGACGATGCGCATCGCCGGGGCCATCCTCGATCTCGGCGTCGACGTCGGGCTCGTGAACCAGCGCCTCTACGAGAGCTACCCCCTCCGCCGCGTCGAGGCCCTGCGCCGCCTCCTCCAGGGCATGCGGCTCGACTTCGGGGGCCGCTGCGCCAGTGTGAAGCTGCCCCTCGCCCTCACCCGCGAACTCGATCTCCAGCTCGGCGACACCGAGGGTGTCATCGACGTCATCCGCGCCATCGACACCGTCCAGATCGCCGTCTTTTTTGAGGAATTGCCCGATGGCAAAATCCGCATCAGCAGCCGCGCCAAGGAAGTCCGCTACGGCGTCGGGGCGATCTGCGCCCAGTTCGGCGGGGGAGGGCATACCCTCGCGGCCGGGGCGAGGATGGCGGGACCGCTCGAGGTCGCGGAAGAACGGTTTTTGGCGGCGGTGGCGGGGGTGTTGGGGTAGGGGGGGGGATTACAAATGTCATGCCTTCACAAAGGGGTACGACAACTCACAGTAATCGAAAAGTCACATTACGGATTTAGACACAAAGATATGACCACATCGCCACTGATCGGTCTTTTCAAGGAGCAGTTGGAGAACGAATCGGCGGCGCTTGCCGCTAGCCACAGTTTGCAGAAGCGCGGTGACTACCTTATATGGTGGTACTTTACGCGTTTGGTAGGTTTGCCGCCGACCGAGATCGACGAGGCCGTCTGTGACGGCGCCGCAGACTTGGGAATTGACGCCATGTGGATAGATAGCGACAACGTCGTACATTTTTATACTTTCAAAAACCCTGTCGCGATCGACTCCTTTTTCGAGGGCGGGGACGTTGACAAGACCCTCGCTGGACTTTCCGTAGTTCTTGCCAGGCGGCACCACTCGATTGCTAACCCGGAGTTGAGGGGCAGGATTGAGGAGATTTATCAGACTGTTCCTTCAGGATACCAGCTCCATTTCGTAACTAGTGGAAGCGGAATTTCGCGTGAGTCCGAAACGAAGTTAAACGCTTTCGTAGAGGGGCTTGGCGGGCCATCGCTGGAATTTTTTACTTGGGAGGTGGAGGATATCAAGCGGCTACAGGACAGTTTCTATCGTAGGCACCTACCTACTGTCGAGAAGCCCATCGACTTTCAATTAGACCTCCCACCTTACCAGGTCAGGTCCGCGAATCACGACTCGTACATTTTCCATGCTGCGGGGGACGTATTGGCCCAGATGTATGCCGTATATGGCGAGCAACTGTTGCAACAAAACATCCGCGTTTACCAAGGTGACAATGCAACCAACTCGCTAATTCGATCTACGGCAACTGGTGCCGAGGCGGCTAATTTCATCCACTACAACAACGGAATCACTTTTCTCTGCGAATCTGCTGGTTGGGACGGGTTCACGAGAAAGCTCACGCTGAAGAGAGCGCAAGTCGTGAATGGCGGACAAACTATTCGAGTTCTAGAGGCCGCTCATCGGGCAGGGGATCTCAAATCGGAGGTTGGTCTTCCTATACGAGTCATTACTTCACAGGGAGACAAAGAGTTTGCCAACGAGGTTGCGGTGAACCTCAATAATCAGAATCGAATCGAGCCAAGCTTTCTTAGGTCGAACGAACCGCGGGTAGTCCAACTCGCGAATGCGCTAGCGAGCATGGGTTGGTACCTTGAACGCCGCGAATCTGAGATAGAGGCACTGACGCCGGTTGAGCGTGCAGCAATCGAATCGCAGATCGGGGCCCCGCTTTCCGAGCGAGTTATTAAGTTAAAGGAGGGCGCCCAGGCGTTCGTTGCGACATATATGCGCCAACCTGAGCTTGCAAAAAAGAACCCAAAGCGCATCTTTGTCGGTGCGAGGGATGGTGGTTATTTCGATCGTGTGTTCGGCGGCGAACTGACGGCAGAACGCTTTGTTCATGCACATCGCGTCGCTCAATCCGTCAATGAATACGTTCGGCAGTTCATGACGCGCAAGCGTCGAAAAGAGCGAGTCGGAGACTGGCTTGCCGAGTACTCGGCGCTTCTTGGTGCGAGTCTCGTTACGCGGCATTCACCTCTTGTCGATCAAGTGATCCCTCAAAGCGCCATATTCCTGACCGCTGCCGTTTTCGACTTCCGCGTCAGAATGCAAAGGATCGCAATTGCAGAAGTCATCGAGGAACTTGAGCGAAACGACTTCTCTATGCTAAACAAATTGCTTGAGCAGACTATCGATTTTGCGGCAGGCGACGAGTCGTTTTCGAAGAGTTGGCCGACACTGTTAAAGAGCCAAGCTTTCTTCGACAGATTCATGTCGTTCATCAAGGGGCGCGAGAGTTCCGGCTCAGATGTAGTTTGAGCAGCGCTGCTAACCACTGCCAAATCATCGAGAATCGAAAGATCTACAACCGGGGAGGGAATTTTACTTCGCTGCGGGTCCGCACTCGTGAACCGGGGGCTGGACGGAATCGGGCCCGGTGAACCCATTCCCAATTTCACCAGGTTTGTTCGCGTAAGTCCCCAGGTCCCTAAACCGGAAGTCCACTCCAAACCCTTGGAAAACTGGGAGCCGCGAAATCCGCTGTTGCCCGATCCAGGCCGCCCAGACGGCTTACTTCACCAAATCAAAAATTTCTTCTTGAACCGATCGGAACTTTTTGCTGCTCTTTTGGCAGATCCGCCGCTCCCCCGAGATGCGAACTCTGCCGCCCAGCGCCGCTGCTGCCCGACCCCAGGTCGCCGGTCGGGCCGTGCCAAATATCAGCGGTCGGGTGAAATCCGCCTCGGAATGGGCCAAAACCGCTAGCGAAACGGCCAAGACCGCCAGCGAAACGGTCGAAACCGCCAGCGAAACCGCCAAGACCGCCAGCGAAACGGTCAAAACCGCCAGCGAAACGGTCAAAACCGCCAGCGAAAACGGCAAAACCGCTAGCGAAAACGGCAAAACCGCTAGCGAAAACGGCAAAACCGCTAGCGAAAACGCCAGAACCGCTAGCGAAAAGGGCGAAACCGCCAGCGAAAACGGCAAAACCGCTAGCGAAAACGCCAAGGCCGCTAGCGAAAACGCCAAGGCCGCTAGCGAAAACGGCCGAACCGCCAGCGGTTTCACCCCATCCGCCAGCGGTCGGGAGCCTTTCCCCGGCATGGTTCGGACCCCGACGAGGTCGGTGGCCGCTTCGACGCGGGTCGTAGGCGGCATCCCACGGGGCTGGGGTGCGCCTCCCGCAACAGCTTTCCTCCCTACAGCATGAGTGAACCACTGAGATGGGACAGCGGAATCCGGTATGACTCGGGACCGAGCATTACCTGGGATGGCGTGGTCCCCGAACCACCAACAAAAAAAGCATCCATGAGTAACACGAAAGTCATTGTCGACTTCACGGACTACCCCGCCCCCGAACTGGGCACGGTGGCCCGGCACATCCACACGGCGATCACGGCGAGCGCCGCCACCTTCGCCACGCTGCCCTTCACCCTCGCGGTGTTCGACACGCTGATCCTCGACTACGAGGCGAAGCTGGCGGCACGCAAGAGCAAGGCCACGAACGACATCCTCGCCTTCAACGCGGTCCGCGATGTGATGGAGGAACACCTCGCCACCCTCGGCAACCACGTGAACTCGGTGGCCAAGGGCGATGCGGTGATCTGCGGGCTGAGCGGCTTCCCCACCTACACGACGGGCGCCGCGCCGGATCCGAGCGCGCCGGCCGCCCCGACGAACGTGCGTCTGAAGCACGCCGGGGTCGCGGGCAGCGCGATCGGTCGCTTCAAAGCGTCGCGCACCCCCAGCACGAACGAGGTGCAGACATCGACGGGCGATCCGAACGAGGAGGCTTCGTGGTCGCAATACGCGATCATCCTCGGCGGCAAGGTGATGCTGAGCGGCTTCGTCCCCGGCACGGTCGTGTGGATGCGCGTCCGCACGATCGGTCTCGCCGGCGTGGAAGGCGCCTGGAGCGATCCCGCCCAGATCCGCATGCTCTGAGCGATCGATTTTGGTTTGGGTTGAGGATGACCCGCGGTCGCCCCGGAGGAGGAAGGGCGGCCGCGGGTTTTGCTTTTGGGGGACGTAGCAAAGTCGCCGCGGCGACGCCGTCCTTTCGAAAGGCTCGGCGGCCCCGGAGGGGCCAAAGAACGTAGCCGGTGGTGAAGCGAGGCACGAGCGGAACCACCGGACACCCCATGGAGTTGGATTATTTCCAAGCGAAGCAATAAATCTGGATTACTCATCGATGGAAGTCCGCTTCTCATTCGATGAATCCAAGCCCGAACGACAAAGGCCACGACCGCACGGTCCTCCCGGTGCGGATCTGGGAACGACTGGCGGGCAATCCGATCACGCACGTCGTCATGGGCGTCACGGTGCTCTTGCTCGATCTGGTGACGGGTCCTTACCTTTGGTTTCCGGTCTTTTTCATCGTTCCGGTTTCGCTCGCGGCCTGGTATTGCGGGGCCCGGCTCGGATACTCGCTGGCCGTTCTCCTCCCGCTCGGGCGGCTTCTCATTGCCGTCTATGTGGATACTCCGGGACCGGTTCACTTTGCCGTGTTGAATGCTCTGGTCCGGGTGGGAGTGCTGATTCTCTTCGCCTATCTGGTCAGCCGGATCGCACGCCAAACGAAGGAATTGCGTGAACGGGTGGCCGGACTCGTGACGATGTGCGCCTGGTCTAGGACGATCGAGCACGAGGGTCGATGGCTCTCGTTTGAGGAGTACTTGAAGCTTCGATTCGACGTGGATGTGACCCACGGCATCTCCCCGGAGGAGGCAAGGAAGTCGTTTTCCGGCATCAACTTTGACGATGTTTCCGGCGGTGGAACGAGGACGTCTGATGGTGCCGAAGGCGGGACCGGTGTTTGAAACACCCGATGGCACGGGAGAGGGGATCGGAGCAACTGCGGCAGCGTGTCAATTCGGGGGAGGTGCGTGTTCCAAGTAGGGCGGCCATTCCGGTCTGCCGAAGACCCGGGCGTCCCAGGGGCGAGCCCGTTCGCACGACGGCCCCGGAGGGGCCGGAGAACGTAGCCGGTGGTGAAGCGAGGCACGAGCGCAACCACCGGACTTTCCATGGAAGAGAAAGCCGCCCCCGGAGGGGCGGGAGAAGCGCCCGGAACACCCGATACATGGGAGCGGATTTTCACGCCGCGGGCTTCTCGCGCCCCTCCGGGGCGCTCTGCCTGCCGGACGACGATTCCGGGGGTTCGCCTCGCCGGGCTCGGGTCACCCCCGGCTACCTTCTCTCGCCCCGTCGGGGCGCGTCGGATGAATGATCTCTGACAGGGGACAGCACGCATCTCGCGAACCCGGTTCTCCCGAAAGAGGGCGGCCGTCCCCATCGATCCCTTGCGGATGGAAAGACGTGAAGCGGATTTCGTGGACTTCAAAGACCGGGCGGCGTGCCAAAGGCACTTTCGGCTTGATTCCGGCGGCGTGGACGGTCAAGATCCGATTCGGCCACAGTTTTTTGTGGCTAAACAACGTTCGCTAAAAATGAAGAAAGCGGCCCCAATCGGATTTTGGTCTGCCGGGATCGTGATTCTCTTCGTCGGCGGATACGTGTGGCTGTTTCGGAACCAGATCTTATTCTTCGAACGCTTTCCGGAAACTTGGGTAAACCACGAGCGGGCGATTCAGTCGTTTTTTGGTCCCGCCCAACGAATACAAGACAAGATCGATTTTCGGAGCCGCGTGCGCCTGTGGGAGGCGAGGTGCGGAGATTGGAAGGCAAGTTATCCCGAGGAAAGCGTTGCGGAATTTCGAATCAAGAAATTGAACGAAACAACATTCCGTCTTACCGACACCAAAGAGTTTCCCTACGTGAATCCTGCTGGAAACGAATTGAATCTCCGAATCGAGGGAGCAGCCGTGTATGCTGATTCGTTTTCACTAACATTGATTCCGATTCAAGATTCTCTTCTGGTCCAAGTTCACGAATTGCCGATCGACACGGAGCGCAATCCAATCGAATTTGTCTTCGAACAATCCCCCGAAAACTAACAGCGAACAAGGCGTCGCTCTCAACACCTGCCCCGCCGCGAGTTCAATCCCTCATAACCATCCAAGCTTCAACCCGCAGTCGAAGCCTCGCCCTCGGGCAGGTGTGAGAGGACTTCGACGTTCGCCCAAAAAATGAGAACTGATGACATGGTAGGCACCGAGTTTGATTGGGTCGCTGTCGATCGATTAGGCCAGCTCGGCATTTTTTCGACTGCTGGTTACGGATCGATCCCGCCAGGCAGTTCAGACTGTAGCGAGGATCACGCTGCTCTACTGGAGTGGTTCATAGATTATGCCGCCCTTCCGAAGTGGGCGGACCTCCTGACTTACGAAGGAGACCTTCCCGCGTTCGTCTACGATTGGGAGCCCAATACCGGGCCGTATCGGCGAGCCCAATCCCCTCGTGCGACCCGTCCAACCACCCTCGGCGACATACCCGGACGATTTCGTGAACTCGTTCACCGTCTCGACGTTTCCTTCGATTTGTCGGAAGCAATCGAGGCCGCCACAATAGAAAACCAAGGCGAACACGGCGAGGGTGGCAAGGCTTCGCCTGCGACCTCTTGAACGTTCTGCCAATAGCCAACACAAATGCGTAACGTAACTCGCCAACTTCAGGACGGTGAGTCAGGGTCCGGAAGCGTATCAACTGTTACGAGACAGGGCGATACGGTTCGGCGACCGAGCGGCCCCTGGACTCCTAGCGTCCATGCCTTGTTGAAGCATCTCGCGGCAAGGGGGTATGGCTATGCACCCCAGGTTTTGGGAGCAGACGCGCACTTCGAGACGCTGACCTATATCGAGGGAGAAGTAGGGCTTCGGCCATGGCCGACTTGTCTTTTGGAAGACTCTGGACTCCAGGCTATTGCCACCGCCATTGGCGAGTATCATCAGGCAGTTGCGGATTTTGTTCCTCCTGCCGGTTCTGTTTGGCGCTGTCCAGATTCGCGATGGGCACCTGGCATGATATTGCGCCACGGAGACCTGGGGCCATGGAATATGGTATGGCGGGATGGTCGGCTTGCCGGAATTATCGATTGGGACATGGCAGAGCCTGGATTCGAGATCGACGATATTGCGCAGATCGCATGGCATTGCGTTCCGCTCGCCCGTCCACAAGTTTGCCATCGCTGCGGCATTGAGCCAGGACCCAGCCAGACACGGCGGTTCTCCATGCTCTGCGAGACTTGCGGTGTTTCGACCGATGATGTCATCTGTGCTCTCCGCTCCCTTCAAATGACAGAGGCAGAACGGACCCTTCGACTTGGCCGAATCGAAGTCGAGCCATGGAGTACGTTTCATGCCCGAGGTGATCTCTTGGCGATTGAGTCCGATGAGCGATGGCTAAGCGAGTATTTGAAGACAATATGACAGGAACAAGGCCAACAAGAAGGGCGAACAAAACGGATGCAGGCGACGGTTCGAAGGTTATCTGTCGTGTCAGCAACGTCTTGCGCTCGCCTTCGCCTGATCCGAGTCGTTAGCCCAAGAAATGATGCGCCCGCCATTAATTGCATTTCTTACTCTGACGGTCGGCACGCTCTCCGCTGAAGAGCCAGCGACGGCCTTGTCATCGCTGTGGAGGATTCCAGATCTCTCTCCACAGCTAAGCGGCGAAGAAGTCGCGAAGGTGTTTACGCCATGGGCGGAGCGCGTGAAGAAGGGGGCCAGTGGATGGAAGTCTGATTCGGAAGCAATTCTTTCTGGCGCACGAACCGAACTTGGATCCAAGCTTCCTATGGTAACTGGGATCACTCTGTATTCCTTGTATCCGGTTGAAGCTCAAAACGGCCAGCAGACTGAATCCAAGCGGGCCGAGGATTCTGAAATGCCTCCGACATTTCATGATTACCCAATTCTTGGCCAGGTGAGGATTGCTGATTCCGCTCAAGCCAATCGCTGGGTTGATTTTCTGCGGGACCAGATCATACCGGGAGGATCCTTTGCGTGTGACTTCAAGCCGCGACATGGATTTCGGCTATCGACAGCGAAAGGCGATATTGACATTCTCATGTGTTACAGTTGCGACCAACTAGCGTTCTTTGGAAGTTCGAATCTAGATCAACAGCACAACCCCATATTCTCCTCTGCAACGAAAGAGATCCTAAATCACTTGTTCGACAAACTTGAGATCAAAAGAGACGAACCAACAAAGAGGCGGGGCTAACTAGGCGGCGAATCGAACGGGCTAACGCCTTGAACGTTGGCGAAAAACTGAAATCTTGGCATTGAACGCACGAGTAAAAGAGATTTACGTGGGCAGTGAGCGTGGAGGCCCAATGCAGTCAGTTTTAACGGCCGAAGCCGTCACGGGCAAAGGACTTCGTGGCGATCGTTATGCCCTCGGTACTGGATCCTATTCCAGATCAAAAGGGATTCGCGACGTGACGCTTATCGAAATCGAGTCACTCTGGAACTTCTTCCGGACGTCCGGCATTGACCTTCACCCCAGCCTGACTCGTCGCAACATCATTACCGAGGGCATTGAACTCTCAGATCTCATTGACACACCATTCTCAATCGGCTCCGTATCATTCTTGGGCCTTCGGCCTTGCCCGCCGTGCCAGCACCTTGCAAAGCTTGTCGGGATCCAAGCCATTCTTCCAGGACTTGCGCACTCCGGAGGAATCTACGCTCAAGTGCTGGATGACGGCTTCTTCTCCGTTGATGATCGATTGATGCGACAAAGCGAACCAAAACCAACGCCTGACTAAATCGCGACAGGGAAGGGCTTGTAGCCCTCCCCTGCGCTTCACGTTGGGTGAAGAAACCATGATCAGCAAGAAAACCGTTCGAACCACCCTGATCGTAATTGCAGTTCTCGTTTTCAATCCTGTTACGTTGATCCTTGGCTGGTTAGGAATGATGTTATGGGGAGATGCCAATCCAGAACGAGGAGAGAACCAAGCTCAAGTCGACTGGCTCCCTGAAACAGCGTCAGACATTTCCTATTACCGATCATACTCTAGGAAGGTATCGGAGTTTTCGATGAATGAGAGTGATTTCCGGAAATGGGCGTCTGGATCTGATCTCAAAGAGATTAAAGACAGACATGAAATACGCCGATTCTCATGGTGGGAGTTCCAGAAAACGCGTCCGAAGTAATACGACGAGACCTATTTTCGCGAGGAGCAGCAACATATTGCGAGTGTCACAAACGGACTCTTCTCGAGCTACCGTCAAAACGACGGTGGTGGAAACTATATCGTATTTGATCGAGACAAAAACCGGGTCTACTATGAATCCAACCGGCGATGACATGACCCAGATCCTCAACCTGACCGTCATCCGACACGGGGAGTGTGGCAAGGCTTCGCCTGCGACCTCTTA
>Ga0209573_1006143_pt1 | contig 10237 bp, 11 predicted proteins | sample TNRBio252014_DNA_FD_185870 | JGI IMG/M metagenome (GOLD analysis project Ga0209573, IMG submission 185870) | Wastewater treatment Type I Accumulibacter community from EBPR Bioreactor in Madison, WI, USA - TNR Reactor_6/25/2014_ DNA (SPAdes)... | ecosystem: Engineered > Bioreactor > EBPR >...
CGGGGCGACCGATGAGTCGCGGGCACCCGTTTCACGACCTTCGGGAGTTCCAGTCGCAGGCGCAGAAGTCACGGATCCGCTTCTGCAACAGGCCACTTGATGCCGTCGAACGTTGCATGGGGTTCGAGGATGTCGCCGAGGCACGGGACTTCATTCGCGAGGCTATCGCGGAGCTGACGTTAGATGACTTCGTCAAACCGACCATCCTTGACCTCGGAGACGAGGCCGACGTCTATGGTTGGAAAGATCACGAAGGCCGAGGCTGGTACATCAAGTTCGCATTCAGCAAGCGTCACGACCGATTCGAAGTGGTCAGCTTTCACCCGCCCGAACATGATCTCTTCACCCGAAGCGGCCGGGTGCTTACTCCGTGGGAACCAGAATAAGTAGGAGACCCCATGCACGACTCAACCGAACGGTGCGACTGCGGCGGCGAGCGCGAACTACGTCCCATCGAGCGAGTATGGGTGAAGCGCCGAGGTCAATCGTACTTCGCGCCCAACGACATTCAAGTTCTCACCTGTACAAGCTGCAAGAGCTATGTGATTCCTGATGAACTGTTTGACCAGATAGACGTCCGTGTTCGCGAACAAATCGCAGAGACAGAATCGAAGGAAATCGACGGTCTGTTGCAGCGACTTGAGCACATGGGTGTGAGTCGAAAGGAAGCGTCGAAGCTTCTCGGAGTGCACTACACCTACCTCTCGAAGGTCGCCAAGGGGAAGCGCGTTGCGGGCGAGAGCTTTGCGACGCTGCTTGATGTTCTGACAAATGTCCCTGAGGCACTGACGTACCTTCGGAGCCGCGACGAGACGGGGCGTGAACGCCGAAGAGCGTTCTTGCTACTCTGGTCCGAACAGTCGTCGGCCAACGACAATGCATTCGCGGTTCCCGCTCCTGGGGGACCACGCCCGCGAAAGAAGTCATACGTGCACGTGGATATGTCACTGAACGCCCACCCGGCTGCGGACGAAGATCTCTACAAGGTGTGCGGTGCCTGAACGCGAAGTAGACTACGATGTCGTCAAGCGAGTTCGTCGCCGCTTGAACTTGATCGACATCGGACTTCACGACGCACGCTTTGAGAATCAGTTTCCGGTTCCGAGGCTGCGCCCGGCTGGACAGCTCCAAGCGAGCTGCTCCGACCCGTCGGTTGAGTGGGGACGACGGGCAGCAGGCGTCCTTGGCTTCTATTCGTTCGCTGTGTGGGGAGGCGTTCTGCGAGAGACGCCCGGCTCCGAAGGGTCAAGCGCACCGATCGAAGTCGACGACACCATCAAGCTTTTTGAGGCCGATGTCTCGATCCGAGTAGAGTACGAGCTCGCGGGTGACGATAGCCTGGACGACTTCGGCGACGATGCGATCGTCCAGTTCTTTGTCGCTTCCCCACGACTGCAGGTTCTTCCGTATCTTCGTGTAGTTGTTCAGGATTTCACGAATCGCGCTGGGTGGCCACCCCTTCTGCTCCCCCTCTCCGATCCTCCCGCACGCTTCGATCCTGACCAGTACACACGTCTTGAGGGTCTGTGAGGGTTGACCTGGCGCGAGTCATCCTCACCTTCGCGTCCTCTTAGGGCTGCCGCGAGTGGAGATCGCGTGTTCTCGCCTGGAGAGCGAGGACCGATGAATCAATTGCCAGCAGGCCAAGCCCTCTTCGATGTCGTCCGTCCGCTCGGCTCTGGTGGACTCGGAACGGTCGACGAGATCATCATTACAGCCTCGAACGCCCCCGACCTTCCCGTCGGCATGCTTCTGGCTCGCAAGCGTCTCAACGGCGCCTTTCGCGCAGATCCGACCGCGCGCGAACGATTTGAACGCGAAATCTCGGCGATCGCTGGGATGGCACATCCCAACGTCATCAAATGTAGCGCTCAGAATATCGATAGAGGTCCGGAACGCTTCTATGTGATGCCTGTTTACGCGAACAGCGTGCGGCGTTGCATTCACGAAGGCTCGATGACCGGAGACTGGAGTCAGATCGCCCGACAGGGCGTGATCATCGCAAGAGCTCTCGCCTACGCACACTCGTTGGGTCACATTCATCGAGACATCAAGCCAGACAACTTGCTGTACAACAATGGAGGCCCGATTCAGGTCGCAGATTGGGGGTGCGGCTACTTCATTCATAAGCATTCCCGGGTACTTATGCCCTTGACAAACGGAGCTTTGGGCACGGCGTACTATTGCTCATGGGAGCAGTGGTCAACTGGGAAGTGCGGGCCGTCCGGGGACGTGTACAGTCTCGGAATGACGCTTGATGAATGGACCTGCGGTCGGCGACGGAACCTCGGGCCTTTGGACATTGGTAACGGAGTTCGCACGCCCACTACCACTGAGCTCACAACCGGTGCTCGGAAGTTCAATGCGGTTGTTCAGGCCATGACGGCGCGGGACACTCGTGTTCGAATCGCAACGATGACGGACGTGGCGAGTTTGCTTGAGGCAGCCATCAGTCAAGGTTAGACGCGAACGCCGTTTGGTCGCCGCGCTTTGCGCACCCCTCTGTGCCAACGTCGGGTGAGACAGGCTCCTCTGGATATCTCTGTACCAACGGGCCGAGAATGGATCCTCGATCGTGCCCAAGCCGACTCCCATCCCCGGTCATGACTCCCAAGACAGCGAGGTCACGCAGAAGCGTCGCGGCGTGAACGGCGCCTCGGTCGAGACCGTCGTCCCGAAGAAGCGGCGCGTGTTCTCGGCGTCCGAGAAGCTGCGCATCGTTCGCGCGGCAGACTCCGCGGTCGCGAGCGGCGAGCGAGGCGCGTTGGTCGCTCTGCTCCGCAAGGTGCGCATTCCACGAAGTGTGATCGCTCGATCCACCGCCTCGTGATCAGCTGATCGCCGTCGTGATCGGAGCGAGGGTGACGGTGGTCGTCGCGGTTGTCAGTTCGTGTCCGTGGCCTCGGTCTTTCGTCGAGAGGGTCCCTTCAGCTGGACCTTGTAGGCGTTGTGGACGAGGCGGTCCAAGATCGCGTCGGCGAGGGTCGGGTCGCCGATCCACTCGTGCCACTTGCGGATCGGGAGCTGGCTGGTGACGACGGTCGCGCGCTTGCCGTAGCGGTCTTCGAGGACCTCGAGGAGGTCGTGCCGCTGAGCCTCTTCGAGATGGCCGAGGCCGAGGTCGTCGAGGATGAGCAGGTCGGCCTTCGCCATCTTGAGGAGCTTGCGGGCATAGGAGCCTTCCGCCCTCGCGATGCGCAGCTCCTCGAAGAGGCGGGGCACGCGGCGGTAGAGGACGCCGAGGCCCTGCCGACACGCCATCTGACCGAGCGCGCAGGCGAGGTAGCTCTTGCCCACGCCGGTGGCCCCGCTGACGAGCACGTTGAGGCGCTCGCCGATCCACGCGCCCGTCGCGAGCTGGCGGACGGTCGAGGCCGGGAGGCCACGCTCCGGCCCGCTCTGCAGATCCTCCATGCAGGCCTCCGCGATGCGCAGGTCCGCTTGTTTGAGCAGCCTCGTCATACGGCGGTTGTCCCGCGCGCGGTGCTCCGCCTCGACCAGCAGCCCGAAGCGCTCGCCGAAGTCGAGCGCACGCAGCTTCGGGTCCTTCTCCTGCTCCTGCCAGGTCATCGCCATCACGGCGAGACGCAGGGCGTAGAGCTTCTCCATCGTCGGTTCACGCAGCATCTTCTTCCTCCTCGTCGGCGTCCGCGAAGTAGTCGGCTCCGCGGACCTGGTCGTGTTCGATCGCCGGCGCGCTCGGGGGCGGGGTCGCCGGCGCCGACAGCTCGTCGAGGCCGAGCCGCAAGATGCGCTCGACGCTCTTGTAGGAGACGCGGTCGAAGGCGAGCACGTGGCCGCACGCCTTCTCGAGCCGCGCCTTGGGGTACTTGCTCTCGAGCGAGCGCAGCCCGTAGCCCGAGCGGCGCCGGGCCGTCTTTGCGAAGTTGTGCGCCGGGTCGAGCAGCCGCTGCATCAGCTCGGTCGTCGCTTCGCCGACGGTGCGAGCCCACTGCATCAGCTGGTCACGTCCCGCGTCGAAGACCGCCTGGTGGTTCGGCGGCCGGTGCCGCGGGTCCGTCGTCGACTGGTACGCCGTGTCGTCGCGCAGATGCGACGCGACCCGGCGCCCGTGGCGGTAGAGCTCGACCATCGTCGCAGTGAGCCGCACCTCGACCTCCTGCCCGATCAGCTCGAAGGGCGCCGAGTACCAGTGGCGCCGCACGTCCACGTGGTAGTCCTCGTGCACCCGCGCCTTGGACCACTCCGCCGGCTCGAAGCGGTCTCTCGGTAGCGGCGTCAGCGCGGGCAGATCGACGCGCTCGAAGAGCTCACGACGACTCACGCCGCCAAGGCTCTTCATCGGCCGCGCGTTCAGCTCCGCGAGCAGCTCGCGTATGCGCGCGTTGAGCGCCTCGAGCGAGAAGAAGGTCTCGTCGCGGAGCCGGGCCAGGATCCACCGCTGCGCCACGAGCACCCCCGCCTCGACCTTCGCCTTGTCGCGAGGTTTGCGTGGCCGCGCCGGGATCACCGCCGTGCCGTAGTGGCGCCCGAGGTCCTCGTACGTCCGCTGCAGTCGTGGCTCGTACCGGTCCGGCTCGCTCACGCCGGACCGGAGTTGGTCTGGCACGACCGTGCGCGGCACCCCGCCGAGGAAGTCGAGCGCACGCGTGTGCGCCCCGATCCAGTCGCTCACCCGCTGCGTCGCCACCGCCTCCACGTACGTGAAGTTCGAGGCGCCCATCACCGCGACGAAGAGCTCGACCTCGCGCACCTCGCCCGTCGCCGGGTCCACCACCGACGGCCGCTTGCCGGAGAAGTCGACGAACAACACCTCGCCGCCGACGTAGTGCTTGCGCAGCACAGGTCCGCGTTTCGCGCGCCAACGCTGGTAGCGACGGCAGAACGCGGAGTATCCCAGCGCCTGCTCGCCGTGCTCGGCCCGGTACTCCTGGTGCAGCAGCTCCAGCGTCACCCCGACCCGCCGCAGCTCCCGGTGGATCCAACGCACGTCGGGCTCGACGAACGACGACGCCCGCGTCGGCACCGGGTACAGCGCGGCCTCGAGCGCCTCGTGCGTCAGCGCCGACGCGGCCTCGTAACTCAGCGCCGCCGCGTGCGCGCGCTCCGTCGTGCGCGACACCGCGCCCGTGCTCATCCCCAGCGCCGCCGATGTCTCCCGGACCGTCAGTCCGAGGACCCACCGCAGGCGCAGAATCTCCAGTACCTTCCTCATGGGCAGTCGCTCCGTGGCCATCACGAGCCTCCTTGGTCGGAGCCCGTGGTGACCGGGGCGACGCCCACCGTCACCGTCGCATCGGTGATCCGCGCGGCCCGGAGGCCGCGCGCGTTCACCTCGGCGAAGACGCGTTCACCTTCGTCCGCTGCGTGTTCACGCCGCCAGCGAGACGGTGTTCACGATGCCGTAGAACGGGCGTTCACCCTGCCGTGGAGCGCGCACCGGAGCACAGGTCCGACCAGATCCACCTTGCCTACGAAGCAACAACGCAGCAACCCATCGGCGTTGCGCAACGTTGCGCAACCGGCAACGCGTGGTCGTTGCCCCGTGCAGAAGCTGTTGCACGCCTCGAACACCACGAGCGTCTGAGTTCTGAGGATCGGCAGCACCGGCAACGTGCGCGTGTAGGCGTCAACGGGCCCAAGCTGATCGCAATCGGGACGGCCAAACTGATTCGCGTGACCGCGCTGATCCTCGTGATGGATCGCTTCAACGCTCATCACGAGGATGGAGTTCACAGTGGGTCGCCTAGAACGCGACCGCCGTCGGCACCGGCACGTACCGCTCGACGACCTTTGCGAGCCATTCGGCGTGCTCCGTGCGGGCGATCGCCCCGAGGGGGTCGGTGAAATCGCGCTGGAGCTCCAGACGACGGAAAGATTCACGACCGCGACGAGTGAGCAGCTCGCGCACGGCAAGCTCCACCTCGACCGTGCCTTCCTGCCAGAGGTACGTGTTCTGGACAGGCGCTAGAACCCAGAAGTGCAGTTCGTCGAGGCCGCGCGCTGCCGCAACGCGCTCGGCGAGCAGTAAGTTGCGCCAGATTTGCTGGGCTGACCCTCGAAACGGGCAGCCCGGTGCGCTCGCTACCGCCGCGGCGTCGAACAACGCCGACTTGTTCGTTAGCGCCCAGTTCGCGAAGCGAACGTAGCCACAGTCAGGGCTCGCGGGCGGCAGAGCGAGATGAGGGCGCACGAGGCGCTCATAGAAGTCCCCAGCGTCGCATACCGACCTGACGCGAGGCTTGTTGCGGTAGGACGTGCACGTCGAGAAGCCAGCCTCGATGTACTTCGTCTCGATCAGGATCACACCCCGCGTGCCGACGGCGTCGCCGTAGAAGACGGCCACGTCAGCATCGGTGCCCGTCGAGCCGGACTGATCGCCGAGGCTCTCGTCCTCTTGAAGCCCGAACCCCGCCACATCGCAACGGTTCGGCGTGAACTCGATCTCCACATGCGCGACGCAAACACGCTTCGCGAGCCAATGCGAGACGAGGTCGCTCGCTAGCTCAAGGTCGAGCTGTAGCGGAACAAACAGGTTGAAGCAGAAGGGCGTCGACGCGGTGGTGTTCGTCAGCGTCCGAACGAGGTCGCCCGCCTTGTGAGACGCGAAACGTCGCCGAACCGCGTGGAGGATCCGAGTGTCCCCGAGGAAGTTGTGGATTGCGGCGCTCTCGGCCAAGAGATGCCGGTAGGCAGTACCGTTTCGCGAACGACCGAACTGGCGCACCCCACGCTGCGCGAGGTACTCGGCCATGAACGCGTAGCGATCGCGCTGCCAACCGTTTCCGCTCTGATAGACGACGGCGTCCACAAGACCATCATTCCGGCGCCGCCGTGCGCCATGCGAGAGGTGTCAGACTCGACCTCGTAGAACGAGCGCCGCGAGAAGGTTTAGCGCCGTGACGCCTGCGTTGTGTGCGGCAACGAAATCCTGCGCGTACGCGCGCGGTCCAACTTCGAGATCGAACGCGCCCATTCGATTCGAGATCCCGGTCACCCAGAGAAAAGGGACGGTATCTGGAAGCGCCAACCGGATCAGCGCGTGCGTCGTCTCTACGGACCCAATCGGGAAGCCGGTGCCTGCGGCGGAGAAGCGCCGGGTCACTACTCCGTCGGCCCAGGCGTAGTCATCGTAGTTCGTGATGTTCCATGTATTCAGCGCCACTTGGTCCTGCACCGCGACGATGCGCGGTGTCGGATCGGGATCGATCGGGCTTGAGAGGAATCGCCCCTCAGCCGCGTACCGAACATCCTCCCCGAGCTCGCGGATCCAACCGGCCGGTAGGGCCGACGGAACCAGCGTCTCGATGCGAAGGTCGGTCGCACGCGGCGATGGGGTGAGGCCTGTACGATGTGTCCATGGGTCAACAGCGAACACCTGCGTGCCGAGTGCGACGCATCCGTTGAGGCTCTCCTCGCGTGGGTTGCTCCCGGTTCCTAGAGCCATGACGAGCGACGGCTGCTCACCAACGACGATGCGAGGTATGCGCGTCTGCTTCTCCAGCGTGCTCGACGACCTGGGGTCGTCGAGTAGGTCGGAGACACACCAGACCTCCGTGGTGATGCCGTTGGCCGCGAGAACCACTCGGGGGCGCGGCGCACTTTGAACTTCCCCCCGCCGAGCGGACAGGTTGACTATGCCGCCATCGCGGCGAGTTGGCTCTTGAGTTCGAACCCGATGGGGCATTCGTAGTCGATGAACGAGTGCCTCCGCTTCGGGTTGTAGTAGTCGTCGATGTACTGGCCGACGGCACGAGTCGCGGCGTCGTGGTCCTCGGGCACGAGGGCTCCGAAGGCTTCGGTCTTGAGTGTGGCGAAGAAGCTCTCGGCGACCGCGTTGTCCCAGCAGTCGCCCTTCCTGCTCATGCTCGCGACCGCCCCCGCCCGCTCGAGCGCGCGTCGATAGTCAGCGCTCGCGTACGGGCTGCCGCGGTCGGAGTGGTGCACGAGGCCAGGAGGTGGCCGACGTGCAACGAGCGCTGCGTGCAGGGCGTCGAGTGCGAGCGCGGTGTCGTTGCGGGTGCTCGTCGCCCAGCCCACCACGCGGCGCGAGTAGAGGTCGAGGATGGCGGCAAGGAAGAGCCAACCGGTGAGCGTCCAGACCGCCGTGACGTCGGTGGCCCACACCTCGTTCGGTCCGCCCGCCGAGAAGTCACGCGCGAGCAGGTTCGGCGCGATGGGGTCCGCGTGCTTCGAGTCGGTGGTGGCACGGAACTTCTTCTTCCGCCGCGCCACGAGGCCGTTCTCGCGCATGACCTGCGCGACCTTCTTCTCGCTGACGACGTCGCCACGCTCTCGCAGTTCGCGGCACACTCGTGGGCTGCCGTACCGGCCCTCGTGCTCCGCGAACACCGCCCGAGTCTTCGCGGCGAGGACGGCGTCGCGACGGCCGCGTTCGGTCTCGGGCTCGTCGAGGTAGTCGTAGAAGCCGCTCCGCGAGACGCAGAGCACGCGGCAGAGTACGGCAACGGGGTGGGCCACCCGCTTCTCGGCGATGAACGCGAACCTCATGCGTTCTCCTTGGCGAAGAAGGTGGCCGCAGCTTTTAGGATTTCGCGCTCCTGCCGCAGCTGCTTGTTCTCGCGGCGAAGACGCGCGAGCTCCTGACGCTCCTCCATCGTGAGCACGTCCTGACGCTCTCCCGCGTCCGCTTCGGCGCGTCGGACCCACTCGCGGAGCGCCGTCTCGGTGAGGTCGAGCTCCCGAGCCACCTGCGTGATGGTCTTCCCGCTCTTCGTGAGCCGAACCGCGTCCGCCTTGAACTCAGGCGTGAACGAGCGCCGTGCTCGCCGCCCGGATGCCCGTTGCTGCTTCTTCTTCATCGAACACTCCCGCGCATTCTCGCGCTATCCGAGGTGTCCGCCAGCCGGGGGGAAGCTCAACTCAGCTTCAATCGCGACTTCCGCCAGTACCGGGCACGCTCCTTCGGTCGTTTCGCGAGCTGCCATCCCGTCCGATCGAAGTGCTTCGTCTCGAGCTCCTCGCCCTCGTGCAACCCCACCACCGCAACGAACCCCGGCCACTCCGTGAAGCAGCGCACCAGCCCCGCCTTCTTCGGGTTCTCGAGCACGTACTTCACCCGACCTGCCGCAGCTTCCTCGTCGAGGATGGGCTGCGCGTCGTAGCGGCGCGGGAAGACGGGACCCACGCGTCCGAGCAGCAGGTTCAGCGTCTGCGCCACGCGCGCGAGGAAGTACCCCATGAACGCCGCGAGGTTCTTGCCTGGCGCCCGGACCACGAGGTGCAGGTGGTTGCTCATCACCACCACCGCAAACACCTCCACGGGCGGAAGCCCGCTCTCCGCGCAGTGCTCCTGCGCCCGCGCGAGCGCCGAGCTCACGCAGTCTTCGGCGAGCTTCTCCGCTTCCTCCACCGTCAGCTTCGGCTGGTTCTCCGGCCGGCGACGGTTCGCGCTCGCTACGATGCGTTCCAGTTTCGAGCGCAGCCGCGACCGCTTCACCTCCACCACGCGACGCGCCGCCCGGTTCCCCGGCGCGAGCCGCGAGCAGAGCAGCGGGTGCAACCAGAAGACTTCTTCGAGGGTTCGGGTCGTCACGAAGAACGTATCCGGTGCGCGAACCGGTGTTGACGTCGCGCGCCCCCCGAAGCGCGCCACGTCGATCAGTCCGCGAGCGTCGGAGGCACCGTGACTATGCCGACCTCGGGCCTCATCTCGCGACCATCGAGTCGCGCACGCGTCTTTGCCCAGTCGCGCGGACAGAGCTCGAGGTAGCGCTCACGCGGCCAGAAGGGCAGCACTCGGATCAAGTCGCGGAAGTAGGCTTCGACGTCGAGGCCGTGGAGGGAGGCGGAGACGTCGAGCGAGAGCAGATTCGCGAGCGCCTGGGCGTGGTCGGGGCTGCCGGCGAAGAGCCAGTTCTTGCGACCGATGGCGACCTGACGAAGCGCGCGTTCGGAGCGGTTGTTCTCGAGCTTGAGGCGCCCGTCGTCGAGGAAGCGACAGAACGCGCGGTCCTGGTTCTTCGCGTAGCCGAAGGCCTTCGCGAGCAGCGAGCGCGGCGGGGCCTCGGACTTGTGGGCGTCGCACCACGCGAAGAAGGCTTCGACGTGTGGACGTAAGTGCTTATCGCGTTCGACTTGGCGTGCACGCGCCGAGCGATTCTGCCACGACGCGTCGAGCTGGAAGATGCGACGCACTCGATAGAGCGCCTCGTTGGCGAGGTCGCTTCGTTCGCCGATCGTCGCCTCCCAGAAGTACCGTCGCAGATGCGACCAGCACGCGACCTCGATGCACGGCGGATCGCTCGCGCCCTCC